>Ga0137461_1000017_pt1 | contig 32152 bp, 35 predicted proteins | sample EasRivERMGT746_2_FD_104650 | JGI IMG/M metagenome (GOLD analysis project Ga0137461, IMG submission 104650) | Soil microbial communities from meander-bound floodplain in the East River, Colorado, USA - East River MetaG ERMGT746_2 | ecosystem: Environmental > Terrestrial > Soil > Floodplain ... | reverse complement strand
GGCAATTGCACTTGCTGATGAGTTGATGACTATTTCCGATGACGATATTATCAAAGCAGAAGCCTGGTACGAAATCGGTAATCTGTATATGAAATTAAGTGATATTGATAATGCGATTATTGCTTATGAAAAAGTTTTTGATTTTTCACCGGGATTTGATCTGGAGGTTGATGCAAAATTAAAGTACGGAAGAGCGTTGAGATCAGGCGGACGCAATGAGGATGCGCATGAGATATTTATAGATATGAAATCGGAGGATAAATATGCCGAGAAATATGCGGAGATCGATTTTGAAATAGGTAAGTCTCTGGCAACACTTGAAAGGTATGATGAAGCGGTTGAACAGTTCACAATTGTTGATACAACTTACAAAAATAATCCAAGTTCGGCTGCAGCAAAATATGAGATAGCTTATTTATATGAAACCGCTTTTCAAAATTTTGACAGCGCAACCGTATATTATAAAAAAGCGAGTACCTCTACGTTGCCAAAAGAATATATTTTAATTGCGAAAGAAAAAACAAATCTTTTTAACAGGTACCAGGTTTATAGATCAAATCTTAATAACTATGAAAGACAGCTTTTTTATCTTCTCAATCCCGATGAATTTGTTAAAGATTCAATCACTTATGTTGAAGATTCACTGATTACGGCAAAGGAAATTGCAAATATTAAGGAGTACCAGGAAATATGGTCAGGACTTGATGACTTGCTGAGCGTAACCGACACTGTGGGATATTACCAGGATACGTTAAAAGTCATTGATTCAATTCTCGCAAATAAACTGCTTGATTCTCTTCTTGTACGAGATACGACTTTAATCCTTACAAGAGATTCCGTCTTTACAAAACTTAAAGATCCTGAACTGAAGGATACATTAGTGATTGCATTATTTGATAGTATGTTTACCAACCGACCGCTCGATCCGGCGGCAAAAATCCGTCTTGAACAAAGAAAGAGAGAAGAGCAGGCCAGGCAAAACCAAATTGTGCAGCAGCTGCCTGACACTTTAAAATTTAAGAACAATCCGCCGCGCAGATCCAAAATTTCTGCTGATTCTCTGAGGACAATTATTAGTAAAAACCAGTTGGAGCTAGGCAATTTATTTTTGACAGAAATGAATTTGCCGGATTCTGCATACTGGTATTACAATAATATATTAACAGTGTATCCAAATACGATTTACCAGGCAACAGTATTATATTCTATGGGAAGTTATTATTTAACCGTCGATGAAAAAACGCGGGCCGATAGCCTGTTCAATATTATTTATGAAAATTATAACAATGAAAGTATTGTTAATGCAGCTGCAGATAAGCTGAATAAACCATTTATAGATCTCGACTACGATCCTGCAATTGATGCTTTCATTGAATCTGAATCTTTATTGTCAGCAGGAAATTACCCGGAAGCTGTGGAAGGTTTTTACAATATATTTTTAAATTATCCTGAATCACCGGCTGCATCAAAAGCTATTTACACCTGCGGATGGATTATGGAAAACGAACTATATGAATTGGATTCTGCCGCAGTTTATTATGATTCTTTAGTAGCGAACTATCCTTCATCAGAGTACGTGAGAAAGATCGCACCAAAGCTGAGTTTATACAAGCAGGAAAAAAGAAAGCTTGAAACCGCCATACAGGATTCACTTCTTGCTTTACAGATGACTTTGACTGATTCCACAATTTATGATTCAGGTAGTGATAGTATTGGAACAGATATAACAGAAATTCCCGGGGATTCGGTTCAGGTCGTAATGAGTGATGAAAAGCCGGTAACAAAACCGGGAGAAACCGTTGTTAAAAAAACGGAACTGCAGTTGATGAAAACACCTGTCTGGAATCCCAGAAGACGTAAATAAAAATTAGTAAAAAAAAATTTAATTAGCCTTACTTTTATCTTTTTACTTTCATCTTTTTTCTTTAACAGCCAATTAAGATTTTGAGTTATGAACCGAAGAGAACTGAAAGACTTAATTGAAGAGGGGGAAAATATTCAGTGCGAATTTAAAAGACAGTTCACCACGCCGGAAAAAATAGCAAAGGAAATGATTGCCTTCGCAAACACCAAAGGCGGCTTTCTGATTTTTGGTGTTGATGATGATAAAGAAGTTGTCGGTGTTGAGAGCGAAAAATCAGAAGCCGAAATGATAATTGATGCCGCCGAAAACTACTGTGAGCCGCCGCTCAGATTATCAATTGATTTTATAGAATTATACGGCAAAGAAGTGATAGCTGTTTCAATTCCGGAATCAGACGACAAACCGCACAGGCTGCAGGATTACCAGAATGAACTTGATATCAACAGCGCAGTTGTGCTGATCAGGGTGAATGATAAAAGCATCCAGGCAAGCAAAGAAATGGTAAGAATACTGCGTGCGCAAACCGACGACCTGAGCTTAAAAAAATATACAATCGGTTCGGTTGAGAAAACAATATTTGAATATCTTGACCGGATGGAAAAGATTTCCGTAAAAGAGTTAAGCAAACTTGTTAACATTTCAGAAAGAAGAGCTTCACGAACTCTTGTTAAGATGGTCAGAGCAAACCTGCTGATGATTCACACAAAAGATAACGGGGAAGAGTTTTTTACTGCTGCGGCTTAATAAAACCAATTCAAATAATTGATTGACTATCCTGAATAATTAATTCGGATAAACTGACAGATTCACGTTATCGTTTTTTAATTTTTAAAACTACAATCTCATCACCAAGACAGGCATTCGCATCATTTGTCCAATCTAATTGAACATTGATTGGGAAAACCGGATTCTCCAAATTCAAATCACTATTACCTGGTATGGTATAAAACCGGTAGGTGTCATTCTCAATATCAATAAAAAATCCTCCACAGCAGGAACATTCCCTCGTATCAAAAGCGGTGATAGTGCCGTTATCCATAAAATCATCTTCTGATAAAGAACATGCGCAATTAGATAAGAAAGCAGCCAGACCAATGAACAAAAATATTTTCATCTCATCACCTTTATTATAAATCCCGGATAAAAAATTAATATCAATTTCTTGTTGAAATGCTTTGACAAATTTCGAAAACAATAGGATTCGATACAATGCAAAAAATCCGGATACACTCAATCCGAATCTGAATTATCAAACAACTCTCTCAACCTGAAAATCGTGATCCCATACGCCACCGCAACATTCAGAGATTGTTTGATTCCATATTGCGGAATCTCTATTGAAAAATCGCACATATCCAGTAAATCCTGTGAGACACCTGTAATTTCATTGCCGACGAGCAATGCAAGCGGAAAAATATCTTTCTTCAATTCATAATAAGGAAAACTTTTTTCTGTCATTTCGAGAGCGCAAACTTTAATTCCTTTTTTTTTCAATGAAATAATTACCTCTTTTGGATCTTTCACATATTCCCAGCTTACGCTTTGTGTTGAACCTAGTGCGGTTTTAAGAATTTCTTTTTTGCCTGACAGGAGATCAGGATTTGGCGGATGTGGAGTGTAGCCGCAAAGAAAAAGTTTTTCTATCATTGCTCCATCAGACGTTCTGAAAATTGAACCTACATTGTAGTCACTCCTTATGCTGTTCAAAATTACATTGACGGGAAGCTTTTTAACTTTATGAATTTCATCAAGAGTACTTCTGTTCTTCGCAATCTCGTCGTGAGAAAGTTTTTTCATCATAAAGCCCCTTTCCTTAGGAAAGGGGTTTGGGGATAGGCTAATTGTCCGCATGCAGCAGCAATGTCATCTCCCTGGGTATTCCGGACCATTACCGTTATATCTTTTTCTCTTAATTTCCTGACGAATTCTTCAATCCTGTTTTTATCAGTTGGCCGTAATTTTGCAGATAAACCTCCCGGGTTCATATGCTGCAGCGAGTTGAAAGGAATAACATTTATTTTTGACGGCAGAGACTTGCAAAGTTTTGTCAGTGCTTTGATGTCTTCATTCCTGTCGTTTAAACCTTTCAGCATAACATACTCAAAAGTAATTCTTGTTCCGGTTGTGTTTGAATAATAACGAACAGCATTCAGATTTTCTTCTAAAGAATATTTTTTATTTATTGGCATAATCTCAGTCCGTATGTCCTCAAAACAGGAATGAAGTGAAAATGCGAGCTTTGCTTTTAATCCGGTGTCTGCAAGTTCTTTTATTTTAGGTGCGATTCCTGCAGTTGAAATTGTAATTTTTTTGAGACTCATTCCGGTTGTTAATTCTTCAGCAAAAATTTGTAAAGACTTAACGGTCTCCTTAAAGTTAAGAAGAGGTTCACCCATTCCCATATAAACCAGGTTTGTAATTTTTTTTCCTGCATAGTCTTTCTGCGCTAATTTGTACTGATCAAAAATTTCTCCTGCAGAAAGATTTTTTTCATATCCCATCAACCCGGTTGCACAAAATTTACAATCCAGCGGGCATCCGACTTGTGTGGAAACACATAGTGTTGTTCTTTTGCTTTCAGGAATTATTACTGATTCAATTTTATTTCCTTCGGAAGTTTCAAAAATAAATTTTTTTGTTCCCGAGTTCCTGGAAATTTCAGAAGAAAAGTATTTAAGAGTATTTATCTGACTTGATTCTTCAAGTTTCAACAATAAAGACTTTGGAATATTTTTCATCTGGTCAAAACTGTCAACCTGTTTGTCATACATCCAGTTAAAAACCTGCTCTGCTCTGAAAGCTGGTTCACCAATCGAAACAAAATAATCTCTAAGCTCGGGAAGAGTCAAACCCTTTAAAATAATTTTTTTAATACCGGTATTTAATTTGTTCTCCATTACTCAAATATAGTAAAGTGAAATTTGTAAGAAAATTTGCTTAGTTATTATCTTTTAAGAATGATTCAATTGCTATCAAGATTTTATTCAGTTATTTTTATAATAATGAAACTCTACTTAACGGATAATTGCATTTCAAGCAATCCATACTTCAAAAAAACAGGGTGAAAAATGAATTTTGATTTTACAGAAGACCAGCTGATGATCCAGGAATCTGCAAAAGATTTTGCTCAAAATGAAATTGCACCTTCTGCAGTTCATCGCGATATAAATGCCGAATTTCCAGCTGAGATTGTAAAAAAAATGGGAGAACTTGGTTTTCTCGGAATGATGATCTTACCCGAATACGGTGGTGCCGGATTAGATACAATCAGTTATGTGCTTGCTATGATTGAGATTTCAAAAGTTGATGCGAGTGTTGGAGTGATAATGTCAGTTAATAATTCACTTGTCTGCTGGGGATTAGAAGAATATGGATCGGATTTTTTAAAGCAGAAATATTTAATCCCGCTTGCAAAAGGTGAGAAGCTCGGTGCATTTGCATTGTCTGAACCTGAAGCAGGCAGCGATGCAACGCAGCAGCATACTATGGCAGATAAGGATGGTAATTTTTTTGTTCTGAACGGAATGAAAAACTGGATAACAAATGGTATTTCAGCAGATTATTTTCTTGTAATGGCAACCACAAATAAAGAGCAAGGTCATAAAGGGATTACAACTTTCCTCGTTGAAAAGGGGACCAAAGGATTTGGTCATGGTAAAAAAGAAGATAAGATGGGTATCAGAAGTTCTGATACATGTTCATTGACTTTTGAAAATTGTAAAGTGCCGGCTGAAAATATTGTTTGGGAGGAAGGCAAAGGCTTCAACTTTGCGATGAGCACTCTAAATGGCGGAAGAATCGGGATTGCTGCGCAGGCAATCGGCATTGCAGAAGCATCTCTCGAAGCATCGTTAAAATATGCAAAACAAAGAAAAGCTTTCGGAAGCGTCATTTCAAGTTTACAGGCAATACAGTTTAAACTTTCCGACATGGCGGTTAAAATTGATGCGGCAAAATTATTAACTTTTAAAGCCTGTGCACTTAAGGATGCCGGCAAAAAATATTATGCTGAGGCTGCGATGGCTAAACTTTATTCGTCAAAAATTGCAGTTGAATGTGCCCTTGAAGCAATTCAGATTCATGGCGGTTACGGCTACGTAAGAGAATATCTTGTTGAAAGATATCTTCGCGATTCAAAGATCACAGAAATTTATGAAGGCACTTCTGAAATTCAACGGGTAGTTATTGCAAGATCATTACTGGATAGTAAAACATAATTGAAATTAATAATATTATTTTTTTTTATTGGAATTAATTCAGCATTCTCCCAGACAGATTTTGTGAAATGGGAGAAAGCCGATTTCCGTTATGAACAACCTGTTGAACAAACCCGGAGAGAATATTCTTTTGAAGCCGGCAGTACAGGCGAATTTCTTATCAAATCAATCGCCAATGCTTATTGGTTTTTTATTTCCGATGTTGATGGAGATAACTGTCCATTCCGTCCATCCTGCTCCACTTTTTTTATTGAATCTGTTGCAGAAACAAATATCCCCCAGGGAACGCTTATGTTTTTTGACAGGTTCACACGTGATATGAATGTTGTTAAAAAACATAAACACTATCCGCGTGTGTCATCGGGATATTATTATGATCCGCCGGATTTATATACACTAAATGAAAATCAGATTGAATACATTCCTCCATCAGTTATTGTTGAAGATGAATGAAATGGATTTTGATAATTATTTTGATAGGCACAAGCTGCTGTTTTTGTCAATCGATATCTGTTGATTTCAACTCTCCTGAGAACATAAGAAAATTTGCCGATCATCTCTTCTGCGAAAAAGATTACCTGCGGGCAAACTTTGAATACGAAAGACTTTTAGGTAATGACGCTGATGACACACTATTATTTAAAATTGGATTGGGATACTCCTTCATACGTGATTATCAAAATGGAAATAACAATTTTAGCCGGATCACTTCTTCATCAATCTGGTACGATGATGCAAAACTTCAGCAATTAAAATTATATTTTCTGCTCGGGGATTATAAACGTGCAGCATCAATTTATGAAGAAGAATTTGAAATCAAAGAAAACAAGTATTCAATTGAAAGTAACAAGCTGAATAATTTCATTTACTTTTTTGGTAATAAAACTCTTCCGTTGAAAGAAGAAATTATTTTTCCATTTAATGAAGATGAAAAAAAAGTTGTTTCTTCATTTTATGATTGGAAATCTAATCCGCCATATAAAAGCAGTTTTACTGCCGGCATTTTGTCTGCTGTTATTCCCGGCGCAGGTAAAATGTATTTAGGTGAATGGGGAGACGGCATCACTGCTTTTCTTGTTACCGGCTTGTTTGCATTTTTAGCTTATGATAACTTTGAAGCAGATCACGACACAAGAGCATGGATTTTTACAGGATTGGGTGCATTTTTCTACGCAGGAAATATTTATGGCTCAGTTGCTGCAGCACAAATATTTAATGCAAGGATAGAATTTGAGTTTAATCAAAGTTTGAATGTTTACCTGTCGAATAAAAACTATTTCACACCGGAATATGAATTTTGTAAGTAAGCTGAAATTAATATTAGTTTCTGTTTTCATAATAACTTATAGTCAGTATGCCCAAACTGATTTTGATGCTCAGTATGATTTTGCAAAATCTTTGTACGAACAGGAACAATACTTCGATGCTATAACAGAGTTAAAGCGCCTATTTTTTTTCGATAAGTCTGAGAAATATATTTACAGCGGGAATATGTTTATCGGTGAATGTTATAAACAGGGTGGAAAGTTTTCGGATGCTATTCATTTTGTCACATTTGCACAAATTAATGCTGCGAGTGAAAAAGAAATTTATGATGCCGGTATCGAAATTATCCGCTTAAACATTTTGCGCAGAACTACCAGCCAGGCATTAAAGCTGATTGATTCACTTGAAAGCAACCCGGAGTTTGAATCAAAAAAATCTGAACTTAATTATTGGCGCGGCTGGGCTTACATATTTTCTGATGATTGGGAAAATGCTGCAATTGAATTTTCCCTTATTGATGCAAACCACGAACTTAAAATATTTTCAGAAAAAGTTGATGAGGAACAATATTCAGTTGGATTTGCAAAAACAATTTCTTATTTCATCCCGGGTGCAGGACAGTTTTATACCGGAGAATATCTCAGCGGTTTGATTTCATTAGGATGGAATGTGTTATGGGGATATCTGACTATTGAAGCATTTATTAATGACAGAGTGTTTGACGGAATTATTATTGGCAGCCTTCTTTGGATGAGGTTTTACAGAGGTAATTTCCAGAACGCAGAAGAATTTGCCTTGCAAAAAAATCTTGAAATGTCAAACAAAGCACTTAATTATCTTCAATACCAATATCAAGGGTTGAAGCCATAGTTTATTAAACACGGTAAAAATACTTGCAATTAAAAAAAAATTATTAATAAATATTTTTTTGGAATTACAATTCCGCAGGAATTTATCTGTGTGGATATCGAAAACTTCGGCTCACCTTTGAAAGTTTTCCTGAGGTTACACAACTCGCATTCAGAACTTATTAATCACGACGAACAAATATTGCTCGGTTATAAGCCGCTTGTGATAGGAATAATTGCAGCTCATAGTTCAAGCCGGTACAAATATCTCGATGTACGTTCCAACGTTAACTTAGACTTTAAAGATGAAATGAATAAGTCAGTCGCGGCACTTGAATTAAAGAAATTTGAAAAAGTTGAAAATGAATCTGTATGTCTTTTTTTGTTTGAAGGAATGCACGGTGATCATTCCTTTCAATCAGCCATTTATTTTATAATGAATAATATGAAATACCGTCTTACTGCGAACAGAAAAGGAAATGTTTATCTGAAAAGTAATCTTTATCAACAGGTTATAATTTCGTATTCGGTTCCGAGAGTAATCTCGCTCGTGTCCTTAAGCGATGGAAAATTAAGCAATTTGTTTCCGACTGATCTCAATGGAAATTTTGGGAAGGAAAATTATATTGTATCATTAAGAATTGGCGGAAATGCAGCAAAACAGGTTGAAGAAATTAAAAAGATACTTATAGTCGGAATGCCTGCTGATTCATGCAGTTATGTTTACAGTCTGAGCAAAAATCATATGCACGATTTAGCGGATGAAAATAATTTCAGATTTAAAAGTAAAAGATCAGTCAATTTTGATTTTCCTGTACCTGAAAATGCGGTCAGCTATTCAGAGCTTGAGCTTATAAACTCAATTGAAACGGGTATGCACAGTCTTTATTTTTTAAAGATAATTCATACCGAATCATTTAAACAAAACAGCAGTAAACTTGCACACATTCATCGGATATACGCTGAATGGAGAAAGAAAAAATCTGTTCATTCAGATTTTTATATCAGATAACGATTATTAATTACTTTGATTATTTTAATACAGGTAACAAATTATAATTCCCAATTGATCAATGAAAACCCGACCGGAGGATTATTGAACCGATTTAATATAAAAAATTATTTTTTACTGTTTCTATTTTATGCATCATTCACATTTTCTCAGCAGTCATTTGACAAAGCAGAAAGCATATCTTTAATAAAATATAATGTTGAAACACTCGCCTCAGATCAATTCGAAGGACGGGAAACCGGAACAAGGGGTGAATTACTCTCATCTGAATTCATTGCCGGAAGATTAAAAGAATACGGGGTGAAACCTTTTGGAGATGATGGCAGTTATTTTCAGAACTTTGAATTAAATGTGAGAGGGTTTAATCAAAATGCAGGAATTACAATTATAAATGATTCAGAGGAGAAAAATTTTTTGGAAGTGGGAAAAGATATTTATATATCCATAAATAAATTACCTGAAGACGAATTTGCGAATATTGAAAGAGACATGGTTTTCGGCGGTTATGGAATCGTTTCGGAAGAAAGTGATTATAATGATTACGAAGGAATTGATATTAAAGGTAAAGTGGTTTTACTTCTTCCGGGTGTGCCGGTAAATAATGGTTCAGAGCTGCTTAGCGATAATGCTTCAAAGTATTTTAAGTCGATTTATAATAAGTACCGCTTGGCTGTCGAAAAAGGTGCAGCAGGTCTAGTTTGTACTGCTTACGGCTGGATGAAAGAAAACTGGGATTATATGCTGTTCTATGCCTATGATAAAGATGTTTACCTTAGAAATTTAAAATCGGTCGAAGATAAAAATATTCCTTTGGTTCTAATCACAGAAAGTATAGCAGAGCAATTGCTGGATGGAGAAAATAAATCTTATGATGAAATATTATTTGATGTTAATGAAAATAAACCGGCTGCATTTCAGTTGAAGAAAAAAATATCTTTCAATTATTCAACTTGCAGTGATGTTGATACTGTCAGAAATGTTATTGGTATAATTAAAGGAAGTGATGAAAATCTTAAAGATGAATACATTGCACTTAGTGCACATTATGATCACGAAGGAAAGAGAGACAGCTTAATCTTTTACGGGGCAGATGATAATGCTTCCGGCACTTCTGCAGTTCTGGAAGTTGGAAGACGGCTGGCACAATTAAACTCAAACAGCAGATCCGTTCTTACAATTTTTCACACAGGTGAAGAAAAAGGTTTGCTCGGTTCAAAATATTTTACAGCTAACAGTGATATTATCAATGATATTAATGCAAACATTAATCTTGATATGGTTGGTAGAGAAAGTATTGATACGATTTACTCTGTCGGCTCAGGCAAGCTAAGCAGCCAGCTGTTTGAATTGGTTGAAGAAGTTAATGATGAGACGGTTGATTTTGTTTTCAATTATAAATTTGATGACCCGGATGATCCGGAAAAAATTTATTACAGGAGCGATCATTATAATTATGCAAAGCTCGGAATCCCGATAGTTTTCTTTTATGATTATATGACGACTGATTATCATAAACCGACAGATACTGCAGACAAAATTAATTTTGTCAAGATTGAAAAAATATCAACCTTGGTTACCGAACTTGCATTGAGGATCGCTAACCTTGAAGAAAGATTGATCGTTGATAAAAAAGAAGATGAAAAAGTTTTGGAATCAGGAAAATGAATAAAATTAGAATATTTCTTTTACGGTATCTGAACTTACTTCTAATAATTTTACATGTCACATTTTGCTCGACTCAGAATCAGACCACAATAAGTGAAGAAGAAGCTTTAAAAAAAATATCTTTTGATTTAAATTCACTTAATGAAGATGGACTTTACGGTGAGCCGGCTGGCTTGGTTTCCCTGGATTATAAATTCTGCGTACTAATGAATGATGATTCTAAAAATGAAGTCGCGAAAATTGACACAACAATTAATTTTCACAACGGCACAGGTATGAAAGATGGTTGTTCCAAAGATGAGTATCTATGTATTGGGAGTACCCATCAAAAAGATTTTAAACAGGTATTAATCAATCTGGCATCATTGGATTATGTTGAAAAGATTGACCAGATGTTCTGGGAAAAATAGGTCGTAAAAATTCAAATAAAAAAATCTTCGTTAATAAATATTTTTTCTTTTTCTCAATTTTATTTATTTCAGCTTATGTGCTTTTACATTATTAATATTATTGTTGTTCTTTGGAGTTATTGATGAATGGCGGGATTATTAGGAGGTTTATACATCATTTGCATTATTGATTGCTTAAACTGTTGTTAAAATTCTGGATATAAAAATCTTCCCGAATCAATTTCAACCTTGAACGAGGAAATATTTTTACTGATATTTGAACTAATAATAATTGTTATTTGTTTTCCTGATATGAATATTTTGTGCGGATACGAAAAATACCAGACCTTAAAAGGAGAAATTAAATGGCTATAGTGATAACAGAGGAATGTATCAATTGCGGTGCTTGTGAACCTGAGTGTCCGAACACTGCAATTTACGAAGGCGGAGTTCAATGGGAGCTGCAGGGTAAAAATTATGGTGAAGGAAATACGGCTCCATCCGGTGCCGAAGGGTTTTATTCCAGCGATTTTTTTTACATAGTTCCGGATAAATGTACGGAGTGCAAAGGCTTCCACGATGAACCGCAATGTGCAGCTGTTTGTCCGGTTGATTGCTGCATTCCTGATCCAAAACATGTTGAAACGGAAGAAGTATTATTAGCAAGGAAGGATTACCTGGATAGTATCGGAAGAGTAGCACGACCTTAGTTGTTTTTCACTTCGCAGATTAAATTATTAATAAAAGGGCACATTGTGTGTCCTTTTTTATTTTTAAATTGAAACAAGACTATAAGTTTTAGTTTAATTCATTCTTGATTATTTTTCTAAACAGAACAAATATAAAATAAACAAAATTGAAAATCGGTAAATACACATTGAAGATTATCGAGTCGGGATTTTTCGCTCTTGATGGTGGTGCGATGTTTGGCATAGTCCCTAAACCGCTTTGGGAAATTGCAAATCCACCAGATATTGAAAACCGAATTAAACTCGCAACAAGAAATCTATTGCTCGAAGATGGAAATAAAAAAATTCTTATTGACACCGGAATGGGAACTAAATGGAATAAAAAAATGAAAGAAATTTATTCCATCTCTGAAGAAATAACAATAGAATCTGCTCTTGCCGATAACGGGGTCAAAGCGGAAGACATATCAGATGTAATCCTGACTCATCTCCATTTTGATCATACGGGCGGCTCAACGAAAAATGAAAACGGTAAAACGGTTCCATCTTTTCCAAATGCAAAGTATTATGTTCAAAAACAAAATTTCGATTGGGCAATTAATCCATCCGATCGTGACAGAGGAAGCTATCTGAAAGAAAATTTCTTATCTCTTTTTGAAGAGGGAGTACTGAATTTTATTTACGGTGAAGAAGAATTTGATGATGAAATTAAATTCATCGTTGTCAATGGTCACACTTTTGGTCAACAGTTAATTAAAATCAGCGATTCAGCAAATACTTTTCTTTATTGCTGTGATCTTTTTCCTACTATATCACACATTCCCATTCCTTATGTTATGGGTTACGACCTTCAGCCATTGGTAACTGTCAGCGAGAAACAAAAAATTCTGAAACAGGCAATTAATGAAAGCTGGAAACTTTTTTTTGAACACGATCCTGATACTGCATTCGTAACATTGAAAGAAACCGAAAAGGGAATTAGAGTTGATGAAAAATTCAAAGACTTCGGATGAATTGTTGGAAAATGGATTTAGTAAAGTTTGCCATCTGAATTCACTTCGGGAAAATCAAGGCAGAAGATTTATTATAAATGATACAGAAGTTGCTGTTTTCAAAATTGAAGGAGAAATTTTCGCTCTTTATAACATTTGTCCGCATCAGCAAACAGCTTTAATTTATGATGGTTTTATTGAAGACGGATGTGTTGTTTGTCCTGCACATGGATGGATGTTCAATCTTCGGACTGGAAAAAAGCCGGACGGAGGAAACGGTCTTTCAGTTTATCCGGTTGAAGTTCTTGATGATCACCTCTATATTAAAGTCACTCCAAAAGAACTGAGATGGTAACCCTCACCCTAACCTCGTCAGAGTCCGTTGGACTCTCACGGAGTCTAACGACCTCTCCCAAAAGGAGAGGGAATAAGACGATTAAATAAATGAAACTGACAAATGAAATAGTAATTCAGAAAGCTAAAGCGGTTGGTTTTGATCTGGTTGGATTTGCCAAGGCAGAAATTCTAGAAAATGAAACTGAACGTCTAGGGAATTGGCTTAGGAACGGATACCAGGCTGGAATGGAGTATATGGAAAGAAATTTTGAAAAGAGAAAAGATGTCAAAAATATTTTAAGCGATGCTAAAAGTGTTATTTCACTTGGACTAAATTATCACACCGAAGAAAAATATTCTGATGAGGAAATAACTAAATCAAATCAATCCGGAAAAGTTTCAAGATATGCCTGGGGGAAAGATTATCATCTGGTTATCTGGAAAATGCTGAATGAGCTTGAAAGCTCTTTAAAAGAAATTGATCCGGAGTTTGAATCGCTTTCTTATGTTGATACCGGTCCGGTGATGGACAAAGCATGGGCTGCTCGTGCTGGAATCGGATGGCTCGGCAAACACACAAATGTTATAAACAGGGAATTTGGAAGCTGGATTTTTTTGGCCAACATAATCTGCAATTATGAGTTTGAATATTCATCACCGATTCCTGATTACTGCGGTTCGTGTACTGCTTGCCTGGAAGCTTGTCCGACAGGTGCAATAATTCAGGAGTATGTTGTTGATTCAAATAAATGTATTTCTTACCTGACAATCGAAAATAAAAATGAAATCCCTGAAGAGTTCAAAGGAAAATTCGATAACTGGCTTTTCGGATGTGATATCTGTCAGGATGTGTGTCCGTGGAATTTAAAGTTCCCGGAACTGACTCATTTAAAAGATTTTTATCCTCAGCAAAAAGAAATTCAACTAAATGAAATACTCGAAATGAACGAGGCAGAATTCAAGGAAAAATTTCAAAATTCACCTGTTAAGAGAGCCAAACTAAAAGGGCTTAAACGGAATGCTTCTTTCCTAAAACATTGATTAGTGTACTTAGTCACACATAATTTTCGTTCTGAATCTTTTGTAAATTTAAAGTATCAAATCCATAGAAATAAAATTTGTACTTGAATAATCGAACAAAGGAACGAAATGTCTGATAATCATCATAAAATAATTATAATAGGATCCGGTCCTGCCGGATTTACCGCTGCACTTTACAATGCAAGAGCAAATCTCAAACCGGTAATCTTTGAAGGTATGCAGCCGGGCGGTCAACTGACAATCACAACCGAAGTTGAAAACTATCCTGGTTTCGAACATGGTATTCAAGGTCCTGAATTAATGGACGTAATGAGAAAACAGGTTCAGCGTTTTGGAGCAATAAGTCTCTTTAAAGAAATAACTCAAGTTGATTTTTCTAAAAGACCATTCAAACTAAAATCTTATGAAGAAGAATACTTTGCTGATGCTGTGATTGTTGCAACTGGTGCTTCCGCAAAATTGCTCGGACTTGAAGGTGAAAAAACTTTTATGGGTTATGGTGTTTCGGCTTGCGCTACATGCGATGGTTTCTTTTTCAAAAATCAAAAAGTACTTGTAATCGGCGGTGGTGACACGGCGATGGAAGAAGCAAATTATCTCACAACTCATGCAAGTGAAGTAACAATCGTTCACAGGCGTGAAGGATTCAGAGCATCCAGCATTATGCTTGAGAGAGCAAAGAAAAATCCTAAAATAAAATTTATGCTCAATAAGCTTATTAAAGATATTGTTGGAGTTGAACAAAACGGAATGAAAAAAATGACAGGGGTAATCCTGGAAGATACGGTCGATCATTCTGTTCAGGAATACAAAGCTGACGGTCTGTTTGTTGGAATTGGTCATAAACCTAACACAGATCTGTTCAAAGGTCAGCTTGATATGGATGAAGTCGGTTATCTAAAAGTAAAACCAGGTTCAACTTATACAAACATTGAAGGAGTATTTGCTGCTGGCGATGTTGCAGACAGTAAATATCGTCAGGCAGTTACTGCAGCAGGAACCGGCTGTATGGCAGCACTTGATGCTGAAAGATGGTTGGAAGCACAGGAGTGAATAAAGAAAAAAGCCCCATCCCTAAATCCCTTCCCCTAAGGGGAAGGGACTTTGATAGTTATTAACAATTCCGATTTTTTAGTTATTCGTTTTATATTTTTCTTTCAGCTTATTACCCGAAAGATTAGCTATGACAAATCCTATTCCAGTTCCCACAAAGAGCAGCAGCGGAACCCAGAAATCTTTTTGTCCGTATTGTTCAAGCATTATTCCGAATCCAAGTCCAAGCCCGAAGAAAATGCTTATGATACCTATTTTAAATAATATGAACGGATCTTTCTTTTGCTGAAAGAATTGTTTTATTTCTGCTGCTGACATTCCTTTCTCAATTAATAATTGTCTTTCACGGGACCGGTAATATATAAATGCTATCAATACCAATCCGGTAATCAGAAACATTATTATCGGGATAAATAATGCAATTACACCTTCCATTTTAAACTCCTGTTTTTATTTGTTAGTTATGACCATAATTATTTATATCAGGTTACAAGCCGGGTTATCAAATCATCAGAGCAACTCCGGGCCATTTGTTAAGACTGAAGTTATCTTTTCCGGTTAGAAAAAATGGTTTTCAGTTCAGATTGATTGAAATTGAAAAAAACCGAGGTATATCTTCAGAAGAAAAAGTATCGACGAAAATGTTGTAACTTTATATTGTAAATTTTAGTCTAAGAGACAGATGATAAATATTACTGATCAGGAAGTCATTGAATCGGTTAAAAAGGGTAACCAGGCTGATTATTCAATTATAGTTGACAGGTATAAAAACAAAGCGTTTTCTTTATTAAGGCGAATGTTAAAAAATGAATTTGATGCCGAAGAAGTTCTGCAGGATTGTTTTTTGAAAGCATATAATTCATTAAATAGTTTTAAAGGAGAATCGAAATTCTCAACCTGGTTTTACAGGATTGTTTATAATACAGCATTGACAAAATTATCATCAAAGAAAAGAAAAATTGAATTAGAAATGACGTCAATTGATGAACATACAAATCTTGAGAGTGCTTATGATTCAATTGGTTCTGAAAAAGATGATCTTGCTGCAGTGATAAGTAAACTAATCGGGCAATTACCCGAAAAACATTCTGTAATAATAAATATGTTTTATATGAATGAAATGACGTGCGAAGAAATAAGCGAAGCTATGAACATTTCCATTTCGAATGTTAAAGTTTTGTTGTATCGTTCAAGAAATGCTTTGAAAGATTTGATAATTAAACATAAGCTTGCTGAAGAATTAATATGATGAATATAACGGATGAAATATTAAACAAATACTTTGACGGTGAATTGAGCAAGCAGGAAACCGCGGAGGTAAATTCTGCACTTTCAACTTCCGAAGAAATCAGAAAACGGTATAATGCTTTAAGATTGGTACACGAACAGCTTTCTAAAATTGAAATGGAAAATGTTTCTGCCGATTTCACTGCAAAACTAATGAGGCGACTGCCGCATAAAATTAAAGTTCCGCGTCAGCAAAAATATTTCTTTGCTGCAATTTCATTTGTGATTATAATAATTTGTCTTGGTATAGTCGGGTATGTAACTGCTGCAATCGTTAGTTCTTTTCCCGCACAAACAAGCTCATCAAATTTCATTGATTCTTTTAATAACTTCAGTTCTGTATTTGTATCAGAAATGGAAAGACTATTTAAGGGTCGGAGCCTTTCAATCATTGGTTCTGTTTTCTCATTCGGAATCCTGATCTCGGGTTATTTCTTCTTTGAATATCAGAAAAAAGCAAAAGCAAATCTTAGTCGTTAGAAGCTTATTGTCATTCCTTCCTTATAACATAACTTTCAATTAAAAAAATCCGGTGCTATTTTAAATCTGCGATTAAATTAATAAATGAAATTTTATGAATCATAAAACAGGTTACGCTGCAATATTTGGATTGCCGAATGCCGGTAAATCTACTTTGCTAAATGCTTTGCTTGGACAGAAGCTTTCAATTATAACAGCCAAACCGCAAACTACACGAAAACGAATTTCAGGAATTTTAAGTGAAGAAAATTATCAATTAATTTTTCTCGACACCCCAGGTATAATTTCGCCATCCTATCTTCTCCAGCAGAAAATGATGGATGAAGTTAAAACTTCACTTAATGATGCTGATGTGCTGGTTCTTATTATTGATGTATCTGAAGATCCATCAGGTGAAAAATTGTTAACTCAGGAATTTGTTAAACAGTCAGTGTTGATATCAAAGAAACCGAAACTTCTTATCCTTAATAAAGTAGATTTTATAACACAGGAAAAAGTCGTTGAATTGATAAAGCATTTCGAAAAACAAAAATTATTTGAAGAGGTAATCCCAATTTCTGCTTCACTTAATTTCAATATACAAAGAGTGAAGGAAGAAATTATCCGTTTTCTACCTGAAGGACCAAAACTGTTTCCTGACGATCAATTAACCGATGCAAATGAAAGATTTTTTGTCACTGAGCTGATACGTGAAAAAATTCTTGAACTTTACCGGAATGAAGTGCCTTACAGCTGTGAAGTCCTGATTGCAGAATACAAGGAGAGAGATGTAAGCAAAGATTTTATCAGTGCTGAAATTGTTGTTGAGAAAGATTCGCAAAAAGTAATAATAATAGGTAAAGGCGGTGCTGCCATTAAAAAACTTGGAATGATTGCCCGGGAATCAATTGAAGAATTTTTACAGCGGGAAGTTTTTCTTGAGCTGAGAGTAAAGGTTAGAAAAAAATGGCGCAGCGATGAAAATATGCTTAAGAGTTTTGGATACTCAAAGAAGGAATGAATTTCTTTTCTTTGTACTCACACAAAAAATCTCTAATTTTTTGCATCGATTCTTTAATAAATATTTAATTATTAAATGGAAGTTCGTGCAGAGATTATTGTTAATGGTTTGGTGCAGGGAGTTGGGTACAGGTATTTTGTTCAACGTGAAGCAAATAAACTTGGATTAAAAGGATTCGTTAAAAATTTATTTACCGGTGAAGTGCTGACAGTAGTTGAAGGTGAAAAAGCGATAGTTGAGGAGATGATAAATAAAATAAGAGTTGGTCCAAGTCACGCTTCAGTTAACAGCTGTAAAGTGGATTGGCAGGAACCAAAAAATGAATTCAAAGATTTTGAGGTGAGATTTTGAGGAGAGAAAAGGGTTCACGCAGAGATCGCAAAGTTAAATCAACGCAGAGTTCGCAAAGAGATGACAGAAAATGATATTGCAACTAAAATAATTGGAATTGCAATTGAATTGCATAAAAAGCTTGGACCAGGTTTATTGGAATCTGCTTATGAAAGTGCTTTGGCTTTTGATTTAAAGGAAGCTAGTTTAAATGTTGAGCGCCAGGTACCGATGCCATTTATTTATAAAGATGTAAATTTAGAAACAGGATATAAACTTGATTTAATAGTGGAGAATTTAGTAATTGTTGAAATTAAATCTGTGGAAGCATTAGTCCCTGTCCACTTCGCTCAATTACTAACATATTTAAAATTATCTGATCGGAAACTTGGTTTATTAATTAATTTTAATACAAAATTATTGAAAGAAGGAATACACAGAGTTGTCAACAATCTATAACTCTGCGATCTCCGCGGAAAATCTCTGCGAACTCTGCGTGAAACCAGAAAGCGCAGAGTAAACTCAATTGAAATGAAAACAATAACGGACATACGAACAGGAATTGGATTTGACGTTCACGCATTTGCTGAAGGAAGAAAATTAATTCTAGGTGGAATTGAAATACCATCACAAAAAGGTTTAGCCGGACACTCAGACGCAGATGTAGTTCTTCACGCAATCACAGATGCACTGTTAGGTTCACTTGCTTTAGGAGATATCGGTATTCACTTTCCAAATACAGATGAGAAATATAAAAATGCAGACAGCTCAATCTTCATTAAAAAAGCAAAAGAGCTTTTAGAAAAGAAAGGTTATTCGATAAGTAATATTGATGTTGCTGTTGCTTTAGAGAAACCAAAAATCTCACCCTATCTTGAAAAAATGAAAAGCAGCATTTCAAAAATACTTGCACTATCACCGGACAGAATTTCAATTAAAGCAACGACCGCTGAGAAACTCGGATTTGTCGGCAGGGAAGAAGGTGCATTTGCTTTTGCCACAGCAACTGTAGTAAAGTTAGAAAATTAATGTTTGAAGATATACTCACTCAAATCTCGACCTTCTCACCAATCTGGATTTATCTGACATTATTCTTTTTTGCATTTGTTGAAAATGTTTTTCCTCCATCACCGAGTGATGTTGTTCTCGTAGTAGGAGGCTCACTTGTCGGAACCGGCGCCATTGGTTTTATTTTTGCTCTTATATTTGCAACACTTGGAAGCATAACAGGTTTTATGCTGATGTTTTATATTGGTTCAACGGTTGATAGAAAAGTAATTCAGTCCGGAAGGTTTAAATTCATTCCAATTAATGCTATTGATAAAGTTGAAATCTGGTTCAGAAAATATGGTTACTTTGTAATTGTTGCTAATCGTTTTATGCCGGGCACAAGAGCGGTAATTTCATTCTTCGCAGGAATTAGTAATCTTGAACCAAAGAAAACTATTATTCTATGTTTCGTGTCAGCGCTTGTGTGGAATGCTGTCATGCTTTACCTTGGTTTTATTTTTGGTGACAATGTTGAGAAAGTCGATCAGTACCTAACCACTTACAGCAACATCGTTATTGCGGTTACGGTAATTGTTATTTTATTTTTTGTTATCAGGTTCTTTTTCAGAAAAAGGAAATCGGCAGTTTGAAGTTTTTATCTAAATACAGAACTCTACTGACTTCAGAACAGAGAAAACAAAGGAAGAAAGAATGGCTGCTGCTACTTCTTAGTGGAGTTTTACTTGGTGTTTCATTTCCACCCATTCCGTTTCCATTTACAACACTGATATTTTTTGGATTCGTTCCCTACTTCATTGTTCTTCAAAACAGAAATTCACTTGCTTCAATTAATAGGGCAACTTTTTTAATGAATTTTGTCTTTTGTGTAATTACTGTTTACTGGGTTGGAAGCTGGCAGGCAGAAGCCGATCCTTTCCTGATGTTGGCTGGTGCTGCAATGTTAATTGCTTTACCGTGTGTGCTGCTCATTCCATCAACACTTTTCTATCTAACTAAAAAATTGTTTCCGAAGATTAATGCAATTTATCTTTTCCCGCTTTTCTGGGTAACGGCAGAACATATGTTAACCTTAACCGATTTACAATTTCCATGGCTGACGCTTGGACAGGGACTCGCAAAGTTTAATCTTTTCATTCAGGGTGCTGATATTGTTGGAACGTTCGGGCTTTCTTTGGTTGTATTATATTTAAATGTATTTCTGTTTCAGTTTTATAAAAATTTTAAAATTGAAAAAAGAAATTATTCTCTGCCTCTCGCTTTGGCATTAGTTTTATTTTTTATGTTTTTCGTTTACGGAATTATCAGAATCAATTCATTTGAATTATCTGAGAAGAAAGTCAGAGTCGGATTGATCCAGCCTGATCTTAATCCCTGGGATAAATGGGAAACTGGCAACCTTGATGAACTTGTTGGATTGTATTTAGATCTTTCAAATGAAGCAGTGAAAGAAGGAGCAGAAATTTTATTCTGGCCGGAGACTGCATTACCAGTTTATGCTTTTGGAGGAACGTATAAAAATGTTACAGACAGCATTAATAATTTTCTTGATGAAAATAATGTTAGTTTAATAACAGGTATGCCGGACATAAGATATTTTTATGATAAGAATAATATTCCTGAAAATGCAAAGTATAATGAATTAAGTGATTTTTACTATGGAACATATAATGCAGTTTTGTTACTAACACCAAACAGCCGCGAGATTCAGAGATATGGAAAAATGAAACTTGTGCCGATGGGTGAGAGAGTTCCTTTTGTAGATCAGTTTAAATTTCTCGGCGATATTTTTAAATGGGGTGTAGGTATTACCGGATGGAATATCGGGCACGATACAACAGTCTTTAAAGTTGTTTTGAAGGAAAGAGCTGATACGATTGGCATAAGCGGGTTGGTCTGCTATGAATCAATTTTTCCGGTGTTTGTTCCGAACTTTGTACAACGCGGTGCGGAAATGATTTCAGTTGTTACAAATGACAGCTGGTACGGCAAATCCAGCGGACCGTATCAGCACAAAGAATTTGCAAAATTACGTGCAGTTGAAAACAGGAGGTCGGTAGTGCGTTGTGCAAACGGAGGAGTCAGTTGTATAATTAATGCGCTTGGTGAAACAGAATCAGAAACAGAATTGTTCACAAGAACTTTTTTAGTGGGAGATGTTTCGCTGCAAAATGAATTAACTTTTTATACCAGGAATCCTGCAATCATTCCTGTTCTGAGTTCTGTGTTTTCATTCTGGATTTTCGGAATGAATGTGTTATTATGGCTGAAGCGAAGATTTAAGTTATAGTGGCGTACTAAATGTTAAATTGTTTAATTGTTATATTGTTAAAAGGTTTGCAAAATAAATTTATTTAAACCATACAGCATTTAATTAATAACTCAAGTTGAACGTGTAAAAATAGGAATTAAAGTTTTGCCACTAATTACACTAATTTTCACGAATCATCACAACGAAGATTAAAAAATTAATAGTGGCAATTCATGGCTTGACTTGTAGATTCTCTTAATGCGGTCAACGTGAGTTAATAAAATAATTTCATCCATAAATTTTCTTTTATTAAATGTGGAATAGATTGAAAATCAAATTCTTACCCTCCCCCTTAGGAGGAGATGGAGGGGGCTTGTGATTGACTTAAGAAGTGACACCGTTACAAAACCATCACAAGCAATGCGCAAAGCAATGGCCGAGGCAGAAGTCGGTGATGATGTATTTAAAGAAGATCCGACCGTTAACAAGCTTGAAGAATATATTGCTGATCTTCTGGGAAAAGAAGCAGCATTGTATGTTCCCAGTGGAGTTATGGGTAACCAGCTTTGTTTAAATGTTCTCACTGAACCGGGAGACGAAGTTATTTGCGACAGGGAAGCTCACATATTTAATTATGAATCCGGTTCACCTGCACGACTCAGTGGCATTCAGATTTATCCGCTTGATGGTACGCTGGGAATATTAACAGCTGAACAGGTTGAACCCTACATTCGAACAACAGCTTACCATATGCCGCGTACAAAAGTTATTGAAGTTGAAAATACACATAATCGAGCCGGCGGAACAATCTGGCCAATGGAAAATATTATCGCACTAAAAAATCTTGCAAAGAAACATAAATTGTATTTTCACCTTGATGGTGCAAGAATCTGGAATGCCTGCATTGAAACGGGAATTTCTCCTAAAGAATATGCCTCACATTTCGATACTGTCTCATGCTGTTTCTCAAAAGGATTAGGAGCTCCTGTCGGTTCTGCAATTGCCGGTTCAAAGGAATTTATTAAGGAAGCATATCGTGTTCGAAAAGCCTGGGGTGGAGGAATGAGACAAGTTGGAATTCTTGCAGCTGCAGCTTTGTATGCCCTAAAAAATAATAGAGAGAGACTGAAAGAAGACCATCGAAGAGCAAAAATTCTTGCGAATCGAATTAGAGCAAATAAAAATCTTGAAATAAATATGGAAGCAGTACAGACGAATATTCTTCTCTTCAAACCATCGAAAATGACTCCCGCTGAAGGATTAAAACGATGTAAGGAGAAAGGACTAATCTTAACTCCCGGAACAATCGATTCACTTCGGGCAATTACTCATCTTGATGTAAATGATAATGATATTGAAAATGCCGCGAACATTCTCGATGAGGTTTTTAATTGAGTGAATCATTATCCTCAAAAGATTTTGAACACAAATACACCGTCACAGTTCGTTTCCACGAAGTTGATATGCTTGGCGTATGCAACAATGCTGTCTTTATTAATTTTTTTGAAACAGCCAGATTGGAATACATTAAAGCTGCAGGACTAATGCCTGAAAAAGGAATTTTTTCTGATGGAAAAATATTCTTTATGGTAAGAAATGAAATCAATTACCGTGACCACGCTTATTATGATGATGTGCTGGATGTTTATTCAAAAATTTCATTCATAAAAAATTCTTCATTCGGTTATGACCATTTGGTTGTAAAACAAAAAACAGGAAAAGTTATTGTTGATGGTAAAGGTGTTGTAGTTTATGTAGATCCCGAGTCAAGAAAATCCGCTCCGATCCCTGAGAACTTTATCCAAAAAGTTAAAAAGTTTGAACCCTCAGTACAAATTTTAAGAGATTAATACTATCTTATAATTGCGAATCCCTGTGTGCCGGGATTTGAATTGAACAATCGTTAAATAATTAGGAGGCATTATGAGACGAATAGTTTTCGATATTGAAACTTGTGCTTATCCGTTTGAATCCCTTGCTGAGAGTCAGCGGGAATACCTGCTTCGTTATGCTGACAAAGAACCTGATCCTGAAAAAAGACAAATGATGATTGATGATGCAGTTCGTTATACGAGTCTCTACCCTTACACAGCAAAATTCATCGCAATTGGAATTTATGATGTTGAAAAAGAAAAATCATACGTTTATTACGAAAGTGAATCCGCCAAAGACGGAGAAGAATGGAAAAGTGAAGACGGCAAAGTTCAATACAAAGGACTGCCGGAAAAAGAAATGATTGAATCATTTTGGAGAATTGCCAAACGAATTGACCAGTTTATCACATTCAATGGTAGAAATTTTGATGTACCGTTTATTATGATGCGTTCTGCAATGTTAGGTGTCAAAGTCACAAAAAATTTAATGGGTTACCGTTACGGTGATGAACATATCGACTTACTTGAGCAATTCACATTTTATGGCTCGACCAGAAAATTTAATCTCGATTTTTACTGTCAATCATTTGGAATTGAATCTCCCAAATCGAAAGATATTTCAGGAATGGAAGTGAAGAATCTTTACGAAGCTGGAAGGATTAAAGATATTGCTGTTTATTGTTCTAAAGACATATATGCTACGTATCAGCTTTATAAGATTTGGGAAAAGTATTTAAACCTGAAATAGAAAGCTCCCTCTCACATTTTGGGAGAGGGTTGGGGAGAGGGAAAATATGAGGAACTTAACACACATAACAAGAAGACTCAGAAAAGAATCCACAGATGCTGAGAGATTACTTTGGAGGTATTTAAGGAGAAAAAGTTTTTTTGGAAGGAAGTTTCGAAGACAGGAACAGATAGGTGATTACATTGTGGATTTTTTTTGCTTTGAGAAGAAATTGATTATTGAACTTGATGGTGGTCCTCATAATCAAGATGAAACAAAGTTGAATGATGTAAAAAGACAGAAATGGTTAGAGTCACAAAATTTTAAAGTGATTAGATTTTGGAACACTGAAGTTTTGAAAAATATTAATGGAGTTCTTCAAGTAATTAAAGCAAAAATTCCCTCCCCTTAATTCCCTCCCCAAAAGGGAGGGGAAATATTTTATTATATTTCCTACACAAAAATTCACGCATAAACTCAAATTCGTTTTATTAATGAAACAATCCGAAGTCAATCTCGAACTTGCCATTGAACACGGCCTCAGTAAAGAAGAATATGAGAGAATTTTAAAGATACTCGGTAGAACTCCAACCTTCACAGAGCTTGGTATTTTTAGTGTGATGTGGAGCGAACACTGCAGCTACAAAAACTCAATTGCACTGTTAAAAACACTTCCAAGAAGCGGCGGAAGATTGCTTGTTGGAGCCGGAGAGGAAAATGCCGGTCTCGTAGATATTGGAGATGGTTTAGCAGTTGCATTTAAAATTGAAAGTCACAATCATCCATCTGCAGTTGAACCTTATCAGGGTGCTGCTACTGGTGTCGGGGGAATTATGAGAGATATTTTTACAATGGGTGCACGTCCAATTGCTTCACTTAACTCACTTCGCTTTGGAAATCTTGATGATGCACGCACTCGTTACCTTTTTGCAGGAGTTGTAAAAGGTATCGGTGATTATGGAAACAGCTTCGGAGTTCCGACAGTTGGCGGTGAAGTTTATTTTGATGAATCATACCAGGGAAATCCTCTTGTCAATGCAATGGCTGTTGGGATTGTACGGACAAATACTTTTGCAAGTGCCGTTGCAAAAGGTGAAGGCAATCCTGTGATGATTGTTGGTTCATCAACTGGTAAAGATGGAATTCACGGTGCAACTTTTGCTTCTGAAGAGCTTTCGGAAAAATCTGAATCAAAGCGTCCTTCTGTTCAGGTTGGTGATCCGTTCACAGAAAAACTTCTGCTTGAAGCATCTCTTGAAATTATTCGCAAAGGATATCTTATTGGAATTCAGGATATGGGTGCTGCAGGAATTTCCTGCTCGACAAGTGAGATGAGTGCAAAAGGAAAATCAGGAATGAAAATAAATCTTGATAAAGTTCCTTTACGTGAACAGGAAATGAGTGCTTATGAAATTATGCTTTCTGAAAGTCAGGAAAGAATGCTTTGCGTTGTAAAAAAAGGTTATGAAAATAGGGTGAGAGAAGTTTTTGAGAAATGGGATCTTCACTGTGAAATAATTGGTGAAGTAATTAATGAAGATAAACTCTTCATCAACTATAAAGGTAAGCTTGAAGCAGAAATCCCTCCTTTTGAATTAGTTTTGGGAGGTGGTGCACCGGTTTATACCAGAGATCAAAAAGAACCATCATACATAAAAGAAAAAAGAGCATTTGATTTTTCCAAATTACCTGAACCAAAAAATATTCAGGAAACTTTTCTTAAAGTTTTTTCGTCACCAAACATTGCATCAAAGAGATGGGTTTATGAGCAATATGATTCAACAGTAAGAACGAATACAATAGTTGGACCTGGGTGTGACTCAGCAGTGATTTATATTAAAGGAACAAACAAAGCACTCGCAATGAAAACAGACTGCAACGCAAGATATGTTTATCTGAATCCAAGAGAAGGAGCTAAAATTGCCGTTGCCGAATCAGCCAGAAACATCGTTTGCTCAGGTGGGATTCCCCTCGCAATTACAAACTGCCTGAACTTTGGCAATCCTTACAAACCAGAAATTTACTGGCAGTTTGCTGAAGCAATTGCTGGAATGGGAGAAGCCTGCAGATTCTTTAATACACCGGTGACTGGCGGTAACGTTAGTTTTTATAACGAATCGCCTGATCCCGCAAAGATCGGGACAAGCCTCGCAGTTTATCCGACACCAACCATTGGAATGTTAGGATTAGTTGAAGAATTATCTCACTTTACAACTTCGTATTTCAAAAATGAAGATGATCTGATTTATGTTTTAGGTGAAGATAATGAGGAGCTTGGTGGAAGTGAATATCTGAAAGTCATTCACAAAAAAGTTGAAGGAGATTCTCCGCAAATTGATCTTCCATCTGAAAAGAAATTACATGATACTGTTCTTGAATTAATCAGAAGAAAACTAATTAATTCTGCTCACGATATTTCTGAAGGAGGAATTGTTTGTGCACTTGCTGAATGCTCTATAATTAATGAAGAGAAAAAATTTGGTGCTGAAATAACAATTCCAATCAAATCAAGAAAAGATTTTTCATATTTCTCTGAAACTCAGTCGAGGATTATTGTTTCAGTTTCACCAAATAAAAAAGATGAATTTGAAAAATTAATTCATTCATCAAGCCAAACATTCACTTTGCTTGGAAAAGTTAGTGGTCAATCTTTAAAAATAAATGATAATATAAATGTTAAGGTTGATGATCTTGCAGATATTTATTTCAATACAATACCGCGGATAATGTCCGGTGAAAAATAAAATTTTAAAAGAAATCCGAAATTCAAGAACTTACACATTATTCAGGAGAGTGCGTTATTCCCTTCATCTGATTCCTGCGTGGCATTGGTTTGTTGGTTTTGTAAAACATTACTTCGGCGGTTTGTATGACAGGATTGATCGCCACCACTTGTTTCTTTTCTCAGGCGGATTAGCGTTCTCACTTTTCGTGTGCATCATCCCGATGACATTAATCATTTTCTGGCTGCTCGGAAAATTTCTTAATTCAGTAGCAGTTGAATCACAAATTGTAACTCTTATAGATACTTTAATACCATATGACACTTATGCTGATTTTGTAAAAGAGATTATTTTTCAGCGGGTTGAAGAAGTAGTTGAGTACAGAAATGTTGCGGGCTGGATTGGTATAATAGGTTTGTTTTTTGCTGCGAGCGGATTTGCAAGCAGCTTAAGAACTGTCCTCAACAGAGTTTATGGAAGAGACCTTGATATTAATATTTTCCTCGGGAAACTTCGGGATTTTCTGGTGATCATTATGATTGTACTTAGTTTCCTTGTATTGATACTGTTACTTCCGATGCTGGATTTTCTTGTGGCATTCGCACAATCAACTCCTTACCTTCAGATTTTTAATAAACCGATTTTCGAAAGAATGTTTACAGCTTCTTTCTCTCTTTTTCTGATGTTTATCATCTTCGCAGTTCTTTACAAGTTTATGCCGGTAGTCAAAATTCATAAGAGATCAGTTGCGGTTGGTGCATTGTGGGCTTCATTATTTTGGGTTGGTGCTAAAATAGCTTTTGGAATCTACCTTTCTAACTATACGACTTTCAGCAAGATTTACGGAGCTTACGCTTTAGGTATTGTTGTCGCTTTCTGGATTTATTATTCATCCGCTGTTTTTATTCTAGGTGCTGAAATAGCCAAGTTGTTTGATGAAAGGCTCAATGAAAGAATAAAAAAGAAAATGGAAAGTACTGAAAGCAAACCCATCGGTGATTCCACCATATAATTTTAACTAATAAAATTAAAAGAACTATTGACTCGAATTATTTATTTTGTTATGTTTAATCAGACAAAATAATCCGATTATCAAATTAAGGAAAAAGAGATGTCCAACAACAAATCAAACTGGTTAAAAAACAGTATTTACATTCTGCTTATTGTAATCTCTACGCTTGCATTAGTGACTGCATGTGGCGGGGATTCAAATGAAAATGACACATCGAATCAAAACCAAACATTAAAAACCAATCCATCAGGTCTTTCCGATTGGGAACTTGAAAACGGTTTCGGTCCGGTTAAAAAGAAATTAAATCTTGGTCCGATAGATAAAACAATGGCTGCAGAAGGTGAGAAGATCTTCGAATCTAAATGTGCATCATGCCATAAGCTTGATGAAAGATATACTGGTCCCGCTCAGAGAAATGTTTTGCAAAGGGTCACCCCTGAATTCTTTATGAACACTGTATTAAATCCTGATGAAAACCTTGAGAAGCATCCTCATAGTAAAGAAATGCTTGCACAGTATATGACCAAGATGACAAATCAAAACGTAAATCTTAAAGATGCACGCACATTGCTTGAGTACTTCAGAGTTCTTAATGAAGAACTGGTAAATAAAAATAAATCTAACAAATAAACGGGAGGAAGTTTTATGAACCGCAGATATTTAAAAGCATTTTTAATTGGAATTTCTGTTGTAGCTGCTTTTGTAATTTTACATTACGGCTGCCAGGAATCAAAAGATCTTACTGCTGGTGATGAAGCAGGAAGAGTTTATGTAGCACCAGGAACTTATGATGAATTTTATCTTTTCACTTCCGGCGGATTCAGCGGACAGATTGGTGTCTATGGTTTACCAAGCGGAAGAATGTTCAGAGTTATTCCTGTCTTCGCACAGGACCCTGAAAAAGCTTGGGGCTATTCTGAAGAAACAAAACCAATGTTCATGACTTCACATGGATTTATTCCATGGGATGATGCTCATCATCCGAAACTTTCTCAGACTGACGGAATAGCAGATGGCAGATGGATATTCATTAATGCAAATAATACTCCGCGTATAGCGAGAGTTGATTTAACAACTTTTAAAACTGCTGAGATAATTGAAATACCAAACTCAGGCGGTAATCATGGTTCGCCATTCCTAACTGAAAACACAGAGTATGTTGTTGCTTCAACAAGGTTCAGTATCCCGATACCTAACAAAGATGTTCCGATCAATTCATTCAAAGAAAATTTTAAAGGCACCATCAGCTTTATTAAAGTTGATAAAGAAGGTGCAATGAATGTTGAGTTCCAGATTCTTGTTCCTGGCTTCAATTATGATCTTGCACATGCAGGTAAAGGTCCATCACACGGCTGGGCATTTTTCACAAGCTACAATACAGAACAGGCAAACACTCTGCTTGAAGTAAATGCTTCACAGAATGATAAAGATTTTATTGCAGCGGTTAACTGGAAGAAAGCTGAAGAATATGTTGCACAAGGTAAGTTTAAAACATTTAACACAAGTTATTTCAGAAATTATTTTGATGAGAAGAAGCACATGGGATTTTCCGAAGAGAAAACCAGCGTTAAAGTTCTCATTCCGGAAGAATGTCCGGGATTGATCTATTATTTACCAACACCAAAATCTCCTCACGGTGTTGATGTTGATCCGACAGGTGAATACATAGCTGCAGGCGGAAAGCTTGCATCGGTTATTGTGGTTCACTCTTTCAGTAAAATGTTGAAAGCTATCGAGAACAAAGAATTTGAAACTACAATTGACGGAATTCCCGTTTTAAAATATGAATCAGTAATTGGTGGTGAAGTAACCAATCCTGGTCTGGGTCCACTTCATACTGAATTTGATGGAAATGGATACGGTTATACGTCATCATTTATTTCATCTGAAATTGTGAAATGGAAAATCGGAACCTGGGAAGTTGTTGACAGAATTCCTGCATATTATTCAATTGGTCATCTCTGTGTCCCCGGCGGTGATACAAGAAAACCATGGGGCAAATATGTTATCGCTTTAAATAAAATTACAAAGGATAGATATTTACCAACCGGTCCTGAGCTGACTCAATCAGCACAACTGATTGATATATCCGGAGATAAGATGAAACTTCTTTTGGATTTCCCTACGATTGGTGAACCGCATTATGCACAGGCAATTCCTGCAGATATTCTCATGAAGAATTCTAAAAAGATTTATCCGATCGAAGAAAATTCTCATCCATATGGAATCAAAGCGGAGAAGGATGCACGTGTTGTCAGGGAAGGAAATGTTGTTCACGTTTATATGTCAACAATCAGAACACACTTCGCACCGGATAATATTGAAGGAATAAAAGTAGGCGACGTTGTTTATTTCCACATCACAAATCTTGAGCAGGATTGGGATATTCCTCATGGATTTGCTGTTAAAGGACTTCAGAATTCTGAATTGCTGGTTATGCCGGGTGCAACTGAAAGCATAATGTGGCAGCCGTTAAAGGAAGGTGTCTATCCATTTTACTGCACTGATTTCTGTTCTGCTCTTCACCAGGAAATGTCCGGTTACATAAGAGTTTCTCCAAAAGGATCAAATGTTGCAATAACGTATGGCACTGGTAAGTAAAATTTTATGAATTATGGGGGACGAAAGTCCCCCAATTTATATTCAGGTATTGTTTAATATGAAAACTCAATCAAAGATAATCATCATCGCTGCCTCGCTGATTTTAATCATAAGTTTCTTTTTCCCGATCTGGTATATTGATCTTGAAGCCCCTCAATATCCTGAAGGCATTGGTTTGGAAATCTGGCTGAATAAAATTACGGGACAAAAACCACACGACTTAAATAACATTAACGGTTTGAATCACTACATCGGAATGAAAGAAATTATTCCGGATGCAATTCCCGAGCTGAAGATTATGCCTTTTATAATAATCTTTCTGATAGCCTTCGGATTGATTTCCGGGATTTCAGGTAAAAGAAGTTTGGTTTATATTTGGATTGTTCTGTTCTTTGTGATCGCTGCTGTCGGTATGTATGATTTCTATATGTGGGAATATGATTACGGGCATAATCTGAATCCACATGCAGCGATAAAAATTCCCGGAATGGCATATCAGCCGCCGTTGATCGGTTCTAAAATGTTATTGAACTTTAACGCTATTTCGATGCCACACATTGGCTCGTGGATTTTAGTTGCATCAGTTATTTTAGCTGTCATTGCATTAATTATTGATATGAAAATAAAAAAGAAGGAAGAAGCAAATGCTTAATAAATTTTTAATCACAAAATTTTTTCTGATTTTGTTAATGGTCACGGCTTGCGGAAGCAATCCTGAACCAATTAATTATGGACACGATGAATGCGAATTCTGCAGAATGTTGATAACCGATAACCGTTACGGAGCTGAGCTTGTAACTGACAAAGGAAAATTATTTAAGTTCGATGAAGTTGGATGCATGATTGAATATGCGATGGTTAAAAATTTAATAGGTGATGATAATCAGAAATTTTTAGTGACCGATTTCGCAAGTCCCGAAACTTTTATGAATGCAGCAAATGCTTTTTTTGCTCATAATGAAAACTTCAGAAGCCCGATGGGATTGAATGTGACAGCTTTTGACAGCGAAATCTCCAGGCAAAAGTTTGTTGCTGAAAACGGCGGCAGCTTATTAAACTGGGTTGATGTAATTGAACTTGTCAAGCAGAGAAGTATGTAAAAATGTTTTTACTCCGTGGTTCTCTGAGGTTCTCAGTGAACTCTGTGTCCCTTTTTTTCTTACACTGAGAACACAGAGGAGACACAGAGCTGCACCGAGATAATCAGAACATATGAAAGAATATTTGATTATTACATAATATGAAAACTGTTCTTTTAATAACCTTCATTCTGAACTCGGTACTTTTAAACTCTGCATCAACAAAAACAATTCAAGTTTCCCCGAATGGTTCAATCAAAACAATTATAGAAGCCATTAAGCTTGCCAACGATTTTGATACGATAAGAATAAATTCCGGAGTTTACGCTGAAGGGAATATTATGATCGATAAGAAAGTAACCATCATCGGTATTGAATTTCCTATTATTGATGGAAAAGGTATTGGCG
>Ga0137461_1000016_pt1 | contig 33231 bp, 28 predicted proteins | sample EasRivERMGT746_2_FD_104650 | JGI IMG/M metagenome (GOLD analysis project Ga0137461, IMG submission 104650) | Soil microbial communities from meander-bound floodplain in the East River, Colorado, USA - East River MetaG ERMGT746_2 | ecosystem: Environmental > Terrestrial > Soil > Floodplain ... | reverse complement strand
TGACTTGGCGCGTATTCGGTATCGGCAGCGACGGTTTAGTGTAAATGTTGAAGACGCGGCCGGCGTTGATGAAGCTTTCCTTCGGGTCCGGAGACAATACCGCGGCGAGCTCGAACATCTCGCCGGTCTTGATCAGTCTTGCCGCGCGCAGAACCGTCTCTGGCTTCATCATATTTCCAGTGCCGCGCTGATCGCCGGCGCCCCACTTGGACAGACAACGCTGATTGTCCGGCGGCATCTGCCAGGTTTGCGCGCGCAGCGGCGCGCTGTGGAAAAAAAACATCGCCACGGTCGTCATGGCCAAAACAACAAAGTACATATCACTACCTCCGTACGGTTGGCGCGTAGTTACGCGCGCAAAAAAAGCTGCGATGAAATACGCGACGCGCCCGAATCGGCAATTTTGGCTGGACAGTAGCCGCTATTAACGATTCCTGTCAACTTGAATTCAGCGGCTGCGGAGTTTGCCGGCGCTGCTACGATCATTGGAATCCTGGTGATGTTTCCCGCGCAATCCAGGATGCGCCCATTCTTGATCTCAAAACGATTTGATATCCCGATTCCGTGATGGTGAGATTGCCGCGGAAAATTTTACACAGCTGTCGGGGCGACGGTGCCGCGTCTTGCACTGGCCCATCGAGACATTGTAAGACCCGACACGGTGGGTTTTGACGGGTTTCGCAGACGACAAAATATTTTCACGGTGAGGAGAATACCATGAGCCAAATCGATCTCTCGCGTTTTTCATTGCAAGGCCGCGCCGCGATCATTACCGGCGGCAGCGGCGGCATCGGCCGGGCATGCGCGGTGGCGTTTGCTAAGGCCGGCGCGAACGTTGTCATCGGGTCGCTGCCGCCGGATTCGATCGCGCCGGTGGTCGCCGACGTGGAAGCGCTTGGCGTGAGGGGACTTGGACTGGCCGTCGACGTTTGCGATGAAAAACAAGTGAAGGCGACGGTGCAGCAGACGCTGGGCCAATTTGGCCGCGTCGACGTTCTGGTCAACGTCGCCGGCGGATCTTACAGCCGCAACCCTTACATGCCGGCGTTCAATCGCGCGCCGTTGCTCGAACTGGCGCCGGAAGATTTCATGAAGGCGTATGAAGTCAACACCAAGAGCGCGTTTCTTTGCGCCAAGGCAGTCGCTCCGGCGATGAAGTCAGCGGGCAAGGGCAGCATCATCAACATCGGTTCCATCTCCGGCCGTGGGACGAAAAAGGAACGCGCCGACATGGCGGCCTACGGCACGGCGAAGGCCGCGGTGATGAATCTGACGATTCACATGGCGCAACATTGGGGACCGGAAATCCGCGTCAACGCGATTGCGCCCGGCATCATCGACACGCCGCGGCCGGCGGGAACCAATCGGCAGGAATTGTTTGGCGATGCGATTAAAAAGATTTCCTTGGGGCGCGCCGGGACGGCCGATGAAGTGGCGAGTGTCGCGCTGTTTCTCGCTTCCGATGCCGCGAGCTTTGTCAGCGGCGCGATCATCGACGTGAACGGCGGGGAATAAACCTTTCAATAGCCCCAACGGCGCGCGACTTCGCAGAGCCGCTGATACTCGTGCGCCAGTTCGGGGCGCTGAATCAGTTCGCGATAAGCTTCCTGGACTAAATCCTGGGCGCAAACATCTTTGATCGCGGGAACTTTGTAGTTGAGCTCGCCGAGTTTCTCTTCTTCCTTGAGCATGTCTTCAAAACCGGTGGCAAGCCCATCAACGGGAAACGGCATCGCCTCCAAGTCGCGCGCCGAGCGATGGGGATTATTCTCGACGACGCGCTCTTCCGGATCGGGACTAAGAAAGCGCAGCCGCTTTTCTAGGTTGGTGATGTATTCGTGATTCTTCGGCATGTCGCGCACGAACCAGTAGGCGCGGATCATCGCTTTAAGAAAACTTTTGACTAACTCGGGCTTCTCTTCGAGGATTCGTCCGGTGGCGGCGATGATTCGCTCGGGCCGTCCGTGCGGATACTGATCGGCGGGACTGACCAGGACATTGCAGCCTTCGTTTTTGAGATCCTCCGCGTCCCAGGTCGGCACCGGCGCGCACTCGACGCGGCCGCTGCGGATCGCTTGTTTGTGCAGGTGATGGGCGACGCCGATGCGCACCCATTCAACATCGCGCTCCAGATCCAAGCCGGCTTTTTTGATTTGGATCTGGATCGCCCAGTGGCGGATGCTGTTGAAGTCGCTGATGCCGACCCGCTTGCCCTTCAAGTCGGCCAGCGATTTGATATGCGGCGGTGCAACCCAGACGTTGGTATGCTGATTACGCCAACCGGCGATGATGTAAAGATCGGCGCCGCGCGCGCGCTGATAAAAGATCGTGCGCGACTGAACGTCGAGGGCGATATCCACCGACTTCTCTTTCATCGCTTGGGAAATCGCCAGTTTCTCCAAGCCGAAGGGAACCATCGAGTCGTGCGACAGCTCATAGGCGAGCGCGCCCTCGGCGTTGCGCAGACCTTCGTCATACAAATAGTTCATCTCATGGGCGGCGGTCACCGGCACTTGATGCAGCACATGATAACAGGTGGGGGCGATGCGCAGTTTGCCGTTCAGCATGGGCGAAGCTCACTTTCCACAATGATCATCGGGTTAGTCCGAACTCGGTGTTGCTGTCATAGCGCCAAGCGAATGTTCCTGTCAACGTGATTCTTGAATCGGCCGATGAGTTCCTAGACGTTCAGAGTTTGTTCGTGGTAGATTAATTCCAAGTGAAATCTTCAGCACTGATGTATCGTTGCCGTTTATTCATTTCGACAATTGTTGGGACCTTGCTGTGGTGGCAAGGCGCCGCGGCCGCCCAGGAATTGCGACGCATTCATTACGGTACTTCGGCTTCCATCGCCCATCTGCCGGTGTGGGTCGCCAAGGATGCCGGTTTCTTTGCCAAGCGCGGATTGAATGTCGAGCCGGTGCAAATCCGCGGCGGCGCGTTGATCACGATCGGCATCATGAGCGGGCAATTGCAATTCTCCGGCGCCGGCGCGGAATCCGTGGTCGCGGCGCGCATCGAGGGCGCCGATATAGTCCTGCTCGCTTGTCCGAGCGATCTTGAGCCGATCTTTCTCATCACCCGTCCCGAAATAAAATCGCCCGCCGAGCTCAAAGGCAAAGCGAGCGCGGTGACGCGCATCGGTTCATCGACGCATTTCTATCTGCGCGCGGCGCTGCGCCTGGTCGGGCTCGATGCCGACAAGGATATGACGATCTTGCAATTGGGCGCGGGGCCGGAGATGGCGACCGCGCTGGAGAGCGGCCGCATCGCCGCCGCGGCATTGAACACGCGTTACGCTTTGCCGTTCTTGCGGCGCAACTGGCCGGTGCTGGTCGATCTCACCAAGACCGATCTGGTTTATCCTTCCTCCTGCGTGACCGGCAGCCGTGCCTATGTCAAAAGCGAACCGAAAGTGGTGGAAGATTTCTTGGCCGCCTATGTGGCGGGAATTCAGCTGATCAAAAAAGATCCGGGGTTCGCCGAACGATCGTTGATCAAATGGACGCGTGAAAGAGACAACTACGTCGTCACCAAGTCGATCGAAACCCACGCGCGCATCTTCAAATCGTTGCCCTATGTACCGGACAAGGGTATTGAAAATATCCTGAAAGATTTGGCTGCGCGGCGCAATGTGCCGAAGGAGTTTTTCGCCCGGCCGGAATTGTTCCGCGACAACGGTCCGTTGGATCGGGCCTTGGCGCGCTAGCGTGAGTTCCGTGCGATTCGCTGAGCTAATCCAGCCAATCTTTGTCTTTGAGTTTTCTCGGCAGGTAGGTCTTGGTCAGATACTGAAAATCCTTGTTGGCCAGGGAGTCGAGTTCGAACTTCAAACCGCTGGCGAGCATGCCTTTGATTTCATTCTGCCATTCCTTCTTTTGAAACCATTTGTACTTCATCAGTTCCTTGGCGCGGTTGATGTCTTTGTCGTTTAATTTAATACCGACGTTGCGCGGCAGGCCGTAGCGCTCCGGATCGGCGCTGGAGAAGCCGATGAATTTGGCTTTGGGTATCGCCATGCGCTCGCTTTCGAAGGCGAGATTGATCGAGCCCTGTTTGACCACGGAATAGATGTAGTAGCCCCACGGGTCGTTGTCGACCAGAACATAGACGGGAAGTTTGTATTCTTCATGTAGCCGGCGCGCGAGACGGCGCACGCCGCGCGGCGGCTGGCCGTTGCCGGTGAGCAGGATGCAATTATATCTGCGCCAAAATTTATCTTCCGATAGGCGATTCCACTGGGTGCCTTTCTCGACCAGCAGAACGAAGTCGGCGCTGCATTTGCTGATCTGAATATATTCAGGCTCGACGATGGACGGCACGGAGTAACCGCCTTTGCCCAGCTTAGTGCAATCCACACGGTCGCCGTCATCGACTATTGTCAACGGCCCGACGACGGTGCCGGAGTTTTCGGCGCGGACATGAAGCTCTTCGCGCAGCGCTTCCAGCGTGACTTCGAGATCTTCGATGAGCGGGTCGGACTCGTTCTGGCCGTCAAAGGTGTTCTCGTTGGAATTTTTGATCGTGTGTTTGGTGCGGTAATAAATTTCGCGCAACGAGGTGGTCAGATTGGCGCGCTGCAATTCGGCGAGCGCATCGGCGACCAGCACCGTCTGCATGAATTTTTTCGCCATACCGACGTTGAAAAACGTCCGCGCCTGTTTGCGCCGGCCCATTTCGATGATGCCGCGCTTCTGGTTGAAGTTGACGTTGGCGAGACTGCGCACGGGAATCGACAGCGCCGGGTCCTGATTGCGCTGCGCCGCGCCGATCACGATATCGGCGACGCCGATCAGTTTTTTCTCGACCGCGCCGTTACTACTTTTTGGTTTTTTTGCCGCCATGTTTCTTTCCTGTCTTGCCGCTGCGCTTGTCAAAAGCCAAAGTCATTTGCTTCGCGCTTGCGGATTTTACGCCGCGCTGTGGATTCGCTTTAACCGCTTTGCTTTTGCTCACAGCTTTGGTTTTTTTCAGCGCCAATGTTGGCAACACCGGTTCCTGCTCATCGGACGGCTCTTCTTGCCGAATTTCGATTTCGTTCTGCTGAGTGGTCGGCACAACCGGCGCGTCGCCTTCAATGCCCTCGGCGGTGACGATGATCGAATGGGGCAGCCCTTCCGGTCCGCCGTCATGACCGAGGATCTCATCGGTCTTTTCGCCGCCGGTGCGTTTAGCGGCGATCTTTTGCAGTTGGTTTTTGAGTTTTTCTTTGGCGAGCTTGCCGCCCTTCAAGCGGGCGCAGGCATCGACAACTTCTTCGATGTAGAGCTCGAAGATATTGCGCCGGCGAAACTCGCCCTTGGCGCGTTCTCTGCGTCGTAAAAATACGCCCAGGCGCCGGCCGCATTCCTGCAAGGCCAGCTTGATTTCTTTTCTGATCTCGTCGTAATCGGCGATGGCTTCTTTCGATTCGCTGGTGAACGGCACCCACACCGAAGCCATGTGGACGAAGATCACCATCGGCCCGGCCGGCAGCGCGCCGCGCGATTGCGCCACGCCGTAGTTGCGCCAGGTGGTGTCGAGCACGGCTTTGAAGGTCGCGCAGGCGGATTGCTGATAGAGCAGCGGCACGCGGTTGGCGTAGCGAATCACGCTCGCCAACTCGTTGTCGTTGTCTTCTTGTTCGCCTTCGGCGCGCGGCATGCTCGGCGCTTTGATTTTTCCCGTGGTTGGTTCCGGCCCCTTGCCGAAAGCCAAGCCCGCTTCGATGACAAATGGATTGCCGCGGTAAACCGCCGGCGGCCGGGTCACCGCGGTGTAGAATTCGCCTTTGATCTGTTTGTACAAGCCGTGCAGGATCGCCTTCTCGCCGATGGGCGAGAGGCAGTTCGACGGCGGCGCCATGATTTTCGTCGCCTGGATGGTCTTATAAAAATTCTCGGCTGCCGCGCCGTGCAGATTTCTTGGCCGGGTGTCGGGCGAAAGCTTGGCCGCTTTGCAGATCTCCTGGGCGACGGTGGACGACACCCGGCTAAATTCGCTCGACAGAAATCCAGAGAGCGAGTGGCTCTTGGTGTCGTGCAGCATCTTGAGCATCATGCCGAATTCTATCCCATAAGGATGCGGCTTGATCTCGCGCGGCTGGGGCGGCAGCTCTTCGATGGTGCGCGGATATTGTTTTATCTCGCCTTCCGGCGTGTGGTAGACGAGTTTGACGTGCGGATTGGCGATGGCGGTTTGTTCCAGATATTCGTCTACCGAAGCGCGGCCTTTTTGGTAGCGGCCCTCGATCTCAAGAATGACCTGGGTGCCGCGCTGATTTTCCCAGTCGATCTTTTTGTTCTCGAAAATCCGCGGCTCATTTTTCTTAGTATCGATCTGCACTTCAAAGTAGTGCGCCGGCGCGCGTGCGCTGGTGCGCGAGATGATCTGCACAGGCTTGCCAGTCGTCAATTGCGCGTACATGCCGGCGGCCGAGATGCCGATGCCCTGTTGGCCGCGGCTCATGCGCAGCCGGTGGAATTTAGATCCGTAGAGCAGCTTGGCGAAGATCGGCGGAATTTGTTGGCGCACGATGCCGGGGCCGTCATCGATGACCGTCACGCGAAAGCGCGTCGCTTGGGCCGGCGTGGGCATTGGGCCGCCGTTGGCAACGACTTCGAGCTTGACGATCACTTCCGGCAAGATGCCCGCTTCTTCGCAGGCGTCGAGCGCGTTATCGACCGCTTCTTTAATGCAAGTGAGTAGTGCTTTGCGCGGATTGTCGAAGCCGAGTAGGTGGCGGTTCTTGGTGAAAAATTCCGAGACGGAAATCTCCCGCTGGCGCGCGCCCATCTCGGCGGCGGACAAGGCGAGTTTCGGTTTAGGCTCGACGGACGGCAACTCGCCGGTTACGGCGTCGGCCTTTGGCATCGGTTTAGACATGGGTTTTTCATTATCTCCGTAAGTCAGATTCCACACACTTAATTGATGAAGAAAGTTGCGCGCGGCAGGCTGCGCGATCGCTGCGCGCCAGACAATGCGCTCGGCGTAGGGCCTGACTGCAAAGAAGGATCAATCCGTCACGCTTTGGAAGATTACCGTTCGCGTCTGATTATACCAGAGACAGTGAACTTTTGAATCCCGCGCGTTGGATTAAGGAAGAAAAATCCCCGTCAGATCTTACCGTCGCACGCTTGGCGTCCCTTCGACATGGCTCAGGACAGGCCTTGGCGCGGCGTAAAAAATGTAAGGGCGGGTTTGAAACCCGCCCCTACGAGGACAGCAAAAAACGCTAGGTTAGAAAATTACGACGGCTAATTCGGTGATGAAACTCCCGGCTACGACGCGAAGAACGCGAAGGCCCGCACCTCGATGCTTTGCCGCGCCGGAGCGTTGGGCGGTGACGTCGGGTCTTCGAACGAAGTGTGTGGCGTGAAGCGGGCGCGGCCGTCTTTCTCGGAATCGTAAACTTTGAAGACGAGGGCCTCGTCGCGCCGCATTTCAGGGAAATAATACCAGCGATGATTGGCGCTGTGCTTCAATCGATAAGTTTGACCGACGCGGTGTGGATAGCGGCGCTCGGCGACGACGAGATCTTCCATCGCTACGCTCTTGGCGTCGGCCAGCGCCAGCGGATTGGCTTGGATCGGCTGGTTGATGGCGCGCCAGACCTGAATAATGGCAAAGCGGCGCGCGAGTAAAGCCTCGGCTTGTTCCGGCAGAAACTCGCGCACGCGGTTGGGTCCGGACCATTCAGTGTAATCGTTGTGCGCCGACATGACCGGTTCGCGGATGAGTTTTGTTTCTCGTTCCGCTTCGTCGCCCGAGCGCAGCGTGTGGTCGAAGATCACCACCCGCGCCGCGCCTGATTGTCGTTTGATCAACTGCTCGACTTCCGGGTAGTACACCGATTCCAATTGCTTGGTGTCGAAGAAATCGGCGACCTTGGTTTTGTGCTCGACGAGGATGAAACCGTTTCTCTCAAATGAAATCTCGTCGGCAAGCAAGCGGCCATTGCGCACCGACATGCGCATTAATTCATGGGTGCCCGTCTTACGCCGGCGAATGTTGTTCGGGCCAAAGGTTTCATTAACGAGTTTTTCACCCGTGTCCAGGGTATAGGGGATGCCGGCGGTCAGTTCTTGATTCATAACTGAAGCTCCTTCCTGAATTCAGTTGCTTTGTGGGATTGTCTTACCTCAGTCGCCCTTCGTTCTTCAACTCCTGCTGCGCTTGTTTCAAGATCCGATCGTTGATGACGCGGTCGAGGGTGAATTTTTTGTCAACCAGGCCGGTGCGGATGTCGTCGTCGAGCATGATCTGGATGCCGTCCCAGGCGACCGACAGATCGGCGGCGTAACCGGGGCTGAAAAGATCGTAGGAGCGGTTGACGATATTGGGATCGCCTTGGAGTCCGGCGGCAAAGCCGAGCTTGAGCGCTTCTTGTTTGTTGTATTTAGCCACCTGCATGCCGAGAATCACCGCCTTTAAAAATCGCTTGGTCGTTTCGGGAAATTTCTCCAGCATTTCGCCGCGCGTGACGTAAACACTTTGCGGCACGCGCAGGGCTTCGTTCAAGTTCACGATCATCGGGAAACCCTTGTCGAGGAGTTTGACCGCGTCCTCGGCTGAAAATGGCGCCGCGGCGATCAGTCCTTTCTCCAGCGCGGCGGCGCGCACGAAGGTTTGGCCGATGGCGCGCAACGCGACGTCTTTGTCGGGATCGAAATTGTTGCGCTTGAGATACAGCCGAATCGTGAAGTCGGAAAAGGTGCCGGCGCCGGTGATGCCGACGGTTTTGCCACGCAGGTCTTCGAGCCGTTTATTTTCTTTGCTGCCGATCAGCGTGTAGTTGGTATAGTTCGACAGCGACGAGATGATGTTGAGATCCAGCCCTTTCGCGTTACTTCTGATCGCCGCTTGGGCGCCGCCGATGCTGGCGAAATCGACATTGCCGGAGATCAGCGAAGTAATCGCGATCGGTCCGCCGCGCACGAAGATCGGCTCCACCGTCAGCCCTTGTTCCTTGAAGAATCCTTTAGCGCTGGCGATGCGGAACGGCAGTTGGGCGTTCCACGAGAGGCTGACGAAAACGACCCGGAGATTTTTCTTTTCTTGAGCGTGGGCCGACGGGTAGAATAGGACCAATAGGACATAGAGGACCAATAATAAGAGGGTAAGCTTGGATCGGTTCATAAGAGTTTTACGGTTCGATCTTGACGATCGAGGCGCCGATGCCGTCGATGGAGGTTTTGCCGTCCGCGGCCAGGTTGTCGCGCCGCGGCGTGTCGAAATTGCTGACGTAAGCGGTGGCCTCGATGAAGACCACGGATGTGGGGAACTCCAATGGTCCTTTGCTGTCGTTTTTTTGCACGTCGAAGACGCGGCCATCGGGTTGAACGAGGACAACGGCGTTGCGTTCGTTGGCGGCGACCCAGAGATTTCCCTGGGGATCGAAGGCCGGGCCGTCCGCGCCTTCGAGTAACGCGCTCTGGGTCATGAGCGCCGGCTGGCCGGCTCTGCCGTCGGCGCCGATGGCGAGCTTCCAGATTGCGCCACGCGCGGTGTCGGCGATGTAGAGCGTGGTGCCTTGTTTGTCGAAAATAATTCCATTGGCGGTAAGCGCCTGCTCGGTCTTGCCGTCGGGGAGGACGCGCGTGTGTAGGGCGATTTGCGCGAACACCTCGGCACGGCCGCCTTCGGTCCCGGTGCGATAAATTCTGCCGTTGCGTCCGCCGCTGACGAAAAGATAACCGTTCTTGTCGAAGCCGATGCCGTTGGCGCCTTCGGTCTCGGTGGCGAAAGTCTGCGCGATGCCGGGATTGTCGGGGTCGAGATTGCGCGCGCGAATGCGCAGCACCTCTTTGAAGCGGCCGGCGGTTAAGTAGAGATCGCCGGCTTGATTGAAAACAATACCGGAAACATCGGCGCGAATTTTCTTGCCGCCGATGTCGCGCTCTTGCACCCGGCCGACAACGACCAGTTTGGGATTTTTCGGATCGATGCGCCAGACGTTGCCGGTGACGCGATCGCAGGCGTAGAGCATGCCTTTGTGATCGGCGGCGATGCTTTCGACGATCACCGTTTGCGCGGCGCTTGCCGGATCGAAATCGATCAGCACGGAAGCTCTGGCCGCGAGAGCCTTGCCGGGGATTATCAACGCGGCGAGTAATGCAATGGATTGAATGATCGCTCGTGTCATTAGAACGCCTTTCGCTTATCGCTTGCTCTCTAACTCTTCTTTGACTTCGCGCATCATTTTTAAGCTCATGACTTTTTCCGGTGGAACTTCTTCTTTGATCTTGAGTGGCGTTTTGACGTCGTACTCGATGACGTTCTTGATGCCTTGGGCCGATGGCAAGCCGGGCACGCCGTCGGGCAGCGCCTTGGCGAAGCGGCGAATGCCTTCGACGACCAATGCGCGGCTCATATTGCCCATGGGCAATTTCTTGAGTGCGATGTCGGCCGCCTCTTCGGGCCGCTCGCGGATGAACATCAAAGAGCGCGCCATGGCGCGCAGCCATTTTTTTATGTCATTGGGTTTCTCGGCGATCATTTTGTCGGTCGCCATGAAGCCTTGAAAAGGATAGGGGAACAGGTCACCGATGAAAGCGAGGGTGCGCAGTCCTTCTCTTTCGCCGAGCAACGATTCGTCGGCGTTCACCACGGTCGCGCTGAAAGCCCCAGTCTTGAGCGACAATATCGTATTGGCCGTATTACGCGACGGCATCGCGATGCGAGTAACGTCGCGGCTCGTCAATCCCTCGCGTTCGACCAACATCGTCATCAAAGTATCCTGGGTGTCGCCGATGGTGCCGACGGAGATGCGTTTGCCTTTGAGATCGGCGATCTTTTGAATGTCCGCGGCAACCAAAAGATACCAAGTGACTTTTTCGGTTTGAAACATGACCGCTTTGATCGGCGCGCCGCGCAGCGCCGCGCGCATACCGGAGCCGCCGGCGCCGCTGTATTCGACGTTGCCGCTGACCAGAGCGGCGATGGCCGTGGTACCGGGGATGACAATGGTTTCGTTTTCCAAACCTTGGTCGCGAAAGTAGCCTTTGGCTTCGGCGACGGGAATGCTCAGATAGTTGAGCGTTGCGCGCGGCACCACGGTGCGGACTTTTTCCGCGAGAGCGTTGATGGGGAATAGGACCAATGGGACTAATAGGACGAATGTTTTCATCGTTCTTATCGCGTGACTTCGCGGCGCACTTCTTCGAGGACGCGGAAGTCGACGATCTTGTTTAGCGCAATATCGCCGAGGTTTTTCTCGGCTTGCTGAATCAGTTTGATGTGGACTTTGAGACCGCTGTCCGAAGAGGCGCCGTCGCGGCTCGCGGCTTTCATGACTGACGCGTAGGAGTCCCGCGCCGTGGCCGCATCGAGCTTCCATTCGCGCTCGACGATTCTCACCGTCTCCTCGGCATTGTCCCTAGAAAACAGCAAGCCGCGGTAGAATGCCCGCAACAGCCGCTTCACTTGATCGCGATGCTCCGCCAGCCGGCGCTCGGTGGTGGTGAAGCCGTTGCTGGGAAACTCGATGGCGTCGCCGAGAAACAACAGCTCGCGAAAGCCCTTTTGTTTGAGCATCGAATTATCCGGCGGATTGGCGATGTTGGCGTCCACCGATCCGGCGATGAGCGCCGCGTTGCGAGTATTACCGAGACCGATCATGATCAGCACGACGTCTTTCTGCGGGTCAAGGCCGTTGGTTTGCAAGGCGACGCGGGCGGCTAAATCCGTGGTGCCGCCGAAACGGCTGACGGCAACATACTTGCCGCGCAGCTCGGCGACCGACTTGATGTTCGGCTTCGCCATTAAAAAATAGTTCGGCAAGCGGGCGCTGAAAAATATGCTTTTGAGCGGCGCGCCTTTGGCCGCCAAGCGCAGCGCCGAATCGGCGACGCCATGATATTCCACTTCGCCGCCCAGCAGCGCGTTGTGCGCGATGTTGGGCAACATGGCGGGCAATTCCAGATCCAGGTTTTCGTCTTTGAGAAAGCCCCGGTGCAGGGCGACGAACATCGGCAGATAGCCCATGGAGCGCGACGGCAACGCCAGGCGAATTTTTTCTGCGCCGGCAAACTCTGCGCTCAAGAGCGATGCCGTGAGCGCCAACGCGATTAAAGAAAGCCGATTGACGATTTTCATTTTGATAACCGAAGCGAATTGTCCGTCAGTATAGCGGTATCGGAATATGAAGCAACTGTCCGAGCTTGGTGGCTTTCGCCGTCGCGCGAGTTTAAAATGACGCATTCGATCAGGAGGAATCCATGGCCCTTGGGCGTGTGTTGGTGGAAGAGTTTCAAGCCGAAGTGCTCCAATGGTTGCGCGAGCGCGTCGAGTTGATCGTCGTCAATCCGTGGGTCGAGCCCGAGCGCTGGGACTTGGAAGCGGCGCGGGTCGACGCGGTGATCAGCCGTAAGGGAAAAATCAGCCGCGAGCAGATGGAAAAAAGCGCCGGGCGGCTGAAGATCATCGCGCGCACCGGTGTCGGCGTGGATCCGTCGCGTGTCGATCTCGAAGCCGCCAGGGATTTGCGAATTTGGGTGACCAATCAGCCCGGCAGCAATGCGGTGTCGGTGGCCGAGCTGGTTTTCGGCCAGATGATCGCGTTGGCGCGCCATACCCATGAAGCCAACCGCGCGGTAAAGGAGAATCGCTGGAGCGATTATCTAAAATTCATCGGCACCGAGATCGCCGGCAAAACGCTCGGCATCGTCGGCATGGGCAACATCGGCGCGCGCATGGCGATCCGCGCGCGCGCCTTTGAAATGGATTTTCTCGTCTACGATCCTTACATTCCGGAGTCCCATGTGACGGCGCTCGGCGGCAAGTGGGTGAGCTTGCACGAACTGCTTGCAGATTCGGACTTCGTGACCCTTCACTGTCCGCTCAACCGCGAGACCCGCGGCATGGTCGGGGAGAAAGAGCTCGCGCTGATGAAACCGTCGGCATTTCTGATCAACGCGGCGCGCGGCGGTATTGTCGACGAAGACGCGCTTGGTCAGGTTTTACGAGAGAGAAAAATTGCCGGCGCGGCTCTCGATGTGATCGCCGAGGAGCCGCCGGAAAAAGATCATCCGTTATTTACACTCGACAACGTGCTGTGGACACCGCATCTTGGCGCCGTGACATTAGAAGCGTCCGAACGGGGCGAGTGGGGCGCGGCGCAGGAAGTGATCCGCGTGCTCGAACGCAAACGGCCGAAGAATCCAGTCGTCGATGCCGATGAGGCGCGCTTGCTGTTGCCGGCGTAGAGGCGAATTCGTCAACCATCAGCACTCTGCGAAACTACGAATTACTAGTACCGATGCGCTCAACGCCGCTGGCGTTTGCGCGGGGTCAGGACCAAAACTTTGCTAAGCTGCGGTCTCTTGACCCAAAGGAACGCACCGGCGAGACCTAATCCGAGAAGGAGTATAGATGTTGGTTCGGAAACTTCTTGGTCGCCGCTGATTAGGCCAACGCCGCAGTTGCCCTGTCCCGAATCGATACACAAGAAGGCCGCGCCGCTGCCAAATGGAGACAAAAGTGTTTGAATCGTGAAGGAGTGATCCCCAAGGCCAAGGGTGAAAATTCTTTTGCTAAAGTTGTCGTTCCCGAAGCATACCACCGGATCGTCGCAAAAATCCCCTCCGGTTGGCGCGGAGGTGTCACCGAGAACCTCGATGCCATCGAATACTTTAAACTTGTCCCCGCTATTGAATGCATCCTGTACGATTAGGAAGCCGGAACCGGTGAACGTCCAAGGCGGCGTCAATAGAAAAAAGGAATTGCCTCCGCTGCTAGGCGCAAATTGATTGCCAGGAGCGTCAGCGAAACTATCCACCGCACCGAATGAAAATTCCCCCCATGGCTTTGTTGGATCCGTGGCTGAACTACTTGCGGTTACGCTGCTTGGCATCGCCGTGACGGCGAACGCAAAGGCGAGGGCGGGGATCAATTTTTTGATACCTTGCATAATCACTTACCTCTTTGGTGGTTTGTTTAGCTATCGAGCGGATGTTGACGCATTTTCGGTGCCAAAATTGAAATCGCTGAATTGATTGAGTAAATTTCAGGACGCCAAGGTAGAATTTGTAAGATCACTTGACACTTTCGCGGCGGGAAAATTTCTTTGAATTTGTGACAAAGTTTCAACTGCTTACACGACGCTGATGTGTAAGCGGTTTTTACAGTCGCGGGCTACTCGCAAGACAATACAGGTTGAAATCAGCGGTCTAGCCGCGTGGTTTGATCGCGCACTTCAGTCTTTCCTTGATGGCCCGCGGCATGGCGAGGAAGTCAAGGACGATTAGATTTGCGGAGCGCAAAGCTTGAACTGGCTTCGCGAGCTTACGAAAAATGGAACTGAAAGCTGCAAATGAGGCTAATGGCGGGACTAGCGCAGTTGGGCTTTGCCTACTTCGACGCTGCCGTCGGTTTTGAACCGGATGACGTTGACGGTTCCGGTATATTCCGGCGAGCCGGAATAGTGGGCGGTGACGTCGCCGTTGCCGACGGCTGTGGACTGATTCCAGTGGCCGAGAGCGATGTAATCGGCGTCGATGGCGAGCAGCTCTTCGCGGTGAATTAACCAGGAGCCGATCATGCGATTGGGATCGCGCGCTTCGTCGACATAGTGGCCATGCGCGGCCGCGAGTTGCCAGCGCGTCGTGCGCGGTCGCGGATTGGCGAGCGGCGACATGTCGGTGTAGTCGAAGTGGGCGTGGCCCCAAATCTCCAATTCCAATTCGGGAAACAACACGGCTTGGCCAGCGTTCAGACCGAGAATGCTGACATTGGCGACTTCGCCTAGACCACCGCGGCGGTAGACCGAGTCCGGCGTGAGAGGATCGTGATTGCCGGGCAGGATCACGACCGGCTTGCCGTAGTCGCGCAGGATTTGCGCGGCGCGTTCGAGGATCTCCACCGGCTGGCGGTGGTTGTCGAAGGAGTCGCCGGCGAGTAGCACGACATGGGCGTCGACTTCGGCGGCGGCCGCTAGAACTTTCGGCAAGTTCGCCAAGCGATCACGATCGCTAAAGCTGTCGTCGGTGCCGAGATGCAAGTCGGAACTATGTACGATGGTTACTGCCGGATGTGCGGCCATGATCACTTTTCCCAGTCGCAAATTTACCGGAACCCTAACAAACGTAGGCCGAAAAGAAAAGCCGCGCTACAAACGAAGCGGGCCGCGTCGCGGGCGAGTTCCCAATTATCGCTGCCTTTTTTACCACAATGACGTCGTCTTTGACGTCAATCAGTTGATTACTCGGCTCAAGTTAAGCTTGGAGATTTGCGTCGAGGTTAGCTTGCAAGGTTAGCGCTGCGATGCGGATGCCGACATACTAAGTGGGAACCAAAAAATGAAAAAGCGAGCAAGGTAGGGAGGGCTACCTTGCTCGCTTGATTCGAATCGGAAAGATTACTTGCTGGTCTTCTCGCTCTTTTCGGCTTTCTTCTCTTCCTTGGTGGCCTTGGCATCGGCTTTCACATCGGCCTTTTTCTCTTCCTTCATGGCTTTCGCGCCAGCCTTCTTCTCTGCTTTCGTGGCTTTCGCATCGGCTTTCACGTCAGCCTTCGTGGCTTTCGCGCCAGCCTTTTTCTCTTCTTTCATGGCTTTCGCATCGGCCTTGGCGTCGGCTTTCTTCTCTTCCTTCGTGGCTTTTACATCAGCCTTCTTCTCTTCTTTCGTGGCATCCGCAGCATAAGCCGCCGAGGTGAGAAACATGGAAGCAACTAATACACCTAGAAAACGTTTCATTCAGTAATCCCCTTTCATGGAATCAGATTGTTATTAATTTGGAACCGAGCCTAATGACCGTGCGGCCCTCCGTTCGACACGACTTCATCTAGTTGGTTCTGGTGACTTGGACGCGTGACCGAGAGTTTTCATTCACGCTTGCAGTTGTTTATATATAAATTGGCCGTGTTTCTCAAGTGTTTTTGCGCTAGACAAGCTCCATAAGTTGCTGAAATGAGGGGATTCCATAGGTGGTTGAAGGGTCGCTGATCGCCAAAGGAAAAGCGCTTCATGAACTCTTGCCGCGCCTGGCCAATCGCCATGGATTGATCGCCGGCGCCACGGAACCGGCAAGACGGTGACCATTTTTACGGTCGCTCGACCGGCAGCGGTTCGTAGATCATGTCGCCGCGGATGGCGTAGACCGGCGTGATAGTTTGATGGGCGAGGATCGTGCCTTTTTGCGAGTCGATCGCTTTCCATTCGCGCTCTTCGATCTTCAATACTGAGATGTCCGCCGCAGCGCCGATTCGCAGCGTGCCCAGTTCATTGGATCGGCCGAGCAATCTCGCCGCGTTTGCCGTCGCCATCTCGATCACTTGGTTCAGTGAGAATCCCAGTGCCATGAGTTTCGCCATGGTCGTCGGCAGATCGTAAACCGGGCCGGCACGGTTGCCGCGGTGGCCGTCGGTGGAGACGCCGTCGGGGTGGATCCCTTGATCGAGGACTTTGCGCGCCACGTCGAAATTTAAATTATGCAGCCCGTGGCCGACGTCCATCAGCACGCCGGACTCTTTCGCGTCGCGTACCTGTGGCCAAAGTTTGCCGTTGGCGTCCAACAAGCCGCCCGGATGGACCGTGAACATATGCGTGACGATATCGCCGGCGCGCAAATATTTCAGCACGTCGCCGACGGCGACCGGCTCGGTGCTTTTGCTCCAGCTCTCGCCGATGTGAACCAGCAGCGGGATCTTTAGCTCATCGCCGAGTTTGCGCGCGCGCTCCAACGGCTTCAGCCCCTGGGCGCCGAGCGCGCCGCCGGTGGCCATGATTTTGATGCCGACGATGATGTCGCGGTTGGCTTCGACGGCTTGCGCAATTTTCGCTTCATCGATCAAGCGCGGATCGGCGAGAATGCTGAAGCCTGGTCCAGCGACGCCGCCAAGTGTCGAGAGATTGATGTAGTTCAAAACGCGCGTCTTGGCGTTGTCGGTGACGTAGTTGCGAAACACGTTGAGCATCGTGTGTCCCGCGCTGCCGGCGTCGACGACCGTGGTCACGCCTGAACCGACACCGAAGATGTCCGGATCGACGCCGAAGGCGCCGAGCCCTTTCATTAAATGCAGATGAACGTCGACCAATCCCGGTGTGACGATGTGGTCTTTCACGTCAATGACCATTGCACCGTTCGAATCGAGATTGGCGCCGGTCGCCTCCACATTGCCGTCGCGCACGCGAATGTCGAGCTGGCCGTCCTTGCCGCCAGCTGGATCGATCAGGCGACCGCCCTTGAGGAGAAAATTTGAAAGTTGTTGGTTACTCATTCGCAATCTCAATCTCTTAGCGACGAATGTTATCGTGGGGTGACCGATGTAGGATGGGTTGAGCGTCAGCGATACCCATCAAATTCGTCGCTTCTACGTTCGCCACATTGCTCTGCGATGCAAGCGGCAAAGAGGGCGGGTTTGAAACCCGCCCCTACGATAGATCCCTTTTGCGTCCCTTTGCGTAGTGCAAGTTCCTTCGCATTCGCTCAGGACAAGCTTTTGCGGCCAATCTTCTTCTCATTCGGACCTGACATACTTCGCTTATGTCGTATAGTACGCGTTCTCTTTGATATAGCCTTCGGTCAAGTCGCAACCCCAAACGCGCGCGGAGGCTTTGCCGATACCGAGATCGATAGCGACGGAGACCTCAGATTGGCCGAGATATTTCCGCAGCGCTTCGAGGTCGCAATCCACCGGCGAGCCTTTTTTGAAAACGTTTGTGGCACCGAAACGGATCGTCACTTTGCTAGGCTCGATGCTGGGATCGAATGATTTGCCGACGGCCATGATTACGCGGCCCCAGTTAGGATCGCAGCCGTAGACGGCGGTTTTGACCAGCGGCGAATTGACGACGCACTTGGCGACGCGCTTCGCCTGCGCCGCGGTCTTGGCGTGGCTCACGTCGACGGTAATTAGTTTGGTTGCGCCCTCGCCGCTGCGCGCGATTTCTTTGGTGAGATACTCACACACTTCCAATAAACCTTTTTCGAACCGACCGAGTCTGACTTTGCCGCCGAGTCCGTTGGCCATCAGCACGACTGTGTCGCTCGTGCTGGTGTCGGTGTCGATGCTCATGCTGTTGAACGTGCGATCGACGATTCTCTTTAGCATCGGCTTCATCGCCGCCTTGGGCAATTCCGCATCTGTCATCAGATAGACCAACATGGTCGCCATGTTAGGTTCGATCATACCGGCGCCTTTGGCGATGCCGGCGATGGTCACCTTACCGACCTGCACGGAAATGTATTTCGGATACATGTCCGTGGTCATGATCGCTTCGGCAGCGAGTTTCAAATTGTTCGGTTTCAATTCGACTTTGATGTCTCGCAACCCAGCGCGGATGTTATCCATCGGCAGCGGCCGGCCGATGACGCCGGTTGAAAAAGGCAGGACATCGTACGGATCGACGCCAAGCTCTTGTCCGACGATCCGGCAGGTCTCAACCGCGTTGTCGATGCCGAGCCTTCCCATTGCCACGTTGGCGTTCTTGCTGTTGATCACCAACGCCTGAACAAAACCGTTGGCAATATGCTTGCGCCCGACGATCACCGGCGCGCCGGGAAAACGATTGCGCGTGAACATCGCCGCCGCGCGCGCGCGGACGGTCGAGTAGATGACGGTCAAGTCGAGCGTCGAGTCTTTGATGCCGACGTTTTTCGCCAGCGAGAGGAATCCTTGGGGATGCTGAAGATTTACCGGTTGGCTACGATTCATAATCACCGATTACTCCGACAATAATGTTTTGAGGCAGTATGCCTGAAAAGATTGGCGACGGCGAGCTTGCCGATTCAAAGTCTTTTCTTGCTAAGAATTCCCAGCGCTACTCTCTTCACTTTCATGTCTGGGTCGTCGAGCAGTGCTTCGATCTCCTTTGGAAATCTTTGCAGCGCGGCATCCGCTGCATCCTCGGCCAATCTTTTAATCGCCAAGCTGCGAATCCTGGGGTCCGCATCCTTGAGAAGCTTCCTGTAGACTTCGAGGTGATCTCGCGCCTCCGCTAACAGCCCGAAACAAGCGAGCGCGTCGAAGCGCACATAGGGATCGTCATGTTCCAGGCAGTTCAGATAGACGTCGATGACTTCTAGCCGTTTCGCCGCGAAGCGCCAGAGGTTGAGCAGGATGCCGTGCTTTTGCTCGGCGCCGCCGTGTTCCAACCGCTCTCGAAGCAGCGGCAGGATGCGATCGTCGCGCAGATTGCACAGCGCGTTGACGGCCGATTCGCACACGCGCTCGTCGCTGTCGTAGAGTCGCTCGACCAGCGGGATCGCCGCCTCAAAGTTCCCCTGCCACCCCAACGCGAAAGTTGCGTGCGACCGGAGCACAGCATCCGCGCTGGCGATGTCTTTGAGCAGCTTGTCAACCAGCGGTTGTGGGTCTTTTAGCAACGGACCCATAACGCTTAACTGGATGGCGGCGAGATTTCGGATGTCTTCGTTCTCCGTGCCGTTCGTCATGATTTCGTAGAGCGGCCCGATGCTTTGTTCTTTTGCGAAGCTGCCGAGCAGCAAGAGTATTTCTTGCTTGAGCTTGCTGTCAGCATGCTTGAACGCGCGCAAGAGCAGCGGCACCGCTTGGTCGCGTTCGTCCAAAAACGTTTCGACGGATTCGACGTAATTCTTGGCCTTTTCAAGAATCCGTTCTTTCGGGTCGAAGCCGATTACGCGGTTAGTTTTCTTCATGAAATTGGGGCGGCGAGGATGTTTGGCTTTTCACTCCTCGCGCATTCCAGTTCAGCGCTCACGGAACAACACGTCGCCCGACAATTATCAGATCGCGCTCCACTCCGTCTAGTTCCGCGACGCGCGGCAAAACGCCCCAACGTTGAAAGCCGAACTTTTCGAATAGCCGCAGACTCGCGTCGTTGTGCGCGAAGATGAAACCGAGCAGAGTTTTCAAGCCCAAGCGCGGCGCGTGCTCAATGGCCTTGGCGAGTAGCCCATGGCCGATTCCTTGGCGCTGCCATTCTACGGCGACGTAAATGCTCAACTCGGCGGTGGCATGATACGCGGGGCGTCCGTAGAACGATTGAAAGCTGAGCCAACCGACGATGACGTCATCTTCAACAGCGACCCAAAGCGGCCGCGCGTTGGAATTGTGTTCGTGGAACCAGTCGCGCCGGCTTTCGACTGTTACCGGCTGGGTGTTAGCAGTGGCCATGCGGCCGGGAATCGCCGCGTTGTATATCGCGACGATGGCCGAAAGGTCGGCTTCTGTGGCATCGCGAATCGCCATACAGAGGCTCGGTGTTGGGGAATTCATGAAGCGCTTGTTTGGTCGACTACTTCTAAAACCTCGGTTAACGTAGAAATCGTCAGCCCTTGCCATTCTCTTGCTTCTTGACGCGATTCACCGCGCGGTTCATGTGAAGTGGGTCGGATCAACACTGGGCTCATGCCGAAATCAGCGGCAGCCTTCAGCTCATGATTTTCCCCGTCGGCGATGTAGAGACAATCTTTCGGCGTGATGCCCAACCGCTCGCAGGCCAGATGATACATGCGCGGGTCGGGTTTCTTCAGTCGTTCGCGGGAAGAGAAGATGGGGCTTTCGATTAAGTCGGTGAATTCGGTTTCCGGCCACAAGATAGGAATTTCGATGGAGCAGTTGCTGAGCAGGCCGACTTTGAATCCTGTTTGTTTCAGTTGAGCCAAGGTTGCGACGGCATCCGGCTTCGGTGTGAGAGCACGCCTGGTATATTCCAAGCGAAATTCGACGGCCTTGGTCATCTGCGCGGCATTCACCTGGGCACCAAGCGCGCCGCAGACATTTTCAATGCTGGCTTCAACAGTCTGAAACTCTCCCAGCGTCCGTCGTCCCGTTATCTCCCGCCACAGTTTCATGAATGGATCATAAGGCACGCCAAGTATTGCCGCGAGTTCATCGTGCGCTTGCCCCACCGCCATAAAATCGCCTACCAACGTGCCGAAGAGATCGAAGATGATCGCGCGGTAGGTCATTATTTTCCACTCACAGATTTTCGATCTCAACCGGCTCTACAGGTTCCGCCAATTCGAAGCCGAAGATTTGCGCGTAGAAATACAGCTCCGCTTCGAGCACGCGCTTGATGTTTTCCGCCTTGCGGAAGCCATGTTGCTCGCCTTCAAACGTCAGATAAGCCACCGGCAATTTCTTGGCGCGCACGGCTTCGACCATTTTTTCGGCTTGATTGGGCGGTACGACTTTGTCTTCCAGGCCTTGGAAGATGATCATCGGGCAATTCAATTGGTCGGTGAAATGGATCGGTGAGCGTTCGACGTAGAGATCGCGGCGCTCGGGATAGGGGCCGATCAAGCGGTCGAGATAGCGCAACTCAAACTTGTGGGTGTCTTTTGCCAAAGCTTCCAAATCACTGATGCCGTAGTGGCTCGCGCCGGCTTTGAATACGTCGCGGAAGGTCAGCGCGCACAGCGTCGTGTAGCCGCCGGCGCTGCCGCCGCGAATCACCAATCGGTTGGCGTCGACTTCGCCGCGCTCGGCGAGGTAGCGCGCGCCGTTGGCGCAGTCGTCGACATCGACGATGCCCCAATGGCCATTCAATCTTTCGCGATAGGCGCGGCCATAACCTGAGCTGCCGCCGTAATTTACATCGAGCACGGCGATGCCTCGGCTGGTCCAGTATTGAATCGGATATTTCAGCGATGCGGAGCTGGAAGAAGTCGGCCCGCCGTGGCTCAGCACTAGCAGCGGAGGTTTTTCGTTTGTTGGCGCGGCGTAGTCGCGATTCTGCGGCGGATAGAAATATCCGTGCGCGGTCAGTCCCTGTTCGGTTGGGAATTCTATCGCGCGCGCTTCGGAGAGGTAGCCGGCGTCGACAGTGGTTTCGCGCGATCGGCGCAGGACTTCGAATTTTTTCGTCGACAGATCCAACGCGACAACGGCACTCGTCTCGGTCGCAGACGCGCCGATGAAAACGACGCGGTCGGCTGCGACGCGGAGTTGGGAAATGGCGGAGTAGGGAAGTTCGATATCGCTTAATGTTTTCGTTTCTGTGTCCAGTGTGGCGAGATAGTCATTGCCGTTCTTGCTGTAGCTACAGACGATTTGCTTTTCGGAGGCGAAGCCGTAAAGCGAGCCGCCAAATACCCACTGCGGTTGGCCGAACTCCGCTTGCATCGGGCACAACGCTTCAATTTGGTTTTCGCGCCACCGATAGAGATTCCACCAGCCGGTGCGGTCGGAAATAAAATAAAGCGTGCCGTCGGGCGACCACTGTGGCTGGCAGATCGATTCATCGACACCGCCGGCAATTTTTCTTGAGTCACTTGATGAACCGTCTTCGCGAAGTTTACCAAGCCAAAGCTCGGTGCCGTCCCACGGCATGTTCGGATGGTTCCAAGTAAGCCACGCCAATCGCGAGCCGTCCGGACTCAGGCGCGGCGATGAATAAAAGTCGTTTCCCGACTCGATGACATCGCCGGCGCCATTGCCATTTAGATTGATGCGCACAATAGTGTTAACTGTTTCGCCTGGACAAGAATGATCTTCGCGCACGCAGATGAAATAATTTCGCCGTCGGTCGATCCGGCCATCGGCGTAGCGAAGATTCTCCGCCGGTGTCAGCGGCTGCGGTGCCTCTCCGAGCTTTTGCAGATAAAGCCGCTGATCGGCGAAGTTGGAAAAGACGATCGCGCCGTTGGAAATAGAATAATCGCCGCCGCCGTATTCATGCACGCGCGTTCGCGCGTTGAATCCCGCTGGCGTGACATCGCTCACGCTGCCGTCGTTCGCGCGCCGGACGATGACTTTTCTCCCGCCTTCTTGCGCGCGCCGCTCGATCCAGTAGATCTCGTCGCCGTCGATTCGTATTTGCTCCAGACCGATTTCACCGCCGCCGACCAGTTCGGCAGTGATCGGCGATTTCCAGGAGCCGTAGGGGGAGGTGGTTGTTGTCATGATGCCGGTACGATTCCGAATCCGTCATTCCGGTGAAAACCGGAATCCAGGTTTTCCGATTTGGCAATTAAATGCGCAAACCTGGATGCCCGCGTCCGCGGGCATGACGGATTTCGCTCCAAGGTTGATGTTCTTAAAGCCGCAGCAGCTTGCGCGCATTCCCATGCAGCATCGCTTCGCGCTCCGCGCCGGTGCATTCCATCGTATGAATCTTCTCCGCCGCCATCCAGTCGCCGAGGTCGAAAGGGTAATCGGTGCCGACCATGATGTGATCGGCGCCGACCATGCGCTTTAAGTATTCAACGGTCTCGACGCGATAGACGAGGTTGTCGAAGTAAAGATTTTTCAAATATTTGCTCGGCGGCTGTTTCGCCGGCATGCGCGCTGGGCCGATGCCGCTTCTCATGCCTTGGTCGAAGCGGCCGAGGTGGTAAGGAAAGAAGCCGCCACCGTGAAGCAGGGCGAGTTTCAAGTTCGGAAAGCGATCGAACACACCACCGTAAATCATATGGCCGACTGAGAGCGTCGTATCCGCGGGATTGCCGCACACGGTGCGCAGTCCATAGGCGTCCATCCTCTCGCCGCCGGCGATCCATTCCGGATGCATGATCATCAATACGTCCAACTCTTGCGCCTTGGCCCAAAATGGATCGAAATCTTTACTGTCATAATACTTGCCGACGACGTTGGAGGCGATCGTGACGCCGTGCATTTTTAGATTGACGATAGCATGCTCCAAGACTTTGGCCGCGCGTGGCGGATCTTGCAGCGGCGCGGTGGCGATTCCCGCGAAGCGATCGGGATGGCGCTTGACTAAATTCATGATCGCTTCGTTGTAGAGATTCGACCAGGTCTCGCCGCGCGGGCCGTCGAGCTCGTAACCCACTGACGCAGTGTGCACTTCGACCATGGCGATGCCGACATTGCCTTTGGTCATGGCGTCGATGCGGTTGGGCACTTCGGCCATGCGCGGATCGGGGGCAAACTGCCGGCCTTTGGGAAATTGAATTCGATAGGGATTGTCTTTGGCTTGCTTCGGCGGAAAATACTCGACGCCCAGAGCTTTGCCATGTTTTTTGATCTCGTCGATCAGCTCGGGTGCGAAGTAATGATGATGGATGTCGATGGCGCTGGCAGCGGTTCGCGCTGTCGTTGCTGTAGTTGCACAGCCGGCCAATAAGCCGGACGAAACGACTGCACTCCTGCCGGCAATTCTGAGAAAGTCACGTCGAGTTAAATCGTAATTGTGCTTGGTCATGGTCTACCTCCGGTGATATTCGCAAAGACTATTATCGACAGCGCCGCAAAGTCAATTTTAAAATTTTTCGATTTCGAAAGATTTCGCTTTCCGCGCATCATGCTGCGCGCCGGTTGCCTTGCCGGATTGATCCGGTCGCTGGTAGCATCCCAACGAAGTCTCGCGCGAGGGTAACGAGAAAATATAGATGTCTCCAGCGGATAGTGGTCCATTTTGATTTGAACGAATCGTCGATGTAGGGGCAGACCCGTGTGTTTGCCCTCCGAAACGGGCGACCACCCTTCGACTCGGCTCAGGGCTAAGGCGCCGGTGCGCCCCTACATCGGATTTCGAAACTGACCTCTATCGACTAAGAACGGCGATCTCCCACCAGTTGTGGTCGAGGTCGCTCAGCAGAAATGACTCGCCGCTGGGTATCTCGTTGATTTCCTCAAGCGTCGTCAGGCCGAACTCTGCGCGCCGTTCGTTAAATTCGCGATGGGCTGCGTTGAGCGCCGCCGGCGATTCGACGGCGACCGTGTAGCGTTGTAGCGGCGTGAGAAAATGTTTGTTCTTCACCGGCACTTCCAGACTGACGACATACCAAGGCGTCGATGGATGCTTTACGTCGTGCGGTTTGATCGTCGGCACATGGGTGATGACATCGAGGCCGAGGCCCTCTTGGTAAAATTTGATCGATGCATCCAGATTGGTGCACTCCATCGTGCCATGGGTCATCGCTTGCGGAACGTAGCCGCAGCCGGGGAGTTTTTCGTCGGTGAGTTTGGTTTTCCACGGGTAGGCGATGTGCTTCGGCAAACCGGCTTTGTGGCGATTCTCGTAGGATTCGATTTCCCAGTAGTTGCCGCCGGGCTCGACGAAAAACATTGAGTAGGAGCCGGCGCGCTCTTTGCGTTTGACGACTTTGGTTAGCCCAAGTTTTTCTTTGTTGGCAAATAAATATTGGTACGCGTTATCGACTTCTTGGTTATTCGCCACGCGCACGCCGTAATGGTTGCGTTCGGGTTTGTCTTTAACTTCGGCGCCGCCTTCATGGACGATCAGTTGCCAACCGGTGTTGGGATGTTTGAGCACGGCTTCGTGGTCGCGGCGCTCGATAAGTTCCAATGCGAGTACCTGGGTTAACACCGGAATCGTGTCGTCGAGAAAGCGGACTTCAGTGTGACCGTGAACGAGGCCGGTAGGCTTGAGTGCGGAACTGTTTGGGGTCATGATCTCCCCTCGAGACTCGATCGGTCGGATCGGACGGATCCGTCGGATCGGACCGATCGGACGGATATTTTCGGAGTGCGGTGCTTCATCGACGCGTCAGACTTTATTCGGCGACGATGCGGTTTTTGAGCCGGCCGAGATTTTCCACTTCGGCTTCGACGAGGTCGCCGGGTTTTAGCCACCACGGCACTTGGTTCGGTTTTCTTCCGGCGGCGACGCCGCGCGGGGTTCCCATCGTCAGCACGTCGCCGGGGTTGAGTCCCAGCTGCGACCAGTAGGCGATCATGTCGCGGATTTTAAATATCATGTAGCTCAAGTTCGAGTCCTGGCGGATTTCGCCATTGACCCGGAGCGAGAGTTTTAAGTATTGCGGATCGGCGATTTCATCGGTGGTGACCAGATACGGCCCCATGGGCGCGAAGCCGGGAAAGCTTTTGCCCATTAAGTGAATGCCTGATTTGTTTTCGGCGCGAATGACATCGCGCGCGCTGATGTCGTTGAATGTCGAATAGCCGGCGACGTAGTCGAACGCTTCATCAACGCTCACGTCGACGCAGGGCTTGCCGATGACGATCGCGAGCTCGACTTCGTAGTCGAGATTTTTTACTTCCGGCGGATGGGGAATGTCGTCTTCGGGGCCGATCACACTTCCAGGCAGCTTCAAGAACGCTACCGGATCGCTCGGACCTTTTTTCGACGACATCTCGGAGACGTGATCGGAAAAATTCTTGCCGGCCGAAATCAACGCTCCCGGTCGGGGCACCGGCGCCATGAGATGGACTTGCCGGCGCTCGATTACGCTGCCATTCGCGCCATTATTTGCTGCGTGCGCGACGGCTTTGCGCGCTGCTGCCAAAGCTTTTTCACCGCGCTTTAGAAACTCGACCATGTCGCGGCCGAGGATAACCACAGCTAATTCATCACCATGCGGATTGCTTTCGACTGCGCTGAGATACGACGCATAGGCCTTGAGCAAATCAACCACGCGGCCAGCGCCGTCGATGGCGCCAATTTTCTCCTGGTTTTCAAGAATGAAAGTCACCAGCTTCATCGGCGCAAACCTCCTGCTGAAACGACTTGGTGCGACAGCTCGCCGATGGCGGGCGAAGAGCAGCGGAGCGTCGCGCCGATTTTAAGCGGCACGGGATTTTGCAGCCGGTCGCCTTGGAGCGCCATGCTGGCGCCGATGGCGAGCCAGTCCCCCGGCTTGATGCCGAGGATCGACCAGCGGGCGATGATTTGCTCGACGGTGAATACGCAGTCGCGCAGCGCAAATTTCTGCTTCACCGCGCCGTCGAGAGATAGCTCGACTTCCAGCGCTGCGAAATCTTTTCGCGAGTTGCCAATTAAAATTGCCGGTCCGAGGCAGCTGCTCGACGGAAAATTTTTGCCGAGCAAGTTATTAGTCGTGAGACCTTCGCGCTTGTTGATGTCGCGGGCGGTGATGTCGATCATGAGCGTCGCGCCGGCGACGTGCTCCCAGGCTTTTTCCGGCGCGATTCTTTTGCCGGCCTTGCCGATGATGATCGCAATGCAGCCGTCGGCGTCGACTTCTTCCGAAAATTTCGGCCAGACGACCGGCGCCCCGTTAGTCACGAAAGTTTGCGGCAGCTTGTAAAAACCGGTGGGGATTTCCGCTTGCGGTAAAGCTTCGGTGCGCGCTCGATCGGAAAAGCCGATGACGATAGATTTCTCCGGATTTAAAAACGGCGGCAATACGCGAATCTCTTGCGCGTCATAAGCGATTTTTTCGCCGGCCGGGCCGCGCAGCTCATTTACTCCACTTTGACGCACAAATGCGACAACTTCATCCAGCGATTTTCGCGCCGGCTCGCCGCGAGCGAGAAACGCCGCAATTGTTTCGGGGAAATAGAATGCTGCCAGTTCATAGGCATTCGCTTGGTGCTCGGGCAATTGCGACAGTAACGCGGCGTGGGCGAGCTGCAGATCGACGACCTTGCCGCCGATCTCGGCGAAGATTCTGGTTTGATCGGGGCGCGAGCTGGTTAACAGCCCAAAAAATAATTTCATTCGATTTGGCCTTGTAATATAAACTTTTCGTTTATCACGCCTTTGAGCTTTTGAGAATCTCTCGGGCGGCGTAGGAGCCGGGAAGCCCGGTGATGCCACCGCCGGGATGCGTGCCCGAACCGCAGAGAAAAAGTTTGTCGATGGGTGTGTGGTAGCGCGCCCAGCCGGGCACCGGGCGCATGAAAAAAATTTGATCCAACGCTAACTCGGCGTGATAGACGTGGCCTTCGGTCAAGCCGTAGATTTGTTCGAGATCGAGCGGTGTTAAAATTTGGCGGTGCAGGATCGAACTTTTGAAACCCGGCGCGTATTCTTCGATCGATTTCACAACCGTATCGCCGAGGGCGTCGCGCTGTTTGTTCCAGTTGCTTTCGCGCAAGTGATAGGGCGCCGATTGCATCCAGACCGACATGACATGCTTGCCGGCGGGCGCGAGCGATGGGTCGGCGACCGACGGAATCGTGATTTCCAAAAACGGCAGTTGGGAAAATCGGCCGTACTTGGCGTCATCGGCGGCGCGCTCTAGATATTCGATTGTCGGGCCGATGTGAATGATGCCGCCGAGCTGTGCCGCTTGTCCCGTAGTCGATTTGAAATTCGGCAGGACATCGAGTGCGAGGTTCACTTTCGCCACCGTGCCGCGGGCGCGAATGTTTTTCACTTGGAGCAAAAATTGTGGATCGACATAGGTTGGCTCGACCAGTTTTAGAAAAGTCTTTTTGACATCGGCGCTGGAGATTATCACGTCGGCGGCAAACTCTGTCCCGTTCGCCAACACGACACCCGTGGCCGCGCCGTTTTTCGTCGTGACGGTTACGACCTCGGCGTCGGTGCGAATCTCGGTGCCATGTTGCTGGGCAGCGAGCGAGAGCGCGTGCGGAATGCGACTCATGCCGCCCCGGACAAAACCGGCGCCGCCGATTTGATGGTGCAAAAAGTTATACGCGGTGCCCTGCTGGCGCGGGCCGACGAAGGATGCGAGCATGCTGCTGGCGGCGATGGCGGCTTTGAGCGCTTCGCTTTCGAACCACTCATCGAGCAAGTCGCCCATGCTCATCGGCAAGATGCGCAAAAACTCGTACATCTCCTTTTTGCCCAGGCGGTGAAATCTCCAGGCCGCTTTGATCAACTCCATCGGTTTGAATTCACCGGGAGTGGCTCGATCAGGAAGGGGTAACGAGTAAAGGGTCAGGAGAAAGCCGGACAACTTTTTAGTCAGCGCACAAAACTCAGCAAACTTCTCGCCGTCGCGGGTTGAATGGCGGCTGATTTCTTCCTTTGCTCTATTTGCATCGCGCGGAATTAAAAGTGAATTGCCATCGAGACTCGGCGCGAAGAGCAGCGGATCGAGAGGGAGAATTTCCAGGCCGTGTTTGTTGAGACTTAATTCAGAGACGATTGCCGGCGCGAATGAGCCGGCAAGATGCGCGCAGGTGGCGTACTTAAACCCCGGAAAGATTTCTTCGCTGGCAGCGCTGCCGCCGATCACCGGGCGGCGCTCCAAGACCAAGACTTTTTTTCCAGCCTTGGCCAGATACGCCGCGGTCACCAGGCCATTGTGGCCGGCGCCGATGATGATCGCGTCGTATTTTGCCACGGCGGTTAGAGAATTCTCCTCTGCGTGTCTTTGAGAATTTCCAGCGCGGCTAGTCTTCCCGACGCGGCCATGACGCCGCCGCCTGGGTGGGTGCAGGCGCCGCACATGTAGAGATTTTTAATCGGCGTGCGATATTTCGCCCAGCCGGCAACCGGCCGGAGAAAAAATAATTGATCGAGGGTGAGCTCGCCCTGAAATATATTTCCTTCAGTAAGGCCGAACTCTTGCTCCAGATCCCATGGCGTGACCACTTGGCGGTGCAGAATGATGTCTTTCAGATTCGGCGCGTACTCGCTCAGCGTGTCGATGACGGCGTCGCCCAGCGCTTCGCGTTTCTCCGGCCAGGTGCCGCTCTTCAAATGATAGGGCGCGTACTGCACGAAGATCGACATCACATGTTTTCCCGGCGGCGCCATGGATGGATCGAGCATCGATGGCAGGATGATGTCCATGTAAGGCCGGCGCGAAAAATCGCCGTACTTGGCGTCGTCGTAGGCGCGCTCGATGTAGTCCAAGCTCGGGCTGATGGAAATCGCGCCGCCGAGGTGCGGGCCGTTGCCGGGCATGGCGGTGAAATTTGGCAGGGCGTCGAGGGATAGATTAACTTTTGCCGACGAGCCGCGGATTTTGAAATTTTTCACCTGCTTGGTGAATTCACCATCGAGATGCTGGCTGTCGACCATTTTCAAAAACGTTCGCTTGGGATCGACGCTGGAGACGATGACTTTGGCTTTGATTTCCTCGCCCGATTGCAGAACAACGCCGTGGGCTTTGCCGTTGTTGATCAACACCTGATCGACCGCCGCCTGAGTTCTGATCTCCGCGCCATGGTGGCGCGCCGCCTCCGCGATCACGCGGCTGATCGAGCCCATGCCGCCGCGGGCGAAACCCCAGGAGCGAAACGCGCCGTCGAGCTCGCCCATGTAGTGATGCAGCAGCACGTACGCGGTGCCCGGCGAGCGCGGTCCCATGAAGGTGCCGATGATGCCGCTGGCCGACATGGTCGCTTTGAGCACGTCGGTGTCGAACCATTCGTCGAGAAAGTCCGCCGAGCTCATGGCCATGAGCTTGGTGAGTTCGTACAACAGTTTCTCGCCCAGGCCGCGAAAATGGTTGCCGACAGTGGCGAGGCCGAAAAGATCTTTTGGTTTCCAGGTCGTCGGTTCCGGCGGAATCATGCCGAGCAGCGGCTTGACCGCCATGGCCATCTGCACCATCAGATGGCCATACTGTTCGTAGGCTTCGGCGTCGGTCATCGAGTGGCGCGCGATCTCGCGCCGCGTGCGCGCGTGGTCGCCGCAACGGAAAAGATAATCGCCGTCGGGCATCGGTGTGAAGGTGCTGTCGAGGGGAATGATTTCGAGGTCGTATTTCGGCAGCTCAAGATCGCGGATGACCTCGGGGCGCAAAAGGCTTACGACATAGGAACAGACCGAGTATTTGAAGCCAGGGAAAATTTCTTCCGTCACTGCCGCGCCGCCGACCAGATGGCGGCGCTCGAGGACGAGAACTTTTTTGCCGGCTTTGGCTAGGTAAGCGGCGCTGGTCAAACCGTTGTGGCCGGCGCCGATGATAATTGCGTCAAATTGATTTCGCATCGCGGTGATTTGCTTAAAGCAGCATATTTGGTAATTTCGACCTGCAAGTCAACGCGAAGCGGATATTTTTGTGAATCCAAAATCCAAAAGCGGCCCCGCAGACGAAAATCCAAAATAAGAAATGCCAATCGGAACGCCATTCCACTCGCGAACCTCGGCTCTTTGCGTCAGCCAAAACTGGCGCACCTGGTCGGGATACTTTGTCGCCAGTTGCTACGACGTGATGCACGACTACGAGTACCACGCGATCCGCAACAGCGCCGGCTTGATCGATATTTCCCCGCTCTACAAATATGAGGTGCGCGGCAAGGACGCGCTTAAATTGGTCAATCGGGTGATCACCCGCGACGCGGCGAAGTGCGTCGTGGGCCAAGCGCTTTACGCTTGCCTGTGCGAAGACGACGGCGCGGTGATTCAAGACGGCACGGTGTTTCGGCTGGCTGAAGATCATTTTCGCTTTCACTTGGCCGATGCGAGTCTGCGTTGGCTTAAGCTCAACGCCGCAAGACTCGACTTGTCGATCCAGGAAGTTTCCGAGCGGACCGCCGCGCTGGCGGTTCAGGGGCCCAACGCGCGAAAAATTCTTGAGCAAGTGATCGATGCCGAAGTAGGCCGGCTAAAATTCTTTCACTTCGCTTCGGGGAAAATTCTTGACGTCCCAGTGCTGGTTTCGCGCACGGGTTACACCGGCGATCTTGGCTACGAACTGTGGTTTGGCGCTCAACATGGCGAGCGGATTTGGGATGTGCTGATGGAAAAGGGCGAAGCTTACGGCATCAAAGCCGCGGGCATGTTGGCCCTTGATGTCGCGCGGCTGGAGGCTGGCTTTATTTTGCTGGAAGTCGATTACATCGGCGCCGAGAAGGCGGTGATTGCGACGCAACGATATTCACCTTTTGAAATCGGTTTGGGTTGGACTGTGGATCTGCAAAAAGATCATTTCGTTGGCGCCAAAGCGCTTAGCCAAACACAGGCAGCCAGGCCGGCGCGCCAAATCGTCGGCCTGGAAATCAATCTCGACGACTACGAATACCTCTACAAGCAAGCCGGCTTGGCGCCGCTATATCCGCTGGCGGCGTGGCGCGGCGGCGTGCCGGTCTATAAAGATGAGCGCCAGATCGGTCACGCGACCACCGGCGCCTGGTCGCCGACATTGAAAAAATATATCGCGCTGGCGACCGTCGAGAAGGGGTTTATCGAGCCCGGCACCAAGCTCGATATGGAAGTGACCGTTGATTACGCGCGCAAGACCACCGGCGCGACGGTGGTCAAAACGCCTTTTTTCGACCCGCCGCGCAAGCGGTCGTTGGCTCCGGCGTCGAACGCCGAAGAAAATCCGAAATCCGAATATCTAAATCCGAAACAAACTCAGAAATAAATAAATCCAAATTCGGGAAAATCCAAAACACCGAATCCGAAGGAAGTTTGTTTTGAATTTTTCTTATTTTGGTCATTTGAAATTGTTTCGGTCCGCGGGGCCGCTTTCGATATTCGGATTTCGTGCTTTCCCCTCCGAACTGCGCTACTGCACGGGCCGAACGGCCACGTTGCGGCTCGCCAGATAGTTCTTGCACTCGCCGATGGAATATTCCCTAAAATGAAATATCGACGCCGCAAGCGCGGCGCTGGCGTTGCCTTGGGTTAAGCCGTCATAGATGTGTTCGAGATTGCCGACGCCGCCCGAGGCGATCACCGGAATGCCCACGCTGTCGGCGATCGCTCGGGTGAGCGCCAAATCGTAGCCGGCTTTAGTGCCGTCGCGGTCCATGCTGGTGAGCAGGATTTCGCCGGCGCCGTATTTCTCCATTCGCATCGCCCATTCGCGCGCATCAATGCCGGTCGGGTTTCGTCCGCCGTGGGTGAAGACCTCCCAGTGGTCAGCGACTCGCTTGGCATCGATGGCGATGACGATGCACTGGCTGCCGAACATCTCGGCCGCTTCGCGGACGAACTCAGGACGATTGACCGCGCCGGTATTGATCGAAACCTTGTCGGCGCCGGCTTGCAGGAGCGCGCGAATGTCTTCGAGTTTGTTGATGCCGCCGCCGACGGTGAGCGGCATGAAGACCTGTTCGGCGGTGCGCGCCACGACATCGAGAATAATTCCACGATTCTCATGGGACGCGGTGATGTCGAGAAAGCACAGTTCGTCGGCGCCTTCGCGATCGTAGACGCGCGCGATCTCAACCGGATCGCCGGCGTCGCGCAGTCCAATAAACTTGACGCCTTTGACGACGCGCCCGGCTTTTACGTCCAGGCAGGGAATGATTCGTTTGGCTAGCATGGCCGGTCAGTCGTTAAATTCGCTTCGGGCAATGACATCAAGCTCTAACTCGATTTCATTACTCCCAGCCCCAATCCCTATCATACCCAGAAATCCAAGGTAAGCTTCTAATAATACGACATTTGTCCCCTCCTAAAGATTACAACTTTGGGCTAGCTAGGTCAGGTCTATTTGGTTTTTTGCACATAATATGACGTACTAAAGAACTAAAAAGTTCTCGAAAATATTTTTAATATACAACTTTAGGCTTGACAGAATGTGACTGTTAGGCTAAAAAATGACGGAAATAGTACCAAGAGCTTAGAAAAATTTAAGGGAGGCAAAAAGGAGGCAATGATGACGAAGAGATTTTTAGTAGGGAGCATGCTTGCTGCATTCCTTTTAGCTGCGGGAACGGTTCGGGCACAGGGCGTGGATCAAAAGATCCAAGCGCTTGAGCAAG
>Ga0137461_1000015_pt1 | contig 33234 bp, 29 predicted proteins | sample EasRivERMGT746_2_FD_104650 | JGI IMG/M metagenome (GOLD analysis project Ga0137461, IMG submission 104650) | Soil microbial communities from meander-bound floodplain in the East River, Colorado, USA - East River MetaG ERMGT746_2 | ecosystem: Environmental > Terrestrial > Soil > Floodplain ... | reverse complement strand
GGGTCTTACCAGAAAATCGATGTCGCCGGTGTAACGCGGGTACCCATGAAAAGCTACCGCGTGGCCGCCGACAACCACATACTCAACGCCGTGAGAGTTCAACAACTCGATAAACTCTCTCAAGTCTTGCTGCAGCTTCACCCATTGACTCCCGTTGACGCGCAACCAGATCGAGGAGTACGTCGAGCCTCTCCTCGGGGCTCATCGACGCGTAAAGATCCCAATCCGCCTGCTCAGCCTCTCGGAAACTTGAGAACACTCGTAGTACGTTTGGCATCATGTGTAGTATACCGCTCAGTTCCTCGATACTGCAACGGCGACTTTGCTTCGATCGCGACAATATGGAATATGCCTAGTTGGAATCGCACCGCAGGTAGGCCGGATGAAGTGAAACGTAATCCAGGAAAGCCTCCCGGATTTTCGCTAGCGCTTCATCCGGGCTACGTTTGATTTTCAATGCCGATGGGTATCGGCGCCAGGCGCCTCAACCCATCCTACGGTGCGAGATTTTATTTCTTGCCGCTGATGTCGCGAAGACATTTTTCGAGCACTTTACCTAGTCGAATTCGCGCTGCGGTTTCTTTTAGTCGAGTCATGTTAAGTTGTGGATGTGCGACAGAAAGCAATTCCTCTACATCCAACAAGTCCTGTGGACCGCCAGCATCGAGCTTCGTCAGGATCAGATCCTCGGGATGCAATACGGGGATATTGTCGCCGTTCACCTCCACGCCGACTGCCCGCACAAGGGCTTCTCGTTGCCAGCGCTTGTGCGCCCATAAGATATCCGCTCCAACGCTACCCAATGCCGCAGGCAACTCGATTTTCAAAAGTAGTGGAATGGGATCGTCGTAATCGCCGACGCGCCAATCAGCGCGACTGTTTTGTCGCTCAATGAACTTTGCCAATTTGTCGCGGAATGCCAGGTTTTGGATGGGGCTTGGATCGCTATCGGCTAGAAAGTCGATATCTTGGGTCGCGCGCATAACACCCCAGGTCGACACTGCCAGGCCGCCGAGGAGGGCAAAGCGAAGTTGCGCATTCAAGTCGACGGCCGCTGCCGCTAACAATCGGTTCAGTTCGCGCAGCGCAGGCGCTAAACGTGGGTCCATCAGATTTTCTTTCGACCGGCTTCTCGAAGTGCATGGCAAAGGTCCGAGAGCTCAAGAGCCAGCTTGAGATTTTCACTCGGCGTTCCTGGTGAATGCGGTTGTGATTTGACCCGAGACGGGCGCCGCCGTTGGCGCTGGCGTAGCGAGAGCTGATCGGTTGATCGGAGATTTTGTTTTGAACGTGGCATCTTCACTCCAAAGTACCAGAAGCGTCATGGGCTTTCTAGGAGAACTCTTTTGCGCTGATTGCGTTGCAAGGCGACATAATCCATGAAAGATTAGCGCGGAAAGAATTTCATGCCGGTCAAAATTCTCGACAACATCACTGTCATCGAATGCGCCACGTTCGTCACGGGGCCGTACGCGACTTCGTTGCTCGCCGATCTCGGCGCCCGGGTGATCAAGATCGAGTCGGCGCCGGACGGCGATCCTTATCGCTATTTTGCGCCGGACCCGGCCTTCAGTTTCAACTTCGCGCATCTCAATCGCAACAAAGAGAGTTTAGTTCTCGATCTCAAAACTCCGAAGGGCAAAGAAATTTGTCTCGAATTGCTCAAGAAAGCCGATGTGTTCGTGGAAAACTTTCGTCCTGGCACCGCGGCGCGGCTGGGCATCGGTTATGAGACGGTGAAACAGCTCAATGCCAAATTAATCTACTGTTCGATCTCGGCCTTCGGCCAAACCGGACCTTACGCGGAGAAGCCGGGCTTCGATACTTTGGGCCAGGCGATGAGCGGGTTGCTGAGTTTGCTCAGCGATCCTGACGATCCCAAGGTCATGGGCATGGCGGTGTCGGATTACGTCACGGGTTTGTCGGCAAGCTACGGCATTCTCGGCGGGCTCATGGCGCGGGCGAATTCCGGCGCCGGCTGCCGTGTCGAGACTTCACTTCTCCAGGCGACGCTGTCTTTTATCGGCGAGACCGCCGCGGGGTATCTGCGCACGGGTAACGTGCCCAACCGCATGGCGCGGGTGAAAAACGCCCACGCGTTCGCGCTGGTTTGCCAAGACGGCAAACCGTTGGCGATTCACTGTTCGGTGCCGGAAAAATTTTGGTTGGCGCTTTTAAAAGCGGCTGAGCGCATGGACATCGCCGCCGATGAGCGTTTCAAGACTCGCGACGCTCGGCGGCAGAATTACCAAGCGCTGGAACAAACGCTGGCGCCGACATTCAAAACCAAGACGCGTGGCGATTGGTTAAAAATCCTCGCAGCGCACGACGTGCCCGCGGTGCCGCTCTACAACGTCGCCGAAGTGCTCGACGATCCGCAGGTGAAGCATCTCGGACTGATCGAAGAGTTAAATCATCCTAAAGCGGGCAAGCTCAAGTTTGTCGGCGCGCCGGTGCGTTTCGATAATCTGGTGAAAGAAAAATCCGCGCCGCCGCCGCTGGTCGGCGAACAGAGCGGCAAAGTCCTCGGCGAAATGGGTTACAGCGTGGAAAATATAAACGCCTTGCAATCGCAAGGCATCACCCGGACAGCGTGATAGTTTCCACTCGCTGGCGCGAAGCCTTGGTCAAATGAAATCAAATTATTACATTGCCGCTCTGACTCTCTTCCTGACGTTGGCGCCGGCGCGCAATTCGCTTCCAGCCCAACCGGCGCGGGCGACCACGCCGGAAATATTCAAACAGTTTTCCGAGCACGTGGTGAAGGTCGAAGTCGTCGAGACCGGCTCGGCGGCGAAGGCGTCGCTGGGCACCGGATTTTTCGCCGACGGGCGCGGACGCATCGTCACCAACTATCACGTCATTTCAAAACTGATTCATTCCCCGGAGCGCTATCGCATCGAGATCACCGATGTCGCCGGCCAGAGGGACGTGGCGACGGTGCTCGGCGTCGACGTGGTGTACGACTTGGCGGTACTGCGCTCGGAGCGCCGGCCCAAAGGATTTCTCACGTTGGATTCCAAGACCGTCGAGCAGGGCACGCGGCTCTATTCGCTGGGCCATCCGCGCGACCTCGGCTTGACCATCGTCGAGGGCACGCACAACGGTTTGCTCAAACATACGCTCTATCCCAAAATTCATTTTACCGGCTCGCTCAATCCCGGCATGAGCGGCGGGCCGACGCTCATCCAAGCGGGTAGAGTCGTCGGCATCAACGTCGCCACCGAAGGCAACCAGATCAGCTTTCTGGTGCCGGCCGAGCGCGCCGTGGCGTTGCTTGAAAAGACCGCGAGCGCAGCGAATCCCAACCCGGCGAGTTTTCTCGCCGAAGTCGGCGAGCAGATTCTGGCCAATCAGACGCGTTATTTAGCCGGGATGTTCGACGTGAGCACGCCGCGAGTCGCGCTGGGCCCTTACGATGTGCCGACCAAGCCGACGGAATTTTTTCAATGCTGGGCCGATGCGGTGCGGCGCAAGGAACTGGCCTATGCTTCGGTGAGCCACGGCTGCACCTCGGACGACTATATTTTCGTTTCGAGCGAGCAGTCTTCAGGCATCGTCAACTTCTTTCACCAGCTGCTTTCCACCGATGAGCTCAATCCGCTGCGTTTCTTCATGCTCTACTCCAGCCAATTCCAAGCCGCCAATGCCGCGGTATTCGGCAACGAGGAAGAAGTCACGCCGTTTCGCTGCCAGACGCGCAACGTCAACAGTGACACCGGCAAGCTCAAAACGGTGCTATGCGCGCGCCAGTATCTCAAACTGCCGGGTTTGTATGACGCGGTGTTCAAAGCGGCGACGCTGGGCTCGCGCAACGCTGGCTTGGTGTCGACGCTGAGTCTGTCCGGGATAAGCTTCGATAACGCTCAAACCGTCAGCCGGCGCTACCTGGAGAACATCAAGTGGCACCGTTAGGCTACATCGAAATTCTCGATGCCAAGGGCCATGTGATCGAACGCCATGGGTTCGAAGCGTGGCCGCTGAACATCGGCCGCGCCTATAGCAATCAGATTATTCTCAACGATCCCTATGTTTGTCCGATGCATTTAGCGATCGCGCCGGACGAGCAGGGCCGGCTGATGGCGCGCGATCTCGACAGCATCAACGGCTTGCGCGACGGCGGCGCCCAGGCGCGCGTGCCAACATTAGAGCTGCAATCGGGAACGCAGTTTCGCATCGGCCGCACTTTGCTGCGCTATTGCAGCATCGATCATCCCTTGACGCCCACGGCGCTCGACCGCAGCGAAAAAGTCTCGCGCTTGGTTTCGCCCTACACTTCGATCGGCGTCGGGCTGTTTGTCCTAGCCATGTTTTGTTTGGACGCCTACTTGTCGAGCATCGAGCGTGTGAAGTTTGTCAATATCATCAGCGATCCATTGCCGATGATCTCGATCGTGCTGGGCTGGGCCGGTTTGTGGGCGTTGGCCAGCCGGATCGTAGTCAGCGCCTTTCACTTCCCGCAGCATCTGACGATCGCCGGCACGGCCATCGTGGCCAACACTTCGCTCAGGGTATTGTCTGAATGGTTGGAGTTTTTATTTCCCGTCGTGCCGGTGCTTTGGTCGACGGCGCTGTTCGGTTCCGGGGTGATCCTCGCGGCGTTGGTTTACGGCCATCTCGGTTTCGCCTCGCCGCTAAGCCGGCGCTCGCGCTTGTGGGCGGCGCTGGCCATTAGCATTGCGATGGTCGGCATGAACGCGATCAACGATTACGCCGCGCGCGTCAAGTTTTCCACGGTGATGGATTACGACGGCATCCTCAAACCGGTCGATGGGGGATTCGTGCCGGCAGTTTCAGTGGAGCAATTTTTCGAAAGCAGTGAGAAATTAAAAACCGAATTGAACAAGCTTGCGCATAAGGCGAAGGCGGCGCCGTAGGGGCGACCGTCTGAGAGGGCCGACACCCTTCGACTCGGCTCAGGGCAGGCGTAGGTCGGTCCCTACAGGGGATTTCGCGGAAATTAAATTGAACCATTGTGGTTTAATGCCGCGGTTTGACTTGGGTGAGACCCATCGATAATTTACCGGAAGCCTTGCAAGCGCAAGGTTCAAAGCGTTCAAAAGTTCAGGTCTTCAGGCTTTCGTGTGAAGCAGGGATCGGAGATTGCACCGCGGAGGCGCTGAGGTCGCGTCCTTCGACTAAGCTCAGGATGCGCGGCTATGAAGAGTTCCGTTCGTGGTGAGCTTGTCGAACCATGCGAACTCCGTGTCTCTGTGGTGAATATCCGATCACAGTAAACCCGGAATAGCCAAAAATTCAAAGAAGAAAACTAATAAGGAAGGACAAAATGATTTTTGACGTTGAGATAAATTCCGCGGCGCATTATCCGGCGCAGGACGTGCCGGGATTGATCGAGCTCGCCGAGCAGGTCGGCTTCGGCGCGTTTTGGAAAGGCGAGTCGAACAGCACCGATCCATTCGTCATGCTCTCGGCGGTGGCGAGCCGGACCAAAAAGATCAAGCTCGGCACGGCGATCTACCATATTTACGGCCGCAGCCCGGTGACCCTCGGCATTCAATCCGCCACGCTGCAAGATTTGTCCGGCGGGCGCTTGCTGCTCGGTCTCGGCGTCGCGAATAAAGCGATTGCCGGCTGGCATGGCGGCGTGTTCGACCGGCCGCTCAAACGCGCGCGCGAGTATATCGACATCGTGCGCAAGGTCGCCGCCGGCGAGCGCGTCGAGTACGAAGGCGAGATTTACAACACGGGCAAACGTTTTCAACTTTCGTGGAAGCCAAGTCATCCCAACTTGCCGGTCTATCTCGCCGGTCTCGGGCCGCAGATGACCAAGCTGGTCGGCAAAATCTCCGACGGCGTGTTCATCAACATGGCGACGCCGGCGAAGGTAAAAGAAATCGCCGCGCGGGTGCGCGAAGGCGCCATCGAAGCTGGCCGCGATCCGAGCAAGATCGAGATCATCGCCAAGTCGCGCGTATCATTGAACCCCGACAAGAATCTTGCCCGCGCCAAGCTGCGCCAGGTGCTGACGTTCTACAACATCGCCGATCATTACAGCGACATGCTGCGCGGCATGGGTTTCGACAAAGAAGTGAGCGCGATCCACGAAGCGTTTCAGAAAGGCGGCTTCAAAGCCGCCATGGCCGCGCTGACCGACGAGTATATGGATAAATTACCCGTCGTCCCCGCCAGCGACGTGCGCGAGATCAAAGACAAGATGAAAGCCTTCGAAGAAGCGGGCGTGACCAGAATGGTGATTCCCTACGTGCCGGTGACCGAACCGGTGGTCGAGGACGCGCGGCGATTTTTTGAGGCGTGGGGGCGCGCGTAAGCGCGCTTACGAGCCGTTCAAGGTTCAAGGGTTCAAGGTTCAACGTTAAGACGAAATACGGTTGAATCGACCGAGTTCTTGAACTTTGAACCTTGAACTTTGAACTTTGAACCAAAATTTTTACGGGAGGAAAAATTTCTATGTGTGATTTTGCCGCAGATGGGAAGGCCGCCGAAGAATTGATGTTAGGGCGGACGCTGACCGTGGCGCGGGCGCGGGAGCTCAACGCCAAGGATTATTTTTATCAGATGCTCAAGGACAACCCGGAGATGTTGAAAATTTATCCGGGCATCGAGAACGAGCTGCTCGACGGCGCCATCGATTGCCACATTCACGGCTATCCTGATTTCGTCCATCGCTCCCAGGACATGATTCAGATCGCCATCGAGGCGTCCAAGTGCGGCATGCGCGCCATCGCCTTCAAAGACCACTGGAACATCAGCGCCACGTCGGCTTACCTCACCCAGCGCCACATCGACGACATGATCGCGCGCGGCGAGCTCACCCACCGCGTCGAAGTGTACGGCGGCGTCGGCATGTGCTTCGGCATGCGCCCCGACTACGTTCGCGTCGGCTTGCAATATCCCAACTTCAAAATGATTTGGTTTCCGTCGTTCACCTCCTACGGTTTCTGGCGCAGCGCCGGCCATCCGGATCATGAAGGCGTGCGCTTGTGCAGCGAAGACGGCAAGGTGTTGCCCGAAGTGAAACAGATCATGGAAATGGCCGCCGAGAAAAAAGTCGGCATCGGTTTCGGCCACACCGACTTCGAAGAGCTGTTGCCGTTGGCCAAATTAGCAAAAGAGATTGGCAATCGCGCGACGCTCGATCATCCATTATTGGAACTGAACAAGTTGCTGCTCGACGAGATGAAGCAGTTGCGCGATCTCGGCGTTTACGTCGGAACTTATTGCCAGCCGATGATTCCGAGCTTGTACCAACCGGTGGCCGACCCGATGGAAACCATCCGCACGATCAAAGAAATCGGCCCCGACCGCTGCATCATCGGCAGCGACTTCGGCCAGGTGCTGCACATGGACGCCATCGACGGCATGCGTGTCTTCATCCGCGCGCTGCTCGGCTTCGGCATCAAGCCGGAAGAAGTAAAGTTGATGCTAAAAGATAATCCGGCAAAGCTGATGTGGCTAGACGAGTAGACGAGAGAAAAAGAATTAAACGCAAAGGGACTCGCGGGGCGGCGCCGCAACCAAAGGCGAAAAGAGGATTTCACCGCAGAGACACGGAGTTCGCAGAGTTCGGAGTCTATCCTGATCAAGAAATTCTTTACTCGGCGTCCTTCGCGCCTCCGCGGTGAACCTTCCGAAAGTTTGCGCATGCCGCACTGGCAGCGAAGTTAATTCTTCTTGTAAAGGCTTTGGATGTATCCCGAGGATTCGAGCTTATTCATGAAGGAATTATCGATGACATTTTCGACGCGCACGTCGCCCATTTTCGGATTGATTTGCATCAACAGTTTGTACAGCCGCTTCATACCCTCAACGTTGGTATGCGGTACTTTCTCATAGGCATTGATCACAGCCTGATAGGATTCTTCAGCGTCCGCAGGGCTTAAGCGCAGATTCGATGCCAGCAGCCGGGTGACCAGTTCCTTGTTGGCCGGATCGAACGTAGTGGCGATCGCTTCGATCATCGTTTTTAAATACGCTTCGATAATCTGGGGTTTAGCTGCCGCGATCCGCCGCGTTGTCGCCAGCATGCTCTGAGGCAAGGTCGCGCCTGTGGTTTTGAAGTTGTAAAGCACGGTGTAGCCCTTGTTGCCGTAGAGGTCTCCGACGGCACCTCTGAGCGCCGTCGCATCCACGCCACCGGTTTCAAGCGCCAAGCGCCGGTTCATTTCCGTTCCCGGAATCGTTAAGAGGGTAATTCTCGCCTGCGTAGAATCTACGCTGAGGCCCTGAAGACCTAGCATCGTCACCAGATGCGACGTGGAGCCGGGACCGCTAATGGCGATGCGCTTGCCGCGCAAGTCTTCCTTGTTTTTAATTTCCGGTCTGGCGATCAGCCGATAGTCAAGCTTCTGTGATAAGTTGGCGATGCCGATGGTATCCGCCCCGCTGCTGGCGGCGTTAATCACGTGGCCGGGGCCGACGATTGCGGCATCGATTTCGCCCGCGAGCAAAGCCGCAATGGCTAACGGGTTACGCGGCATGAGGATATATTGCATATCCAGGCCGTGCTTCTTGAATAAACCCCGATCCCGCGCCACCCAAAGGGCCGTCATGCTTTCGCTGGTAACGCTGCCGGCTAAGTTAGTCCGCGTCTGCGCGGCGAGCCGGCCCGGCAGCGCGTGGCCGAATATGAGAGAGAGAAAAATTAAAACTCCAACCCGGATCATCGGGACGGAGTTTCTGAGTGCGTAAGTTTTCATCGCTGTTGTTTAGCTTGGCTTTTTCTCGCCGACCGGTTGCACGTCGAGAAAACCGTGCTCGGAGATGTCGAAATAGTTGCCATCCGGATCCGATCCGCGGGTCTCCGCATACGGCCTTCCGTTAGGGCGCGACTTGGGCAATTTGTTGGGGTTGATCTTTTTCATCTTCTCCACGATGGCCTCGCCGTTTTCGACCTCGAAGCCGAAGTGGTAAAGTCCGTTGGTCGCGTTTTGATCTTTATTGGGGATGATGGCCAGATTGAAATAACCGTCGGAAAGGAAGATGGTTCCCCCTTCCTCTTTACTCTTGTGGATCACCTTCATATCGAAGACGTCCACATAAAACGACGCCAACTTGCCCGTGTCTTCCGTGCGAATGCCTAGATGCCGAAGTTTCGCCATATTCCCTCCTTGTGATTTAGTAAATGTTGATCTTGGCCGTCTCTGGAATTTAACTGAACGCTATAAGATCGCTCGTTGCATTGTCAAGGCACGACCGGAATTCGGATTTTTTAACCACAAAGAGCGCAAAGGTCACAAAGTAAAAGGCGGCAATGGCCGTCCCTTTTTTGTTTCAGATCGATTAACCTCAAACAATGCAAAGGGCTCTCAACTTGTTTCAATAGCCAAATGGGCGGGTTTCAAACTCGCCCTTACAAGTCCCAATTCTTTTTTTGCGTACTTTGCGTTCTTTGCGGTCAATATCTCCGATTCCGAATCTTTGGTTGCGGCGCCGCCGCGCTAGGCCCTTTGTGGTTGAATCTCATTTCTTTGCTCACCGCCAGAGTTGCTTTGTGGCCAGGCGCGCGCCTTCGGCCATCGCTTGGAATTTCGCCCACACAACTTTCGGATGGACTTCGGGATTGTAGGTTGCTTGAGACGAAAAGCCGCAATCGCTGCCGGCGATCACATTCTCCCGGCCGACAAGTTTGGCGTAGCGCGTGATCCGCTCGGCGATCAGCTCGGGGTGCTCGACGATGTTGCTCGCATGCGTGATCACTCCTGGAATGAGCACTTTGCCCGCAGGCAACTTCACGTTTTCCCATACATGATATTCATGCTCGTGGCGCGGATTTGCCGCTTCGAAGGCGTAGGCCCCGGCGTTTACTTTCAAAATGAGGTTCACGATGTCCATCAACGGCGCGTCGTGGACGCGCGGCCCTTCGTTGATGCCGTAGCAGGTATGGAAGCGGATTTTCTCTGAGGGTATGCCGCGGATAGCGTGATTCAACGCGTCAATCGATCGTTCGGCGATCTTGCGCCGTTCGGCGAAACTTAACGACGGATCTTGGCTGTGCAGTTCCGTTAACCATGGGTCGTCTATCTGCAAGATGAATCCCGCATCGACGATCGCTTGGTATTCTTCTCTCAAAGCATCGCCGACCGCCTGTAAAAACTCTTCGTCGCTGCGATAAAACTCGTTCGTTCCGACTCCGCTCGGCGCCACGGCCGGCATGAACGCTTCTTCGACTTTCAATCCGCCAAGCGCAGCTTTGAGATTTTCAATGTCTTTTCGTATCGCCTCCTGCCCACGATAGCTCACCGGTCCCGTGCACATCATCGGCGTGCGCGGCGCGATGCTGCCGCCCATCATGCGCCGGCTAAAATAGTTTTCGTAGTATTCCGGAAACATCGCTACTTCCGCCGCCCACTGCTTCCAACCGCCGGGCGGCGGCGGCTTCGCCTCGAATCCAGCAAGCCGCTCGCGCACATAGGCGAAAAATCCCAGCTTGCCTTGCTCGCCGTCGGTGACAACGTCGATGCCGCTGTCGACCTGTTGGCGAACTATTTCACTCACCGCGCCCCGTACCCGTGAAGTGTACGCGCTCTCGTCATAGGGCTCGCCGTTGACTTTCGCTTTCATCAGGTCGAGCAAATCTTTCGGCCGCGCCAAACTGCCGCAGTGGGTGGTGAGAATGCGATCGGTGCTGTGTTTCATGATTAAGTCTCCATCGACTTTGCAACGTTTAAGCTAATGTGAGAGCAACTGTCAATCCGGCGCGAACCGCGTCTTACTCGATCGTTTGCGACCTTAAGACCTACCTATTACAATGCGCCGTGGATTTCGAACTGGTTCTTGAGCGGCTCGTCGAGGTATTTGAACGTTTACAGATTCGCTATGCCGCGATCGGTGGCTTTGCTCTCGGAGTTTTGGGTGCGCCGAGACAGACGATGGATTTAGATTTCTTAATCGACCGCGATGACTTGGCGAAGCTCGACACCGCCCTTAGTGACTTGGGTTATACACGTCTGTTTCGTTCCGAGAATGTGTCGCAGTTTCGGCATGACGATCCGGCATGGGGATCTCTCGATTTCATTCATGCGTTTCGCAAGGTGTCGCTGGCGATGCTCGATCGGGCCAAGGTTTGCTCTGTATTGGCAGGACGGGCGAGTCTGAAAACAGCGCAGCCCGAGGATGTTATTGGCCTCAAAGTTCAAGCGATGTTCAATGACCCCGTACGTAGACTTCAGGAGCAACGCGATATCGAAGCGCTTCTGGGTCGTTACGGTTCCCAGCTTGATTGGAGCCGGATCCAGGAGTTCTACGATGTGTTCGGATTAGTCTCTGAAGCCAAAGAATTACGGAGGAGATTTGACCGTGCTCAGTGACGAAGAAAAACGCGAGCTAAAAGAGATGGGGGCGTCGGAAAGAGTGCGAAATGATTTTCGCGTCATGCGGCGAAACTCGCAAGCAATTGCCGAGCGAATCGGTGTCGACGAATTGGCTCGTTGGCTCACCTCGATCAACCGCATCTGCCCAGTCAACCCAAAGTCCCGAAGACCAGTGCACGACGCTGACATGAGACTCTAGTGAAATTCACCGCGCCAGTTTGGAGCGGCCGTTGACATCGGCTTTCGTCGAGTCGGGCAAATCCTTCGGCCGCGCCAAACTGCCGCAGTGGGTGGTGAGAATGCGATCGGTGCTATGTTTCATGATAACGCCTCCCTTCGGTTCTTAACCGAGCATAACTCCGGTTGCGGATGCTCGCTTCAGTGCGTCCACATCGCCCATCGTTATCAATGTGCGCCATACTCTCCTGACGAACTGATCTTCCTTAAACAAAACATCGAAACAACCGTCAACCTAAGAGGAATAGGCGAGGGAGTGAAAATGAGGTGATTCGTCAGCCGCGGCTGAAAATTTGGCGCAATCACGTAGGCGGAACACAGTGATAAGCGAATTTCGATTCCATCTCTATTTGGATTCTTGTGGTGATGAGAATCGTACGAAACGTCAAAATTCAAGACGCGAACCCGATACGACGCCCGTAGCGGTTGGGGTCAACGGATCAACGCGCCGGCGCCGGTGCCTAACGCAAAGAGGACAAAGGCCAGCAGCGTTGCGATCTGCGCGGGCACGATACGAGTTGTCGATTCGGGAGCCATGAGCAACCGAAACGCGGCGAAAATTGCGAAGGGCAGCCCGGCCAAGCCGAGCCAGACACCGAGCGATAGCCGTGCGACAAACGGCGCTGCAAGAAGCATCACGAAGGAGATTAATATCCCAAACGCGAAAATGTAACTGGCCCGCTTTCGTCCCAGCCGCACTACCAGCGTCCGCTTGTCGCTCTTTCGGTCGGCGCTATAATCGGGAAACTCGTTGACCCACAGAAAGGCACCGATTAGCAGCCCGAGGGCCGTCGATAGCCAGACCACTTCCGCCGCCACCGTTCCGGTTTGCACGAGGTAGGTGCCTGCACAGATTAGTGGGCCATAACACAGCGCCACCGCGATCTCGCCCAGTCCTCGATACGAAAGCTTGAGAGGGGGGGAATGATAGAAGTACGCACAGGCCACTCCAATCATTCCAATAGCCAACACCCGGGGGTCGCGGAAGGTAGCGATAAAAAGTCCCAATAGGATCGCCAGTAGATAAAACGTTGCGGCGATCCCGATGGTCTCCCGGCGGGTTAAGAGACGGTCAACCAAGACTCGTTTGCCACCCGAGAAGGGGCTTCGATCCTGTGGCGCGACGCCAAGATCAGCGCCAGAATCGAAATCAACGATCTCGCCCGAAGCGTTCTTGGCGATTTCCAGAGCGAAAATTCCCGCGATCGTAAGACCGAGCCAGCGCCAGTCGAGGGGCAGCGCAGTTGCCGCCAGGCAAGCGCCGAGAAACATGGATGCAAAAGAGGCCAGCGAAATCTTTGGGTCCGCAAGCCGCCAGAAGCCAATCCAGAAGTTCTTGCGCAAAGCCTGCCACCTCCGCTGCTCATAGGAATCGAGGAAAATTGGTACTAGCAGGTATAAACTCATCGTCGGCAGCGGGCAATCCCTCCAGACAACCACGCCCCGCAGGATTCGGGGAGCGCCGGGAACCGCGTCGATCGCGTCGCTGCCAGCTTCACAGGTTCAGACAATCAACTATTTTTGTCGAAAGACTCGACAATCGGGCGCAAAGATTTGGCGAGATCTGGAGCTTTGGTTTTTACCACGTCCCACACGATGACGTAGTCTACATCCGCGTAGTCGTGGATCAGGCGGTCCCTCATGCCGGCGATCTTTTTCCATTCGATCTCCGGCATCTGATCGCGCACCTCGTCCGGGATTTTCTTTGCCGCTTCGCCGATGATTTCGATGCTGCGCACAAAGGCGCGCTTCTTGATCTCGTCACCGACGAAGGCATCAAAAGATAGGTGCGAGGATTGTGCCGTGAGAAACTCCGCTTCGTGGAGAATGTCGCGGAGGATTTCAAGCGTTGAGGTTAGCATAACGAACGGTCGGCAGTATTATTCGAGCTTTTTTTTCGCTTAAGGCGCCGTCCGTCACGAGGTCGATAGGCCGGCCAAAAAGTTCCCGCAGCAACTCATAGATCGCGTAGAAATTATCATAGGTCTTCATCCCTGCGGAAAACTCTACATAGACATCCACGTCGCTCTGCGGAGTCGCGGTGTCTCTGGCGAATGACCCGAACACGCCGATCCGGCGCGCACCCAAAGCGTGCAACTCTTGAGCGTGGGCTTCGATCAATGCCAACGGGTCCATAGCAAAAACATGGTAGCCCTATCCCCTAGCAGGTGCAACGGTGGAAATCTTAATGAGCATTGGCTTCGGCATCAAGCCGGAAGAAGTGAAGTTGATGCTGAAGGATAATCCGGCGAAGCTGATGTGGTTGGATTAGAAGAGGAGAAAGAATTAGCCGCATAGAACGCAAAGGGCGCAAAGTACGGGGCGGCAATGGCCGCCCCTTCTTCGTTTCAGATTATTTAACTGTAACTTGCGCAATGAAAAGATTTTGTAGGATGTGGTGACCGAAGGGAACCGCATCGATCGCGTCGCTCTCGGCTTTAAGGATCAGAAACCACATTTCGACCCCGATTCTCGATTCTTGAATCAACCGTCAACCTTAACGCACTTGAAGGGCGAGGGGAGATAAGGTGATGCGCCCGCCGCGGCTGAAAAGGTCACGCAATCATGTAAGAGGCGCCGAAATATCCACGACAACGACGCAAAGCCGGTGCCGATCTATTTCCGGGATGAGTGACTCAAGCGCACTCTTTAGTTCAGACGGGCTCGTTGGACGTTTAATTGCCTTTGGAAGCTTCGGCATCCTGCGGCCATTTGCTTCACCCGACCAGAGCACAATGTAAATGCCGAGTCCGCCTGCCTTTGCGTCCCGTGTGTATAGGCGATCAAGTTGGGTGCGCCACGCCGTCCAAAGCTTCGCGTTGTAGTGGTGCTTTACTTCTATCGGCAAGAGCCGTTCGGTTCCCTGTAACACCACTACGTCGCATTCCTTGTCTGCAATCATGAGGTGTTCCACCGTTACGATAAGGATGTGATTCCTAATTCTGTTCTGTAAATCTTCTGCTAGCATTTTTGAGCACACCGGTTCCCGCTTCGGGTGGATAAGATGACGCCTGCTCTCGTTCCAGTAGGCGTGGTATCTTTCTTTTTGTGTGCCAGCCAATTCACGTGAGAGAGCATTGAGGTGATCGACTATGAAGGCCAAGAGGTCACTTGGATTAGCAGGAGCACGATTCGCAATAGCTTCTGCGACTTGCTCAGGCGAAGCAAATGCAAAGCCAGATTCTCGCTGTCGCTTTTGGTATTGCGCCCTTTGATGTCTGATCAAGTCGCGGTAGCTCGCCAAGCCACGGTCATTTTCCAATTGTTCAAGCTGGCCATCCGTGTCCGGAGAACCATCAACGGACAATAGCTTGATTTGGTTAGCAACAAATTCCGATGCGTCCCATGGATTCTGGCTACCGTTCCATCCGCCGGAAGGATGTCCAACATTGATAAACCGCTGTCCCACCGTCCGGACAAGCTCCGTTCGTTGTGCCTCCGTGAGACTGATAGCGCCTCTCGTTCCGTGCCGGCTACCCCCGATTACATCAATCACTTGCCATAAAGCTTCATCCGATTCCGATACGAGAGTTCTCCAGGGATTCAAATATTTGTTTGGATCGATCGCGAAAAGAGCAGTGCTCCAGATGACCCTTACTTCCGCTGACAATTCGTTTCGCGAAAGTTCGGTCTCTCCGATTTCCAGTGCGGCCTGCCGATCATGGAATAGGAGAACTGATACGAGTTCGCCCACTGTATAATGATCTTCATTGATTCCGGTCTTTAGAACGTCAGCTGACAACGAAGCAAGGAATTGTTGGGAACTGGGGCCGTGGCTCAGCTCATGAAATCCCGGCAGAACTCCGTATTTTATTGTTGCGCTAGTTACCCACAGTTGCCTTAGAACAGAATTTACGACGGAGGGAGACTGTTCTGCTTGGTGTAGCATCCATCCTGACCACGTGTCATTCCAACCTGGCATGCTGTCACCGACATTAGAATTTGTAACTACTGCCGCGAAACATGCCGGCAACGCTTTCTCAGGCACGCTCATGCCTGCGGTTAGTCGCAAAAAGACGGATAACGCTAATAAGATGTGCGTGTGAGGAATTTGGTGCGCACGCCAGCTCGTAATCACCGCTTCCACCTTCGGGATGGTCGGCTTTTCCACGTACCGGACGATTCCCTCGATAAGAGCATCTGCGATCTCTTCATTCGTCAGTATGACCAGACGCTCGCGCGCATCGGAAACGTCCTCACTGTCATACGAATATCCTAGATAGACTGGTGCCGCCCACACCAGTGCGTTTTCTTCGTCTCCGGCTCGGATCGTAGTGAGGCGCGGCGTCAAATACACAACGTTATGCGCGCGATTCGCCGAACGTTTGCGGCTCTTCTTCTCTCGCCGCTTCAACTGATCTTCTCTCCATTTTTCGATTCTGCAAACGTTCCATTTCCCGAGAGCTTTCGCGATATCGTGACGGCGGGCCAACAAATCAAAGCCTGCTTCAGCCAGCGCGACAGATGCTCCGTTGCTCGGAAACCACGATAAATACATATGGAAGAAATCTGCCGCACGTTCCGGATTATTATTTTTCTCTGCAGACGCTAAGAAGAATTCGCATTGGGAAACGGGCCACACCGTCGCTGGTAACAGATTCCAAAGGTCGACAGCGAGAAAGAGCGAGAATGACCGATCCTGGTTTGGGACGACATTGGCGAGCAATTCGAACACCTCCTGAAAGAGCGATGGCTCCTGTTCAAATCGTGCCTTCAGAGACGCCAGAGTTTTCTCTGGATGATGGTCCCGGCCGACGCGTATGCTTCGAAGCCAACTGGCCAGCTGCGCGGGCGTGATCGGTGTTGAGGTATCAAGACGCCGTTTCAACCACGTATCGAAAATTGACTGAAGCTCGAATCGATCTTCGCTCTTAGGCATCAACACTCCAGACGCGCCGTCGAGAATCTCGTCCAAATCGGCATCGGATGGCAGAGCACGCAGTCGGCGAAATCGGCCGAAAACGCCCCCTTTCTTCTTGGCAGAAGCAGCCTGTTCCATGATCGAGAGTAGTCGCCGCGGCAGGCTACCGTGTGCTCGCGTCACGTGGAGAAGTCCTACTCGCACTTCAGTGACGTCGAGATCATCAGTTGCTTGGAAAAGTTCAGCATCGAGAGCGTTTAACTGTGCCCAATCGTTTTGGACAGATTTGGCGAAGGCCCTCAATGCAGTTGATCTAATCCAAGCGTTGTCGTTCTTCTCCGACACCATGCCTCGTATAATTGCGTTCAGTCCTATGTTTTCTGTGCTGTTTGCGATCGCTTCGAGGGCGGCGATTTTCAGATGAACTCCCGTCTTTGGGTCTTGGAGGATTTCGCGTATGATTTTCGCGGTATTGAGATTGGCGAGGCCACGGAACGAGCCGCGATCATCTTCGTTCGCGAGAAACCACGGGTCGCGAACCTTCCGAAGCCCAGCCCAGATTGCGCATTGTGCGTTTGGTGGTAGCACGCTGGCGTCACCGTACGTCGCGATTCCATACGGATCACACTCGACGTAACCCTCTGCGAGATGCCCAAGCTTGCACATCAACCAAGCGAAAATACCTCGGAGCGAGGAAACCGGTCTTCCATCAACCCCACATATCAACGCCATCACTCGATCAATTGGAAGGCCGTTTATGATGCGATTGGATAAGTCTTCTGCCGCCAAGAACTCGGCAATGGTGCGGTGGACCGGTTCAAACCGATCCGCCTCAGAGGAAATAAAGAGCCGCCGCCTCAAGACAGCATCAAGGTCGTTTCTGTTCGGGTACGGCACAACTGAAAGCTTAACATAGCCATTGCCGTCCGCCGGCTCTGCACGCGAAATGCCAACCGAGTTAGAGAGAAGTAGGGTGGAGGCGGCTGCGCCTGCAGCTTTCCGCAAATCGCTAGGATCGGGACTCGTCACGCCGCGCGGAATGTGCTGAGCGTTCGTCTCCTTGAGCAGTTCGGAGACACCGATTTCGTATGCTTCGAACTTGTTTCGAGGCTTCTTGTCGGTTCCCCAAGCCCGTGCCACGAGCTCAAGAGTTTGAGGGTTGCCCAACAGCTTCCCAAGCCCCGCTGATTCTGCCTCATCTAAAAATAGAGGCGGGTTCGGAACTATCTCCTGAACAGCATTTAGAATTTCATCGCGTGTAAGTGGACGGAGTTCGAGAACCACGAGCTTTCCGGAAGCGCTCGCGACCTTGAGAGCTTCCTGATCGAGTGAGCCAAACCAGTCTGCCGCTCGGCATGACAACCGGAATTTTGGCTTCTTCAGCTCGCAAAGTGCTTTGGAAACTTCGGCGCTAGCATCTTTGCTATTTGCAACCGTTCTGTATTCATCAAGGGCGTCGAGAAAAAGTGCCACGCCTGTCGGAACGCGAGGTTCGATTAAAAACTTTCGGACCGTAGAGTATGTCGACTTCGCAGCTTCCCGAAAAAAAGTTGTCTTTCCCATTCCTGGGTCGCCAAGGAGAACAATCGCATCCTCGCTCTCGAATTCAGTGAACGTGGCGTCGGTTTCTCTGCCTTGCCCCGTGCCGTCATCTCTGACGCGCAACCGACGTGACAATGCTTGGATCATCTGGCTTGTGTCTCCGTATCGAAGATTCGGATACGCGCAAATACGCGGGTCAGGCGTGATTTCTCGCGATTCATTATTTTCGGCCTTCACTGAATCGCAACCTGAGTGATCGTTTACGGAGTCGGGTCTTACATTACGACAATGTGAGATTGCAAGACCTATCTCGACGTCTTCACCCGCCGGTCCGTTCGAACCGCATGTTAGATGGCGTTCGAGCGATCAGGCGTATTTCTTGACTGCGTTCTCGATGGCGCCGCCGGCTCTGGCTAGATCGTCCGGGGTCATGACCGGATGAATCTCGATGCTTGCATTGAACGCAAGGAACCACGGCTCGGCGATGGCTGGGATTTGAGAAGCATCTTGCATGTCGAGAAAAATGAACCCCGCGCGCTGGCCGTTGCTGTCGGTAAAATAAACGGCCTCCGGCTTCAAATCCGCCAGAATGGATTGGATGGTCGAGCCGAGCGTCCCGGCCTTCGCCGCCGTGTTGCCGGACTCAACGGCGATGTTGACCTTCAGTAAAAATCGCATGGTTTACCTCCTGATAGTTTGGTTACTTGGATTCACGTGGCGCCATTTGACGTTAAGCTCAGCTGCCGAGCGGCGCATGTGAGCGACACCAATCGGCAATGAACCTCAGCGCGGCTCGCCGGCTGCAGCGCTGCGTTAGGCGTTTGCATCGTTGGCGAGCAACTGGTTCACAAGACCTTCGAACTCAGACAAACGCTCCGATCTTATGACAAGACCCAGATTGTTTGGAATTCGAGAAAACGCCACGACCTTCTGCTGTGTGGGCACGTTTACGATTTCAACCTCGCCTGTTGCTGTGTGCTGCGGACCTGCATAAAGAACACCTAGGAACTTGATCCGGGTCCCGAGGACGGTGCCGCCTTCCCTGGTAGCGTAGATACCGGCATTAAAGAGGAACACCGGGGAACCACTTGAACCGGGAAAACACGCTGCGTCAATCATGAACTCTTTTCGGGTCTCATAATTCAGTGCCGGATGCGTTGCAGTTATTCCCTTTCTGATGATCGGCATGTTGTTATGGGCGTCCCAGATGCCGTTGGGATAACCGATCATCACAATGTCTTCAAGCGCCGTCAGTTCCTTTAATTCATCGTCTGTCGGGATCAATGACTTATCGAGTGATACGGTGAAAACGCTTTTTTGTCGGGATTGGGCTTCGTTGAAAAGTGTTCCAACCGGCATGATACAAAGATCCACGCTGCTATCGGGATGTGGAATCCACCGCTGCTCAAATTTATCTAGCTTCACTTCGATGTTCTCTCCGGGTGCCGGACCTCCATCGGCTGCAAGGTGCAGCAAGAAACGACCCGAGACGGCATTGGCGACCACGTGCTTGTTTGTGACTATGACGGGAATTTGCCCGCTAGCGTCGACCGCAAACTGAAAGAAAAACCCGGTGCCTGTACTCATGGCGTTGTCCTTAAGAACACATTCGATTCGCGCCGTGCTGTACGTTAGCTGTTCGGATGCCGATAACTGATGCAACTCGATTCTCCGATCTAGGCAACTCGACTAACGCCCATAGTGAGCGGTGCTCTTGGTATCCGCCCCAATAGGTGGGTTAGGCCGTAACGCGTCCATTCTGGTCTAGGAAGCCAATGTGCAATGCAAAAATCTTTTGTGCTTCGACCGACCACGCCTTGCCCTCATGAACAATGCCGATCAATTTTGGAAGATCCGCTGCTTGGAACACCGGTGCCCCACTCAAGCCTCCGATTTCTTGGAAGCCTTGAAACGAACGTGACTCAGGACTTGTTCTCACACTTATCTCGTGTCTTTCATCAACCCGCACGGAGAATTGGTCACGCTCCACGGTCTGCACGAACCCAAAAAATTCGTACGAACCGATTCCGATCGATGCATCTGACTTCATACGTTTCCAACTGCCGGGATACCCAACAAAAGCGACCAGCGTACCTTCTTCGACCAAATCCACTCCAACTTCGCTCCAACTGAGAATCGCCTGGCTCGTTTCTTTAGCTTGTTCCAGCGTCAGTTGGATTGATGCGATGTCAACTGTTCTTCCGACACTAACCTGTCCGACAGGTATGTCGCTTAGCACGTAACGGTCTCGGCCGATCTGTAGTCGACCGTGGTGGCCAAGCTGCAGAAAGCGATCAATAACATGTCGCGCTGTGATGAGACACGCTCCTGCCTTTGTCCTGACGATAGCACCTGTGGCAAGCTCAGGCTGCCGCCCGACACTATCAAACACAGAAAGAGTGACTGAGTATCGATTTGCAGCCTCTAATGTGGTGGATTTTACTCTGTCCCAGTCCTCGATATTCATTGCACCCCCAGGGTTGAACCGGACGCCTGAATCGGCCTAAGAGTTTGTTAGGCCGCGCTCGCGATCAAGAGCCTTCTTAAGTGCCGTAGGATGCGGTGAATCGACGGGAACCGCATCGATCGCGTTATCGTATTTTTCGATCATTTTGGGCTTCCTCTCGTTATCGGTGGGCACGACGGTCTTGCGGGCGCTCACCCCCGATTGGGTTCAATCGAGACCGAGCTGCTTTTTCACATCAGACGCTTTGAACGTTTTGGTTTGTTTGCCGCGGGCATCGAGCAGCTTCATCAAAGCTTTGTTGTGCCGCGTGAGTTCGATTTCGCGATTGAAGTCATCGATCTCGGCTAAAATGAATTCCTGTCCTTTGGGGGAACGGAGAATGAGTCCTCCCCTTTGGGCTTTCTTAAGCAACGAGGTGACGGTTTTTGCCTGTGTGGGGATGTTTACTGTCTTCATAATTGATATTCCTTCCCGTGGATCAACAAACGGCTGCCCTCTTTGTAACCGACAGCTTCAATCTTAACAAGATTCTTATTTTCATCAACGTCGTAAAAAACACGAAATCTCGTTATCCGCAGCTCGAATTCCGCGACGCTGTTGGGGCGCAGTCGCTTACGATTGCGAGTCTCTTGCGCCGGTTCGTAGGAAAGCTGTTGAGTAATCTGGTCGACAATTAGCTGCTGCTGGTATTTTCTGAACGACTTCAAATCCACAATGGCTTCGAGAGTGTATTCGATATCGTACATGGTCAATTAACTCCGCGGTACGCAAGCGCACCCTACCAGACTAACTGCGTTACTGCCGCAACTCTCACACTATGCGCTGGGCGTCGTCCATGACAATGAAGCGGATGAGTTCCACCGTCACGTTGAATGTCTCGCTGGCGTCGTTCCAGCCGACGACACCGCCGCCGGCGAAGTCGGACGTGCCGTCGTATCGATAAAGAATTCTTCCAGGGCCATTTTCCTACTGATCAGGCCTTGCTCGTGGGAGTACTGCATCAACGTCTCAAGGTTTTTTCGATTGGCCGCGTCGAGACCGTAAACCCAAGGATCGCTGCCGAAGATTTCTTCCTGTTCTTCGACGAAAGAACGGAACCACACCAACGGGACGATTCGCGGGTTCTCCATGCGTTTGTAGGCAATCTTTTTTGACTTCTCGAAAGCTTGCATCAAGCTCGCCGGTACCCAGGGATACTTGTCGACGATTTCTTGTTTGATCGCCGTGGTGTGCATGATCGGGAAGATGCCGGTGCGCTTGAAGTAGTCGATTTCCAAATCGCGATAGTTGGGAAATAAGCGGCGCACGCGCGGGTCTTTGGTTGCGACTGGCCGGATGACTTCCGGGTCGATCACCGCGTCCAGTTCGTCGGCGAGCAGCATGTCGACGATGTTCTTGCCTGCCGGGATCTTTTGAATGCTCAGTCCCGGCGGGGCTTGCCAAGGGATTTTTTCCTCTTCTTGCTTGAACCAGTGGATCTGCTTATGGGGCAGGTTGAACTCATGCTCCAGAATGCCGCGCATCCACAGATTGGCCGTGGCGTGATAACTCCCGACGCCGACGTTTTTGCCGATCAGGTCCGTGGCTTTGGCTATTCCCTTAGTGGTGTTCACGAAGACAAATCCGTGGCGAAAGCGGCGGTGGAGAAACACCGGGATGGCGATGAACGGCAGGCCGTGATCTTTGGCGACCAGGTAATTCGACATCGACAGCTCGGCGACGTCGAACTGGCGACCGCGCAACATACGCGCGTGACGCACCTCCGGCGTCATATCGGTCAGGATGGTCAGCTCGATGCCGTCAGGCTTGACGGTCCCGTCTTTCAGCGCGCGAATGCTTTCGTAATCGCCGGCGGCGAGCGTCAATGGCAGTTTTGTCTTCATAGTGAATTCAAAAATTTATCCGCCGGCATAAATCATGAATTCCAAAAGATTAGAGTCTGGATCGCGAAAGTAAAAGCTGGTGGCTTTGGCGCGGCCGTAATTTCTACCGCCGATTCGCTCCACCGGGCCTTCAATTATCTTGGCGCCCGCTTGATTGAGCATTGCCTTGAGCGATTCCACTGAACCATCCCAGACGAAGCAGAAGTCGCCGCAGCCGGGCAGTGCGGTGGGTCCACGTAACGTGAACTTTCCGCTCTGCCATCTTTCGGGACCGTGAAAATTGATCTTGTTGTCGCCGAAATGAACTGAATAGAACTGGTCTCTTTCCTTCACGCCGAATCCCAATGCACGGTAGAAAGATAGCATCGCTTCGGTGTTCTGAATCGGTATGGCGACATGATCGAAGCTCTGAATAGTCATAGTGATCTCCCAGGATCGTTAAAGAGTCGTGCGCGCAGGTAATGGTTCACTTTGATTTAAACAGATCATTTTTGACGTAGAGGCAGACCCCCGTGTCTGCCCTCCGGAGCGGGCGACCACAAGGGGTCGCCCCTACATCGGATTTCGAAACCGAACCACTACCAGCGCGCGCTGTTTCGCTTTCGGAAAAACTCCGATTGCCTTTATCGCTCATAGGAGCGGTGCGCAAGCGCCCTACATCAGTCAACTTAGTTTTGTAGCTCGCTTGCGACATGCTGCACTTCGTCCATTACGCGCAGCAGGTTGCCGCTCCAGAATTTTTCGATTTGTTTTTCGCTGTAGCCGCGCCGGACGAGTTCTAACGTTACGTTGAAGGTTTCGCTGGCGTCGTTCCAGCCTGTGACTCCGCCGCCGCCGTCGAAGTCGGACGAGATGCCGACGTGATCGATGCCGATCAACTTCACCGCGTAGTCGATGTGGTCGATGAAATCTTTGACCGTGGCGGGCGGGTCGCCGGGAAGTTGCCGGTCGATGTCGGCGAGTTTCTTTTCGTATTCCGCGCGCCGGTCGGCCGGCAATTTTTTTAGCGCGGCTTGGGCGCGGGCGCGTTGGCTTAACTTAGATGGATCGGTGAGGTCATATTGTTTCCTTGCCTCGGCGCGAGCTGCTGCGCGCTCGGGAGAGTCTGCCACCGTGGTTTTGACGAAGCCGTGGTAGGCGACCATTTGGATGACGCCGCCGGTATTCTTTAACGCGAGAAGCTGTTCGTCGTCGAGGTTGCGGCTGACGTCGCAAAGAGCACGCGCGCCGGAGTGAGACGCGATGATCGGCGCTTTGGACAGCGCGGCGGATTGCATCATAGATTCCTTTGACGCGTGCGACACGTCGACCATGATGCCGAGCCGATTCATTTCGGCGATGACTTGTTCACCGAGCGGCGAGACGCCTTGCCACTTCCAGCCGTCGCGTTCGCCGGTGTGCGAATCGCCCAACTGATTGTGGCCGTTGTGTGTGAGCGAGATGTAACGCGCGCCGCGCTCGTAGAATTCTTTCACGCGGTGCAAATCTTCGCCGAGCGGGTAACCGTTCTCGACGCCCATGAGCGCGGATTTTTTATCGTTCGCATGGATGCGGCGAATGTCGGCGGCGCTCAATGCTAATTCCATTTGCTGCCGCGCGATCTCACCCGTGAAGCGGTGCACGGCGTCGAATTTTTCCACGGCGGCTTGGTAAGCGCGCTCGTATCCCGCCGCTTGAAACGCGTCCGGGTTCTGCGCTTCCCTGGTCTGGCCGACGTAAATGACGAAGAACAACGCGTCGAGACCGCCGTCGATCATGTTGGGCAGATTGAATTGGGTTTCGCCGCGCTGGGTGTAGTTGCGTTCGCCGATCAGGTCTTGCGGTTCGAAATCGATGTGCGAGTCGAGAGTTATTACACGGTCGTGGATGTCGCGAGCTTTGATAATCAGCCCGTCTTCAACTGATGGAGATTTTGCGGGCGAAGAGGATTGTCGCTCAGTCATGCGACGCGCTGCATCTTGTCGGCGCCATGATCGGGTCAGGCGGGATCGGTCTGTATGATCGCCGGTAATTTACTCAGTGTAAGCTTACCGAGGTCAACCTTTCGGCTGGCATTATCGATATCTATGCCGACCAGGTTTCCTTCGGCGTCGTAATCAAGGACGATGCCTGCGGAAATTTCGCGGCTTTCAACGCTTGGGCGCTCAGAAAGATCGATATAGAGCGAGTCTGTGTCGGCATAATAATTGAGCTTCATCGCTTAAATCCTCTGTCCGGAAAAGCATTATGGATTGTAAGTTTGTCCTCTAATGTTACGACTCTCAAAATCCTGCCTTCAAGTTCCTCGATGCCGCCCCAAAACCGATATCGATTCCCTTCCTGAGGTTCGCTCCTTAGCGGATTCTGTAACACCCGGATGCACCATTCTTTTTTCAGATAGGAACGTTTGCGGAGAACTTCCTTTTCAAAGTATTCGGTGAACTTGTATTCTGCCACCGTCAAGAGATTACTTTCTTTTGGAGTAATTGGCTAGTCCTCGCTTTGAAGCCTTGGCGAAATCGATCGGCGCAATTACTATGACTAGAGCGAGGTCTTTTGGGGTCATTCAAGCGCGCGCGGGAGTTCGGGGAGACGGGCGGATTACGCAACTAGCGATGCCCCTCGCGTCCAGCCGCGTAGCGGTCGAGGAGATGTTGGATCATGCTGCGGGCGAGCTCGTGTTCGCCGAGAAATACCTTGCCGGCGTTTTCCTTTTCCAGGAGCGCGGCCTCTTCTTCGCTGTGAGTGCGCACGACCGTCTCGATGCGCGGGTTGACCGTACGCGCGATCTCGATCATGCGGCGAACTTTAAGCGTGTCTGGCGTGGCGATCACGAGCACGCGGGCGCGCTGGATATGCGCTTGAATGAGCACCGCGGGATCGGACGCGTCGCCGGAGACGGCCGGGATATCGCGCGCGCGCAGCTGCTCGACGATCTCGCGATTTTCTTCGGCGACCACAAACGAGATGCCGTTCGCGGTCAGCGCCTCGCCGATGCGCCGACCGACGCGCCCGTAACCGACAAGCACGACCTGGCCGGTGAGACGGTTGAGGTCAACGGTCATTGGCAGCGCGGCGAGGGGATCGTCGGGGCGCTCCATGGCTTGCGCCAGTTTCGAGCGTGAGCGAATCCAAGCTTGCGCCGGTTCGATGGCGCGGAACACCAAAGGGTTAAACGCGATCGAAATAATCGCGCCGGCGAGAATTAAGCTCTGGCCTTCGGCCGGCAATAGACCCAGAGAAAGTCCCAGTCCAGCCAAGATGAAAGAAAATTCGCCGATCTGCGCGAGGCTTGCAGAGACGGTGAGCGCGGTATTCAATGGATAGCGGAAAAGAAGGACGAGTATAAAGGCTGCCAACGATTTGCCGAAGATGATAATGGCCACGACCACGATGACGTGGACCGGCTCTCGGACCAATACTCGCGGGTCGAAGAGCATGCCGACCGAAACAAAAAACAGTACCGAGAAAGCGTCTCTGAACGGCAGCGACTCTTCCGCCGCGCGATGGCTGAGCGGCGATTCACGCATCACCATGCCGGCAAAAAATGCGCCGAGAGCGAAGGAGACGCCGAACAGCGCGGCGGAGCCGTAGGCGATGCCGACGGCAGTCGCGATCACGCACAAGGTGAACAGCTCGCGCGAGCCGGCGCGCGCGACCTGCCAAAGTAGTTTTGGAAAAAGGCGCCGGCCGACAACCAACATGAGCGCGATGAACAGCGCCACCTTGCCGAGAGTAAGCGCGAGTGTCGTTAGTAAACTGAGATCGCCGCCGGCGACGGCGTGACTCGGTGAGATGCCGCCGAGGGTCGATGACAGTGGCGGGAGTAAGACCAGCACCACGACCGTGACCAGATCCTCGACCACGAGCCAACCGACGGCGATGCGGCCATTGACGGTTTCGAGTATGCCCCGGCTTTCCAAGGCTCTGAGGAGCACTACGGTGCTGGCGACGGAAAGCGCGAGGCCGAACACCACCCCCGCCGCGAGGTTCCATCCCCACAGCGTGCTGACGCCGATGCCAAATAGCGTGGCGACGACGATCTGCACTATGGCGCCCGGCAACGCGATACGGCGCACCGCCAAAAGATCGTCGAGGGAAAAATGCAGGCCGACGCCGAACATCAACAGCATCACGCCGATCTCGGCGAGTTGGCTCGAAAGTTCGAGGTCGGCAACGAACCCAGGTGTAGCCGGACCAAGGATGATTCCTGCGATCAAATAGCCGACCAGAGCGGGCAGCTTGAGACGCACGGAGAGAAAACCCATAATGAGCGCGAGACCCAACGCGGCGGCAATCGTCGTGATCAAGGCAACATTATGAGGCATGTCATCGGCTCCGAAAAAGTTCCTTATGATCAACTGACCGATCGGCTAATTTTCAAATCCAGCCGGATAGATTGACGGTAGAGCTGCGGTGCGATTCTACGCGGGCAGTGTCTCCGCTGAAAAAGCAATTGTTTTTATTAGCGGTTAAGCTTCCGGTCGACGGTCGCTCCGATACTGCGCGGTTGAACGAACCGTACCACGCTACCTTGAAATCAGCACACAGGCAACTTTTCGCCGATAAATTCAGCCGAACGAATTCGTCCGGGCTGTCAGCGCGCCCGCGATTCGCTCCCTTCCTTACCGGATGGGTTCGCGCTAGTCTGCGGAAAATTATCTGATTGGCAGCTTCGGAGCATTTCTTCATGGAGCGCAAATGGTGGCTGGTGATCGCCGGCTGCATCACCCACGCCGTCAACACCGGGTTTTGTTACTTCGGCATGAGCGCGTTCTTTCCGTCCTTCGAGCGTGAATTCGGCTGGAGCCGGACGGCGATCTCGGGGGCATTCTCTTTGGCGCGCGTCGAGTCGGGGATCCTCGGCCCCATCGAAGGCTACATCGTCGATCGCGTCGGGCCGCAGCGCATCATGTACATCGGCATCGTGGTTTGCGTCCTGGGTTTTTTCTCGCTGAGCTTCGTCAACACGCTGCCGATGCTTTACCTGGCGATCGTTGTAGGGATCGTGCTCGGATCCAGTCTCGGCTATCTCGTGCCGATCAGCGTGTTGATCGCCAAGGCGTTCCGCGAAAAACGCAGCTTGGCGTTCGGCATTTTTCGCACCGGGCCGGGGATTTCAGGCGCTTTGGTTCCGTTCATCGGTTGGATGATCGTCTCGTGGGGCTGGCGCACCGCGGCGATGACCTCGGCGGCAATTATTCTCGCCGTCGGCATGCCGCTGGCATGGTTCATCAATTATATTTATCGCCAGCATGCATCGGCTGAGTTCAGCGCCAGCCATACCGACGGCCATGTCAGCAGCGCGGCGCCGCGCGCCGACGATCCGCAATACACTCTCAAGGAAGCGCTGCGTACGAAACTCTTTTGGCTGTTCTCCATCGCCATGGCGTTTCGCCACCTGGTCACCGAGGGCGTGTCGGTGCATTTCGTGATCTTGCTGGTCGACCGCGGTTGGAGCACCGAGGCGGCGAGCGGTTTGCTCGGACTGTCGGCGATGATCGGCGCGCCGGCCCGTCTATTGATGGGTTGGTTGGGCGATATTCTCGACAAGCGCCGTTTGGCGATCGGATTGCTCGCGGCCTTGAGCGTGTCGGTTTTACTGATGGGCTGGAGCGCCGCGCCATTTTTGTTTACCACCTGCATGGTGATTTATTCGCTCGCTTACGGCGGGCTGGCCGCCTTGCAGGAGCCGATCCGCGCGGACTACTTCGGCACGAAAGCGTTCGCGACGATCCAAGGCGTAAGCCGGTCGGTGACCACCGCGGGCACTTTCATGGGGCCGATCCTCGCGGGAGTTTTCTACGACCTGACGAAAAGCTACAAGGTGGCCTTCACGATTTTCGCGGTCATGAGTTTAACGTCGATGTTCTTCATGTTCTTGGCCAAGCCGGCGGTTCCGGTGCGGAGGGATTAACCGCAAGGAGCGCAAAAAATGAAATCGGAATATCTCCCGCAAAGGCGCAAAGGCGCTAAGTGACGGGCAGTGCCCGTCATTCCGAGCGGATGCGAGAAATCTGAAAAGGATTTCTCCCTTTGGTCGAAATGACAATTTGTTTTTCCCTTAGCGCCTTTGCGCCTTTGCGGGAGAAAAATCCGAAGCATTCTTGGTGAGATCCGATTTCTCGCTGCGGCGCGCGGGCGAGGAAATAAGCGGTGGGCGATTGAAGAGGCGCGCATTCGTGCGCTATAAGAATCCATTCTCAGTGAATTACTTTTCCACTTTGGAGGCCAAACATGAGCGCAGACACAACCGCAGGCTACGATCTTCTCTATGACATCATTCGGCGCCGATCAAGCGTGCGCAAGTTGAAGCCCGATCCGATTCCGGACGGTTGCATCGACAAGATTCTCGAAGCGGGACGCTGGGCGATGTCCGGCGCCAACTCGCAGCCGTGGGAATATATCGTCGTCAAAGATCCGCAGGTGAAGAAAGATCTTTTCCGCTGCTACTCGGAAGACAACACCGATTTCATTTACTGGATGGAGCAGCAGCGCGTTTTCGAGTTGCGCCACCCGGCGTATCAGATGACCGCCGACGAAGCAGTCGAGCGCCAGCGCCGCGGCGCCGGTTGGTCCGAGGCGCCGGCGTTGATCGTCGTGGTCGGCGACGGGCGGCGCCAGTGGGGCACGGTGCAGGGCGCGCATACTTTTGGCCGCGATCAATCCCATCTCACCGACGGTTTGGCGAATACCTGCACGTTCATGCATCTGGCCGCCGTGTCGCTCGGCCTGGCGACGCAGTGGGTGACGATCCACGTTCAAGAACCATTCAAAAAAGTTCTCGGCGTTCCCGATTTGCTGATGCTGTATCTGATCATTCCCATCGGCTATCCCGCCGTGCAGCCCTCCGAAGGCGTGCGCCGGCCGCTGGCAGAGATCGTCCATCACGATCATTACGAACAGGAAAAGTTCATGAGCAACGAGCGCGTCATTCAGTATCTCTACGAGCTGCGCGGTAAGACTTTGCAGACTTACCGCCAGTCGTATGTGGGGAAGGATGATACTGGTAAAGGGTAAGGGATGAGGAGCGAGGCGAACCGATTTTAGATTTTCGATTGCCGATTTTCGATTGGAGGAACAGAGCATGAATAAAAACTCTCGGATAGTATGGCTGCATTCTTTTTCCGGCAATCGGAAATCTAAAATCGAAAATCTAAAATAGGCGGGGGTATGAAACACATCATCGGACTACTTGTAATCTTTGTGACTCTGGCGGCTTGTGGGGCTGTGGTCGAGGCCCAGCAGTCCAAGGTCTATCGTATCGGCGCCATCCACCAGGGTGGACCGATTAAAGCGATAGTGGACGGACTGCGCGACGGGCTCAAGCAGTCGGGGTTGGAGGAAGGGAAACATTTTGTCCTGGATATCCGCGATGCCAAGGGCGACATTAAAGCGGTCGAGGAGGCGGCGAGGAATTTTGAACGTGAGAAGGTCAACTTGATCTACGCGGTGACCATCTCTGTCGCCACCGTCGTGAAGAATGTTACCTCACAGGTCCCAATCGTTTTCGCCGTCGGCACCGACCCGGTCGCCAGCGGACTGGTGCAGAGCTTTGGGAGACCCGGCGGGCGACTCACGGGTGTTCAGTTTTCGACCGTGGATCTCACGGGGAAGCGGCTCGAACTTCTAAAGGAGATGCTGCCAAAACTTAGCCGCGTCGTAATCATCTACAACCCTAACAACCGCACCTCCGTGGAGGCCGCTAGGTTGGCCCGCGAGGCAGGGAAGCAACTTAGGGTTCAGTTAGTCGAACGGAATGCCACCTCCGTGGAAGAACTGCGTCAGCGCGTCAGCGCGCTCAAAGCCAAGGAAGCCGGCGCCTATTTCTACACCACGGACGCGATTGTGATTAGTCAGGCTCAATTCGTCGTAGAAATGGTAATGTCCAAAAAGCTGCCAACCATGTTCTCGGAACAAAGTCTCGTTGCCATGGGCGGCCTTGCTAGCTACGGTCAGAATTTTCACGAGACCGGCCGCCTCTCGGCCAAGTATGTTCAGAAAATCATGACAGGCGCTAATCCGGGGGACCTAAGAGTAGAGGTTGTCGATAAGTTCGAGATGGTCATCAACTTGAAGACGGCAAAGCAGATCGGCGTGACGATCCCGCCGAACCTGCTGGTGCGGGCGGAGAAGGTGATCCGGTGACAGTTAGCAGTTAGCAGAAAGCAGTTAGCAGTTAGCAGAAACCAGTGAGCAGAAAGCAGTGAGCAGCATAATGAGGGGAATGAAATAATGGAGTGATGGAGCGATGGAGTAATGGGTCAAGACCGATCCCCAATATTCCAACACTCCAACTCTCAGGTACTCCGTTCCCGTAAAATCGAGGAAAACACATGCACAAAAAAATCACTCGGCGAACTTTTTGCTCGATGCTCGTGGCTCTTCCGTTTCCAGCTCGAGCACAGCAGTCGAAGAAAGTGCCGCGGATAGGGTATCTATCGCAGTTCGATCCAACTACTGAGTCCACCCGTGCCGAAGCAATTCGGAAGGCTCTGCGTGAACGTGGCTACATAGAAGGACAGAACTTCGCTATCGAATACCGATATGCGGACGGGAAGTCCGATCGGTATCCTGAGCTTGCCGCCGAGCTGGTGCGTCTCAAGGTTGATGTCATCGTGGCAGCAGGAGCGAACACGCTGGTCCAGGCGGCCATGAATGTGACCAAGACAATTCCCATCGTTATGGTGGGCCGTGGGATCGATCCTGTCGTGGCAGGCTTAATCGCAAGCCTCGCCCATCCCGGCGGCAACGTCACCGGCGTGACAAACCTTACCGGAGATCTAGGCGGTAAGCGGCTGGAGCTGCTCAGAGAAGCCGTTCCGAAACTTGCCCGCGTTGCGGTTCTCTACGGGTCAGCTGCTACGGGCGCCGTGCTCCAGATGAAAGAGGATCTCCCGGTCGTGGCGCGTGCGCTAAAGTTGACTCTTCAGCCTTGGGAGGTAAGAGATGCGGGCGATTTCGAGCGGGTATTCGCGGCGCTCAGTAAGAAGCGCCCGGATGGACTATACATTGCTGGGGGAGGGCTAATGTTTGCTAATGGGAAACGGCTGGCGGACTTTGCCTTAAAGAGCCGGCTACCTTCGATGTACTTCAGGAGAGAGTTCGTAGAGGCCGGTGGGCTCATGTCCTATGGGGCGGACGAGGCGGACAGCTACCGGCGCGTCGCATATTTCGTGGACAGAATCCTGAAGGGAGCCAAGCCCGCCGATCTGCCGGTGGAGCAACCGATGAGGTTTGAGTTCGTCATCAATCTGAAGACGGCGAAGCAGATCGGCTTGACGGTTCCGCAGTGGACGCTGATGAAGGCGGATAAGGTGATTCAGTAAGACTGTTAAAAGGACGGATACAAGCTTGCCAACGATACTTCTCATTCGTGGATGGCGATTCTTTTTCTATGCTAACGAGGCGAACGAGCCAATTCACATCCATCGTCGAAAGGCTGAGAAGGAATGTAAATACTGGCTGGATAGAGCAAACTTTAGCGTGGCGGAAGCATTCAGTTATCGGATGACCGGGAAAGACAAGCGAGAAGTCAAAAGAATAATTTTCGACCACTTTGAATATATCGAGAGCGAGTGGGATAAATTCGAGGAGAGAAAACAGTGAAAAAATATCATCACGTGACAAACATTCGCTTTGACAAGCACTATCTGCTGTTGAGGGTCGATGGAAGGGATTGCAGGATCGATCTTCGACAACATGCAAAGAAGCTCGCTTCGGCAGATGAGCGAACGAAGATGAATTATCAAGTTTCCCCGTCCGGTTACGGAATTCACTGGCCCGAGCTGGACGAAGATCTTTCCATAGACGGAATGATTAAAACCACGAAGGTTCGAAAGGCCGGATAAAAGCCTCCGTGAAGCAACTGGCAAAGTTCGAGTTTGAGATCAATCTCAAGACCGCGAAGCAGATCGGCCTGACGATCCCGCAGTGGACGCTGATGAAGGTGGATAAGCTGATTCAGTGAGACGGGGCTCGAGCGTGTCGAAGGGCGTCAGGATGACTCGGAAAGCACAGAACGGAATTAACCAAGTGCTACAGAGTTCTTCAACGGTTTGAACGTCTTGAACGGTTTGAACTGCTTGAACGATCCAGGGAAACGAAACTGTGTCTGTCGATCCAATTACCGTGGAAATTATTCGCTGCGCTTTGAAGGCCGCCGCCAATGAAATGTCGGCGGTTTTAAAGAAGACCGCTTACAACATGATGATCTACGAGGTGCAGGACTACTGCGTCGCGGTGCTCGATCATGAAGGGCGGACGATGTCGCAGAACGAAGGCGCGCTGCCGATCTTTCTCGCCGATCTCGGCGTGGCGGTGCAGGATGGCATCGAAGTATACGGCAAGGACAACATTCATCCCGGCGATGTCTTTCTCGTCAATCACCCGGAGATTTGCGGGCAACATCTAAACAACATGGCGGTGTACACGCCGTTTTTTTGGCAAGGTGAGTTGATGTGCTTTCTCGCCGTGCGGGCGCACTGGATCGACGTCGGCGGCGGCAGCACCGGGTTTGGTTCGAGCAATACGCGGGACGTTTACGAAGAGGGGCTCCAAGTCCGCTCGGTGAAAATTTACAAGCGCGGCGAGCCGAACATCGAAGTGCTGCGCTTGATCGAAGACAACATTCGCTTTCCCGAATCGTCGCTGGGCGACCTGCGCGCGCAAATCGCTTGCTGCCGCACCGGCGAGGAGCGCTTGGAACAGATTTGCCGCAAATACGGCGGCGCGCGCTTTCAGGAAGCGGTCGCGGTGATCTGGGAGCAAACCGACAAACTGGTGCGCGCAGCGGTGCGCGCGATCCCCGACGGCGTCTACGAAGCCTCATCGTTTCTCGACGACGACGGCAGAGTGATGAACAAGACGATTCCGCTAAAGATCAAAGTCGAAGTGCAGGGCGATGAGCTGACCATCGATTATTCAGAAGTCAGCGATCAGGTGCCGGGCTTCATTAATTGCGGAGCATCTGGC
>Ga0137461_1000014_pt1 | contig 33395 bp, 29 predicted proteins | sample EasRivERMGT746_2_FD_104650 | JGI IMG/M metagenome (GOLD analysis project Ga0137461, IMG submission 104650) | Soil microbial communities from meander-bound floodplain in the East River, Colorado, USA - East River MetaG ERMGT746_2 | ecosystem: Environmental > Terrestrial > Soil > Floodplain ... | reverse complement strand
GAGATTTCGGCAAGAATAAAGGTCCCTTAAATTCTTAAATTTCCCCTCGACATAGAAAGTTGGCTTTTATAATGTGGGGCGTGACCGGTTTCGGTGCCGGCTCGGCAACTGATTTCCAGGAGGAACTGAACCATGAAAAAAATTATCCTGTCGATGATCTCGCCACTGCTGATCGGCGTGTTGTTGTTTTCCGGCAAATCGGCATTCGCCCTCGATAAAATCAACGTCACCCTGCCGTCAAAATCTTTTCAGTTCATCATCTTTCCGCTCGCCAAGGAGCGGGGTTATATGAAGGAGGAAGGGATCGATCTCAATATCGTCGTCATGGCCTCCACTCCCGGCCTTCAAGCTGTGCTCGCCGGAGAAATGGATTTCACCGGTTCCGGCAGCAGCGCCCTGGTCGCCGTCACTCAAGGCAACGCTCCGCTCAAAACCGTGCTGGCCGTCAACGATCAAGTGCTGCAGTGGCTCATGGTCCGGCCTCAGTACAGCGCTTTCAAAGAACTGAAGAATAAAAAGATCGCCGTGACCGGCGTCGCCGCGGTGGCGACCTTTATGTTGAAAAAAGTTGCGCCAAAGTACGGCCTCGACGCCAACAAGGATTTGACGTTTCTCGCGCTACCGCCGGGCCAACGCCTTGCCGCGCTACAAACAGGGGTCGTGGATGGGGGCCTACTGAGTTCCGAGGAACGTTTTGCCGCCCTCGATCAAGGCATGAAAGAGATCTTGTACCTGGGCAAAGAAGTGAAAAATTCCTGGGGCACGGTGGCAACCAACGACCAGTTCATCAAAGCGAAGGCCAATCTGATGCATGGATTCATGCGCGCTCTGATCAAAGCCCTGCGCCTGGTCAAGCAGAACCGCGCGGTCGCAATGGATACGATGATGAAATTTTCCGAGTTAGACAGAGAATTGGCGGCGCGCACTTACGACAGCATGATTGGAACTTTCACGACCAACGGCGTGGTCGACGAAGAAACCCAGAGAAACGATCTCGACATCGTTCGCGAGGTCCTCAACGTCACAAAGGAAGTGCCCATCGAGCGCGCCTACGATTTTAGCTTCGCAAAGAAAGCGGACAGCGAGCTGACCCAAGCGGGCTGGAAACCTTAAGCGAGATACTCGACGTCGAGGCCGTAAGATGTTCTGCGACAATGTGTGATTGCAAGTCTGGAGTTAGGCAGTTGTAGTTTTTGTGGCATCAGGGAATAACCGCGATGGCGTTGATTTCGAGCAGCAGCTCGGGTCGCGCCAACGCCACTACCTGCACCATCGTGCTGGTCGGAAAGTTCGATCCCAAGACTTCGCGCCGCGTTTCGTTGACGTCGCGATGGTGACGCATATCGGTGGTGAAGACGTTCAGCGCGACGACATCGTTCATCGTTCCGCCGGCGGCTTCGACGGCGCGTTGAATCTTCCCCAATATGAAACGGGTCTGCGCCCGCGCGTCGCCGACGCCGACGACGTTGCCCTCGTGATCCGAAGCCGTCTGGCCGGCGATGAATACCATCCGGCCCGGCTGCGCGACGTTGACCAGCGAGTAGCTCCCGCGCGGCACCGGCAGTCCATCGGGATTTAATGCGGTCTTGGCCATTGGAATGTCCTCCCAAAACGATGGGGCGGAATCTTTACCGTTGACACTGAAGATTCCATGCCGACTCGCGGCTGCAACCCAATGTCAATCAGTATTTGGCGACGATTTCCGGCTCTAGCCGGGTGAGCTGATCGGTAATCGCTTGCTGGTCGATCTTGGCGGCGATTTCTTCGTAGCCGGCTTGCTTGACCATTGCGGGAAACCGGGTCTTGAGCTGATCCAAAGTCCAGCGGACCGGGTCTTCCACGCCTTCGTCTTTCATTTTGTGAGCCGCGTGCTCGCCGCCGGAGGCGCCGACGTGATAGTGAGGGTTTTTGTAAAAGCAATCGAAGCGCAGAATTCTTTTTCCCTCGTCCCCCAGGCCGGCGGTCGTGATGTCGAACGTCAGCCCTTCATCGGTGCCGCCGAGGCCTTGCCGGTGCGCGACGGTCATGCGCATGCCTGCCTGCTCGATAATAATCGGATCGCTCTTCGTCGTCGACGCTGTTTGGTTTTCCATCAATTAGCCCTCCTGGGAAGATAGCTTCGTTCTTGGTTGAACTCATTACACTTATGTTTCTACCTGTCAAACCGACGCCGAATAACAGATCGAATCTCGCCCCAGATCTCGTGGCAGACGAAACGATAGCCGGGATGGCCTTGGGGCATGGTGCGCATTTCAATCATATGCCGAGGATTTTTTACAACCATTGATCCAGCTTGTTGACGCAATCTAAGAATGGCAACACCTCGATCCCGCGGTCATGCCAACGGCGCTTGCCTAAGTAGAGAAAATGGGTCTTGGCTTCGGGAAAATCCTCGCGGAAACGCAGCAGCGCTCGTAGATCGTCGGGACGGACGTTGTCGGCCATTTTCACCTCGAATGCGCGCAAGCCACGGTCGCCGTAAAGAATGAAATCGACTTCGTCGCCGTTAGCGGTGCGCCAGTAATGCAAACGGTATCCGAGATTCTTATAGTCGTTCAGCGCGCGCGCCTGTTGTAAAAACAATGTCTCCAATGCTGGGCCGTGAATCTGTTCCGGGGCATCGAGCGGCCCGCGCGGGCGGATCGTCTGGAAGACACCGGCGTCGAAATAGTAAAACTTCGGGTGTACGATCAGGCGCCGCTTGGCGCGTTTTGAGAAAACCGGCAAGCGCACGGCGATAAGCAAGTCCTCTAGAATGCTGAAATAATCTTCCACCACTTTCACGGACACGGCGCACTCCCGAGCCACCGCGGTCATATTTAATACGCTGCCCTGGGAAAAACTGGCAGCTTCGAGAAAACGGCTGAACGCACCGATATTGCGGGCGAGTCCTTCCTGTTGCACTTCTTCGCGAAGATACGTGGACGCGTAGCTCTTCAAATAATCTTGCGGGTCGTCGCTGGTGCAGGCCAAAGGCAGGCAACCGTAGCGCAACACTCGCTTCAACGCGAAGTCCTTGCCCAATTCCAACGCCGTAAACGGGTGCATATGGCGCGTCACGGCGCGGCCTGCGAGGAGATTGACGCCCTTGCGGCGCAGCTTGCGTGCGCTCGATCCCGTCAGCGCGAAGCGCAACTTACGCGACTCGATGAGGCGATGGACCTCGTTGAGCAGTTCCGGCACACGTTGGATTTCATCCACAACGACCCATTCCTTGTGCCCCTGCGGAATCCGCTCGCCGAGGCGCTCCGGAGCGGCGAGCAATTGCGTGTAGACTTGATGATCGAGCATGTCGAAGAACAGCGCACCGGGGAGTTGCTGGTGCAGCCAAGCGGTCTTACCGACACCGCGTGGTCCGAACAAAAAGAAGCTTTGCCGCGGGGGCGGTTGTAGCAATCGTGGATACATAAGTCTTTTTAACATGTAAAAAAGACTTAGCAAGGCCGAAACGCAAAACCCAAAAACCGCTCATTTAGCCACCCGCGGCTCTATTTCTCGTACGCCGACTTCTTAAACTCCGTCCTCATCTCCGACTGCAAGCGGCCAAGCCGGTACTTCTGCCAATCCATAAATTTTCCCGACTCGGCCAGCGCCGGATGGACGGATTGAATCTTGCGCCACATCTCCTGGCAGATAAAACGATAGTCGGGATGACCCTGGGGCATGGTGCGCAGCTCGCACATGTGCACCGCCTCGCGCAGGTTCATCTTCATGTACCAGCGAATCTTGTAGGCGAACGGCACGACGTACTGCGCTTCGCACGGTAGATCACGGTAAATGGCCTCGTACAACTCCGCCGCGCGGTTCATGCATTCGTCGAACTCCCGCTTAAATTCAGCTTCTTCGATCTCCGGCGGCGTGTCATAACCATGCACCGTGGTGAACTCTTGGCGCTCTTGAGTGAGAATGCGGTGGCGCTGTAGATCTCGATACAGTCCCAAATTTCCGAGAATGTCGAAGCTGTAATAAACGTTCTCAAACGCGCGGCTTAGTTTGTCGCGCCGGTGGCGCCGCACGGCGAAAGTTTCGCTGAGAATCTGCTGCCGCTGCTCTTTGCTCATTGCGGCGGCAACCTTGCGCAATTGTTCGAGGGGCTGGCGCGCGTGGGCGAAAAGAATCGCCGCGATGATCTTCTCTTCCGCTTGAGATTCGTAATCGATCAACATCACCGGTTCGTTGGTGACAACCGGAGCCGCTGATGCAAAATTAGCGGTGAACGCTTTCGCCGCGGCAGTGGTGTTGACCAAGTAATCATTTAACTGCGCGCGCTTGACGAACGAAGGAATCAGTTGATTCAACTCGCCGTGCATGGCGCCGGCTAATTCGCCGATCTCGCTCAGCTCGTGGGAGTAAAACTTCGATAATAAATATTCGAACGCCTGGCCGACGCCGAACATGCCGACGTTGGTCAACGTCGCCGCCGGCAGATAACTGCGCAGCACGTCGCAAGCTTGGGCGCGCACCGTGGCGCGATAGGCGGTCTCGGCCCAGCGGCGCAAGCGTTCATCCTTCGCAGCTTCGGCGTAATTCAAACCTTTGCCCGAAACCGGATCGCGCACTTCGAGTTGCTTGATGGGCAGCGATTTGGCGACGTGATCGAGCATCGGCTCCATCTGCTTGGAATAAGTTTCGAAGAGCAGATTCATCGTAGCAAGATAATTATCTCCATGGCGCGACGCCATGATTTTAGGCTCGCGGTAAAAAAGATAATTGCCGGCGGCGTCTTTTTGATCGAAGCGCACGTAGCGCGTCGATTTCTCCAGCGGCGCGATGCCGATGCGCGCGTCTTCCAACAATTTTGCCGCGACGTTGGAAATGTTCTCGCAGGCGAGATGGGCGCCGCCCAACTGGGCGACCGAATCGTCGCCGTAGCCGACCAGCACGCGCTCGAAGAACGCCCGCGCTTTTTTGAGCGCCGCGCTATCATCGCTTGCCGCGGTTTGACCGCCGAGCAGTTCGCGCAAGCCGAGCTCGGCATCGCCGAGAAACTCGTCGAGAAAGATCCGGCGCAAACTTTTCGCCGAGCGGCTATAACGGGAAAACAGCGCGCCGGCGACTTCCTGCGGCAGTTTGAGACCGAAGGTCGGGCGGTCGAGATTGGTAAAAAACGGCGCTAGATGTTGCTGTTCGTCGGTAGAGAACTCCGCGGTCATTCTGGGAATTTCCTCAGTGCAAAGTTGGCGCTATTCTATTCGCTTCTGTGCCAATAACAAGCTGGATTGTTCTTCGCGCCGGCAAGTCACCTTGACTCTTCGGTGTAGAAAATGTTTCATAGCAAAATATGTTCGCTCCCACCGCACCTGCTCCAACGAGTTCGGAGAATCGGCCGGCATGAAATTGCTCGTCACCGGCGCATCGGGCTTCATCGGCACAGCGCTCTGCCAGCGGCTCGTAGAACAAGGCCACTCGCTGACGTTGTTTACGCGCAGCTCGCCGCCCAATGCCAACACCGCCGCCACGCGCTGGTTGCATTGGACGCCGGGAACCTTGCGCTCTTGGGAATGCGAGATGGACGGTATCGACGGCGTGATCAATCTCACCGGCGAGCCCATCGCCGCACGGAAATGGACCAACACGCAAAGGCGCCGCATCGAAAAGAGCCGCATCGACGCCACCCATGTTCTTGTCGAGGCCTGCGCGAAAGCGAAACAGAAGCCGAAATTTTTCATCAACGCCTCCGCGGTCGGCTACTACGGCCCCCACGGCGATGAGATCATCACCGAGGAAGCGCCGCCCGGCGAAGACTTTCTCAGCCTGCTCTGCCGCGATTGGGAAGAAGAAGCGATCATGGCGGAACAGTACGGCACGCGCGTGGTGCGCTTGCGCACGGGCATCGTGCTCGGACCCGATGGCGGCGCGCTGGCAAAAATGATCACGCCGTACAGATTTTTTCTCGGCGGACCGTTGGGGTCGGGCAAGCAGTGGATGTCGTGGATCCATTTGGAGGATCAGGTTCGCTTGATCCTGCACGTCATCGGTAATCCGCAAGCCAGCGGCGCCATCAACGCCACCGCGCCCAATCCGGTGCAGAATGAAGAGTTCAGCCGCGCTCTAGGCAAGGCTCTGAAACGTCCCAGTTGGTTTGGCGTGCCGGCTTTCGTGCTGCGCATGAAACTGGGCGCGATGGCGGATATGCTTCTCACCGGCCAACGCGTCGTGCCCGCCGCCGCACAAAAACTCGGGTTTGAGTTTCGTTACCCCGATCTGCCTGAGGCTTTGCGAGCCTGCATAGCGCCGTGACGCGTCAAGGGACGTGAAGCGAAGAAAAAATTCGAGCTTCGGATTTCAGATTTTAATTAGGCTTTGATAGATGTCGTGGCGTGAGAATTTCCAAGAACCTCGGAAACCAATGATGGCGACAAACGTTTATTCGGTTAGAGGACAATTCCAATGAAAGCGCCCTTAACGATCGCGGCCGTAGTCTTGGCGGGCTTAATGAGCGCCGCCGCCTTCGCCCAGCTCGGCCCAAAAGATCCGACCACGCAGCCGGCCACCGATTTGAACCGCGTCAAGGTCGGCCAACCGGCGCCGGATTTTATCCTCGAAGATAGCGACGGCAAAGCGTTGAGCTTGGCGGATTTTCACGGCAAAAAATCGCTGGTCCTGGTTTTTTACCGCGGCTACTGGTGACCCTTCTGCTTGGAACAGCTCGGGAAGCTGAAAAGCCTATTGACCAAAGCGCAGAAAGAGAAAGTGCAGATCCTCGCCGTCAGCGTTGACAATCATGACGAGTCGAAAAAATTCGCCGAGATGCTGCGCAAGCGTTTCGACGGCGAGTTCGATTTTCCCTTGCTCGAAGACAAAGATCACAAAGTGATCGACCGCTATGGAATTTTCAACCCCGACGGCAAAGGCTGGCCGCATCCCTCGACCTACGTGATCGATGCGAAAGGAATCGTGCGTTGGAAATTTGTCGAGGTCGATTACAAGAAACGCGCGTCCAACGAGCAGATTCGCCGCGAACTAGCGAAGATCAAATAGCGGTGGCGGCGTCGCGCGTGACGAACCAGGTCAATTGACCGTTCGCAGGCTTGATCCTCGCGGCGGGGTAGTCGCACTTTTCCATAGTTGAAATTTCTCTGACCAACGTCGCTTTACTCTCCCCGGCAATTAGAAAAATAATCTGCGCGGCATTATTGATCACCGGAAACGTCAGCGTCAGCCGGTGGGCGTTTAGTTTCTCGACATAAGTCGTTGCCACCAGACGGCGCGTCTCGTTCAACGCCGAACTGCCGGGAAACAATGACGCCGTGTGACCGTCCTCACCAAGACCGAGGAGAATCAGATCGAAGCGCGGCAAGGCACCGTCATCGATGTGAAAATGTTTGCGCAATTGCGCTTCATACTCAGCCGCCGCAACCGGCGGCGCCTTTTCTCCGGCTATGCGGTGAACATTTTCGCTGGGAATGCTGATTTTTGCCAGCAACGATTCTTCGACCATGCGATAGTTACTCTCGGCATGATCCGGCGCCACGCAGCGCTCATCGCCGAAGAATAAATGAATTTGCCGCCAACCTATGCGCGCCGCGAATTCAGCGCTCGCCAACAGCGAGTACAGCAACCTGGGCGTCGAACCGCCGGAAAGCGCAACGTTGAATCGACCGCGCGCGTTGACCGCTTCGTCGGCCAACGAAATCCACTGCGTCGCCGCTTTGCGGCCGAGCTCGGCAACATCCTGGCAAATGATAATATCGCGCTTAATCACTGGCGAGAAAAGCCGCGTAGTAGGCGGCGCCGCGCAGCGCCGCTTGATCGTTGAGCACCACTTGCACGGGAATGGCCGCGAGCAAATCGCTGTAGCGCCCCTTGTCGACAAAGCCGCGCATGAAGGCGCCGTCTTTAAGCTTGGCAAGAATTTTCGGCGCGATGCCGCCGCCGATGTAAAGACCGCGCACCGATTTGGCGCGCAGCGCGAGATTGCCCGCCTCGGCGCCGTAGATTGAAACGAAAAGATCCAAACTCTTGACGCAAATCTCCGCTTCATTTGCCAACGCCGCCGTGGAAATCACCGCGCTCGGATCGTCCGCGGCAGCGAACTGTGCGCTGAGCGCTTGCGGTTCTTCGAGTCCGCGGCTTTCTTTGAAAAAACGATAGATGTTAAAAAGTCCGGGGCCGGATAGCACTCGCTCATAGCTCACGTGGCCGAAGCGGCTCATCAAATGGCGCAGCAGTTCGATTTCCAATTCGTCGCGCGGCGCGAAGTCGGCGTGGCCGCCTTCGGACGCGAGCGGATGAAAATGGCGGCCATCGTCGTGCAAAATCGCTTGACCGAGTCCCGTGCCGGCGGCGATCAACGCCTTGTTGCCCGACTGGCGCATGGTGCCTTCGTTGAGCGGACAAAACTCGTCGTTGTTCAACGTAGAGATGCCGTAGGCGCCGGCCTCGAGATCATTGAGCAAGGTCACCGACTCGATCTTCAATGCATGGCGTAATTCCACAATGTCGATCATCCACGGCAAGTTCGGCGTCTTCACTTTGCCGTCGACCACGGGTCCGGCAATGCCGAAGCAAGCCGCGTCAACTTTATGCCGATCGCCTTCGAGAAAATCGCGCAACACCGGAACCAACCCGGAATAACGCTTGCTGGGATATGTGTTGATCGACTCGACGCGCAGTTTCTCACCCTGCGCCGAGAACAGCGCGAGATGGGTCTTGGTGCCGCCGATATCGCCGGCGAGGACGAGATTTCTTGAAGACATAGGATTTACTCACCACGAAGGACACGAAGAGTCGGAAGGGCAACCACGGGGGGTTGCCCCTACAAATGCGATTCCATTTTGCGTACTTTGCATTGCTAACCGTAATAGTTTACGCGACGCGCGTAAATTTTCCAATTCCTCTTCGCTCACGGCCGGCGCCAGTGACGGCCGTCGCGCTGCATGAATTCGTCGGCATCTTTGGGACCCCACGAGCCGGCGTCGTAATTGGGAAAATTCTTCGGCTTGCTCAAACTCCACACCTGAATGATCGGATCCATCAATGCCCAGGCCGACTCGACCCAATCATGGCGCGTGAATAACGTCGAATCCCCTTCGATGCAGTCCTCCAGCAACGTTTCATAAGCTTCCGGCGAGCTGTTGCCGAAAGACTCCGAGTAGTTGAATTTCAAATTCAGCGGGCTGACGGTGATATCGGGTCCTGGTGGTTTGACCTCGAAGCGCAGCGAGATGCCTTCGTCGGGCTGAATGCGCAGAACCAAAACATTGGGGCTGACATCTTCCACCGCGGAAGATTTGAACAGCAACATCGGCGGCCGTTTGAATTGAATCGCGATCTCGGTCACGCGCTTGGCCATGCGCTTGCCCGAACGGAGATAAAACGGCACGCCTTCCCAGCGCCAATTATCGACCGCCAATTTGATCGCCGCGTAGGTTACGGTCGACGAATCCTTGGTGACGCCCGGCTCGTCGCGATAACCGGGCGCCGGCTGCTCGCTCAACTTTCCGGCGCTATACTGGCCGCGCACGGCAAAGGTGGAAACTTCTTCCGGCGCGATGGGCCGCACGGCCTGTAAAAGTTTTCCCTTCTCGTCGCGCACCGCGTCGGCGTTGAAGCCCACCGGCGGCTCCATCGCCGTCAGGCAGAGCAACTGCAGCAAATGATTCTGAAACATGTCGCGCACCACGCCGGCGTCTTCATAGTAGCCGCCGCGATTCTCGACACCGACAGTTTCCGCCGCCGTGATCTGCACATGATCGACATAGCGCCGGTTCCAGACCGGCTCAAAGACTGAATTGGCGAAACGGAAGACCATGATGTTTTGCACCGTCTCTTTGCCGAGATAATGATCGATTCGGTAAATTTGATTCTCGCCCAGGGCGGCGTGTACGCGCCGGTTGAGATCGCGGGCGGTTTGCAAGTCGGTGCCGAAGGGTTTCTCGATGACCACCCGGGTGCGCGGCTCGCCGTTGGTTTCCCGCGGCGCCAGCCCCGCGCCGGCGATGCGCTCGATCACCGTGCCGTAAACATCCGGCGGCATGGCCAAGTAAAACACCCGCGCCGGCAGCACCCGGCTGCCGCGGTCGAAGTTGTCGATGAACTGTTTTAGTTTCTCGTAGCCGTCCGCTTCCTCGTAGCCGCCGCGCACGTAGAAAAGCGTCTTGGCAAACTCCTGCCACACCGCTTCGTCGCCAAGACCGGTACGGGAATATTCTTTGACCGCCTCGCGCATCTTGTCGCGAAAAACTTCGTCGTTCATATCGCTGCGCGCGTAACCGACCACGGCGAAGCGCTCGGGCAGACGTTTTTCTAAGGCTAAATTGTACAGCGCCGGAATCAGTTTGCGCTTGGTGAGATCGCCCGAGGCGCCGAAGATCGTCACCACGCCGGCGTGCGGCTTTTTCGCTTGTCCGGCAATATGCGGAATATATTCGTGCGGATCGCTGGCCATGGGAACTCGCCTTAGTTCCTTGCCTTTAAATTGTTGGTTCTCGCGAAGTTACTGTGAATAAAGTTTTCACCACGAAGGACACGAAGAGCACGAAGTTCGGAAATTAAATTATCCGAACCCTTCGTGTCCTTCGTGCCTTCGTGGTGAACAAGCTACTCTGCCTCACTAACTCTTTTTCACCGCGTGGCCGCCAAATTCGTTGCGCAGCGCGGCGAGGACTTTATTGGAAAAGGCGTCCGGCTGGCGCGACGAAAAACGGGCGAACAGCGAATGCGCCAACACCGGCGCGGCGACGCCCCGTTCGATCGCTTCGATGACGGTCCAGCGCCCCTCGCCCGAATCATCGACATAGCCTTTGATGCCGTCGAGCTTTGGATCTTTTTCAAAAGCGCTCTCGCACAACTCAAGCAGCCAAGAACGCACCACGCTGCCCTGGTTCCACAGGTGGGCGATTTTTTCCAAATCGAGACTGAATTGCGTCGACTGCAAAATCTCGAAGCCTTCGCCGTAGGCTTGCATCATGCCGTACTCGATGCCGTTGTGCACCATCTTGACGAAGTGGCCCGAGCCCACCGGCCCGGTGTGAAGATAACCGTCTTTCGGCGCCAGCGTTTTGAAGATCGGTTCCAAACGGCCGACGATTTCTTTGTCGCCGCCGACCATCATGCAGTAGCCGTTTTGCAAACCCCAAATGCCGCCGCTGGTGCCGGCGTCGATAAAATGCATGCCCTGGGTTTTTAATTTTTCGCCGCGGCGGATGGAATCTTTGTAGTTGGAGTTACCGCCGTCGATGATCGTATCGCCCTTGGCCAAGCTGGGCAGCAACTGGTCGATGGTCTGATCCACCGCATCGCCCGACGGCACCATCAGCCAGACGGCGCGCGGCAATGACAATTTTTTGACGAAGTCGGCGAGCGACGCAGCGCCCACGGCGCCCTTGTCGACGACCCGCTGAATCGCTTCGGCGCTGCGATCATAAGTAATGATCTTGTGGTCGCCGCGCACCAGCCGTTCGGTCATGTTGGCGCCCATGCGGCCGAGACCGATCATTCCGAGTTCCATAATTTTTTCTCCTTCCATAGAGAGTAGGGGCGTAAAATTTTACGCCCCTACTTACACGCGCAAACAATCCGCCAGCCGCTGCAATCCGGCGGCGCAGTCGCTGCCAAGATTGACCCGCAGCGCGCGCCGGCGCCGCTGTTTCAGGGCGGTGAAATCGCCGATCGCTTGCGCCTGGATCAGCGCGTCGAACGTGTAGTTCGTCTCCGGTACAGCTAGGTGATCGGCAGGTTGATCGACAATCTGTAGCACCAGGGCGGAATTGGGCCCGCCCTTGTGCAGCTGGCCGGTGGAATGGAGAAAGCGCGGGCCGAAGCCCAAAGTGGTCGCGACGCCGAGACGATTTTGCAAAGCCGCGCACAGCGCTTGCAGCTCGGCCGCGTTGGCGCGCGACTGCTCGATGTAAGCCTGCACGACGACATAATCGCGCGGCTTTTTCTTAGCGAGCCAAGTCGTCACCGCTTTCGTTAACGCCGCGGAATCAACGGCGCCAACCTCGTCCTTGAGTTTCGCGCCGCTGCTGCCGCTCTCGCTCATGGCTTTCTTGGATAAATCCTTCGCCAGTTGGACATCGGGCTGATTGAACGGATTGATGCCGAGCGCGGCGCCGGCCGCGGCCACGGCGAACTCCCAGCGGAAAAATTCCTGGCCGATGTCGTGCTTGTCATGTAGATCGAATCGCGCCACCGGATGGCCGTTGGTTTCGAGCGCCGCCACTTGGCGGTCGAGCAGGTGATTCTCGTCGCCTTGCAGCCTGAGATAAACGAAAAAGCGATCGGCTCCATACTTGTCCGGCGCCAGCGGATTTTCATGGGCCACCGGCACGATGCCTTTGCCTTCCTTGCCGGTGCTCTCGGCGATCAATTGCTCGACCCAGGAAGGAAATGCGCCAAGCGACGACGAACAAAGAAAAGTTATTTTATCGCGCTTGGCCAAAGTCAATTCGCCCAAAGCCGCGCCGAGAATCAATCCGGGATTTTTCCCGTCTTCGATCGCCGCGCCGCAGGCCGCCCCCATGCGCCGCGCCCGCGCCAAAACTGCGCCGATATCGACGCCGATCAGCGCTGCGGGAACCAGACCGAATAGGGTCAACGCTGAATAGCGCCCGCCGACTTCTACCGGCGCGTTGAAGGTCGCGCGAAAATTTCTTTGCCTGGCGAGCTTCTCCAGCGGCGTGGCCGGATCGGTGATGGCGACAAAGTGCGGGCCGGCATCGGCGCCAAGTTTTTTTAGCTTGTCCCAGAAGTAAAAGAAAAATGAGTTGGTCTCCGTCGTCGTTCCCGATTTGCTCGACACGAGAAAAATCGACTGCGCCAAATCGATATCGCGCTCAACCGCTTTCACCGCCGCCGGATGGGTGCTATCGAGCACGCGCAGTTTTGGATAGCCGGCGGCGTTGCCAAAAGTTTCTTGAAAAACTTCCGGCGCCAGACTCGACCCGCCCATGCCGAGCAGTACGACATGTTTCATGCCGTCGGCCTTGGCCTTGTCGGCGAAAGCGCCGAGCGCCGCGACTTGCTGCGCCATCGTCTCGGGCAGTTCGAGCCAGCCTAAGCGGTCGGCGAGCTCAGGTTGAGAATCCTTCGACCAAACGGTGTGATCTTTTTGCCAAATGCGCTTGCCCAGCTCAGCGGTCTGCCATTCTTTCAGCCGCTTATCGACGCGCCGCTGGTATTTTCCCAGATGCAACTCTTGATGATTTAATTCCACGCCGGCCAGCGCTTGGCGTTTTTTCTCCAGCGCGCCCATCAATTGATCGAAAGAAGCGGCGAACGCCGCGACGCCGTCAACTTGTAATTTTTTCGTGATCGCGTTGAGATCGATGCCCAGCGCCTTCAATTGTCCCAACGCCGATGCTGCTTCATCGAGCTTGTCCGCCACCGCTGCCTCGATAATTTTACCGTGGTCGCGATAGGCGTTGAGCGTTTCCGGCGGCACAGTGTTGACGGTTTCGGCGCCGATCAAATTTTCGACGTAGAGCACATCGGAGTATTTTGGGTTTTTCGTTCCCGTGCTGGCCCACAAGGGTCGCTGCGGCCGCGCGCCGCGGCCGCGCAGATGCGCAAACCCTTCGCCGTGAAAAATCTGCCGAAAGCGCTCGTACACCATCTTTGAATTGGCGATGGCGATCTTACCCAACAGCGACAACGCCCGGTCAGTGCCCAAACTCTCCAACGCTTTGTCGACCGCGGTATCGACGCGGCTGACAAAGAAAGACGCCACCGAAGCGACCTTGGCCGGATCGGCGCAGCGCTCCAAACCTTTCACATAGGCGCGCGCCACCGCTTCGTAATGGCCCATGGAAAACATCAGCGTGATGTTGATATTCAAACCGTCGGCGATCAGTTGCTCGATGGCGGGAATGCCGGCGGCAGTGGCCGGCACCTTGATCATCAAGTTGGGCCGGTTGACCGCGGCGCGCAACCGCTTCGCCGCATCGATCGTGCCTTGAGTATCGTGCGCCAAGTGCGGCGACACTTCCAAACTGACGTAGCCGTCATCGCCACCGGTGGAATCGTAAACCGCGCGCAGCACGTCGGCGGCCATTTGAATGTCCTCGATGGCCAACAGCTCATAAAGTTTTTCGATATCGGCCTGCGGGTCCCGGTCAAGCATCTCGCGCAAAGCGTCATCATAATCGGCGCTGCCGGCGATCGCTTTTTCAAAAATCGTCGGGTTGCTGGTGACGCCGCGGATGCCGTCCTCGTCGACCATGCGTTTGAGCTCGCCGCTGCGAATCAAGTTGCGCCGGATGTAATCGAGCCAGATCGACTGTCCCTGTCCACCGAGCTCTTTCAAAGGATTCATGCCAGTTCTCCCTCAAACCGAATGACCGTAGCGCCGCTCCAATGCCTTAATTTTTTCGACCCGGCGCCGGTGCCGCTCTTCGCCGTTGAACTTTGCCGCCAAAAAAGTATCGACCAGCTCGCGCGCCAGCTCGATGCCGATCACGCGCGCGCCGAGCACGAGCACATTCATGTCGTCATGCTCGACGCCTTGGCGGGCGGAATAAGTATCGTGACAGAGGCCGGCGCGGATGGCGGGAATCTTATTGGCCGACACCGAGGCGCCGACGCCGCTGCCGCAAACCAGCACGCCGCGTTCGGCTTGGCCGGCGAGAATCGCTTGGCTCACCGCCTCGGCGAAGTCGGGATAGTCCACCGGCTCTTCGCTATCGGTGCCCTGGTCGATCACCTCATGGCCGCGCTGGCGCAGATACTCAGCGAGAATTTTTTTCAATTCGAAGCCGGCGTGATCCGCGCCGATGACGATGCGCATGGTTAGCCTTTTAATTTGCTTCTTCCGGGTTTACTATGAAGACGCTTTCACCACGAAGAACACGAAGTTCAGAGTCATAATTATCCGAAACCTTCGTGGCCTTCGTGCTCTTCGTGGTGCGTAAAACAAAGTGAACGTGGCACATTATCCACACAAAAGCCTGAAGAACCTTTAATTTAATTGCGCCTTGGCCGCCGCGACAATATTTTCCACCGTGAAGCCGAACTTCTTTTGCAACTGCTGAAACGGCGCCGAAGCGCCAAAACTTTTCATACCGATGATCGCCCCGGTCATGCCGACATATTGCGCCCAGCCGAAAGCGCTGGCTTGCTCGACGGCGACGCGCGCGAGAATGGAAGAAGGCAACACCTGCTCGCGGTATTCTTTGCTCTGCTTTTCGAATAACTCCCACGACGGCATGCTGACGACGCGCGCCTGGATGCCGTCCTTTTGCAATTGCTCGTAGGCTTCGACGCAGAGCGAAACTTCGCTGCCGGTGCCGAGCAAAATCACTTGGGGCTTGCCGGCGCCGGCGTCCGCCAACACGTAAGCGCCCTTGGCCAAGCCGGCGGCCGGCGCGAATTTGGTGCGGTCCAGCGTCGGCAAGGCTTGGCGCGTCAACGCCAACGCCACCGGTTGATGTCTCAATTGCATGATCACCCGCCAGGCTTCGACCACTTCGTTGGCATCTGCCGGGCGAATGATGATTAAGCCCGGAATCGCGCGCAGCGCCGCCAGATGCTCCACCGGCTGGTGCGTCGGGCCGTCTTCGCCGACGCCGATGGAGTCGTGGGTGAAAATATGCATCGCGGGAATTTCCATGATCGCGCCGAGGCGAATTGCCGGCCGCGCGTAGTCGCTGAAAATTAGAAAACCCGAACCGTAAGCGCGCACGCCGCACAGCGTCATGCCGTTGACGATGGACGCCATGGCATGTTCGCGCACGCCGAAGTGAAAGTTGCGCGCGCCAAAACTGCCGGCGGCGAAATCGCCGCTGCCGTCAAAGGTCAGCCGGGTCTTGGTCGACGGCGCGAGATCGGCCGATCCGCCGATCAGCCAGGGCACGTTCTTGGCGATCGCGTTGAGCACCTTGCCGGAAGAATCCCGCGTCGCCACACCCTTGGGATCGGCGGGAAAAGCGGACAAATCCTTGTCCCAGCCCGCCGGCAGCTCGCGCCGTTGCAGCATCATGAATTGTTCGGCCAGTTCGGCAAACTTGCTTTTGTAGTCGGCGAATTTCGCGCTCCACGCGTCGCGCTCCGCCCGGCCGCGCTGGCCAAGAACCTGGGCAAAATTTTCCTGCACCCCGGCGGGCACGAGGAATTTTTGCTCTTGCGGCCAGCCGTAATTTTTCTTGGTGAGCTTGATCTCTTCCGCGCCCAACGGCTCGCCGTGGGCCGCGGCGGTGTCTTGCTTAGTCGGCGCGCCGAAGGCGATGTGGCTATCGACGACGATAAACGTCGGCCGGTCGTTGCACCGTTGGAAATTTTTGAGCGCGCGATCCAATGCCTCTTGATCGTTGGCATCGTGCACTGACAACACATTCCAGCCGTAGGCTTCGAAGCGCTTGCCGACATCTTCCGACAACGCCAGACTGGTGCTGCCTTCGATGGAAATCCGGTTGCTGTCGTAAAGCCAGCATAAATTATCGAGCTTGAGATGGCCGGCGAGAGATGCCGCTTCGCCGCTGATCCCTTCCATCATGTCGCCGTCGCCACACAGCGCATAAACATTGAAGTCGAAGATCTCAAAGCCCGGCCGGTTGAAATAGTTGCCGAGCCACTTTGACGCGATCGCCATACCGACGCTGTTAGCAACCCCTTGGCCGAGCGGTCCCGTGGTGGTTTCAACACCCGCGGTGAGACCGAATTCTGGATGGCCGGGCGTTTTACTATCGAGTTGGCGGAATCTTTTGATATCCTCGAGCGTCAACGCCGGTTGATCGACCACTTGGTTGTTCGCGTCCAGCGCGCGCACGCCGGCAAGATGGAGCGTCGAATAGAGCAGCATCGAAGCGTGGCCGATGGACAGCACGAAGCGGTCGCGGTTGGGCCACAGCGGATCGGCTGGATCGTATTTCAAATGGCGCTGCCACAAACCGTACATCACCGGCGCCATTGACATCGGCGTGCCGGGATGGCCGGAGTTGGCCTGCTGCACCGCGTCCATGGACAAAGTGCGGATCGTATCGATGCACAACTGATCGGATACTGGATTCATAAATTTCTGCCTGCTCTAACCGGAGTAGACCGGCAATCAAGGTTGGTTACTAAAATAGCATTATCACTTTCGCTCGCTCAGGTCAGCATCTTATCGTAATTATCGGCAGCTCCGCGGCAAATTTTAATCGCGCAACCGCCGTCAGAATTTTGACGCCGAATCAACCGATCGTCGCCAGATAAGCGAAGGTTCTTGGCATCCGGCGGCGCAGCGCCGGATCGTCTAAGCCGCGCAGTCGTTGGAGATCGTCTGGGGTATCGATGTCGAACCAACTCGGCAGCAAAGCGAACGGAACGCCCAGCCGGCGCAAACGCGCCGTGGTCTCGGCCAAAACCTCGCCGTGGCTCCACGTCATGTTCGCGAACAGCGCCGGCGTCGGCCGGTTCATACCGATCAGGTAATATCCGCCGTCGCGGCTCGGGCCGAGAACGACTCTATGCGCAGCGCTCGACAACTGCGCGAACGCTTCGTCAAGTATCGCCATCGGCAGCGCCGGCAAATCGCTGCCGATGAGCACGACGTTGCGCTGTCCCAAATGCCACAAATCGGCGAACAGTTGATCCATGCGCTGACCCAGATCCTCGCCGCTTTGCGCGATGTAGGCGTAAGCGTCGCCGCCAAGTTCGCGCATGGACACCGCAGCATCGTTCGGCGTATAAGCCAAATAGCGCGCCACGCCGTCGATATTTTTTAACTGCTCAAGTTGATCCGCAAGCAGCGCGCCATAGAAATCCGCCGCCTGCTCATGCGTCAACGGCGGCACCAGGCGAGTTTTCACCCAGCCCGCCACCGGCGCCTTGGCCATGACGGCGAGCGCATTAGCGGGTGTCGGCATAGAATTGTTTTAAACGAACCGGTGAGACGCCGGCGAAATAGAGCAGCTTCAGCATCCACATGCGAAAAATCGTCCGCCACACGCCGTCCGCTTCCCAGCGCCGCGCCGAAGTAATCACCCGGCTGCGCAAGCAAGCGACCGCGCCGTTTTTTTTCAGCGCGCGGCAAAAGGCGATATCTTCCATCAAGGGAATGTCCGGGAATCCGCCCATGCGCGCGAACACTTCGCGCCGCACGAACAGCGCCTGATCGCCGGTGCCGACTTTAGAAATTCGCGAGCGGTAACTGATCATCCTCGCGACCATCGGCAGCAGCCAATGATCGCCGTGGAGATCGACATCGAATCGCCCGCCAACATAGCGGGGATCGGCCAAAGCGGCGCTAATGTCGGCAAACGCGGAATTTGGCAAACGTGTGTCGGCGTGAAGAAACAGCAACGCATCGCCGCGCGCTTGCCGCGCGCCACGATTCATCTGCCGCCCCCGGCCGCGCTCTGACGCGATGACGCTGACACTGTACTGCTCGGCAATCGTCCAGGTCCGATCCGTGCTGCTGCCGTCGACGATAATGATTTCATACGGCACCAGCGGCAATAGCGCCTCAAGCGTCGCCGCGATGCTCTTCTCTTCGTTCAGAACTGGAACGATAACCGAGATGTTCATCGGGTGTTGAACCGTCGAACTAGCTCAAACCAACCACAATTGAACGTAATCTGCGGTAGGGGCAGGCCCCGTGCCTGCCCTCCGAACGGGCAACCACAGGGGGTTGCCCCTACAGCGCCATTAACAACAGCGGCGCACAACGCACATCAGGGCTTGGCGCCGGCGCCATTCAACCGCCAGTCGTAATCATGCGCCAAGCCGCCCTGATATTTTTCTAACCCGTCTGACAACGCCGGACTGGCGTACTTCTGCCAATGCTCCATCAGCTCTTCGGCGTCGCGGCCGAAGTCTTCCTGAAACCAAACATAGATGCTCGACACCATCAGTTTGCCTTTTTGCACCGATACGCCGCGCGGATGGTTGATAAACTCGCGCGCGCCTTTCTCCAAGAGTGTTTCAATATTGTCACTCGTGTAGGCCGCCGGCTGAAGATTCGGAGAACCGAGGCTAGCCCAGTTAAGCGCGTAGTGGACCCGGTTGTCTTGCCAAATTGGCCGGAGAATTCGGTGCTCGATGTCGTCGAGCGACAACTTTTCTCCCTCAACCGTAAGTAATTTCGCCCCCCAAGGCCCGCGCACGAACAAGCCCGGCGAAATATTGACGTCGCGAATCGAAGCGATCGGCAAACGCGACAAAACTAGATCGACGGTGGCGGCGTTGTTAAGATTGATCCAGTAAGCCTTCTGCTCGTTGCGGTTGTAACTGGAGATAGCAGTCGCTTGCAACGCCCCCAGGTAGTTTCTCAAAAGCTTCTGATCCTCCGGACCGACGGTCTGATAGCGCAGCAGATTGATTCCCGCTGGCGCGACGATTACGTGCTTCTTGAGAAACCGATCCCAAGCACCGTGATCGATCTTGACCGTACTCGCCGCATTGTGTTTCTGCCAAAGCGCCCACAACTCCGCCCTCGGCGCCGCATGCAACGTCGAATATCCAAGAACAACGACCGCAATTGCCAGTGTCGTCAGCCCGATCCGACACTCCTTACTCCTCACGCTTCACTCCTTACTGTTTTCTCAGCGCCGCCACTCTAACCATTTAGCAAAAACCTTCTTCACCGTGGGAGTCAACTTCGTCCGCATAAAAGTGTCGCCGATCTTGCGCAGCGCTTCGGCCTGGGTCGGATAAGAATGAATCGTCGACGACAGCACGCCGACGCTTTGTTTCGCGGTGATCGCCAGCGTCAGCTCGCCCAACATTTCGCCGGCATGGCGCGCCACAATGGTGCCGCCGAGAATTCTACCAGTTTTCTTATCGTAGTGAACCCGCGCAAAGCCGTCGGTCTCGCCGTCGAGAATCGCCCGATCCACATCGCCGAGCGATTGCGTGATCGTCGCCACATCGAAACCGGCGGCCCGCGCGTCTTTCTCGTAGTAGCCGGCGTGGGCGATTTCCGGATCGGTATAGGTGCACCAAGGCATGACCAGATCGGTCACCTTGCGCCGCGCCAAGAAAAGGGAATTGGCGATCACCAGCCGCGCCATGGCGTCGGCAGCGTGGGTAAATTTAAAACGCGAGCAGACATCGCCGGCGGCAAAAATTCTCGAATTGGCAGTGCGCAGCCGCTCGTCGACATCGACGCCGCGCAGAGTGAAACGAACCCCGGCTGGGTCCAGGCCTAAATTTTCCAAGTTGGGCTTGCGCCCCACTGAAACTAAAATCGCATCGCAAAGCAGTTCCTTTGATTTCCCATCAACCGCCAACGCTAAACTCTTTGCGCCATCCTTGAAGGCCGCGCGCTCGATCTTCGCGCCGGTGATGATCTTCACGCCGTCCGCTTCAATCTGCTGGCGCACGATCGCCGCGGCATCGCGGTCTTCCTTGGGCAGAATCTCCGCGCCGTCGGTTAACAGCGTCACTGCCGCGCCGAAGCGCTGAAAGCTCTGTGCCAGCTCACAACCGATCGGTCCGGCGCCGATCACCGCCAAACGGCGCGGCAACTCGGTCAAAGTAAAAATAGTTTCGTTGGTGTAAAAACCGATGTCGTGAAGCCCTGGAATCGCCGGCTCCGCCGCCCGCGCCCCCGTAGCGATCACCGCGCGGTCGAACTCCAGCCGTTTGCCGTCGACTTCGACGGCGCTCGCGCCGACAAATCGCCCATCGCCGATGAACACATCGACACCCAGCTTGGTAAAACGTTCGACGGAATCGTGCTGGCTGATGCCGGCGCGCAGTTTGCGCATGCGCTCCATCGCCGCGGCGAATGAAACGTCAGCGGGTTCCGTTAATTTAACGCCGAACTCCGCGCCGCCACGCGCGTCATGCGCCGCGCGGGCGGCGCGAATGACCCCCTTCGATGGCACGCAGCCGACGTTGAGACAATCGCCGCCCAACAAATTGCGCTCGATGAGCGCGACTTTGGCGCCGAGCCCAGCCGCGCTGGCGGCGCTCACCAACCCGGCGGTGCCGGCGCCGATGACGACTAGATTATATTTTTTCGCCGGCGTTGGATTGGTCCGATTCGCCGGATGACAATTCTCGATCAGCTGCCGATCATGCGCGTCGTCGGTCAACATCATTTTGTCGAACGTCGTCGGACGATGATTGTCGTCCAAGCGCGCCATGACCGCCGCCACGCTGCCTTCTTGCTGCTGCTCCGCTTCGCGCAAAGCTTTGCGCGCGATGCGCGTGACGATGACGACGACGGCGACCGTCGCCAATAGACCGACGTATTTGAGCAGTTGCTGATAGAAACCGGCGGAAGCGTCGGTCTGTCCGGCAATGGCGTCGCGCGCCGCCGCGCCGATGTAGACGAAAAGAAAAGTCGCCGGCAGCATGCCGAGCAAATTCGCCAACGCGTACGCGCCGCCGCGCACAGCGGTTAAGCCAAGGAAATAATTCAGCAGCACGAACGGAAACACCGGACTCAAGCGCGTCAGCAAAACCATCTTGAACCCCTGCTTGCCGATGGCTTGATCGAGGGAACGAAACTTCGGATTGGCCGCCGCCCAGCTCGCGACTTTTTCGCGCAGAAAACCGCGCGCCAAAAGAAACGAACAGAGCGCGCCGAGATTGGCGCCCAGAACCACGACGATGAAACCGGTCTGCAAACCAAAGAGAGTTCCCGATCCGATGGTGATGGCGCTGCCTGGAACGAAAAGGACGGTGCAAAGGATATAAACTAATACGACAACGACTGGCCCGATGGCACCGAGAGATTGCACGTAGCCCTCGAACTGCATGAACCAGGCGCGCACCGGAAGGAAAAGAAAACCGACAAAAATCGCCGCCAGCAGCAACGCAACCAGGACCGCTTTGCTTTTTTTCATGACTCTCGTTAATTGCAAGACGCCTTTGTTGAGTTGCGAACTCACTCCGCCGGAAATGAAAGTCTAGTGGAACAAACAAATAATCTCAGATCAGCGCGCCACCGCAACTGCTGCCCGCGCCAGCGGTGCAAGCGTAACAGTGATCGCCGACGGTGATCGCCGGCTTGGCGAGCTGATCCAATGTCAGTGATGAAATGTGCAAGCGTCGCCCGTCACCATTGGCAATCGGCAAATCGAGCATTTGATTGAAATCGCAATCATAAACCCAACCGTCCCAGCCAATGCTGACGAGATTACGGCACATGACTTGATCCAGCGTGGCGACGTTGAAGTTCGATTCTAATAATTCCAGGTAGCGATCGTACTCGCCGCGCAGTTTGAGATGCGTCGCGTAGCGCGTGATCGGCGTGTTGGCGAGACAGAAAAGGTGATTGAACTCAATGCCGAATTGTTCGCGCAAGATCCGTTTGTAATCCTGCTCCAATTTTTCCTGCGGCGGCGGCAAGTGCGCACCGACCGGATTGTAAACCAGATTCAGCGTCAAGCCGCTCTCCGGCTTGCCGTATCCGAGTTCATTGAATTTCTGCAGCGCGCGAATACTGCCATCGAAGGTCCCCTTGCCGCGCTGCTTGTCAACGTTCTCGATCGAATAGCAGGGCAGCGAACAAACCAGCTCGACTCGATGGCGGCGAAAAAACTCCGGCAGATAATCCTTTCCCGACTCGAAGATCACCGTCAAATTGCAGCGGTCCATCACATGGCGTCCCTGCTCACGCGCCGACGTGACCAAGTCGTCGAAATCGGCATGCAGCTCCGGCGCGCCGCCGGTGATATCGAGCGTCGGAATGTCAGTGTTGCCGAGAAAGCGCAGCACCGCATCAATATTCTCCCGGCTCATCATCTCCGTGCGCGTCGGCCCCGCCTCGACGTGGCAGTGAATGCAAGCCAGATTGCAATAGCGCCCCAAGTTGACTTGCAAGACATCAACAGCGCGGCGTTTGAGGCCATTGCCGTTTAAATGGAGTCTTTCAGCGAAGGGTTGCATGAAGGCCCGGCTACTTTAAATTCGAAAAAGCTGCAAGTTATTCCTAGAGTTTTTTACTTTTTAATTTTGAATTTTTACTTTCTTCAAGGGCAGCAATTTGAATCCGGCCCGCACACGGCGCCGGACAATTTCGTCACGTTGTACTCCATCCCCTTGGTCTCGCGCGGATGGCGTTTGCGATCGCGGGCGCAGTCGAAGACGCCGGCGTTCTCAATCACAACTTCTTCCCGCGGTGGAACGAGAATGAACTGCCCAGCGTAAGGCGCCTGCGAATAAAGTTTGAAAGTCTTGTCGCACACCGCCGTGCGCGCGCCGCGCTCCAAGGTGTGGCCGTCGTCGTCGACGACTTGCTTCCACGGCCCGCGGTAAATCACCGCGTGATTGCGCTCGATGCACGGCCCTTCTTTGCCTTTATAAGCGGTCACCGTCACGGCGCGAAACTCGATGCCTTCGACCGTCTGATAGGCTTCGCTGTTCAGCTCTTCGATGTGGATACCGTGAAATTTCGCGTCTTCGAACGCGCGCAAGAAGCCCTCCTCCTGAAACGCGCCGGAGACACAGGCGGTCCACAGATCAGGATCTTTCACTAAATGCTCGGGCACAGTTTCGTCGCTGACAATGTCGGAGATCACAGTCCGCCCGCCGCGCTTGAGCACGCGATACATCTCGGCAAATAGCTGCCGCTTATCTTGCGGTCGAACCAAGTTGAGCACGCAATTGGACACGATCACATCGATCGACTCGTCGGCGATCAGTGGCTGAGTTTGCCGAATCTGACTCTCGAACTCTTCCAGCTTAGCCAGATCGGCGACCGATCGGACAGGATGCTCTTTAAGAAACTGTTCAACCAATTCCAGGTCGGTTCGCAAGTCCTGAATCTTGCCGCGGCGGAATTCAACATTGTGAAAACCTAATTGATCGCCGATGGACTTTTGATACTTGCGCGCCAATTCGATCATCGGCGGATTGAAATCGACGCCGATCACTTTGCCCTTGGCGCCGACGATCTGGGAAATAATGTAGCAAGCCTTGCCGCTGCCGGAACCTAGATCGAGAACCGTTTCGCCGGCGCGAATATGCCGCGACGGATCGCCACAGCCGTAATCTTTCTGGACGATCTCGTCGGGGATGACTTTCAACAGCGCTTTGTCGTAGCTCACCGGCAAACACAGGCAAGCTTCGACTTCCTGCGCCGCGTTGCCGTAGCGCTCTAAGACTGCGGCTTCAAGGTTGGCGAGATGGCCGTTACCCTTGGCGCCATTGGGATTTTCCATTTCCATAAACCCTCCCATGATTCAGTGGCAACTTGAGATGATCATCTTCGCAGAACCCGCGCAAGCCAAAAAATATCGACACACCCAGACGCCGCAAATGTTTAGATGTCGTCACAACGATTGAAGTTGCAGAAAAGTTCCGAGCGGCGGGGATGAGCGGGGTCTCCTCACTCCTCACCCCTACCCCTCACCAACTCAAGCCGGCTCATCCGCCTGCATCAGGTAAGCTTCGATAAACGGATCGATGTCGCCGTCGAGCACGCCATCGGCGTTGCCGACCTCGACGTTGGTGCGATGGTCCTTGACCAGGCGGTAGGGAGCGAGCACATAGGAGCGGATCTGGCTGCCCCAGGCGATGTCCTTTTTGGTCTTGTGATAGGACTCCATCTTTGCTTTTTGTTTCTTGAGTTCGAGCTCGTAGAGGCGCGACTTTAAAATTTTCATCGCCATCGCCCGGTTTTTATGCTGCGAGCGTTCGTTTTGACAGGCAACGACGATGTTGGTCGGCAGATGGGTCAAGCGCACCGCGGAATCGGTTTTGTTGACATGCTGCCCGCCGGCGCCGCTGGAGCGGTAAGTATCGACGCGCAGATCGTCGTCGTCGATTTCGATTTTAATATCGTCGTCCACTTCCGGGTAGACGAATACTGAAGCGAATGAAGTGTGGCGGCGCGAGTTGGCGTCGAACGGCGAGATCCGCACCAGGCGGTGAATCCCCGCTTCGGCTTTCAAATATCCGAAGGCGTAGTCGCCGGTGACATTGAACGTAACGCTTTTCACCCCCGCTTCTTCGCCCGGCTGATAGTCGAGAATCTCTTTGCGATAACCGCGCCGATCGCACCAGCGCAGATACATGCGCAGGAGAATCTCCGCCCAGTCCTGCGCCTCGGTGCCGCCGGCGCCGGGATGGAGCGTAACGATGGCGTTACGCCGGTCATCCGGCCCGCCGAGCAGTTGGGTCAACTCGGTCTGCGCCATCTCCTTGCCGATGGCGGCGACCTTGCCGCTCGCTTCGTTCAGCGCTTCTTCGCTTTTTTCATCCTTGGCGACGTCGAGAAAAAAACGCGCCTCGGCCAAGTCGGCCTGATGTTTTTCCCATCTGTCGAGAACGTTTTTGAGGGCCGACTGTTCTTTGAGAACGGTTTGAGCTTTGTCGCCGTCGTGCCAAAAATCGGGCTGCGCGGTGATCTGGCCTAGCTCGGCGACGCGCTTTTGCTTGGCGTCAACGTCAAAGCCGCCTCCGCAAAAGCTCAAGCCGCTCTTCGAGGTGGGTAAGTTGTTCTGAAGTTTCTTCTAACATCGTCTCTCAATTCTGACTGCTGACTTCTGATTTCCTACTTTCCTATTATACCTTCAATAGTCCCCGGTCACAAAGCTGGCGTGCGATTTTCTTTTCAATTCGGGTCATGACTCGAGCGTCTTTTGCCGAGCGTTCATGGTCGTACCCCAACAAGTGAACAATGCCGTGAATGAGCAGTGTCGCCATCTCCTGATCCAACGTGCGCCGCCGCTGCTTCGCCTGTTCGGCGGCCTTTTCAACGGAAATGATCACGTCGCCAAGCAGCGGCGCTTCTGTTGGCAAATTTCTCGCCGCGGGAAAAGACAACACATCGGTGGGGTAATTTTTGTGCCGATAGCGGGCGTTGAGTTCTTGCATCGCAGCGTTGCCGATCATTGCCAAACTCAGTTCAGCATCCTGCTGTTCGGTCAATTGCAGAACCGCCAGCGCGACTTGCTTGAGCCTACGGCTGGAAAATTTTCTGCCGGCGGCGCGCCGGACAATCTCCACAGGCATGCTCGATAGTAACTTTTCCGCTGGACAGTTGCGAACCGTTCGGGCTACCCTACGCTGTAAATTGGCTGATCGGATGCGATAGGTTCGTGCAGGTTGGGGCCAAGCGAAGCCGGGAAAACCCTCGCGCTCGCGATTCTGAGCCGGATTAATTGACTTGCCGTAGTCGATTTGCTAGAGAATTGAAATCTTCAATCCTGGGAGGAAGAGATGACCTATATTATCGCTGAGCCCTGCATCGACGTGAAGGATACCGCATGCGTGGACGTCTGTCCGGTGGACTGCATTCATCCGACGAAAAATGAGGCTGAGGAATTCGCGAAAGAAAAGAAACTCTATATCGATCCTGAGGAGTGCATCGACTGTGGGGCATGCGAGCCGGTTTGTCCCGTGGAGGCGATCTTTGAGGAGGCGGCGGCGCCGGATAAGTGGAAACAATTTATTCAGATCGACGCCGACTGGTATAAAGCAAAAAAAGGCTGACCACCGATCTGCAATCGCGAAGTTTTACGAAGGGCTGAGGAATTTTCCTCGGCCCTTCGCGTTTTTGCCGGCTTGACTCTGCTCCATCCGCCGTTATACGCAAACCATAGGAGGAGTGCCCATGGTGCTGGTTTTAAAGAACGATCAGATGGAAAACTTGCTGCCGATGTCGGAGGAAATCTCCGCCATCGAGCAAGCGTTTGTTGAACTCGGCCAAGGCAAAGCGATGAATGCACTGCGTGCGAAGGTGCAAGAGTCGTGGGGAAATTGGGCTCGGGCGAACAAGCGCGCACCCAAGTCAGTGCGCACTTGGCGGTGCGACCACTCACTAAGGTCAAGGTGTAGAGAGTCCTGACTCCCCCCGCTGGAAGCGGCATCGGGAAAATTGACGCGCAGAGTTTCTATTGTCCGTTACCCGGTCACGGGCAACGCACATTAAGAGATCGCCTTGACACAACCTCTGCTTGGGAGTATCCAAGCAGCTAATTCGGCGGTAAATCCTCGCCGCACGTCTGACGCGTCCTAACATACGTTCCGTTGCTAAAAAGGAATGATGTGAAAACCATTAAGGCTTTTTCCGCTGCCTTAGGGCTCGCTGGATTTTTGTTGCCCATTCGTTTTGCCAGCGGAGCAGAGTTAAAACTCAACACTCACGATTGCGCGTCTTTCAATTACCAGACCAACGGCGTCGCGTCCGGCCCAGCGGCACGTATCATCAGAAGAACATGCAGCAAAATAAAAGTTGACTGCTCGATGCATTTGCTTCCTTGGAGACACACTCAAGAACCAGAAGTGAGTAACGAAATAGCCCAGGGGCTGTTTACCATCGGCTGGAATGAGGAGTAGCCGTCAGGCAAGCCGCGCTTCCCGACACCTCCATGGAATCAACACTAAGCTCAAACCGGAAGGGTTCGCTCTACTTCTGGGTCGCCGTGGCGGCGCTCCTTACGCTCGTGTCCCAGGTGGCCGTGGCGCAGCAGGCTCGCCGTCCATACCGCATCGGTGTCCTCAACGAGGCGCGGGCAGCGAACCATCCGACCGTCGAAGGACTCGGATCGGGGCTAAGAGAACTCGGCCTCGAAGAGCGCCGGGACGTCACGTTCGACATTCGTTTCACCCAGGGTAAGCCCGGAGCCCTGCCGGTCGCGGCGGCCGCCCTCGTGAAGGCGAGCGTCGATTTAATTTTTACGACCGGCGAAGCCGCGACTCATGCCGCCAAGAGCGCCACACAGAAGATTCCTATCGTTTTCACGGAGGTCGGCGATCCCGTGGTTATGGGCATCGTCGCCAAGCTTGCTCAACCGGGAGGCAACCTCACCGGCATATCGAGCCTCACGCTCGAACTGGTGCCGAAACGCCTGGAGGCGCTAAAAAAGCTGGCCCCGACCCTGCGCCGCGTTTGGATCATCTATGACCTTCATGATGAGACGGCCATCGTAGCGTTCACGAAGGCACAACAAGCGGCACCGCGCTTGAAGCTGGAACTGGTACCGCGGGCCGTGGACAGTACGCATCAGCTTAAGCAAACCCTTCACGAGCTTCGGCCCGGCGATGGTCTGCTCGCCCCAGACATCGACACCCTGGAGATTCCCGCCGGAATACTGGAGGCGTCACTAGCGTCGCGCATCCCGGCGGTCTTTCCGGCAGATTTTTGGTTGAGTCAAGGCGGTCTCATATCGTACGGGCCCGACTATCATGCCCAGGGGGTTCAGTCGGCGCGGTTGGTCGCTAGGATCCTCCGTGGGGCGCGCCCTCAGGATTTGCCTGTCGAAGGCGCCGACAAGATCGACCTCACCGTAAACCTTACAATCGCAAAGAGCCTCGGGTTGACGGTCCCGCGCAAGATCCTCATCCGCGCAGACAAGGTGATCCGATGAAGGGCCAAGCGGCGAGTCAGCATCAGGGCCGCCTCTTCCGAAAGTACGCGGTTCTCTTCGCGACGCTGGTCGGCGGTGTGCTGCTGGCAAGCACTCTGATCGAAATCTATTTCTCATACCAGGAAAACAAGACCACCCTGGTCCGCATTGAGCGGGAGAAGGCAGTGGCCGCGGCGACGACGATTGAGCAGTTCGTCAAGGAGATCGAACGCCAACTCCATTGGAGCGCTCAGTACATCGTGGACTCGCCTGCGGAAGCGCTGGAGCAGCGCGAGCTTGACTATCTCAGACTTCTTCGCCACGTTCCGGCGATCGCTGAGCTTAGCCACATGGACTCGTCGGGCAAGGAAGAGCTTAAAGTCTCCCGACTGGCCATGGACGAGGCCGGGAGCCAAACGGATCTCTCGCAGGAGCCGAAGTTTATTGAGGCCAAGTCCGGGAAGACCTACTTTAGCCCTGTTTATTTCCGTAACGAGTCCCAGCCATACATGACCATCGCCACGGTTGGGAGCGAAGGGGACGCGGGAGTAACCGTGGCCGAGGTGAATTTAAAACTTATTTGGGAGGTCATCTCTCAGATAAAGATCGGGCAAGCGGGGTATGCCTACGTGGTGGACTCCCGTGGCCACCTCATTGCCCACCCAGACATCAGCCTGGTCTTGCAGAAGCGAGACCTCTCCTCGCTTCCTCAAGTCCGGGCCGCTCGCATGAGTCGCCCGACACCGAGTGGTGAGCAGGACAAAGCCACGATCGTCCGAGGGCTTCGAGAAGAGCAGGTGCTCTCCGCCTCCGCTCCCATCGCCAGTCTGCAATGGCTGGTCTTCGTCGAGCAGCCTGTTGGGGAAGCGTTCGCACCCCTCCATTCCGACATTGTCCGGAGCGCTGTGATTGTGATCGTGGGGCTCGGGCTGTCTATCCTGGCGAGCTTAGTTCTGGCGCGAAAAATGGTAACGCCGATCCGAGCGCTTGAAACGGGAGCGGCGCGTATCGGTGCGGGGGATCTCGGCCACCGCATCGAGATCCGCACCGGGGACGAACTCGAGGCGCTGGCCGACCAGTTTAACAACACGACCGCACAACTCCAGGAGTCCTACAGCAACCTGGAACAGAAAGTGGAAGCCCGAACGCGGGAACTACGCAGTGCTTTGGACGAACTGCGCGCCCTGAGCGAAGTCGGGCGGGCGGTTAGTTCCACCTTGGACCTCCAAGCCGTGCTCACCAGTATCGCTTCTCACGCGGTCCAACTCAGTATTACGGACGCCGGAGCGATCTATGAATTCGATGAACCGACGGAGGAATTTTATCTTCGGGCCAGCCATCGAATGGAACAGGAGTTGGTCGAGGCGCTGCGGGCAAATCCCATACGCCTTGGATCGGGTACGGTCGGTCGGTCCGCCGCAACGCGGGCGCCCGTCCAAGTACCCGACATCTTGCAAGAGCAAGAAGCCGGCGAGACCCAAGGACGACGCGCCCTAAGACAACTCGGTTATCGTTCCCTGCTGGCGATTCCGCTGCTCCGTGAAAAACAGATCGTCGGCGGACTGTCGGTCTATCGCAAACAGCCCGGAAGCTTTTCAGATGAGACGGTAAATTTTCTTCAATCGTTCGCGACGCAATCGGTGCTGGCGATTCAGAACGCGAGACTATTCCGTGAAATTGAGGACAAGGGCCGACAAATCGAGGTCGCCAACCTGCACAAGTCAGAGTTTCTCGCCAACATGTCCCATGAGCTGCGCACGCCTCTGAACGCCATCATCGGCTACAGCGAGATGCTCGAAGAAGAGGCGGAAGACCTGGGGCACAACACTTTCATCCCGGATCTCCAAAAAATTCATGGAGCGGGAAAGCATCTACTGTCGCTAATCAACAACATCCTGGACCTCTCCAAGATCGAAGCCGGCAAGATGGACCTTTATCTGGAGAATTTCGAGATCACACCGATGATTCAAGAGGTTTTCGCGACAGTTAAGCCGCTCATAGATAAGAACGCTAACACTCTGCAAGTCCGCTGCGCCGATGATCTCGGAACCATGCGCAGCGACCTCACCAAGGTCCGCCAAGCGCTGTTCAACCTTCTCAGCAATGCCTCCAAGTTCACGCAGCGAGGCACTATTACACTCCGGGCTGGTCGAGAAAACGCGAACGGCGGCGAATGGATCAGTTTTAGCGTCTGTGATACCGGCATCGGAATGACTCCGGAGCAGACAAGCAAACTTTTTCAGGCATTCACTCAGGCTGACGCCTCGACCACACGGAAATATGGCGGCACGGGATTAGGTTTAGCCATCAGCCGGAAATTTTGCCAGATGATGGGCGGCGACATCACGGTCGAGAGCGCGCTGGGCCAGGGCTCAACATTCACGGTCCGGCTTCCCGCAGAGAGCGTCGAGCCAAAGATTGCCGGGATCTCTCTTGTACAGCCCGCTTCCAGCAGTCAAGCGCCACAAGGCGCGCCCATCGTGCTCGTCATCGATGACGATCCTACGGTGCACGATCTGATGCGCCGGTTCCTTAGCAAAGAAGGCCTGCAGATGATTGGCGCCAGGAGCGGTGAGGAGGGGATTCGACTCGCTAGAGAATTGCGCCCTACTGTGATTACCTTGGACGTGTTGATGCCAGGCATGGATGGCTGGGCGATTCTGACGGCCTTGAAGGCCGACCCTGTTTCATCCGATATCCCTGTCATCATGGTTTCCATAGTGGACGAGAAACACATGGGCTACGCGCTCGGCGCAGCCGACTATCTGACCAAGCCCATTGACTGGGAGCGCCTTTCCGCCCTCCTAGAAAGATATCAGTGCGCCCGCCCGCCGTGCCCGGTGTTGATTGTCGAGGACGATGCCTCCCTTCGAGAGATGCTTCGGCGCCGCCTAGAAAAAGAGGGGTGGAAAACAGTTGCGGCAGGTAATGGGCGGGAGGCTTTGGAGCGGATGGTAGAAAACCAACCGGAACTCATCTTGCTGGATCTGATGATGCCGGAAATGGACGGCTTCCAGTTTTTGGAGGAGGTTCGTAAGCACGAAGCCTGGCGCTCGATTCCCGTCATTGTGGTTACTGCCAAGGAGCTTAGCGCCGAGGATCGGCAAAGGTTAAATGGTTCCGTGGAGCGGATCCTCCAAAAGGGAGCGTACAGTCGAGAGGAACTCCTGCACGAGGTTCGTAACTTGGTGACGGCCTCTATCCATCAAAAACTCGAAAGCGCAAGGAACATCTAGAATGCCAAAGATCTTGCTGGTTGAGGATAATGAAATGAACCGGGATATGCTGTCACGGCGCCTCGAACGGCGCGGTTATCAAGTAGTCATCGCGGTGGATGGGGAACAAGGAGTAGCGATGGCCCAGTCGGAAGCACCTGACCTGATCCTGATGGACATGAGTTTGCCGGTGTTGGACGGTTGGGAAGCTGCGCGCCGGCTTAAAGCCGATCCTAAGACTCAGGCTATTCCTGTCATCGCACTCACGGCGCATGCGATGGTGGGAGATCGGGAGAAGGCAATCGCGGCGGGATGCGACGATTACGACACCAAGCCAGTCGAATTCCAGAGGTTGCTGGAGAAGATCGAGGCCATTTTGGGCAAGGGGACACGTTCATGAGCGTTGAAACAAATCCGGACGACGTTCCACAGCAGGAGACAACCGAAGAGTCGAGCAAAGCTGAGCAAACCCAGACGCCCAAGGACAGCCAGAAGCAACTGGACACTCTTGCCAACATGCGCCATACGCTGCGTACGCCGTTGAACCACATCATCGGCTACAGTGAGATACTATTGGAGGAGGCCGGCGAGCGCGGCCTGGAAGCTTTTGCCGCCGATATCCAGAAGATTCACACTGCCGGCAAGCAGTTACTGGCTTGCATCAATGAGTTCCTCAATCCGTCGATGGCCGAACGGGCGGCGGCATATGTCTCAAAAACTGTCGCCACCGGCGGCCTTTTTCTTGAGACAGAGCTTGACAGCCGTTCGTCAGCAGCAGGCCACCGCACTGATTCCGCAACCGTATCCGGCCAAATCCTCGTTGTAGACGATAATGAAGGTAACCGCGACATGCTCTCGCGCCGGCTGAAACATGAAGGCTACGGCGTCTGCACGGCGGAGAGTGGGCATGAGGCCTTGGCTTTGCTCAAGTCTGAGGCAGTTGACCTCATACTCCTTGACGTAATGATGCCGGAGATGGACGGCTACGAGGTACTTAGTCAATTAAAAGCCAACGGCACATGGCGCGACATTCCCGTCATCATGATTTCAGCTCTCGACGAGATTAAGAGTGTCGTGCGCTGTATTGAACACGGGGCTGAGGACTATCTGCCCAAACCGTTCGACGCGACTCTTCTCAGAGCTCGCATCGGTGCCTGCCTTGAAAAGAAACGTTTGCGCGACCAGGAGGTACGGCTTCACAACGAGATCGAGGACTGGAACAAGCGCCTGGAACAACGCGTCGAAGCGCAGGTGACGCAGCTTGAGAGACTCAGCCGGCTCAAGCGTTTCTTCTCACCGCAACTCGCCGAGCTGATCGTGAGCGGCGAAGCCGATGACCCGCTGAAAACCCATCGGCGCGACATTACCGTGGTCTATTCGGATCTCAGGGGCTTCACTTCTTTCGCCGAAACTGCCGAACCGGAAGAGGTCATGGGAGTGCTGCACGAGTACCACGCGGCAATGGGCAGATTGATCATCGAGCACGACGGCACTCTCGAACATTTCGCCGGCGACGGCATGCTGATCTTTTTCAACGACCCGGCGCCGATTCCGAATCCGACCGAGCAGGCAGTTCGCATGGCGCTCTCGATGCGCGAGCGTGTTAAAGGGCTAACTGTAAAGTGGCGCAAGCTCGGCTACGATCTCGATTTCGGCGTCGGCATCGCGCAAGGCTACGCTACCATCGGAGCTATCGGCTTCGAGGAGCGTTGGGAATATGGTGCGATTGGCACTGTGCCGAACCTCGCGGCGCGTTTATGCGGCGACGCAAAGCCTGGTCAGATCTTGGTCCCCCAGCGTTTGCTGGGGATGGTGGAAGATCTCGTCGAAGTGGAACCAGTGGGGGAACTCGTTCTGAAAGGCTTCCACCGCCCCATCACAGCCTACAACGTGCTCGGCTTTAAAGGATTGAAATCGATGATCGAGCAAACATAAATTCGTCGAGATTGTAGGGTAAGCTACTATCCTCTTTGCGGTTGTATTGCATTTACCTGTCCCACCTCTATACAAATGAACT
>Ga0137461_1000013_pt1 | contig 33918 bp, 37 predicted proteins | sample EasRivERMGT746_2_FD_104650 | JGI IMG/M metagenome (GOLD analysis project Ga0137461, IMG submission 104650) | Soil microbial communities from meander-bound floodplain in the East River, Colorado, USA - East River MetaG ERMGT746_2 | ecosystem: Environmental > Terrestrial > Soil > Floodplain ... | reverse complement strand
GTAGACAGGCCGCATGCAAGCCTCGCCGCTTTCGGCGCGGCAGGGTTTGAGCTTGATGCCATGAGCGGACACTTCGCCGTTCAATAGCGGACGGGTGCGATGATAATCCGCCAGCATGAGGGTCAATTCGAGATCTTGTGCCATGATTTGTTCCTCTGTCTTGGTTGTTTAGAGTCTAGCGTCTTGAGTTTAGGGTTGAGCAGAGAAAAAACGCCAGACTCTAGACCCGAGACGCTAAACAATTTTTCATCGGCTCTGGCCCAGGGCTTTCAATAAAAATTGCCGGGTAAAGAATTTTTCCGCGCCGCCGAATTTTTTCGCTTCCGCTTCGATGCGCGTGGCGGCAATGAGCGAGTCGATATCTTCCTTGGTGATCGAGAGCGAGTAAACATCGGCAAATTGATTGATTACCTGGCGCACCGCTGCCGGATCGCCGAAGGTATTCTTTTTAATGACCGCGTCGATGACTTTGTCCCGGTTTTTACTAAGAAAGTCCAGACCGCGCTTGATGGCGCGCAGCATCGAGACGATTCCTTCCGGATCACTCTCTATTTTTTGTTTGCCGGAAACGATCACCACGAAGGGAAATCCCGGCATGACGCTGCCGATATCGAAAAGACTCTGGAAGCCTTTCTTTTCGAGGTCCAGCCGCTCCAAAAAAGAAAACGGCGATGCCTGGATCTTGCCGGTCTCCAAAGCCTGGGCGCGGGCCGGGCTGTTGCCGACACCGTAGAGAATTTTGTAATCGCGGTCGCGCACCAAGCCTTTCTTGGCGAGACCCTCCACCGCGGCGAATTCCGCGACGCCACCAGGACCGGTGACACCGACTATTTTTCCCTTTAAATCGTTGACGCTACTGATTTCCTTGGCGCCGATCAGGGTGTAATCCATATAGGGTTGAATGCCGCTGACAATGAGCATGGGCGCGTTTTGGACGATGGCGCGCACCGCAGCGACTCCCGCTACCAGGGTGTAATCCACGCCGCCGCCAACCAGGGCGGCCATCGCGGTGGGGCCGCCGCGGATCAAAACCGTTTTGACATCCAAACCTTCGGCGGCGAAGAAGCCGAAATTCTGGGCCACGACCAGCGGCAAGGTGCCGCTCAACGTCGGCGTGTTGGCAGCGAAGTTGACGGATTTCGTGGCGGCAACTGAAGTTGTCCAAGGGATAGCGCAAAGAGCCAGAGATAAAACTAGCTGTCTGAGGAGATGTGCGATCATCGGGTTCACTTGGCGTCGATCACCGCGATGGGCGCGATTTCGACCAACATGCCGGGACGCGAGAAGCCGCTGACGGTTACCAGTGTGCTGCCGGGAAAATTTCCCTTGGGAAACATTTCACGGCGAATCTTGACGAAGTCCTCACCGAAGCGCACGTCGCGAATAAACACGGTCATATAAACGATGTTTTCCAGACTGCCGCCGGCGCGCTTGAGAGTACGATCAATCGCCGCAAACGCGGCGCGCGCTTGCGACTCGAAATCGCCGGCGTTGGTCTTGCCGCCGGCTTCTTCGAGCCCGCCGTGGCCGGCGAGCCAAATCATTTTTCCGCCCTCGGTGATCACCGCCGGTGAAAACGCCCGCTCGTTCTGACGCGGTGTGCGCTCAAGATACTGCGCGGCATTGCTAATGTTTACATGAGTCAAAATCAGACCGAGGAGAATAAAGAATCCTACAAGAATGCGTGTTTTCACGATAGCCTCCATGGCATCTCAAAACCCAATACTCCATCGCTCCACTTTTCCGCTACAGCTCCAGCGTGCTTACGGCGAACAGCTCTTCAACTTTTATTTTCTTCGTGGTCAAACCTTGCTCGTACGAAAAGTCTATCAACGTCTCGACCATTTTCCGATTGGCTTTGGCGCCATACGGATAGGGATCATTGCCGAACATTTCTTGGGTCATCGCGAGATATTCTTTACCGAAGAACAGCGCCGACGGAATGCTGTCGATCAACTTAGAGTTGAAATGGGCCTTGGCTTTGACGAAGGCGGTGTACAAATTGAACGCGACCCAAGGATATTTTTTGTAAATGTCGCCGCGAATCGTGTAGGCGTGGTTGACCGGCAGGAAGCCCCATTTGTCGTAGAAACGTTTGCCCTCGGCCATGCGGTCGGCAAAGAGCAGTTTAACTTTGCTCCAATCGCCGTCGGCGCCGGGAATCCGATGGGAGCGGCCGATGACGTTGGGCATGTTTTTCCACGGACTGTTGATCGCCGCGGCGTCCAATTCGCCGCTGACCAGCATCGACGCCATGCTCTTGTCCGGCGGTATTCTTTGAAAAGAGATTCCCTGGGGCGGCGTGAATCCGGTGGCGCCGCCGTGGCTCAGCTCTTCGGTCCGTTCCATGAACCAGTGGACTTTGTACTGCGACACGCCGAAGTCGTGTTCGAGTATGCCGCGCAGCCAGAGCGCCGCGGTTTGCTGGTATTCGCCCACGCCGATGCGTTTGCCGACGAGATCTTCCGGCTTTTTTATGCCGGAGTCGGTGTTGTACGAAAGCTCGGCGTGAAACAGCCTGCGGCTGGGAAAAACCGGCAGGGCGATGATGTCGAAGCCGCGCTCGCGCGCGATCAGATAGGACGACATGGACATTTCGCCAACTTCAAATTCTTGAAACTTGAGCTGGCGCCAAAAAGTCTCCGACGGGTGCGAGTAGGTTGGAACGATTTCAATGCCCTCGGCTTGGATCGTGCCGTTCATCAGCGGATCGACCCGTTCGTTGAACGCGGAAATAAAACTCAAACGCAGCTTGGCCATGTCAGCTCGCTCCTTTAGCGAAGTCTTGTTCTATCACGTGTCCAAAGTTTCCGCGGCGAATAGTTCATCGATCTTCATCCGGCGCGGCGTCAATGCTTGCTCGTGGGAAAATCCGATGACGGTGTCGAGCATCGCTTGGTTGGCGTTGATGCCGTAAGGAAAGGGATCTTCGCCGATCATGTCGCGCGTCATCGCCGCGTACTCAGGGCCGAAGAAAAGCGCGCTGGGAACGCGCTCCAACATTTTCTCTCTCGCGAGCGCTTTGGCTTTGACAAAGCCGGTGTAAAGATTAAACGCGACCCAGGGATATTTTTTATAGATGTCGCCGCGGATGATGTAAGTGTGGTTTACCGGCAAGAAGCCGTGCTTTTTCTGAAAACGCGTCGCCTCGGCCATGCGGTCGGGAAACAGCGGCATGATTTTGCTCCAGTCGCCGCCGCCGATCCGGCTGGAGCGATCCAGAGAGTTGGCCTGCAACACCCACGGACTTGCGACGTGGGCGATGTCCAGTTCATTGGCCAAGAGCGTCGATGCCAAGCTTTTGTTTTTCTCGATGCGATTAAAAGAAATTCCCGGCGGCGGTTTAAAACCAGTGGCGCCGCCGTGGCTCATCTCTTCGCTGCGCTCCATGTACCAGTGAATCTTGTACTGCGACACGCCGAAGTCGTGCTCCAAAATGCCGCGGATCCAAAGCGCCGCCGTCTGTTGATACTCGGCCACGCCCAAGCGCTTGCCGGCAAGATCCTCCGGTTTGGTGATGCCCGAATCGACGTGGTAGGAAAGTTCGGTTTGAAATAAGCGCCGGGTCGGAAACGCCGGCAGCGCGATCATGTCGGCGCCCTGGGATTTTGTGATCAGAAAGGACGACATCGACATCTCCGCCACCTCGAACTCGCCGAACTTGAGTTGGCGCCAGAACGTTTCGGCGGGATGGGAGTAGGTTGGAATCAACTCGATCCCTTCCGCTTTTACCGTGCCGTTCATGAGCGGTTCGACGCGCTCGTTGAAGGCGGAGATGAATCCTAAGGTCAGCTTAGACATTGTAATGCATTGCGGTGTGGGGCAAAGAGGGCGACCAGCCGGTTGCCCCTACTTCTTCTTTGTGTACTTTGCACCGCTATCCGTAAAAGTTTGCGCGGCTTGCGCAGATTTTTCAATGCGCCAAATCCCAAAGGGCGGGTTTCAAACCCGCCCCTACGAATCCCAATTCTTTTTTGCGCCCTTTGCGCTTTTTGTGGTTAGTTAATCCCTGTCTTCGATCCGAGGGCGCGATGAATCGCGCCCCTACTTTGTGACCCTTGTGCTCTTTGTGGTGATCTCTCTTCTGTTCTTGGTTGCGGTTTTGCCGCGCCGGGGTTTCGTTTATTTATCGTAGCCGTCGATGGACCAAATATCGTAGAGCAGTTCCATGCGGCGAAAAGTCGCTTTGTAGGTCTGTTCCTGGAGCGCGGGCGAGTGGAGATAGCGCACGGCGATCTCTTCAGCCAGGCTGCTGTGATCTTCGTCGGCTTCGGCGTGTACTGTGAAGAAACGCACGTCGTCGGAATTCATCTTGTAGTTCTTCAGCAAGCCATTGCCGATGGCCGCCGCCGCGGGGCCGAAGGTTCCCTCGGCGCCGATCTGGATCGACATGACGACGAACCAGGGCAAGGTATGGATGATCAATTCGACATAATATAGATGCGCCGCGGTGGACGGGCGCAGCTCGGCGTTCTCCAGTTGTTTCTGGGTGAGGCCAATGGAATTGGCGAAGCGAATCGCCAGCTCGTTATGACCGGCGGTGCCGGTGTCCAAGCCGCGGGTTTCTTCTTCGACGACGCCCCAAAGTTTTTGCGCGATCTCCGGATCGGTGCACGCCAAGTAGCGCAGCATACAGATGCGCGGCACGGCGGCGCGGAACTGATAGTCTTGAATCGCCCAGGCGCGAATCTGATCCATGGTCGCGGTGCCGTTGCAGACCGCTTTCAAGAAGGGATGTTTGATGCGGATTTTTGGAAACGCCTGGATGTCTTTTTTGAGCTGTGCGACGAATTCTGCGGATGTGGCCATGGTGAAACTCCTCCTCGGGGGTGAATTCTAAATTGGAGTATTGGAGTACTGGGCCTCTCCCCACCCCATCACTCCAACACTCCATTACTCCAGTTTGCCTTTCAATCGGTTGACATAATATTCCCAACCGCGCAACGGAAAACGCTGGTCGGCGTTGTAGACTTCAAGTTCTTCGGCGCTCAAATATTTCGGTTGACCGTGGAGCAACGCCAAGTGATTCCACTCGCCGAGCATCGCGAGTCTGGTCGTCCGCTCGATCATCTGCTCGATGCTTTCGCCCACCACGGCGTCGCCGTGGGCGCGCATCAGCACTGCCGGTCCGCCGCCCAACGCGGTTGCCAATTCGTTGCCCCGTTCGATCGTGCGCACTAAGCCGACTCCTTCATACACCGGCGGTCCGTCGGCGGAGAGAAACTTGCCATAATGATGCAGCGGCTTGAGCTTGATCGGCAAGACGCTGAAGATCGTGCTCCATTTGGAGTGGGTATGCGCGACGCTGACGATTTCCGGGCGGGCTTTGAGAATGCAGGCGTGGATCGGCCATTCGTTGGGCGGAGTGGCCGCGCCGTCAAGATGGTTGCCGGCGAAATCCTGCATGATCAAGCGCTCCCGCGTGACCGCGCCTGGGCTGATGTTGGCGATGGTGATAAACGCGTCGGCTCCAGGCACGCGCACGCTGACATGGCCGTAGCCGTCAGTCACTTGTTCGTGATCGAGAATATGACAGGAGGTGATGAGTTTGTCCGTCAACTCTTTGAGCTCGCTGGAGTCGATGGTTGGAATATCTTTGGCGTTGGCTGCCATGCACGTTCCTTCAGATGAAATACACGATGAATGTTTTTATTGTCGCGACAATAGATGCGGGCCATCAGTCTGTCAAGCAATGCGCCGCTCGCCCAACCGGCTCAAAAAATATTCCCATGGGCGCGCTGGAAAAGATCGTTCGCCGGCGAAGGTCGTCAGTTCCTCTTCGGTCAAGTAGTCCGGCCCGCCGTGGACCGCCGCCAAATGCGCCAGCTCGCCGAGAAAGGCGAGCTGCACAGTGCGCAGGATCGCTTGCTCGACGCTGGCGCCGACAACCGCGTCGCCGTGGGCACGCAACAAGACCGCCGCGCCGTTTTGCAAAGCCCCAGCCAACGCATCGCCCCGTTCAATCGAAGTGATGAGACCCGCATTGGAATAAATCGGCGGTCCTGCTTGCGGCAGAAACCGGCCGTACATATGCGCCGGACGCAGCCCTTTTTTCAGCACGCTAAAAAGCGCGCTCCATTTTGAGTGAGTGTGACAAACGCTCATGACATCCGGGCGCGCGCGCATGATGCAGCCGTGGATCGGCCACTCGTAGGGCGCCGGCTTAGCACCGCCGAGGTAGTTGCCGTCGAAATCCAGCAGCACTAGTTTATCGAGAGCCGCGCAGCCAGGGCTAACCTGCGCGATGGTGAGAAACGCCGCGTGATTCGGCACGCGCCCGCTGACATGGCCGAAGCCGTCGGTGATGCCTTCGCGGTCGAGGATTAGACAGGCGTTGACGACTTTCGCCTGGAGTTCTTTTAGCTCACTGGAATCGAATGCCGGCCCTTTGTAGTTGCTCGCTGCCATCGGTGCTCCTTAGAAATTTGCCCGTCGGTTTCATGGTTCTAATCGGCCACAGACGGGGTGTCAAGCAGAGCGGACGAAGCCATTTTCTTGACATTAACGGTGTGTGCGCCTATTTTAATAATCATGGTATTCATTCGACTCTCGGAAAAATGCGACGCCAGAGGCTTCCTTGTTCTGGCGAAGAGCGGTTTCCCAATCGTTTGCCTGCCGGACAACGTTTATGGTGTCGGCAAGGAACAGCTGAAACTGCTTAAGCGGCAGAAAATGAGTTATAAGACATTACCAGCCAATAGCGTGCGCTTGCCCAAAGTTTCCCTAGCCGCATGAAAAAGTACGAGATCTATGTGCCATTGAAGTATAACGATGGCACGGAGATCGAAGCGGAAAAGATCAAACAGATTCGAATCGAGTTGATCGCCGCCTTTGGCGCGATCACGGTCAGCTCGCAGTCTGCGCCATACCAAGGAACCTGGAAGTACGGCGGCGTTGATTTTATCGATGACATCATCAAATTCGAGATCATCGCCGGTGCCGACAAAAAGACCGAAGCGTATTTTCGGCGATTCAAGCAACGATTGAAGCGACTTCTCAAACAGATCGACATACTGATTACAGCGCAGAATATTCGGACGCTTTGAATAGAGTCATTCGGTGGTCCAATGTTTGTCGCATGAGTGTTTCGACTCATCTGCGCTACCAATGTTGATGTTTCATGGCAGTGAATCCCTCCACTTCTAGGCTGGTCGCGCTTACTTGCAACGCGGCTGTCCGCAGTCAGGCCATCCACGGGGTTGAAGCAAGTATTTCTTTGAGGGCGGACAGCACGCTCGCCATTTCGTATCGTTTAATCGCGGACATTAATCGATTGTGTATTCCGCTTGCCGCAGTGACGCGGCGGGTCGATGGTCTTTGGCAGCACACTTGTTTTGAGGCATTTATTCAGACAAACGCGAGTCCAGATTATTACGAGTTCAACTTCTCGCCGTCGGGTGAGTGGGCGGCGTACTCGTTTCGTGGTTATCGCGATGGCCGACCTTTTTATGACGACGGGCTGTCCCCTGAAATAGTTGTTCGCTGCGACGCCGATAAAATCGAGCTTGATGCGGTCGTGCGCCTGGATCGTTTGCCAGCGCTGCGGCGCGGATCGCTGCTGCGACTTGGTTTATCGGCAGTGATCGAATCCAGTGACGGTGCGCTTTCCTATTGGGCGCTGAAGCATCCCGCGGACAAGCCAGATTTTCATCATCCCGATTCCTTGGCTTTAGAACTCGCACTTCCTGAGCGGAGCGCATAAAATAGACCCACGATGAAATTCGCCATCGATCGACTAATAGAAGAGCCGGCGTTACGGAAACCGCTCGCTGGCAAGCGGGTCGCGTTGCTGGCGCATCCCGCGTCGGTGACGCGCGGGTTGGTGCATTCCCTCGACGCCTTGGCGGCGCTGAAAGAATTTAATTTAACCGCAGCGTTCGGTCCGCAGCACGGACTGCGCGGCGACAAACAGGACAACATGATCGAGTCGGCGGACTTTCACGATCCCGTGCTTGGCATTCCAGTTTTCAGTTTGTACGGCGAAGTGCGCCGGCCGACCGTGGCGATGATGGACAGCTTCGATGTGCTGTTAGTTGACTTGCAGGACGTCGGCTGCCGAATTTACACGTTCATCACGACGCTGCGTTACGTTCTCGAAGCGGCGGCGCAATGCAAGAAAACCGTCTGGGTACTCGACCGGCCCAATCCAGCGGGCCGCCCGGTGGAAGGATTGCGTTTGCGACCCGGCTGGGAAAGTTTCGTCGGCGCTGGGCCGCTGCCCATGCGCCACGGGCTAACGTTGGGTGAATTGGCAAAATGGTTCGTGCGCACTTTGAAGCTCGATGTGGAATGCGAAGTGATCACGATGGATGGTTGGAATCCAGCGAGCGCACCCGGTTACGGTTGGCCGCTCGGCGAACGAACGTGGGTGAATCCCAGTCCGAATGCGCCTAATCTCTCAATGGCGCGCTGCTATGCTGGCACCGTCATGCTCGAAGGCACGACGCTCTCCGAGGGCCGCGGCACCACCAGGCCGCTGGAATTATTCGGCGCGCCGGATATCGAGCCGCGCGCATTATTAAAAAAGATGGAGTCGCTCGCGCCCGAATGGCTGCGCGGCTGCCGTCTGCGCGAGTGCTGGTTCGAGCCGGCCTTTCACAAACATGCCGGCAAACTCTGCGCCGGGATTCAAATTCACGTCGATGATTCGGGCTACGATCACGAAAACTTCAAGCCGTGGCGCTTGATGGCGCTGGCGTTCAAAGCCATTCGCGCGCTGAAATCTGATTACGATCTCTGGCGCGATTTTCCGTATGAGTATGAAAAGGATAGACTGGCGATCGATCTGATTAATGGCAGCGAGCTGTTGCGCCAGTGGGTCGATGATTCTGGAGCGATGACGAATGATTTGGATGCGCTGGTGTTGGCGGATGAAAAGTTGTGGATTGAGGAGCGCGAGTCGGTACGGTTGTACCGCTAATTGCGGAATTGAGCCTGGTAAAATGGTTTCTATCTCACAGTCCCTTGACCGCGTGATTTTCTGCGCGAGGGACGGACAAAATAGGTAGCCGTAGTTTCCTCCAAGAGTTGCGCTGCAACCTGCATGGGAGTGACCTGGCGATCATCGTCGCTGAGCATCTTCGCAAGTCGCTTTAGTCGCGTCGCCGTTTCGACAGCCATGGGAACCTTCGACCGCTTGGTCCAGCGTCGATTGCTTGGTTTGCCCGGACGTTTGCCCCGTTCGGGTTCAAGACGATCTCGCAATGTCCTCGCTAAGATTGCCGCACCGAACGCACCCGCTGAATAGTCTGGCACGTTCCCCACAACCGTCGCACCGAGTTTCTTGGCAATCGAGTTGATGTCCTTTGACATATTATTTCTCCTCTAAGGCGAACCGGATCTCAAGGTATGTTCGGTCGATGACGAAACCAACGGCGCCTTGCGACGCTTCTTTGCCCATGCGCACCAAAAATTCTTTCAACTTGACTGCCTGGCGATCGATCGCGTCGATGCTGGTGTAGGACTGGATGATCACCGGAGCGTCGTGGACCAGATGGCCACCGCGTTCGTCATCACGCCAGACTCCGCGTCCTTGGGGAAAAGCAGTCGCGCCGCCGAACAAAGTTCCAAGAGTCGTCAAAACTTCCGTTACCCAATACTCTTGGTCGATTGGTTTGCCAAACCGGTCCACGCTTGGAATGAACACAACTAGGACGGTGCCTTCGCTCTTGGCTGCATCGAATCTTTTTTCCCAATCGGCCACGCGGTGTTAGCGTCTTGTTTTTAGGTCTAAAAGTCAAGGTGGTTGAGAAAGGCAGAATGGTCAAGCGCGTTGCTTCCGCTCAGGACAAGTTCCAGTATTTCCATTGCGCAAGCGATCACGGGAGAGCGATGAGTATCGGCGCGTTGCGCCTCCACCCATCCTACGGGACTCGGACGAAAGTCTCCTCGACGAATTGGAAAGCGAGGGCGTAGCCCGGATGGAGCCTGGCGGAATCCGGGGTCTGTGCCCCTGGATTCCGTTTCACTTCATCCAGGCTACGCGCTGTCATCGGATTAACTACTCGACGTGAAAGGGTGGCGTGCTTGTGATACCGAAACTCAGCGCTGGCCCGAACGAGCCAAGTGTAACATTCGGGATACATTGTCCTGGCGGTGGTGGTTGGGAGATATTATCCCCGATTTGGTAATCTCCTACAGAATTTGCAGTCAGGATTTGCACCGGATCTCCGGCAAAAACACTAAGTTCCCTTCAAACGCGGTCCCGAAACGTATGAGATCACGGGCGTCGGGCATCAGACGAGGTCCTGAGCAATCTGTACTCGTGTAATAAAACTGCACAGGACTAGGACCAACTCCGTTAATGTCAGCCTGTATAAACACGGCAACGCCATTTGAGACGATAGCTACGCCAGCTAGGCTAGGTTCAAATTTAAACAGACTGCCTAGGATATTACTGTTGCCGTCAACTACCTTGAAGCCGCCACCCGTTTGCCCTTGCAGCGCCGAAATTGCGCCATCTTGCTGTGTATCTTTCGTCTGGATTGCGGAGATCGAGGAGTCTTGAGCGGTGTTCTTGGATTGCGCCGCTGAGATTGAGCTATCCTGATTCGTATTCTTAGTTTCAATAGCGCTTACCCGCGCTACATTCACCCAGTGCAATGGCGTCTCGCTACCCTTACACGTTGTTGTCGCACTGACGATACGCATTGACCCGTCCTTGTTCAGGACGCAGGCGTGAACGAGAGTCGTGTCGCCGCCGTCGGCGTGAACTGTAAGTGGCAGCGCAATGAAAAGCGCGAGCCATAACGTCGTGACCGTTGTGAGTAAAAAAGTTTTCATCCGTTGCATGATTTCACCCTCCTTTAGAGTGAGTATTTATTTTTCGCCGATGTCCTCTCATACTCCTGCCGCATCCGGGGCGGACGGTATCAGCCCCCCCGTGTCAAGAGCCGGCTGGACAGGGGGCTTTGCCGCGGCTCACAGCTTGTTGTAGGATTGGGGTAGTTGTGAAAAGGAATGAAAGCGGGATGATTTGTAGGAGAACTTTACGAACCGCGTCTGGAGGAAACGGCTATGTCTCTTGCGCAATGGAGCGAATCTGACTCGCACAAAGCGAAGCAAATCTGGCTAGAATACCAACGGCAACACGATCTTTCCGCGCGCATCGGCCAGACCGCAGGGATCGATCCACATAGCGGGCGCATCTGGATCGGTGAATCGATTCCTGACATCGTTTCACAACGCGATGCCGAAGGATTGGATTCTCCATTATTCTTTGAACGGGTCGGTTTTGATACCTACCATCGAAAGGGGCGGCATTAGTGCTTCGCGGAGTCGTGTCCGCTGAAGGAGTGCCGACAATTACACTCACAATCGCGGGGAAAGACTGGCCGGCCACTATAGATACCGGCTTCAACGGCGATCTGGAATTGCCGGAAGAGCTGCGGGACTCCCTTAATGCTCGACACATCGGTCGTTCGACTGCCGCGTTAGCTGGAGGTCAAAGCGTTGAGGAGGACACTTTCATCGTAGAATTTCCGTTTGATGGCCAGACAGTACAGGCAGAAAGCACTTTTGTAGTTGGATCTGGGATTCTAATAGGTACGCATTTGCTCCGAGAATACTCATTGCGGATCGACTTCGTCAGAAAGACGGTCTTGTTGGAGCGAAGTTAGAATCCGGATTTGGCAATTCACCATCTCTGAACCAAACGAAAAGCAACTGAAGCTTCATTTCAAACCAAGACACTTCACGAACCCGCTCTCATGCAGCTCCCGCATAATAATATCAACTTTTCTTTTCTCCGCTGCCACCAAGAGTTGTTCTATCGACGTACGCCGTCTGCCGCGGCGCGCTAGAACACCTCCGCCGGTACGCCGGCGCGCCAGCGCACTTCGTTGGCGATCCACTGAAGCGTGGTGAGGTTCACTCGTTCGATGCGCTTGTCGGCGGGCTCGCGATCCAAGCTATAAATGTGCACCGCCAGGGGATGAATTTCGCGGATTTTTTCGACCCACAGGGCCACCGAATCGGGATCGGCGTTGGTCACCCGTCCCTGCACGAAACACGACTGGAGATAACACTCTTTGAGCTGTTTCAAGCCGGCGATAATTTCTCCCAAGTACACCGGCGCGGCGGCGTGATTGAGCTGGCGAAACATCGCTTCGCTGCCGGCGTCGAATTTCATGATCTTCAAATCGAGCAAATCGAGGGCCGCGCGAACCGCTGAATTCCCTACCGTCGAAGAGTTGGAAAGAATCGCCACGCGCGCCTGTGGCTGGGAGCGGTCCCGCAGTTTCTTCGCCGCGAGGATCACCTCAGCGAGCCGCGGATAAAGTGTCGGTTCCCCGTTGCCGCAAATCGTAATGCAATTGATGATAGTGCGCTCGCGTGCGAGAGCCGTCAAGGCCGTCTCCAGCGCGGCTTCAACGGCTTCAAGCGATGGCAGATTCTTCAATCGCTCCGCGGGCGCGAAGGTGACGTTTTTGGTCCAGCCATATTGGCAGTAGAGGCAATTGAATGAACATAGTTTCTGATCCGTCGGCAATAAGTTGATGCCGAGCGATCGGCCCAGGCGGCGCGACGGCACCGGGCCGTAGATGATGCCGCGTTGCAAGGAGATTTTTCTCATTGCGTGAGTAGCTAGGGTCGGCTGCTCGACGGCGTCCCGTGATTTAGGGGTCGTGCCGGTCATGTCGACTGTTCCTTATCGTCGGCTCATCGGTTCGCTCTTCGGTATCCCAAGGCATCCTGCGCGATGATGAGCTTTTGAATGTTCGCCGAGCCTTCGACGATCTGATAGGACTTGGCGTCGCGATAATAACGCTCGACGGGAAATTCCGTCGAGTAGCCATAGGCGCCGAGAATCTTGAGCGCCGCGTCGGCGCAAAACGCAGCTGCTTCGGCGGCGGCGTATTTCGCCATGGAGACTTCCAAGTTATAGGCTTGGCCGCGGTCGGCCAGACACGCCGCGCGATACACCAGCAGGCGAGCGGCTTGTTCCTGCACGACCATCTGCGCGATCAGATCCTGGTTCATTTGAAACTGGCCGATCTTTTGGCCGAACTGTTCACGCTGATTGGCGTAATTGACCGCCGCCTCGCGGGCGGCCATGGCGAGACCGACGGCGCCGGCGGCGCAGCCGAGACGAGTGTGATTCAAATGGCGCATGCAGATTTTGAAACCGTCGCCTTCCTGGCCGATCAAGTTGTCCACCGGTACGCGGAAATTTTCGAAGGTCAACTCGCCGGTGGGTGAAGCGTGCGCGCCCAGCTTGTCGAGATCGCGCCGGCTCACGCCCGGCTGATTCAAATCGGCGTAGAACGCCGACATGCCGCGATGTTTCTCGGCGCGATCCGTGTAGGCGAAGATGACGCCGGCATCGGCGACGGTGGCGTTGGTGATCCAGATCTTTGTGCCATTGAGCAGATAACTGTTGCCGTCGCGCTTGGCGCTGGTTTTCATCGCCGCCACATCCGAACCGGCGTCGGGCTCGGTGATGGCGAACAAGCCAATGGATTCGCCATTCAATAGTCCGGGTAGGTATTTTTTCTTTTGCTCTTGGTTGCCGAACTCGAAGAGCGTGACGGCGGGACCGGCTTGCATATTCAAGTAGACCCGGATGGCGCTGTGCACGCGGGCGATTTCTTCCGAGATCAGCGTGTGGGCGAGGAAGCCCAGACCGTTGCCGCCGTATTCTTCTGGAATCAGACAGCCGTAAAAGCCAAGCTCGCCCATCTTGACGACCAGATCTTTGCGAAAGATATGTTCCCGGTCGTCCTGCGCCGCGCTAGGGGCGATCTCTTTTTCGCTGAAGTCGCGCGCCAGCTTTTGTACTTCGGCTAACTCTTCCGATAACTCAAAATCCATGAAGCCAGTCCTACTCTAGCGTTCCTCTCGAAGATGGTTGAAGACTCTCGTCCGCCTAAAAAAAGCAACGTCATGCCCGCGCACGCGGGCATCCAGGTTTTTTCCCGTAGGGGTGGACCGGAGTCTGTCCTGAGACCATCGAAGGATGTCCGCCCTCCCCCTGGATACCCGCGTGCGCGGGTATGACGGAAGGGAAACCGTCGCTTGGAACCAGGGACGTTTAAGCGAGTTCATAGTGTGGTTAGCCCTAGTTTAACTCGCCAGCTCCTTCTGATAGTGCACCATCTTGCCGTGGACGAAGCCGAGCTGGCTGAAGAAATGTTGCAGTTCAGACCGGTTCGGATCGATCAACGTGAAGATAGTTTTGATGCCGTGGTCCTCGGCCGATGCGGTGAACTGTTCCATCAGTTTTTCGGCAATGCCGCGGCGGCGGTGGGCTGGGTCGACGCCGATCATCTCGACCCACGCCACGGTGCCCGGCAGGCCGAATTCGAGTTCGCCGGCGCGGCCCAAAATAAATCCGACGACGCGATTTTCCATCTCGGCGACGAGGGACGCCCAGTGTGGACGAATCGCCTCCGACATTTCGATGCGCTGTTCCCAATAATGGGGCCGGGCCACGCCGGTTTGCCGTTCTTCCATATCGACAATCGCGGCAAGATCTCTTTTTTCGAGGCCTCTAATTTCAATATTTTTTGCCATGTCGTTTTCCTTCCCTGCTGGTTTCAGCCGCGGTTAAACCGCAGCGGCCGCTTTTCGACAAACGCGTTGTAGCCTTCGATGAAGTCCGGAGTTTCCATGCAGCGCGCCTGGGCCCTGGCTTCCATCTCCAGCGCGGTTGCCACATCGACGTTGGCCTCCCGTTCGAAAAGCTCCTTGGTTACGCCGAGCGCGTGCAACGGTCCATCCTTCAAACGCGCCGCCCATTTGTAGGCTTCGTCCATCAAGTTTTCGCCGGGCACGACGCGATTGGCCAAGCCGATGCGATGGGCTTCTTGGGCGTCGATGGTATCGCCGAAGTAGACCAGCTCGGTGGCCTTGCCCAAACCGACGATTCTCGGCAGCAAGTACAGCGCGCCCATATCCGCGCCCGACAGGCCAACTTTGACGAAGAGAAACGCGGCGCGCGCTTTGTCGGAGAAGATGCGCAGGTCGGATGCGAGCATGAGCATGGCGCCGGCGCCGGCGGCGATGCCGTTGACCGCGGCGACGATCGGCTTTTTCAAGTTGCGCATGTTCTTGACGACGTTGCAGGTCATGCGGGTGAACTTATAAAGCTCGTCGCCTTTTATCTTGAGCAACGGGCCGATGATGTCGTTGACGCTACCGCCGGAACAAAAACCTTTGCCGGTTCCGGTCAGAACCACGACCTTGACGCTGTTGTCGTGCGCCAGCTCGGCAAAAATTTTTTCCAGATCGCCGTAGGTCTCAAACGTCAGCGCGTTGAGCCGCTCCGGGTCGTTCAGTCTGATCGTCGCGACGCCGTCGTTGTTTTCGAAAACAAAGCTGCTGTAGATCATAGGATTAGTGTCTCCTGGATTAATGTTCTTTGTGTAGTACGGAGTAGTGAGAGTGAAATCAAGGAGGCCGCAAGTTCGCTTTCGATCCGATTCCTTTCCCCTTGATGGGGAAAGGCTAGGATAGGGGTGACGCACCGGCAGAGATTATGCGCGAAGATCACCCCCACTCTAACTCTCCCCCGTCGAGGGGGAGAGAATCGGAGGGAGGCGGATTGTTCGACTTGAATTGCCATTTTATCTTTTGCGCCTTTTAGATTCATTCGCGTCTTTCAGTTGCCGGTGAAATTCGCTTTGCGCTTTTCCAAAAACGCTTTGGTGCCTTCCGCCAAATCATGCGTATGCGCGAGCGCGGCGAAAGTGCGCGCTTCGAATTCTAGTCCCGTGGCCAAGTCGATTTCTTGGCTGCGGTTGATCAACATCTTCGATGCCTGCAACGCAAGGCGGGGCAGGGCGGCGAGCTTGGCAGCGAGGGCGTTCGCCTCCTCTAGATATTTTTCCTTCGACGCGACTTTCGTAACCAAGCCGATGGCGAGCGCTTCCTGAGCGCTGATGGGATCGCCGAGGAGAATCATCTCTTTCGCTTTGGCCGCGCCAATCAGACGCGTCAGTCTTTGCGTGCCGCCGCCGCCGGGAAAGGCGCCGATCTTGATTTCCGGCAGACCGAAGCGCGCGGTATCCGCAGCAACGCGGAAATCGGCGGCCAAGGCCAACTCGCAACCGCCGCCGAGAGCGTAACCGGACACCGCGGCGATCACCGGTTGGGGCAGCGATTCGACTTGATCGAAAAGAATCTGAAACTCGCGCGCGTGGTGATAGGAAGATTCGGAATTGGCGGTTCCGTCCATTTCGCTAATGTCCGCGCCGGCGCAAAAGATTTCGTCGCCGCCAGTGATGACCAGCGCTCGTATGTCGGTTTGGCGCGCGAGCGCTTGCAGCGCCTGTTCCAGCTCTTGGCGCATCTCGCCATTGAATGAATTCTTTTTTTGCGGCCGGTTCAGTCGAATCGTCGCCACCGCGCCGTCTTCTCGATATTGCAGAGTTTGATACATAAACTCATTCGCTCCTGTTGTGAATCAGTCCAATTCCTTGGTTCTTCCGGGTTTGCCGTGAAGAAGTATTCACCACGAAGGACACGAAGAGCACGAAGTTCGGAGTCTTAATCATTCGAACCGTTCGTGTCCTCCTTCGAAAATACTGCGAGGATGATCTACACAACGAAGAGGCCCGGCGGGTTCCGTCATACCCGCGAAAGCGGGTATCCAGGCTAATTCGGCGCAAGACAAACCTGGATTCCCGCGTGCGCGGGAATGACGCGTCCAGGAAAAGAGCATGTGGAGGAAAGTCCATTCTTTTTCATCCTCTGTAGACGAGCGCAAGCTCATGGACACTTCGTGGTGAACAAAACAAATTGAACGTACACATTATCTACACCAATGCCTGTAAACCAATTTCTTAATCCCAAGCCGATCATTGGCTCTGCGTGTAACCCACCGCCTCGGGATAAATCCTTTGCCAGTAGTGGCCGCTTTCAAGCAGCGCCCGGCAATTTTTGCCGTAGGTCAACTTCTCAACATCGGGCGCGGCATCGCAGGCGACTATGTCCAAAGCATGCTCGCGCAACTGCGGATAGGCTTGAAACTTGACGTTGTGTTTAGTCTTGTCGACCGGACATCTGAGTGAGAGTTCGAAATCGGCGCATAGGAATCGGCACATCATGGCGTTCTCCTTTCGAAGATTTAACCCAATCCAAAAAGCTCCACGGCATTATCGCGCAGAAGTTTTTTCTTGGTCGCTTCCTTGAGCCCCATCTCGTCCCACTGATCGAGACTCTCTTTCCACGGCAAACCGTTGGTGCCCCACAGACAGCGGTCCTGGCCCATGCGGCTGTTGATGTAATGAATGATTTCGGGCTTCAAGTATTTCGGCATCCAGGCGTCGACGCCGAAGTAAACGTTGTCCCACTTGTAGCAGACCGAGATCAGCTCCTCGACCCAGGGCCAGCCGGTGTGGGCGCCGATGAGTTTCAGTTCGGGAAAGTCGCTGGCGATGCGGTCCAAATAAATCGGCCGGGCATGTTCGCTCGGCATCGCTTCCAAGACATGACCGACTTGGATGGAAACGGGAATCTTAAGCTCGTCGCACTTGGCGTAGAGCGGATACATCTTCGCGTCGTGCAGCGGAATATCGAAACCGTAGATGTGGATGTAGACGCCCTTGAAGCCATACTCTTTAACCGCGCGATCGATTTCCGCGAGCGACTCTTTGATGCGGAACGGATTGTAGCCGGCGAGTCCGACGAAGCGGTCGGGGTAACGCCGGGTGTACTGCGCTACTTCTTCGAGCTGAGTGTCCATGTACATCCACTTGTTGCGGTAGGACCACATCTTGGTTTGGGTGATGAAAACTTTTTCCACGCCGGCTTCGTCCATCTTGGCGAGCATGGCGTCGAAGCTGTCGTACTGCGGCAGGCCGCCGATGGCTTTTTCCATGCGGCAAATGAGCTCGCCTTTTTTCGCGTCGTTCCAGCGCGCGATGAATTCCGGCGTGGCGACGTAGTACATGAAGTCGATGGCTTTGATTCCGTTACGCATTTTTAACCTCAATTCAAAATTAAAAATTAAAAATTCAAAAAAGGGGAAAGACAACTCCGGTTTTTTTAATTTTGCATTTTTAATTTTTAATTTCCTCACACCATGGTTAAACCGCCGCTGACGCTCAGCGTCTGGCCGGTGATGAAATTCGCCTGCGGCGAAGTTAAAAACAGCACCGCTTCGGCGATTTCTTCCGGCTGGGCCGGACGGCGGAATGGCGTGGCTTTAGTCACCGCGTCGATGATCTTCGCGGTCTGTTCCGATTGACTGCGCACCGCCTGAAGCAGCGGCGTTTCGGTCAGTCCCGGACAGACGACGTTGACGTTGATCTTGTAGCGCGCCACTTCGCGGGCGATGGTTTTCGAAAACGCGATCACGGCGCCTTTGGCGCCGGCATAAACCGCTTCCCAACTGGAGCCGACCCGTCCGGCGTCGGAGGCGATGTTGACGATCTTGCCGAAGCTGTGGGAGATCATATTCGGCAGCACGGCGTGCGCCGTGTAGAGAACCGATTTGAAATTGATCGCCAAAAGTTTTTCCCAGGTCTCCTCGTTGCTGTCGACGAAAGGTTCGAGCCGGTCCCAGCCCTGACAGTTCACTAGAATATCGATTTGTCCGAAGCGCTCGACTATTTCTCCGACCATGCGGTCGACTTCGGCCTTCTTGGTTAGATCCACCGGACACGCCATGGCTCGCACGCCGAGACTTTGGACTTCGAACTTTACTTTTTCGGCGTTTTCTTTGACGATGTCGGCAACCGCTACTTTCGCACCGGCGCGCGCTAAGGCGAGCGCCACCGCGCGGCCGATGCCGCCGCCGCCGCCGCAAACCAATGCCGATTTGTCTTGGAGATCCATCATGCGACCCTCGCTTCCTCGCTAAGATTCTGTTTCTCGACACGCAGTTTTTCGAGACGGCGTAGCGCCAGCAACGCGGCGCCCAAAGCGCCGACCAGTTCCGGCTCTTCGCTGACATTCACTTTTCTTTTAAGCGTCTCCTCCAGCGCCTTGACCATGCCTTTTTGCCGCGCGACGCCGCCGACGAAGGTGACCTCGTCTTCCATGCCGGAGCGCTTGAGCAATGCTAAGGCGCGGGAAGCGAGCGAGTTATGCACGCCGCGCAGAATGTTCTCGATAGTCTCGCCGTTTGAGACGTGATTGATAATCTCCGATTCGGCCAAGACCGCGCAGACGCTGCTGATGGTCTGCGGCTTGTTAGCCTGAATCGAGAGATCGCCGACCTGATCGATCTTGACCTCTAGATATTTGCAAGCGCGCTCGATGAATCCGCCGGCGCCGGCGGCGCACTTATCGTTGGTGCGAAACTCGCGCACCTTGCCGGTGTCGCTGACGCGCAGCGCGCGCGTGCTTTGCGCGCCGATGTCGAGCACGCAGCGGGTCTTGGGAAAAAGAAAGACCGCGCCGCGTCCGACGCAGGTGATATCGGTGATCTGAACGTCGCGGAACGGAACGTTGTAGCGGCCAAAACCGGTGGTGGCGATGTAATTGACGTCTTGCTCTTTGATTCCTGCTTGCTGTAGCGCTAAGTCCAGCACCTCCTTGGCTACCGCCGCGAAATCCGGACGGGTTTTTATCGCGGCCTTGCCACAAATTTGTTTTTCCCCATCCAAGATTATCGCCTTGGTCGATTTGGCGCCCATGTCGATACCCGCGACAAAAGTCATGATGCCTCCTTCTCGACGTTTCGGGTTTCGGGTTTCGGGTTTCGGGTTGAATTCGAAACTTCAGACTCGGAACTCGTAACTCCCTTGGCAGCGCGTTCCAGAGCGAAGATGCTCGCGCCCAGGGCGCCGACGAAGTGGGAATCCGGACTGACGTTGAGTTTCATGCCGAGTTTTTCTTCGAGCGCGCGCACCATTCCGATATTTTTTGAAACCCCGCCGGTGAAAGTAACTTCCGGCTCGATGCCGACGCGGCGAATTAGCGAGATCGTCCGGGCGGCGATGGCGCTATGCACGCCGCCGAGAATATCTTCGGTCTTTTTGCCTTGGGCCAGATACGACATGATGTCCGACTCGACGAAAACCGTGCAGACGGTGGTGAGCCGCACGGGATTTTTCGCCTTGAGCGAGATATCGCCGATATCGTCCAGGTGCATGCCCAGAGCGTCGGCGGCGCTGCCAAGAAATCTTCCGGTGCCGGCGGCGCACTTGTCATTCATAACGAAGTCTTTTACGTCGCCGTCGATGCCGATCTTGATTCCCTTGGCATCCTGGCCGCCCATGTCGATCACCGTGCGCGTGTTGGGGAAGAGGTAGCTCGCGCCGCGCGCGTGGCAACTGATTTCGGTAATCTGCGCGTCGCCGAAGGTCACTTTGTATCGGCCGTAACCGGTGCCGACGACGTAGGCGACATCTTCGCGCTTGACCCCGGATGCTTGCAGCGCTTCGACGAAGCATCTTTCCGCCGCCCTGGTGACGTAGGCGCCGGTGTCGGTCAGGGCTCTGGCGATAATTTCGAATTTGTCATTGAGGATAATCCCTTTAGTCTGGGTCGAGCCGACATCGATGCCCGCGGCGTAAATCATGTTGCCCCTCCCGCTTCGGTTCCGGCACGGACCATTTTCTTGTGTTCCAAGGATTCGAAGAAAGCATCGATGCGATTTTTTAGCTGGGCTTCGGAAAAATAGCGCGGATCTTCGAGATCCGATTCGATCAACAGGGTCGGAACGTTGAGCTCTTTGGTGAAATATTCACGCATGTCGCCCTGGCCCGCGGAAAACAGGCGACAGCTCTTAACCGAATGAATCACCAGAGCGTCGGCATGCCACTCTTCGACATAGCGGCGCAGCTGCTGGTAGCGCTGGAGTAAACTGCGGTTGGTGACGTTCCACTGGAGCATGTGCTGGGCGATCGACTCCAGCGGGTGATTGGCATCATGGCGGAAGCCGAATTCCCACAAGCCGCCGACGGTCGAGTACGTCGAAGCCACCGCCACTGCGCCCCATTTGGAAAACATATCTCTAAAGGTTCGCAGATGGCCCCAAGGCGGCGGCCCTTCGATGACGAAGCGGAAGCGCTCCTTGGGTAAGGGTCCCTGGCCCATTCGCACTTTCTCCTCCATCTCTTTGAGGGCGGTCTCGAAAAAGCGCACGCCTTCTTCGGTTCCCCTTAGGCAGTAGAGCGGCGCCATCATGGTCACCGAGTCGAAGTAGGCGTCGAAGGGCGAGGGTAGATTCTTGGTGAGCCCTTTGATCCGCGACCACATTTCACCGGTTTCACTCGAACGGCTGACGATTTGTTTGAGGCGTGCGTAGTCGAGTTTCTTGCCGGACAACCGTTCGCAGATCTCGATCACCTCTTCGAGCTGGCGCACAACGTAAGTGACATCCTCCGGGCTCGGCACGCCGGACGGATCGCGCAAGAACGGAATATCGAGATTGTAGAGTTGCCCATCGCAGTTTTCCGCCAAATGCTCGAACCACTGCAAATAGACATTGCAGCCGACATAGTTACAGAGAATCAGCGACGGCAGTGGGATGGTTGCAAAGGGTGTTTTGCGGTCGCCAAGAAACATACCGATGTCGGCCTTCACGTAGGCGCAGTTGTCCATCGAGTAACCCAACTCTTCGGCCTTTAGGATAAAGGGTAGGGCGCTCTTCTTCACCGCCAGTTGCAGAGCATCGATTTCCGGATAGACCGGGATCAGATCGAACGCCTGGATCAGCTCCACCGGGTTGCCGCTGATCAGCATGTAGACGGCTTTGCCCTCGCCCTTCTCGGCGGCGCGGGTGACGCGCTCGAAGTAGCGCCCCATCAGCTCTTTCTGCAGCAGATGCATCTGGCCTTGATAGCTTGTCTTTGCGGTTTCAGTTGCCTGTGCCATTGGTTCTCCTTCGAGTTTCACCAGTCTAGAGTCTCGTGTCCCGAGTATCGAGTCTTGAGTTTCGAGTCCCGAGTCCCGCGTTCCGAGTTAACCCGAGACCCGGAACCCGAGACTCGAAACCGATTTCAATCGAAGAGCATTGACTCGACAAAGGTCTCGACCTCGGTGCGCGCTTTATCGAAGATCCACATCTTTTCTTCAAACTCGAGACAGAGGTGTGGAATCCCCTCTTTCTCTAGTGCCCGTTTATAGAGCGCGTAGTCGAACAGGGCGGGCTCGCAGAATTTGGCGGCGAGAATCAACACCGCGGCGGCGCCGGTGTTTTTGAATTTGTCGATCAGATGTTTCGATTTGGGCTCGCGCGTGTCGTGCTTCACCCCGGAATAAACGCTACGGTTCAAGTAAGCGTTGGCGATGTTGCGCAGCGGATCGCCTTCGGTGGGAATATCGTCGGCAAACCAGCGCCAACCGATGAGGAAATCGTCATCTAGAATATAGCAGCCGGCGGATTCCAGTCCGTCGAGCAGCTCGATGGGCGGCTGCTCGCAGAACGAGCCTTCGAGAATGACCCTTATCCGGTCCTTGGGCTTTTCGTTGCGCTGACGCAGTTGAGGAATAGCCTCCTCGAGAATCGCGATGTGTTCCTCCGGCGGCAGCAACGTGCCGATGCGCGTCAGGACGTAGCACTCGACGGTGGAAAGATTCTGCGGCGTCTCCCTGCGGATGTCGTAGAGTTCCCGAACTAAGCGCCGCTGGGTATTGTAGAGCGCGATGCTTTGTCGCAGCGCGTCATCGGTGATTTTTTTGCCGGAAAGTTGCTCATAGCTGACGTTGAGTCTTTTGTACTCGGCGATCAGGTAATCGATGGTATGAGGCGAGGTCATATTTTGGGGAAAGTGAATGTACTCCACCATGAGATCGGGGAAGTTTCGTTTGAAGACGCTGGCGAGATTGCGCGCCGGATCGCAGATCGAGTGAAAAACGATGCCGTCGAGAAACTTGAGCCGATCGGTTAGGCCCAATTCCAAAGTGCTTTTAACGATGGAGCAGACAAACGACTGAAAACGCGAATCCGCGTGGGCGATCTCCAGCCGGTTGCCCGCGCCAATGACGCCGACCGGCAGCATTCCAGCCGCATGGATGAGTTCAACTGGAGTGTAGACCGGATAGCAACCGACGATTTTTACATTCGGGTGGGCTTGCTTCCAATCCTTGACGAGATCGAGCGGAGAGTTCTCCAGTGGCTCGCGATACCCAGAAACGATATTCTCGACAGTTGTCATGGACCACCCCATTTCACAGTTCTTACAGTAGGGAGCAACGCAATCGCAGTGCCAGGATTTTTCGACGGATCACGGCGCATCGCACGGGAATCTTCCCAACAATCGGAAAGCCCCGTGAAATAATTCCCAGCAATCAGAAAAATACTGGAGGTTCTCCATCGAAAAACTCATGGCATACGCCTTGCTCACGCATTTATTGATTACCGTTGAAACGTTCGCCGCAGAGAGGAGAACTGTCATGGCGCGAAAGCCACGATCGTCGGCCATTAAAGCAATTGCTAACTACTGGGCGGAGGACGCGATGTGGGGGGTGCCGGAGTCACCGGAATTCTCCTCCGTGCAGCGTTTAATGAACGAATTCCAATCCCACGCGAATCATGAGGAACAATGGCTCACGGATTATCAAGCGATCGCCAAGGAGTCGAGCGACCCGCTGATCCGCTTTCTGCTCGATCTGATCGTCGCCGACGAACAGCGCCATCACGAGCTGACGAGCCGCATGATAACCAAACTCAAGGATGAATTGGCGTGGACGCGCGCCGAAGGACTGGCCCGGCGGGATTATGAAAAAGGCGAGAAGCGCACCCAGCTGCTCTCATCCGTCGAGCGCTTTCTTGAGGCCGAGCGCAAGGGGATCAAAGAGTACGAACGGCTGAAAAAAGAGAGCCAGGGGCTATATCGCGACGTCTTCGCGTTGCTCTACACGACGATGATTCACGATTCCCACAAACACATCGGTATCCTCGAGTTCCTGCGGCGGAAACTGAAGGAGAGCGGCAAAACTAATCGGAAGCGGAATACATGATCTGGACCTAGCTGAATCACGGTCACCCGGGTGTTAGGTTGTCACTTGTGCGGCGGTGACAACTTCGATAAGAGTATGCGCCGATGCAAACGGCCATCGTCACCGGTGCCAACGGTTTCATTGGGTCGCATATCGTTTATCGACTCTTGGAGCGGGGTTGGCGTGTGCATGCGCTGGGACGTAGTCGAGGGACGAATCACTGGCGTAACCGCGTCGTTGCGGCATTGCAGGAGGTTGGCAACATAACGGATTTCCACGCTGAGCTGCACTGCTACGAGCTTGACCTCAACCTGTCGGACTTAAGTCTAGATTTTCTTTTTCGTTCTGATTATTCGGCTGCGGAAACAACTCTGTTTCACGTTGCCGGAGATACGCGGTTTACACCGTCAGATCCTAATCTTCAACGCCAAGTGAATATTCAGGCTTCCGCCAACGTCATCAAGGCTTTGAAAGGAAAAATCGCTAGAGCGATTCACGTGAGTACCGCTTACGTTGCTGGAAATCGCATCGGAGTAATCCGGGAGCACGAACTAGGCTGTGGGCAAGAATTTAACAACCCCTACGAGCGCAGCAAGTTCGATGCAGAGAGCATGGTCACTGCGCTGTGTCGGGAGCTTGACGTTCCACTCGTCATTACACGGCCCAGCATCATTACCAACGACCGACAGTTCGGACGCGCTTCCACCTTTACTCACCTCAACGCCTTAATCGAAGTGATTAGCCGTCTTCAGCAGCACTACGGCATCTCCGACGGAGAAGTGGTGAGTACGACGATACGATTGATGGCCGATCCGGAAGCCAGGCCGAATCTTGCGCCGGTGGATTCGATCATTCCGCCGCTCCTGGAGATTGCAGAATCTTCCGATACGCATGGAAAAACATTTCATCTGTGCCATCCCAGGCCCCAGACGAACGCGGAGTTGGTGGATTTGATTTGCGAGGTCTTCAAAGTGAAGGGGAAGCTCGCGCTCGAATATCTCGAAAATATTCTTAGACCGATGAGCCACACCGAGGAGATGATTGTCCGCTCCTTGAAACCGTATGCGCCGTATCTGAACAGCCATTGTGAATTCGACGTGAGCGAGTCACGGTCAGTCGTGCCGGACTACGATTCTCATTTCACCCAATTGGATGTTCCTTATATTCGGAAGATCGTTGAGTTTCAGCGCCGCAACAGGAAATGATGCCGCTGGCGGTGCGAGGCGGCACGCTAAGCCACGGCTGAGCGCTCGGGGGCGAGGTGGTAAAAATGCACAGACAAGTCCTTCTCGCGTTAGGTTTCTTCTTAGTGACCGGTTGTACGGTCATGACTTATCTCGACCCAATGACCAATCGTTGCCGCGACGCTCCTGGGCTTCCTGCAAGTTTCCAACGGCAGTTATCAGATGGGGGGTATTGGAATTTTTTAGGACAGTGGCTATTGCCTGGCGTTGAGCCGGGAACGACACGCGAACAGATACGAAAGATTTTTCAAGGAATGCGTCTAGACCCCGACATTGCGGCGGGGGTTACGTTAGATGATAGCGATCCGGATTTTTTCAATTTCTTGGCTGGAACATGTCCATATATACGATACCGGTTCAAAAACAATCACCTGGTTGCGGTGAGATCTCTGGTTATGGAAATGGGCTTCTTCTATCACAGAGAAATGGATTACACGGAGATCCGCTGTGATTTGTCTCTTACAAAAACCGGTTACAGAATTTTCCGCACCAGGCCGACGTATGACGAACATGGAGACTTTATTGGGGTAGAAAAAACCGATGTAGGGCCACATTATTGGGGGTGGTCCTGCGAAGGCGTGAAAGCAGGGGGTAAGTAGATACCACATAACGCCCCGACTCGACGTGGCGGGTCAGACGTGACGTTGAGCTTCATTGGATGCTGTATCCGTCAAAAAGAGGAGGAGTTTATGAAAAGGAGAATCGCAAGTGCAATACTCGCGCTCGGGATGGTATTCGTCAGCTGCGCGGCGACTACTGCGCTCCATGAAGCAGGCAAAGTCGGCAACTTGGTAAAGGTAAAGGAGCTAGTCACTCAAGAGCCTCAACTGATACGCGCCAGAGATAAATTCGGGGGTACACCACTGCATATCGCAGCAGCCTTCGGGCACAAGGAAGTCGCTGAATTTCTTCTGGCAAATGGAGCAGACATTAACGCCACAATGGAATTCGACGTGACGCCGCTGCATTTGGCAGCAGGCTACGGCTATAAGGATGTGACGGAACTCCTCCTGGCTAAAGGGGCCGACGCCAAGGCTAGGAACGAGTACGGACAGACGCCGCTTGATGTGGCCTTATGTAAGAATCAGAGCGTCGTTGCCGCCCTTCTCCGCGAGCATGGCGAGAAAAGAGAAAATGTCCAGCTTGCAGGGCCGCAAGAACTTGGTCGAACTCGTCCATGCGAAAAGATTTCACACTAACGCCGGTGTTACGTTTTAAGGGTTGGAGAGTTGCTTGTGTTAAGTTCGAGCCAGGATGTGTCGTTCGATCAGATCGGCGAGAGGCTTGATGCTGTTCGGCTCAAAAGCGGGGACCGCAGATTCCCGCGCCGTCGGTGCCACGATCGCAACAAGATTTTCGTCCGTCTTGCAGAGCCGTTCATGGTTGTGATCGGATAGTACCTCGATCTTCGCGCGCGGTTCTTCGTGAAAGCCCTCGACGAGGACGATGTCTGTCGCTCCCAACGCTGACACTAGCTGATCCAAGGTGATCGAGCTCGCGCCGTCGCGGAAGGTGGCGATATCGGTCGGCGTCGCTAAAGCGACGCTCGCGGCAGGACTTCAGGCTTCGTTGTTATTGCGCCATTGGCTCGACCCTGCGAAATCAATTCTCCCTGTGAGCACGAGCCACGATCACGGTTCGATAATTTTTTTTCACCGGCGTTATTTTAGATAGCCCTTTTCCAGGTAGAACCGCTTCGCTCCCGGATGGAGCGGTACGTCGTACGGCGCCTCCTGATCGTTGGCGCAAAGCTGCGCCATATCCAGCGGTTTGAAATTGTCCGTCGGCATGAGCGCTTTGCGCGCCTCGATCGCTTCGCAAAGAGCGTAAGCGACATCCTCCGGCATGGCTGCGTTGACCACCATTGGCCAGCCGCTGAAATCCACCGTCGGCACGTCCTTGGCCAGCGCGGGAAACCGGGATTTAGGCAAAACCGATGCGCGATAGCCGATCGCCGTCAATTTTTTTAGAATGTTCCCCTCCACCGGCAGGTAGCGAAACCCGGCGTCGATGGCGGTCTGACCCCAGCTCTTAATTCCCTCGTCGAACACCGCATCGATCGTTCCGTTCTCGAGGGCCTCGCGGCGGTCCGGGTGGCTGGGCCGCGTAACCGACTGAATCTTCCCGCCCCACTGCCGCAGGTTGGCGAAGGTAAATCCGGCGGCTTTCATGACCGCGCTAACCGTGAACATCGTCGGGCTGTACTTGACCCACTCTTTGGAAATGGTTCCGGTCGAGACCCGGAGCGAGATGCGCTCCTTGCTGATCTGGGCCAGCGAGGTGATCCCAGTAGACTCGTGGACGGCAAATGCCATGACGTCGTAGGAAGGAAATACCGCGATGGTTCTGATCGGCTGCCGCTTGGAGAAGAGTCCTTTGCCTCTGAAGGCCATGGTTGCGGCGACCGAAGGATTGATCCAGGCGAGCGAAAGCTTACCCCGGCTGACCGCCTGGAGCTCGCGAAATCCGTCCGCCGCAAACGACAGAGAAACCCCTTTTTCACGCGTAGCCATGAGCCCAAGCGTGAGCGAATAACCGACCCGCGATTCCGTCTGAATAGCCTGTTCGGCCGCGCGCGGCGTTTGAAAAGAGAGAGAGGTGTCGTAGAGAGCGGCGGCCAACTCCAGCAGTCCCCTGGTCCGCTGGATCTCCGCGCTGTAGCGGTGCTTTACGGTGTTCATCATTCTTTTCACGGCTGGTAAATCAAAAGGTCGACCGGTTTTCCGCCAACCGGCATATCGGGACAGGCGCTGAAGGCGACGAGCAGATCCATCTCCGCTCGAAGATCCACGTAGCTGCCCGGTTTGGGTCGCACCGTCGTATGATCCATGCGGCCGGTCACGCCGTCGATTTTCATGTGCTGATTGAGGTTGAAAGGATTGGGTATATCCTCCGGAGCGATGCCGTAGGGCGCCAAAGCCCGCGAAAGATTTTCGTAGCAGCCGTGATCCGGAATCTCTTCGTCCCGATAATCTCTGTGGTAATAATCTCTCAGCTTTCCCTCTTTTTTGGCGAGTTGAAAGCGGTAGCCGCTGCACATACCTTTCTGAAGATCGTGGGTTCCCTCGCCGTTGGTGTTCTCGACGATCGTCATCATGTGCTGGTTGTTGCGGCCCATCAGCTTGTCGCCGGTCGTGATGAAGATCTTCATGTTATAGACTTTGGTTCGCGCCTGGTCGAAACGCTCTTTGAGGCTATCTCGCTTGATGCACACGAAATCGACCGTAGTCGTCGCTAGGATCCGAATCACCTGTCCATTTTTCAATTCTCCGGCCCAGCCGGTATTATAAGGCACGTGAGCCTCTTTCATTTTTTTCATAACTCTATTTCCTCTCTACGCGCATAGTGTCGCGGTCAGCGCATAAACTATACGATAGCGACCTAATTGCAAATACTTCTCCGGTGTCCCAGCAAATTGGCGGGGAGCAGTGTCGGCAATTCGTATTGACTTATTGACGCCCGATCGCCTTGACCGGTTATCGTCGCGAATAATAAAAAAACGGGTCACTCTGAGATGCGACCGCTGACTCATTCCTTGCGCCCGTGGAAAGCTTTCCCAAAATCTTCTTTTCAATGAGATCGACCAAAGGTTTAATACTGTCCGGGCCAAAACCGGGAACTGCTTCGTCACGCCCTGTTCGCCCGACGACCGCCAGGAGATGGTTGTCTGCTAGGCAGAGCGGTTCGTCATGTTGAGACGATCGCACCTCGATCTTCGTCCGCGCTTCTTCGTGAAAACCCTCGACGAGGACAATGTCTAGCGCTCCCAACGCCGACACGATCTGATCCAAAGAGATCGAACTCGCGCCGTCGCGGAAGGTGGCGATATCGGTGGGCGTCGCCAAGGCGACGCTCGCGGCGCCGGCTTGGCGATGTCTCCAGGTGTCCGTACCGACGCAATCGACTGTGACCGGAAAATCCGAGTGATGATGTTTCACCGTGCCGACTCGATAGCCACGGTTGGAAAGCTCGGGGATCAGTTTCTCGATCAAAGTTGTCTTGCCGCCTTTCTTGTAGCCGACGATCAAGAGGACTTTAGGGTCGGTGGTTTTTGCGCCATTGGCGTGACCGTTCGAAAGCAATTGCGCGCACGGGATACAGAGCGTGCGGCCGCCGAGCGCGACTTCGCGATGGAAATTTATTCCCTCGCCGCACTCGGCGCATTGTACCCGTTTGCCACGGTAGCCGGGCATCTCTTGAGCGGCAACTTCGAGCGCTACAGGTTTTACGGTGAAAAGCGCCGCTTCGGGCATGATTCGATAAGCTTGTTTTTGTGCGTCGCGCGGATTGACTGAGTCTTGGACATAAAGCGGCACTAGATTGCGTGCGTCGTCTTTCGCCAAAACCCGCACCGCTTGTCGCGTTTCCGTATTGACGAAAGTCACCGCCATCTTGCCGTAGTCGAGAAATTTTAAGCTACGTTTCCCTAGCGAGCAGCCGGTGACCGCTTGCACGGCATCGGTGGCGCAACGGTCTATTTCAGCGTAGACGATTAATTTTTTGCAGCCACGCGGTTCCTCGATGCCGACTTCGCGGCATCCCACCATCGCCATACGCACGCCTAGGATTTGCCCGGCGCAATGGTGGCCGTGGATGGCCGAAGCTTCGCTTAACAGCTCATTCAAATCACGCATGGCTGACAATCTCCTCTGCTTGCATCAAATTCTTTATCGCCGCCATTTGATTGGCCAGAGGTCTCAACTCCACAAGGGTAAATCCGAAATTCGAAGCACGAAATTCGAAACAAACCGGGGCGAAAATGAATTCAAAATCAGAAAATCCAAAACAGTGGATTCGATCCGTCCCGTTTGGAGCATTGTAGTTGTTTTGTTTTTCATCATTTTGAATTTGTTTCGAGCTTCGTGCTTCGAATTTTGTGATCCCAAAATATCAAATCTTTGGCTAGTTGTGCGTTGGACATGAGTTCCACCCAGGCAGGAGTTTTAACGCCGCCATAGATAGTTGACGGCCACGGTAAAGATCGGCGCACTGAACGCACACTCCCTTTACTGGAGTCCAGTCGGGGAAGTCTTCTTTGATCGCTGCCAAAACTTCAGCGCCGAGATTGGCGGGTGCGGATTCAAAAGTGTGCGTGGGAAAGCGGCACAAGGAGCAGTGGGTTCCGGCGACCGCTTGATTCGAGAGAGTGTTCGTGGCCGCCCTCGGGTCGAAGGCGAACGCGGCGAGTTCATCATGGCGCGGCTCTGCGGCATCAAAGAAGCGCCTAAAAAATTCATCGGACTCTCCGTCGAGCATTGGAAAGGCGTGGCGGAAATTATTTATCTCTTGATCGCGAACGATCACGTTGCACCAGCCGTGGCGCAGCATGCGGCCGGCGATGGTCACATCCCAGAGCACGCGATAGCGGGTGGTAATCAACGTGTCGTAGGTCGGCCCGCCCTCGGCCTTCGGCAAGGTTGGTTCGTAAGCGAAGACCGGATCGAGCATGTCACTGATGTGGAACAATTCATGGCGCAAGAAGTTGCGCAATTCGTCGGCGTTGAGTAGCGATTCGGGACGGATGAGCAGACGCAGCGTGCGCCGCTCGTGGCTATTCTTTACTTCGTCCGGAGCGACGAACAGTTCGGCGCCTTCTTCTTTGGCTTGGGTCGCGCCGACCACGATGCAGCGCTCGACGTGGGCGCCGATGAGCGGTTGTTCTTGCAAGCATTGTTCGATGACTTTGCCTAAACCGAGGCGCTCGAACCAGTCGCGGTTGAGTTCATTGAACAGCCGGTCGCGCTCGTCGACGTCGGAGTTTTCATAAATGCGATCTCGCTGCTGTTCGAATTGCGGTGAATCGCCGCGATCGTGCTGGGCATGAAACACCGCTTCTTCGATCAAGCGCGGCCCGTAAACAAGGTTCACAGCTTGGTTCATACCGAATCGGCTTCCTCCGGCACGCAGGCGCCGGGCATCGCGCCGCACTCGGCGCCGCTGCCGCAAGCCATCGGCACGCGGTCGTCATCGGCGGGACGAAGTCCGAGGTTGGCGGTGCCCGACGGGACGTGTAATCGGGCGCATTCCGCCGAAACGAAACGCAGGCAAAGTTCGCCGAGCAATCCATAGAAGCCCGAGTCCTCGTGGCGAGACAGCTTGGACGCAAACGTCGGCAGGAAGCGGCCGAGGTGGTCGCGCAGAAATAATTTTTCCGCCTTCTCGGTTTCCGCCAGCATTTCTTGGTCTTCATGCTCCAGCGCATAACTTTCTTTGAGCGCGAGAAACATCAAGAACTCGCATTCGCAACTGATGTGATCGGCGCGCTCGTGCTGACCCGGCTTCAAGGTCAGACCGAAGGCGTTGTAGAATCCCATCAAGTCGCCCAATTCATGGGGTAGTTGAAACAGCGCTTCGTTGCCGTATTCGGTCTCATAGGGCGGGATCGGGCCGCGCACGGTGTGACCGAACAGCTCGCGATGGCGCGACGAGATCGCCGCCAGACCAGCATCATCGCAGTCGGGAAATTTCTCGACCAGAGAAATCAGATCAGGCTCGCGGGAAGAATAGAGCATCTTTGCCGCGCCGATGAGCGATAACCGGCTTTCCGGCGTGAGCAAACGGGCGAGAGTTGTCGCCGACGGCGCTTGAAAGCCGATCGCCAGCGCGCTGTAGAGCGCGGCGCGGCAGTAGGCGGCATCGAGGTCGTTACATTCATCATGGATATTTGATTCGTTTATTTTCATTCGTTGCCTCGCGGGCTTAAGTTTCAAAACGTTCAAGCTGTTCAAATCGTTCAACCCCCTCCTTAATCCTCCCCCGCGACCGCGGGGGAGGAAAGAGTCGGAGGTTCAAACGCTTCAAACCTCCGAAACGGTTTGAACGGAGCGAAGCGATTGAACGGCTTGAACGTTTTGAACGCGTTCCATTCATATGGAGTTCGCATGTTTGTTAGGCCGCACATGGATCGGTTCTTCGACTTGTGTGCGAAAGATTTCTTTGCCGTTCTGGCCGTAGGCGATCACGGTGTCGTTGTACAGGGTAATTTTTTTGCCGCGCAGCGTCGCCTCGTAAATCTTCGGGCCTTCTTTGATCTCGTAGCGGAAGATGATCCGGTTCGAACGGCGGAAAAGTTGTAGCACCGCCAACAGTTCGCGGTCCGGATAACTGTAGCGTTCGATGGCGTCATCGACGCCGGGGCCGAACATTTGTTTCAGATAATCGCGCGGCACCCAACGGGGCGGAATGTAATAGCCGTTCGGTTCGGTGCCGAACTGCGGATAGAGCGGCAGCGCGACTTTGGCGACATGGACCATGTAGTAGAGCGGGTTGTAGCGATCCTCGGCCCAACTGCCGTCGCTGTTCATTTTAACTAAACCCTGCATCCGCATTTGGCCGATGCAGGCGGCCATGCAGCGGGTCTCCATCGGTTGGCCGCCGCTTTCCGGATCTTTACCTTCGACGCGTGGGTAGCAGCCGACGCATTTTTCCGACACCCGGGTGTTGCCGCGATACATGGATTTTTTATACGGGCACGCTTCGACGCATTTGCGGTAACCGCGGCATTCCTTCTGATCGATCAAAACGATGCCGTCTTCCGGCCGCTTATAAATCGCTTTACGCGGGCAGGCGGCGAGGCAGGCGGGATAGCTGCAATGGTTGCAGATGCGCGCCAGGTAAAAAAACCAGGTTTTGTGTACCGGCAGCGCCGTGCCTTCCTTGTCGATCTCGTTGCGCACGCCGCGTTTGCCCACCGGGTTGTCCTCGAAAATATTCGGCAGGTTCCACTCTTCGTCGGTCGGTAGATAGCCGAGCACGCGGGCGCTATCCGGCGTCAGCAAGTTTTGCGCTTCGAAGATGGTTTTGCCGTCGAACTGGCCGTAGGGTTTTTGCTTGTCGTTGGAAGGCTTGCCCGACCATTGCTGATTGCCGGGATTGGCTTTCTCCATCAGGTCGAGAATCTTTGCGTCCCAGAACTGCGGATAACCGCCGTAGGGTTTGGTCTCCACATTGGCCCACCACATATGTTCTTGGCCCTTGCTGAAAGTCCACGTCGACTTGCAAGCCATGGTGCAGCTCTGGCAAGCGATGCAGCGGTTGATATTGAAGACGAAGGCGAATTGGCGGCGCGGGAACGCCTGCGCGTAGGGATAATTCATTTCCCGGCCGATCTGCCAGTTGTGGACCTTAGTCATCGTCGCTCTCCTCTCGTCGTTGGTTCAAACCCTTGGAACGAACGCGTTCAAACGGTTCAAGCCGTTCAACCGCTGCGCTCTGTTCAACCCCCTCCTTAATCCTCCCCCGCGACCGCGGGGGAGGAGATTCGGAGGTTGCAACGATTGAAACCTCCGAAACGACTTGATCGGTTTGAACTCCTTGAACGTCTTGAACTCTTATTCGGACGCTTCCCCAGGCGTTCAGGCATTCGTCGATGATCGCCAGCGTCTCGTTTTCGCCGAGCGCTCGGTACGCGCCATGGGCGCCGCCGTAGAAAGGATTCTTAAAGAGCCAGAGCAACTGCTCGCGTGTGTAGCCCAGGCGGGCGAATTCTTCGGCGAAGACATAAGCCATGTCGCGCGTCGCTTCAGCGTCCGCCGGCAGCATGACGCCGACGAGCATGTTCGGATCGGTGGGATCGGGGTCTTTAAAGGGCATCTCTTCTCGCTCCTATCGTCGCTCGGGTTCAAATCGTTCAAGCCGTTCAATCGCTGCGCTCCGTTCAAACCGTTGCAGAGGTTTCAGCGTCCGAACCTCCGATTCCCTTCCTCCCCCGCACCCGCGGGGGAGGACTAAGGAGGGGGTTGATCGGCTTGAACGTTTTGAACTGCTTGAACGTGTTCATTTCAGTCCTTCACCTTCGTCAAATCTCCCGCCAGATAACGTTTCATCAATTCGTTCTCAT
>Ga0137461_1000012_pt1 | contig 34313 bp, 27 predicted proteins | sample EasRivERMGT746_2_FD_104650 | JGI IMG/M metagenome (GOLD analysis project Ga0137461, IMG submission 104650) | Soil microbial communities from meander-bound floodplain in the East River, Colorado, USA - East River MetaG ERMGT746_2 | ecosystem: Environmental > Terrestrial > Soil > Floodplain ... | reverse complement strand
GTCGAACCATGCGAACTCTGTGCCTCTGTGGTGAATACTTCTTCACTGGAAACCCGGAAGAACCCACGCGTAAAGGCGGTCGGCCATGGAACTTGAACTCACGCGCCGGCAATTTTTACAATCCACCGGCGCCCTCATGGTTGCCTTCGGTTTACCTGTGGAATCGCGCGGCCAGCAGGCGCCGGCATTGCGTCAGTCCGGCGGCCCGCTGCCGCCCAATCAGCTCGACTCTTGGCTGATCGTTCACAAAGACGGCACGGTCACCGTGCTCACCGGCAAAGTCGAATTGGGCACCGGCGTGTCAACTTCATTGCGTCAAATCGTCGCCGACGAGATCGATTGCGCTTTTGAAAAAATCCATTGGGTGCAGGGCGATACGGCGAATACGGTTGACCAGGCGCCAACCTTCGGCAGCCAAACCATCAAGCGCGGCGGCAGCCAATTGCGCCAAGCCGCGGCGGAAGCGAAGGCCACGCTGCTATCTCTCGCGTCGACGCGCCTGGGCGTGCCGGTGGAAACGCTGACGGTCAGTCAAGGCGTGGTCAGTGCCAGCAATGACAGAAAGAAAAAAGTGACTTATGCCGAGCTGCTCGGCGGATTGACCTTCAACGGCGAGATCACCGGCAAGATCAAGCCGAAAAGCGTGAGCGAATACAAGCTCGTCGGCCGATCGGTGCCGCGCGTCGATATTCCCGCGAAAGCCAGCGGCGAGTATATTTATCTGCACAACTTGCGCCTGCCCGCCATGTTGCACGGCCGAGCGATCCGGCCGCCCTCGGTCGGGGCAAAGTTACTCCGCATCGATGAATCGTCCATCAAAGAAATTCCCGGCCTGGTAAAGATTGTCGTTAAAGAAAACTTCGTCGGCGTCGTCTGCCAGCGCGAAGAGCAAGCGATTCGCGCCGCCCTCGATCTCAAAGTCAATTGGCAGGAAACACAAACCCTGCCGGCGATGAGCCAGCTTTCGGACACGCTCAGAAAAATTCCCAGCAACGACAAGCCGCCGGCGAACAGTGGCGATGTCGAAGCGGCTTTATCCGCGTCGACAAAAGTCTTGGATGCCGTCTACCACTGGCCGTACCAATTGCACGCTTCGGTGGGCCCGTCTTGCGCCGTCGCGGAGATAAAAAATAACCAGGCAACGATCTGGTCGGCGACCCAGGGCGCGCACCAGTTGCGGCCGACGATTGCACAGTTGATTGGAATCGCTAGCGCCAACGTACGAGTCATCTACGTCGAAGCCGCCGGCTGCTACGGCCACAACGCCGCCGATGACGCCGCCGCCGATGCGGCGCTGTTGTCGCAAGCGGTGGAAAAACCGGTGCGCGTCCAATGGACGCGCGAGGACGAGCATGGCTGGGAGCCGCTCGGCCCGGCAATGGTCATGGAAGTGCGCGGTGGTTTGGACCCACAAGGCAACGTCACCGCCTGGGATTATCAAGTCTGGACGCCGACCCACTCGAGCCGGCCCAACCGCAGCGCCGGCAGTTTGCTCGCCGGCGCACTCAGCGGAATGTCGGCCGGTACGCCCAATCAATCCGGCGCCGACCGCAACGCCAATCACACTTATGATTTTAAAAACAACCGCGTGATGGTGCACTGGTTGAATTCCAGTCCGCTGCGCGCCTCCGCGCTGCGCGGCTTGGGCTCACCGCAGAATACTTTTGCCAATGAATCGTTCATCGATGAACTGGCCCACGCCGCCGGCGCCGATCCGGTCGAATTCCGCTTGCGATACATGAGCGACCCACGCGCCAAAGCCGCGCTTGAAGCCGCGGCGAAAAAAGCTGGATGGCCCAATCGTCCAGCGCCGTCGCAAGCAAGTTTAAAAAGCGGCCGGGGCGTGGCCTATGTGCGTTACGATCGCACGGAAGCTTACGTCGCCGCGGTAGCGGATATCGAAGTAAATCCGGCCGACGGTCAAGTGCGTGTCACGCGCGTCGTGGTAGCGCACGACTGTGGCTTGATCATCAATCCCGACGGCCTGAGAAATCAGATCGAAGGCAACGTCATCCAAGCCACCAGCCGCACGCTCAAGGAAGAAGTGAAGTTCGATCGCGCCAAGGTCACCAGTCTTGATTGGACTCTTTATCCGATCCTGCGCTTCCCAGAAATCCCCGAAGTCGTCATCGAACTGATCGACCGACCCGAGCAACCGTCGGTCGGCGCCGGCGAAGCGACCAACAGCGCGATACCCGCGGCCATCGCCAACGCCATCTTCGACGCGACTAAAACTCGCCTGCGCACGATCCCATTCACGCCCGAACGCGTGAAAGCGGAGTTGGCTTAGTCATCAGTCTAAAGTTATTTCCATGCGGCGAAGGGCCGGTTATGCCGGAAGCATTGTTTCAGCAGCCAGGGATGGCGAGCGCTGTGCAGAAGCTGGTGTACGTATGTTGCAATAACATTCCCGCAACTTTATGGACACTGTTGGTTTTCCTGCTGAAGAGAGAGTTTATCCCGAGGGTTCGAAAGATCGATAAAACGCTGTTTAAGAGAAAAAACCAACTTGACCCTTTGCCCAAAACTCACCGACAATTGACACGCTCGCCGGATCAGCGATATATTTCCGGTCAGAAAAAAGGTTGTCTAAATCTCATAGACAAACAACTAGACTAGGGGAGGACCGCCAATGCGGGCAGCGATTATTTTAACAGCCATTCTGGTGTCATGCGGCTTCTGCATGAGCGCCGACGCTCAGCAGGCGGACATGACCTTCTTCATCACCAGCGTTGGTCCCGGCAAGGGCGGCGATCTCGGCGGGCTCGCCGGCGCAGATGCCCATTGCCAGTCATTGGCGCAGGCTGCCGGCGCGGGCAACAAGACGTGGCGGGCCTATCTCAGCACAAATGCGCGCGGCGGCGCGAACCCGGTTCATGCGCGTGAGCGCATCGGCAATGGTCCATGGCAAAACGCCAAGGGCGCCGTCATCGCAACCAGCGTCGCCGATCTCCACAGCGACAATAACAAGACCAGCAAGGCCAATGCTCTCGACGAAAAGGGCCAGCCGATCAAAGTGCGGGGTGACAAGCCCAACATGCATGACATCCTGACCGGTTCGGACAAGGACGGTCGTGCCTTTCCTAGCAACATGGACCTCACCTGTCGAAACTGGACCAGCAGTGATTCTGGCGTCGCCATGCTTGGACACGCTGATCGCGAGGGCAATCCTCCCGTGGCCGGCTCCCAGAATGTGGCGGCCTATATGGAGACCGCCCTTTCATGGAATGCTGCCCACACGTCCCGCGGCTGCTCCCAGCCCGACCTGATCGCCACGGGTGGCAATGGGCTCTTCTATTGCTTCGCAGCGCGGTAAGTCACGGTTTCCCGGACTTCGAGGCTCACCTTCGAATTCCGGGGACACAATACAATTTTGTCTTCCTGAGGTTCACGAGAATGCGCATCGGATTGACGAATTATACGGATCCCGTCATCAAGCATCAGACATAGGGGCAAATCTTTACAGGCTATTGAAAAACTCAAGCAGCAACCCCCGAGATGGAAAGGGAGACATTCTGAATTTTTTGACACGTTTGGAGCGCATTGGCAGGCATTCGAATACTTATGCATCTGCCCCCGGCCCTTTCGTTGTGAGCCCCGACTATTCGGTTAATTATTCAGAAGCTTCTTCACCCGCTCGATCACTTCGCTCTTCTGTTCCATCAGCTCTTTGATCAGCGCTTGAATCTCTTCACCGCTCGACGGCTCCATGTCCAGCCTCTGTCTGTCGACTTCGGCGATCAAGTCAGGATCTTTAAGCGCTCTAGCGTAAGCCTCACGTAAAATTTTCACCCGATCCGCCAGCACGCCCGGCGGCGCGACCATCGGCCGGCCAAGCTCGTCGCCGGCGAGAAATATCTGCGTCAAACGGCGGCCGACCTCTGATGTCTTATATTTATCCATCAGCTCATAAATGGTCGGCACGTCCGGCAACCGCGCATCGCGCTTTTTGCCTGCTTGCAACAGATGCCGATCGAAACCTTTTTTCTCCCAACTCAAGAAAGGCTCGCGGCTGAAATGAACCGTGATCCGCGTCGCCCGGCAAACCACTTCACCGCGCTCCATCGCTAAATCCACCTCACCGCCGCCTTTGTAGCCGAGAATGCGATTGAACTTTCCTCCGGCGGTTTCTTCCACCAGCCGCGTCAAGAGCGCCGACTGATCAGAGGAGCCCGAACCACCGCACTTGGGCGCCTCTTTACTCTTGATAATGTCGTCGATCGATTTGTACGGCGAGTCGGCGCGGATGTAGAGCATCATCTGGCCCTTCTCCTGGGAGCCGAGCCAGTTGAACTTGCGCGCGTCGAATCTCACCTCAGCGCGGCCAACCATTTGCTCAAGATACAGATGCGTCTGAAACATGCCGATGGTCAGTCCATCCGGTTTGGTAATTCCGTAAAGATAGTTCGCCGCCACAATTGAACCGCCGCCGGGCATGTTCTGCACGAGCATCGTCGGATTGCCAGGAATGTATTTCCCCATCGTCCGCGCGAAAAGCCGCGCCCACAAATCGTAAAGCCCACCCGGCGCGGAGCCGACGACGACGGTGACGGTCTTGCCACCGTAAAAATTCGCCTGGGCGAATGCCCGTTCAAGGTTCAAGGGGTTCAAGGGTTCAAGGGTAAAGAAAAGCAATCCAAGCAGGATCCGATTGAACCCTTGAACTTTTGAACTCTTGAACAAATTTCCCATCACTCCATCGCTCCAATCTTCCTAATTCTTCCATGCCGTCGGCCTGAGCACTTTTCCCGGATAGGCGCCGGTGGGCGCGCCGTTTTCGATCACCAGTTCGCCGTTCACCACGGTATAGGGCACGCCGACGGCGCGTTGAATCATCCGGGTTTCATTGGCGGGCAAGTCTTGGGCGTACTCGGGCTCCAGCGTGTTGATCGTTGCCGGATCGAAGACCGCGATATCGGCGGCCATGCCGGGCCGCAGCAAGCCGCGATCGTTGAGGCCGAAAATCGACGCGACGCGGAAAGTTAATTTGGCCACCGCTTCTTCCAGCGGCATGATGCCGTGATCGCGCACCCAGCGGCCGAGAAATGCCGTCGCGTACCCGAAGCGCGCGTCGTAGCCCATATGCGCGCCGGCGTCGGACTGGCCGACGATCACTGACCGATGTTTGAGAATCTCGCAGACCGCCTTGGGATCACCTTGAGTATTCGTATGAACGAAGCGAGTTTCGAGATCCTCTTCGAGCGAAAGATCGAGAAATAGATCGAGACCGTCTTTGCCCTGGGCCGTGGCGAGCGCGTCAATCGATTTTCCTTCCAACGGTTTATTTTTCTCTAGCCTAACCTGATCGACGAAAATCACATCCCAACGCCGCGGGAAAACCGAAGGTGATTGATCCTCGATCGCTTCAGCGCGCAGTTTTTTTCTCACCGCAACATCGGCGAACATTTGTTTGCGCGCTTCCAGCGGACTGAACAGCGCCGTTTTCCAAGTGGGAAATTCATCGAAGCATTGGGCGTCGCGCAGCGTGTATCGGTTCTGAAAAGGTTTGGCTTGAGTCATGGCGTAGATCGGCAAACCTTCTTCCTTGAAAACGCGCTCGGTGTTGGCGAGCATCTCGCGCCAATGATCGGGCCGGCTCCAGCTGTGGCTGATGCTCTGCCAGAGAACCGGCCGTCCGGTGCGCCGCGCCATCTCGGCGGCGTAAGCGATCCGGCCGCGCGAGTCGGCGCCGCCGCCGCTCAGTTGCACGACCCCAGAATTCATTTCGCCCAAAACATCCAACAGCGATCCCAATTCCTCGTCCGAGGCCAGACGGCTCGCCACAGGCTTTCTGTCCTCACGAATATGCCGCGGATTTTGATTGGTGGAAAAACCCACCGCGCCGGCTTCCATGCCCAGACGCACCAGTTGTTTCATCTTGGCTACTTCTTCCGGCGTCGCTTGCCGTTCCACGGCATCTTCGCCCATCACGTAATGGCGCACCGCGATATGGCCGACCAGCGCCGCCGCGTTGATCCCCAAGCGCGTGCCGAGCGCCTGCAAATACTCCGCCGTCGACGTCCATTGCCAGGGCACGCCGGCTTCGAGCACGCGCCGGTTGATCGCCTCGACGCGAACGAAACTTTTCACCATCGCGTCGCGATTTTCCACCTGCGCCGGGGCGAGACTCAAGCCGCAGTTGCCGATCACGACGGATGTCACGCCGTGGAAACAAGACGACGTGCCCAGCGGGTCCCAAAAAAGCTGCGCATCCAAATGGGTGTGCGGGTCGATAAAACCCGGCGATACCGCCAAGCCGTCGAGGTTGAGCGTGCGCTTGGCGCTGGTGCTTAATCGCCCGATGTCAACGATCTTGCCGTTGGCAATGCCGATATCGCCATTGTAACTCGGCATCCCCGAACCGTCGTAGATTCTTCCGCCTTTGATTAATAGATCGTACATTGCGTGCTCCTTGTTAGTTCTACTTCGGCGCTGGCCTGCGCCCGTTGATGATTTCGCTGATTAAGTGAACGTTAGTCGAAAATACAATCAACGGTCAAGTGGACACAGGGTCTCGTCAAAGTCGTGTTGAGCAGGATTTAAAATCCCTCTAAATCTCCCTTTACAAAGGGAGACTTTTATTTCCCCCTTTGGAAAAGGGGGGGAAGGGGGGATTTTTGGACAGACTCGTGAAAATCGATTCACTATGGTGAAACTGACTTTGCCGTTGCCGTGCAAGTGGACAGACGGATACCGTATGAGGTAAAGAAACGCGGAGGATGAGCATTGATCATGGGCCCCACTGAAACTCTCGCACAATTCGTCGTCGACACCCGCCTGCGCGATATTCCGCTCAAAGCGGTGGAAATTTCCAAGCTGGTGATCCTCGATGTCTTGGGCGTCACCCTTGCCGCATCGCGGCAAGCCATCGCGCGGATACTGAATGAATACCTGCGCGAATCAGCTGCGGCGCCGAAAGCCGGCGTGATCGGCAGTCCACTGCGCACTGAACCGTCTCTCGCGGCTTGGGCCAACGGCGCGCTCGCCTTCGCCCTGGACTTCGACGATAACATCCATGGCAGTACCCACACCGTACCGGCGGCGCTGGCCCTCGGCGAAGGTAACGGCGCTTCCGGCGCGACGCTCTTGGAAGCTTACATACTCGGGCGCGATATCTGTTTTCGCCTCGACGCCGCGCTGGATGCCGGCCGGCGCAAAAACCAGGGCGGCCCGACATCGCGCGGCTGGTTCGCCGGCGGCACGACGGGTAGCCTCGCCGCTGCCGCCGCTGCTGGCAAAGTGTTGGGCTTGAATGCCAAACAGATGGCGACGGCGTGCGGCATCGCCGTGGCCGGCGCCGGCGGCGTGCGGCGCAACTTCGGCACCATGGCCAAGGCGCTGCAAACCGGCAACGCCGCGCGCAACGGCGTCAGCGCGGCTGTGCTGGCGCAAAAAGGTTTTACCGCGGATCAGACCATCCTCGAAGCGCCGATGGGTTTTGCCAGCGCGCTGTGTCTCGAAGGCGAATGCGATTGGGACGCGTTGACCAAAGACTTGGGCAAATTTTTCTATATGGAGAAGCTACCGCCGATCAAGCGCTTTCCCACCTGCACCCCGGCGCACCGTCCCATCGAAGGTTTATTGGAATTGCGGCAGCAGCATGGCTTCACGGTAGAGGATGTCGAAAGCGTCGAGAGCGATTTTCATCAGCGCTCACTGGCACGCACCGATCCCCAGGAAGCGATCGCCGGACCCAATAGCATGCCGTTCATTCTCGCCATCGCATTACTAGACGGCAAGGTCACGCTGGAACAATTCACCGACGAAAACATTCACGACCCGCGCGTGCGTGCCGCCATGACGAAGATCCGCCATCGCGCCAACCAACGACAGCCGGGCCAAGCCGAACCGCCCGATCGCATCACGGTGACGCTCAAAAACGGCGCGGTTCACAGCATCGAAGTGGCCGAGCGCACGACCTACACGAGCAGTAGTGATATTCACGCTAAATTTTTTGACTGCGCGACGTTAGCGTTAAGCCGTGGTCGCGCCGAACAGTTGGCCAGATTGGTTGACCGGCTTGAAAACGTCGTCGACGTTGCCGCATTGATGCGCTGCATGAACGGCAACGATCTCAAAAATTCTACTTAGCCGGAGCGATACGATGTTGGAATTAAATTTAATGAACAGAATCTCGCCGAAGCTGCGACGCTGCTCGCTGCTCGCGTGTCACGTCACGTTGTTGCTCGCTTTAATTCACGGCATCGCCTGGGCAGGCCCGGTCGAAGGCAACCCGCGCCGGGGCGGCACGTTGATCCTGGGCATGGCCGCCGATCCATCGACATTGAATTGCGGCATCGAGAGCAGCCAGATCGTCGCCATGGTCACGTCGAATATTTACAACGGCTTGCTGCACATGGATGAGGAATCGAATCCTCATCCCGACTTGGCCCAGTCGTGGGAGATTTCGCCGGACGGCTTGGTCTATACTTTTCAGTTGCGCGACAATGTCAAATGGCACGACGGCCAGCCGCTCACCTCGGCCGACGTAAAATTCAGCTTCGAAAATCTCGTCGGCAAGTACAACGCGCGGGGCCGCGAAGCGTACCGTAGTATCAAAGCGATCGAGACACCCAATTCGACCACGGTGAAGATCAGCCTAAAGAAAGTTTACTCGCCGTTTCTTGAAATCCTCACCGCCCACGACGGCTGCATCATGCCCAAGCATATCTACGAGGGCACCGACGTGTTCAAAAATCCGCGCAACAACGACCAGCCCATCGGCAGCGGCCCGTTTAAATTTAAGGAATGGAACAAAGGCAGCCACCTCGCCCTGGTTCGCAATGAAAACTATTTCAAGAAAGGCCGGCCGTTCTTGGACAGCGTGATTTATCGTATCATTCCCAATCCTGCCACCCGCGCCATCGCCTTCGAGACCGGCGAGATCAACGCGATCTTCGCGAGCAATTCTTTTCCCTATCAACATGTCGATCGGCTGAAGAAACTGCGCAACGCGGTCATCAAAGACATCGGCTCGCCGTCGCTGATCGGCGTGAATTTCAATTTAAAGGGCAATCCCATTTTGGCCAAAAAAGAAGTGCGCGTCGCCATCGCCCACGCCATCGACAAGAAGTTCGTGGTCGAAAAGGGCTTGCGCGGCGTCGGCAAGGTCATCGATAGCGTGATCCCGCCGGGAATCCCCTGGGCTTATAACGCCAACGTGCCCAAGTATCCCTTCGATCTAAAAAAGGCCAACGCCTTGCTCGACGAAGCGGGCCATCCGAAAAATTCTTCGGGCACGCGCTTTTCACTGAAGCTTAGCTTCGAAGCCGGCAACGACAACGCCGAGCGTCCGGTGCAGATTCTGCGCGAGCAGCTAAAAGCGGCCGGCATCGACATTAAACTTGAACGTCTCGAGCGCTCGGTGATGTTGGAGAAGATTTTTCAGAAATACGATTTCGATTTGTGGTTCGGCCCGCTCACCACTCGCGGCCATCCCGCGCTCGGCACCGCGCGCTTGTACATGACCTCATCAATCACCGGCCAGCCGTTCACCAACTTCACGCGCTACAGCAATCCCAAGGTCGACCAACTGTTCGACCAAGCCGTGTCGGCGACCAAGAAAGCCGACATGGTCAAAGCCTACTATGAAGTGCAAGATATTTTGCTGCGCGATCTGCCGACCATTCCGGTGGCCGACCGGCTCCAGCTAAACATCATCAAGGATCAGTTCCGCGGCGCGCTGACCAGCACCGAAACCTACGAGCGCATGGACGAGATCTGGTGGGTCAAAGGCGCGGCGCTAAAAGACGGTGAATTCGAGCGCGACTGATTGTCCAATCAACTTCGAATTACCAAATTTGGAATTTGTAATCTGGAATCTGAAATCTGAAATCTGCCATCGCGAAGCGTAAGCGAAGCGCTATGTCCATTACCAACTTCGTCCTGCGCCGTTTGTTCCATGCCCTCCCGCTGCTCGTCTGCGTCATCGTCTTTAACTTCTTCCTGATTCACCTGGCCCCCGGCGATCCGATTCAAGCCTTGGTCGGCGAGTTTCCCGCGCCCGAGGCCTATCTGGCCGAGATGCGCAAAGCTTTCGGTCTCGATCAGCCGCTTTATGTTCAACTGCTGCTCTACGTCAAAAATATTCTCGCCGGCGATTTGGGTTTTTCCTTTTACTATCGCCAGCCGGTGCTGAGCGTCATCCTGGACCGCGTGCCGGCGACGCTGCAATTGATGCTGCCGGCGCTGATCTTTTCCGCTGCCGTTGGAATTCTCTTGGGCATTCTTGCCGCACGCAAACCCTACTCGCTGGCGGACAACACTATCAGCGCTTTTTCCTTGTTCGGCTATTGCGTGCCGGCGTTCTGGTTCGGCCAAATGCTCATGGCAACCTTCGCCATTGAGCTCGGCTGGCTGCCGTCGCAAGGCATCAAGACCGTCGGTGTTGATCTCACCGGCGGCGCGCTTGTGCTCGACCGCGCCGCTCATCTCGCCCTGCCGTTTACCGCGTTGGCGATTCGCCATCTGGCGGTCAACGCGCGCATGATGCGCAGCAGCATGCTGGAAGTGGCTTACGAAGATTTCGTGACGGTGGCGCGCGCCAAAGGTTTGCACGAAAAAGACGTGATCGCGCGCCATATGGTGCCCAACGCCTTGATGCCCGTAGTGACCATCATCGGCGTCGATGTCGGTTTTCTTTTTACCGGCTCGGTCTTAGTCGAAACCGTTTTCGGCTGGCCCGGCATCGGCCGGCTCATGTACGAGTCGATAGTGAAAAGAGACTATCCGGTCTTGATGGGAAATTTTCTCATCACCACCGCGCTTGTAGTGCTTGTGAATCTGATCGTCGACTTGATCTACCTCTGGCTCGATCCGCGCGTGAAATACCAGAAGTAAGCTCAGCCCGAATTATACTACGGGGGAAACTCATGGCAGTGTATCGATCGAGGTGTAACCCTGGAGGAACGAAGGCACCAGCGCGAAAGTTTCATATTGTGCTTGGCAGTCGGTACGATGTTTGACCTTTTCGCTGCTGATCTCATAAGCAACTCGCCGCGCTTGCATCTTCAAGGCACAACTGCTTTGCCTTCGTTCCGGAAGGGTCACACCTCGATCGTAGTTTCACCTCGAATAATCTAGGCTAACCGATGTCTTGGCATCAACTCTGGCAACAGTTTCGCAGGAACCGCGCGGCGGAGGTGAGCTTATATTTAATCATCGGCTTCATCCTCGCCGCGACGCTCGCTTACCAGTTCTCGCCGTACGATCCCTTCGCGCTCGGCGATGACACGCTCATCGCGCCGCGTGGCGATCATTGGATGGGCACCGACGATCTCGGCCGCGACACCTTGAGCCGGGTGATCCATGGAAGCCGAGTGCCGCTGCTGGTGGGTTTTCTCGCCACCGCTGCGTCGATGGCGCTGGGCATCCTGATCGGCGCTCTATCCGGTTACTTCGGCGGCCGCACCGATATCGTCTTGATGCGCGTGACTGAATACGTCCTGGTGGTGCCGCGTTTTTTTCTCGCCTTGCTGGTGATCGCCATGCTCGGCACCGGCATCGAAAAAATTATTCTCGTGATCGGCATCCTAGGCTGGCCGGAAGTCGCCCGGGTGGTGCGCGCGCAATTTCTCACCTTTCGCGAGCGCGAATTCGTTGTCGCCGCCCGCGCCATCGGCGCCAGCCACGCGAAAGTTATTTTTCGCGAGATCCTCCCCAACGCGATTCCACCCGCGGTGGTGGTGGCGTCGATTTTGGTCGCGCGGGCGATTCTCTTAGAGGCAGGCTTGAGCTTTCTCGGTCTAGGCGATCCCAATCTGATCAGCTGGGGCTCGCTGTTGAGCGAAGCTCAGGAACGAATCAGCGTTTCGGTTTGGCTGGCGCTCTTTCCAGGCTTGGCGATTTCTCTGCTCGTGCTCTGCATCAATCTATTCGGCGACGGCATTAACGACCTGCTCAATCCGAAATTGCAGAAGAGATGACATCATTGAAATGACGCCATGCACTATCCTCTTTCTACTCAACAATCTCCTCTGGCCCCACGTATCGCTTTGCCGCCGCTTCAAATATCCCACGTTTGTGTGAGCTGACGAGGGAAGCGGATTATCCCGCCAAAATGGCGGGATTTTTGGCGGGATAGCTCTAAAGGCTTATGCGACATAACGCGATCCGCCAAAATGGCGGGAATCTCGGCCGGTTCAGAACCAGATTCTGATAATCGTTGTTGCCTGCGTTTCCACTGCCGACTGTAGTCATGGCGAAAGCACCTCATATCGCGTGGACCGCCCCGTACCGGATCGCTGGAGCAGGCGGAGATCCGTAAACCGCTTGAGATGGTTCAATGCCGTTCTGTTTGGAATACCCATCGCTGTTGAATATTCACCGGATGTAACTGCGTCTCGCGTCGCAAGCCACTGCCATCCCTTCTGCTCAGACTTGCTCAGCGAATCCAGTACTTCCCGACTCAGTGCGCGGGCAGCAGCTTCAGGATTACGGAAGAGCGTGAGCACAAGATATGGGTCGTCGAAAGTGTACCTTGGTAAAGGCAACCTCAGTTTTTCGGCGTGCGTCTTAAGCGACTTGATGCCGAACCCGCGTTCTTCTGCCATCTCCATACCTGCGAAGACGTAATGCAACTCAGGATTGCGGCTAAGCATAGGGGCATTGAACGTTTGCAGTTGTTCCAAGGTGATGGGCGAAATAGGGCCCCCAGGGCTTCTGACCGTTATAGTGTCAGCCGTGATGACCAATTGGCATTTGGCTTGCCGGATGTCGTAATCCCTGTGGATCAACGCGTTGACAATTGCCTCGCGAACCATCTCGAATGGGAGCGCAGGCACTTCTTTTCTCTGCATGCGACTACGATCGATGACGTTGGGCAGCTTGTCAGTAAACCACTTCTCAAGTTGGCTCGGAATCATCACCAAAGGCCCATCGAAGTTCCGAGGCTCCTCCGTACCGTCGGGATAGTGAATCACGGCCAGCAGGCCGGCCTGGGGCATGACCGCTCTGGGCTCTTTACCGAAGAGCAGTAGCCCGAATCCGGTGGGAGTGAGCCGACCGTCTTCCTGTTTCATAAGCCCTTGTTGAACAAGCCGACGGTTAAACGACGCTGAACCCACCTTGTCTTCGATCTTTGCAATCGCTCGGTATTGCTCCAACGCCTCGGTGGAGAAATCATCCGGCGCCGCTACGGCAAACGCGTCTTCTAGAGTCGATAATGTGATCTTTTTTGTTTTTTCTTCCTTAACCTCTGCTGCCCGCTGCAGCGCTTGCGCGAGGAATTCCTTGTTCTCTTCGTGGATGATTTCCTGAAGGTCGCGATCAAACATGTGGACAATCACACCGTTGTCCATCAGGTACTGGATTCCCTTGCGATCCACCTTCGGATCGGGGTCTTCGATACCCACCCAGACATTCTTGATCCGCGCCAGAACAATCCGCTCCGCGCAACTCATTTTGGGCGGATGGCGTGAATCCGGGGCGCAAGGCTCAAGAGTGGCGAACAGAACCGAGCCGTCCAGCTTGTTGCCCCGGTTCTTACGCTCCAACAATGTGAACTCCGCATGATCGCCGTCACGCAGTTCGCCTCGGCAGGCTGTTTCAATCGTGCCATCGGCTTTACGGAGCACCGTACCAACCTTGGGGATGGACTTGCCATCATTGCGCGGCTCGTGCACGGATTGGCGCATCACCTCAATGGCCCGTTCCATCAGTTTCCGTGGGTCGGATGAAGGTTTACGCGGCATCGTCGAATTCGCCCCAATTCTGGTTCGGCTTGGCCTTCATCGTCGATTCAAAAATTTTGATTAGCTTTCGACGACTCTATCAGCCATGCAACTTTCTCGCGCCATTCAATCCTCTTCGCTCTCCGCGTCTCGCCCCATCCGGTACTTGATGTCGTAATGGACACTGAAGTCCAACTCCTCGTCCGTGAACCCGTGGCGCGCCGCCAGCGTTTGTTCGCCAGAATCTGAAATCTAGAACCGAGCGGTGCACGGTCGAATTACCCGACTGTGATCACGCCGCGTCCGTCCTGCCACTTGACCTCGGTGCCATGGCGCCGCGACAGGCCGGCGACTTTGTCGATGATCTCTCGGCCTAATTTTTCTTTCGCCAACAGCGGCCGGCCGCGCTGCCAGCGCGCTTTGCCGAAACCAAGATCCAACGGATAGAGATCGACGCGGTCAAGTTTTTGCTCTTTGAAAGCGCATTTGGCGACGATCTGTTTCCAATAGTTGGCATCGGCGGGATGGCCGACGGTATCGTTTTGATAACGCACGTCGGCGAAGTCCGCGGGTCCCGCGCTGCCATCTAAACCGTAGCGGGCGTAGGCTTCTTCGGCGAGAAATTGCGGTGTTTCCAACTCAAAGATGGTCGTCCCCAAGCTAAAGAAAATCGGCCGCCCCTGATAAATCTCTACGCCGAACGGCTCCTGCGGCCCGTGCGCGACAAAAATATCCCCGCCCGCGTCGATCGCGCGATGGGCGAAGTCGACGGCGAAATCGGCCAACTCGTCGATCTCACTCCGATGGGCGGCAGTCAATAGTTTTTCGCCGCCAAGTTCGTGGCAGTGCAAACTCACCACCACCCAGTCCGACATGCGCCGCGCTTCTTTGATCTGCTGGAGATTTTCCTCGACATCGCGCTTGTTGCCGACTGTGCGCTGGCCAAAACCGTCACCTTTTTCAAAGCGCAGGTTGCCGAAACTATATTCACTCGCGCTCTGGGCGCCGACCCGCGAGCGCGCATCGCCTAAATTTTCGCGCCGGGTACGCGCCGCGTCATAACCCAGCGCCGAGCCCAACCGGCGCAGCTCATCGAGACCGCGCTGGTCAACGACGTGACTTAAGCTGTGGCGTAGAGGATTGACGCCGGGCCGTCCCGGCGTGTCGGGACGCTGCTCGCCGGCGATGGCATGGCCGGGCATGGTCGCGGTCACGCAGATCAACGCGACCCGGCCGCGTTTGGTATCCAGATAGGCTGGGGCACGCGCCTCGTGCAAATGTCTGCCGGTGCCAGCGTGAGCGATCCCCACGGCATCCAAATAACCGCAGGTGGCCATGATCCCTTCCTCGCCGTAATCGAAGGCGTGATTGTTGGCCGTCGAAACCAGATTGACGCCCAACCACTTTAAGTCTTCGAGCAGCTGCGGCTCGGTCGTCATGTAAGTACCGCCGCTGATGTTCTGATGTCCTTCGAGGTAGCGATGCACAGCGGTTTCCAAGTTGGCAAAAGTAGCGTCGGCGCCGGTGCAAACCTCGCGCAGTTTTAAGTAGCGCTCCTCGCCGAATACCGCCAACCGCCGCGTCGGCATGACATCGCCCAACAGCATCATGCAAAAGTCGCCCTGCTCGGCATCGTAAAGCATATGATCTCTCAACTAATATTCAGTGAACTCAATGTAGGTTCGTAAAGCAGTTGAATGACAGTGCCGTCGGGATCGGCACAGTAAAACGACGCGCTGCCGTCGCGATGAATCTTGAACGGCTGGACGATCTTGACGCCGCGCGAAATAAATTCAGCTTCCAGCTCTTTCACCCGCTCGACGCTGTCGACGATGAAGCCAAAATGATCGAGCTGTTTTTCCTCGGCACCCTTGGCAAAGCGCTCGGTAACTTCGTGAATCGCGATGTTGTCACAGCCAGACGAGAGATAAACATTTTGCGGGTCGGGCTCCCAGACGACATCCATGCCGAGAATATTTTGATAGAACTCTTTCGCCCGCGTGGCGTCGCCCACCTTGAGCGCGATATGACGCATACCCTTTATTCCCGCGATGCGACCCATGCTCCGACTATAGCACAACGAAGAATAATTACAGACCAAGGCCGCGCGCCGACAGCGCTCTCTCCCTAGCGAATCTCGATAATTTATGTTTTATAGAAAGCTCCATCGCCATTTCAACCACGATCATGGCCAAGCGAAGCAAACTCAGCCGCACCACCCATCCGCATCTCGGCATTTTGGCCGATATCAGCACGCTGGTCACCCACTCCCACGACCTCCAGGAAACCCTCGACAACATCGTCGCCACGGTGGCGGACCGGATGCAGACCGAAGTCTGTTCACTGTATATTTACGATCGCGAGAAGAGCCGCCTGACGCTGTGCGCGACCATGGGTCTCGATCCGGAAGCGATCGGCAAGGTCTCCATGGCCACGGCTGAGGGGCTCACCGGCATGGTGATCGAGCGCATGAAACCGGTCATGGTGGTCGATGCGCTCAAGCATCCGCGTTACAAATATTTTCCGGAGACTCACGAAGAACACTTTCACTCGTTCCTCGGCGTGCCGCTGATCGAAAAGAAACAGCCGCTGGGCGTGTTAGTCGTACAAACTTCCCGGCGGCGGGAATTTTCCCGCGACGAGATCAGCCTGCTCAAGACCATTTCGGCGCATGCTTCGAGCATAATAGTTCAAGCGCGCCTCGCCGAGACGCTTAAGAACAAGGAAGAAGAACAAAAAGAATTTCAAAAGCGCATGAACGCGGCCATGCGCAAGCTTCGTTCCTACGAGGGCGGCCGGCGCGAGCGCCCGGCGAAAACCAAACAACACTGGCGTGGCCGGTTAGACGGACTGGCGGCGTCGCCGGGGTTTGGCCGCGGCAAGGCCTTCGTCCTCGACCCGCGCATGGACTTGAGCGCGATTGCCAAGAAAAAAGCCCGCAAACCGCAGCATGAGATCGAACGTTTCCGCGGCGCGGTGGAGCGCGGCATTGAACAGATCGGAGTGATCAAGAACCGCATGAGCCATTTGATCTCCGCCGAAGAAGGGGCGATCTTCGATGTCTACCGTCTGATCCTCGAAGACCCTGAGATCATCCACCAGATCGAGCACCAGATCCGCAAGGAAGGTTTTACCGCCGAGTATGCCGTGCGGCTGGTCTTTGAACGGTACATGGAATCGATCGCCAAGAGCGAAGACAGTTACTTTCGCGAGCGCACCACCGACGTCAAAGACGCCGCCCAACGGCTATTGGAAAATCTTTCCGGCACCGCCGGTCAGCAATACGATATTCCCGCCGACGCGGTATTGGTCGCCCAGGATCTCTCGCCGGCCGATTTAAGTTTGCTCGAAGGCGACAAATTTAAAGGCATCGTTTTGTCCACCGGCGGCGTCACCTCCCACGCTTCTATTCTCGCCAAGTCCTTCGAGATTCCGAGCGTCGTCGGCGTCGAAGGTTTGATGGACGGAGTCCACCAAGGCGATCTGTTGATCGTCGACGGCAACTCTGGCGGCGTTCATGTCAATCCCAACCCCGAAGTCATTCGCGAGTACGACCGCTTGGAACGGGACTATGCCGATTTGAATCGCGAGTTGGGCGAGCTCAAAGACCTGCCGGCGGAAACCACCGACGGCCACCGCGTCGCGCTTTATGCCAACATCGGTCTGCTAAGCGACGTCGCCTTCGCCAACTTGCACGGCGCTCAGGGAGTCGGGCTCTACCGAACCGAGATTCCGTTCTTGACCCACCGCGACTTTCCGAGCGAGGAAGAACAATACGCCCTCTACAAACGCGTCATCGAAGGCATGGCCGGAAAGCCCGTGACGATTCGCACCTTGGATATCGGCGCCGACAAATATCCGACCTACATGCGTAGCGTTGCCACAGAGCCGAATCCGTTCTTGGGCTGGCGCTCGATTCGCATTTCCCTGGAGGTCGAAGAAATTTTTAAGACCCAGCTGCGCGCGATTCTGCGGGTCGGCGACCTGGGCCGAGTGCGCTTGCTGGTGCCAATGATTTCCAGCCTCGAGGAAATCTACAAAGTTAAGGAGCTGCTCGCCGAAGCCAAAAACGAGCTGGAGCGGGACGGCACGCCCTATGATCGGCAGATGGAACTGGGAATCATGGTCGAGGTTCCGTCGGCGGTCCAACTCGCCGAACGTTTTTTGCGCGAAGTAGATTTTTTGAGCATCGGTACCAATGACCTGATCCAGTATCTCTTGGCAGTGGACCGCAGCAATCGTAAAGTCGCCGGTTTGTACGAGCCGCTCCATCCGGCGGTGCTTGCAGCGCTCAATCACACCATGGAAGCCGGCAAAAGAGCCGGCAAGCGCGTCGGCATGTGTGGCGAAATGGCCGCTGATCCGCTCAGCGCGCTCTTGCTGCTGGGCATGGGCCTCGAAGAGTTCAGTATGGGCTCGCTCTACATTCCGGTGATCAAAAAAGCGCTGCGATCGACCAGTTATCAAGCCGCCAAAAGCGCCGCGCAAATCGTCCTCGGCATGGACTCTGTGGGCGAGATCAAGCGCTTTCTATTCGAGCAAATTCGTCAGCTTGGCATGGTCGAGCTTTTGGAAATGTACCACTGAGCTTGAGCGCCAGACCGTTGCTCCGGTCCATTTGAACCCGCCGCTGCTTGATTTCCGAAATCCGAAGCGGTATAAGAATCTTCGAACGATCGTTCGAAAATTCTGAAAGGATTTCTCATGCACAAAATAGTCACCTTCGATGACTGGATTGACAATTTCCGCCAGTGGCAAACCGACATCGGTTACGACCCGACGCTACTGGGGAACTATAAGTTTGAAACCAAGCTCGGCGAAATCCATGCCCCACAGATCGAGTTTGGCGATTTCAAAGGCCAGCAGAAGTGGCAGCGCGTCACGCAAATCCCCAATCAGTCGATCCGCGATGCCTTGATGAATTTGATCGTCTACCAAGGCGACACCGAGTTCGCGTCCGTCGAACAGCAGAAAAACTTGCTCGACACCGCGCCGACGGAATATGACCGCCAAGCTCTGATCCGCGTCAACAGTGAAGAGATGCGCCATGGCTGGCAGATGTGTTACCTGTTGGTCAACTATTTTGGCGAATCGGGCAAACTCGAAGCGCGCAAACTTTTGGAGCGGCGCGCGTTCCGCGGCGACCGCTTGCTCGGTTCTTTCAACGCGCCGGTGAACAACTGGCTCGATTTCTTTACCTACACCGAATTCGTCGATCGCGACGGCAAGTATCAGCTGACGATGCTGTCGCACTCGGCCTTCGCGCCGCTAGCCGAGAGCGTAACGGCGATGCTCAAGGAAGAGTTCTTTCACATGTTCACCGGCCACACGGGCCTAACTCGTATTCTAAGAGCGGGCAAGATCCCGATTCCTATCGTGCAAAAATATTTCAACAAGTGGCTCTCGACCGCATACGATCTGTTCGGCACCGATCATTCCTCCTCTGCCCATTGGGCTTACACCTGGGGTCTGAAAGGGCGATACGACGAACATGACGCCAAAGTTCCGGCTGAGAAAGATAAGCTCAACGACCTGGCGCGCGAACATTACATGGGCGAGTCGCAGAAGCTGATCGATCAACTCAATCAGTTGATTGCCGAAGGCCAGCCCAAACTCAAAGCTCCCGACTTGAAGTTTAACCGTTCCATCGGCGAGCATGTCGGCAAGCCCTACAGCGTCACCGGCGAGCTGCTTTCCAGCGAAGCTTACCAGCAACATCGGCGCGAAACTTTGCCGACGCCGGAGGACGAACAGATCCTAGCCGAAATTATCAAAGGCAAAGATTGGGTGTCGCAGATGCAGATGAATTAGGCCGAGTCTGAACCTGTTGCATATCATTTTGCCGGCTAGTAAGTAGCATTCAAGGAGAAGCCCGTGAGCCAAGCTTGTCTGGTTTGTCAGAACATCGATTGCAAGTCCCGTGGAGCGGATCAGTTGATGGCGAATCTCCAACAGCGGATCGCCGCCAAAGGTCTCAAGGACATCGAAGTGAAATCCTACATGTGTTTCGGCGCCTGCCAAGAAGGTCCCAACGTCGTGATCTACCCGGAGAAAAACTGGTACGCCCGCGTCAAGACCGAAGATCTCGACGACATCGTCGCACATCTTGCCGGCGGACCGCATGTTCAACGCTTGGACACCATCGATTCATCTTTGAAGGAATTGATCTATCAGCTTCTCGACACGGGAATTTTCTAAGCCATGCAGGGCATCCTTTTCCCCAGCGCTGTCCCTGAAGGCCGTGAGGGCCTGAAAGAGTACCGCGCCCGCGGCGGTTACCAAGCGCTCGCCCAAGCCAGCAAAGGCCCGGCCGAAGCCATCGTCAAGATCGTTACCGATGCCGGGCTGCGCGGTCGCGGCGGTGCGGGATTCCCGACGGGGAAGAAATGGCAATTCACCCGTGAAGCGCCGGAAGAGCCGCGCTACCTGGTCATGAACGGCGGCGAAGATGAACCGGGCAGCAAGAAAGACCGCGTGCTGCTGGAGAATCTGCCGCACCTGGTCGTCGAAGGCGCGATTCTCTCGGCGTATGCGATCGGCGCAAGCAAAGCTTACCTCTACATTAACGCTAGATATGACGTTGCCATCAAGAGCATCACCGATGCGCTGGATGAAGCGAAAAGCGCCGGCTTTTGGGGCGAAAACATTCTTGGCGGCGATTTCGATTTAGATTTCGAGATCGTCGCCGCACCGCACAACTATGTCGCCGGTGAAGACACCGCGGTGCTCGAAGTGATCGAAGGGCGCAAACCGCTGCCGCGTCAAAAGCCGCCCTTTCCAGTTACCTTCGGACTGTTCGGCAAACCGACATCGGTTAATAATGTCGAGACCCTCGCCAACGTCGCGCCGATATTGCTCAAGGGCGCCGAATGGTATCGCAAGTTCGGCACCGCCGAGAGTACCGGCACGATGATTTTTTCGCTCGGCGATAGCGTCAATCGGCCCGGAGTTTACGAGTTGCCGTTCGGCACGCCGCTGCGCTATTTGATCGAAGAGTGCGGCGGCGGTCTCAAGAGCGGCAAGAAAATCAAAGCGATCATGCCCGCCGCGCCGTCCTCGGCATTTCTGCCGCCGGATAAAATCGACACGCCGCTCGACCACAACTCCATGCGCGACGCCGGTTCGGCGCTCGGCTGCGGCGTGATCAAGCTAATCAGCGAAGGCACTTGCATCGTCGAAGAAGTGCTGCGCATCGCCGATTTTTTCACCGCGGAATCCTGCGGCCAATGCCCCGCTTGCCGCATGGAAACCAACATGCTGTCGATGATGATGAAGAAAGTTCAAGCCGGCCAGGGCGGCCAGCCGATGCTCGAACAGTTCAATAAAATTCTCGCCTTCAACAAGGGCAAAGGTTTTTGTAATCTAATCGCCATGCCCGGTCCGCCCATCGAAAGCGCGCTCAAACTCTTTCCGGCCGACTTCGAAGCTCACTTGACCACTGGGAAATGCGCGGCGAATTGACGTCTAGCCTGCATTATTCAAGCTACGAGGAAACCTGACGACACTGTGTCGATCGAGGTGCGACCCTGGAGGAACGAAGGCATCGGCGCGAATGTTTCATATCGTGCTCGACGCTCGGCACGATGTTTGAACTTTTCGCTGCTGATCTCATAAGCACTTCACCGCGCTGGCATCTTCAAGGCACAACTGCTTTGCCTTCGTTCCGGAAGGGTTGCGCCTCGATCGCAGTTTTACTGCGAACAATCCGGGCTAGTAATTAATGGCTCACTTCAAAGGGATGTCCCGCGACATCCCTTTATTATTTCTCGCCCGTCTAGGTTGACCCTTTCATTCACGCCTTGATAGTATCCAAGTGGATCTACACCAGGGTCCGTTCATGGCCACGATTACAAAGTTACTCCTATGCGCGTTGGTTGTGCTGTTCAGCGGCGCCACGGCTCAGTCCAACAATCACGAATCGATCATCGAGAGAGCCAAGAAGGAAAGCTCGCTGGTTTTGTATACCTCGATGACCGTCGACCAAGCGCAGAAACTCAACGACGCGTTCACAGCGCGCTATCCGTTTTTGCCGGTTGCCATGTTCCGCGCCGTCGGCGAGCGCCTGCTGACCAAGATTTTGACCGAGGCCCAAGCCGGCAAGTTCGACTTCGATGTCGTGCAGTCGGCGGAAACTCAGGCCTATTTTCTCAAGAAACGAAACCTGCTGGCGAAATATTTTTCGCCGGAAGCGAAAAACCTGCAAAAAGGTTTCTTCGATCCCGAAGGTTTCTGGTCTGCCGTGTATATGATGCCCAACGTGATCGGCTACAACACGCGCATGGTCCAGCGCAGCGAAGTGCCGAAATCGGACGACGACCTGCTCCAGCCCAGATGGCAAGGCAAGATCGGCATGGATCATACCAAGCCCGAATGGTTCGCCTGGAAAGTGAAGCGGATGGGCGAAGACAAGGGTTTGGCGTACATGCGCAAACTCGCCAGGCAGGAGTTTAAACTTTATTCCGGGCTGACGATTCTTACCAGTCTGCTCGCCGCCGGCGAATTTCCCCTCGTGCTCAATACCTACATTCACAATGTTGAAGACGCCAAACGCAAGGGCGCGCCGGTGGATTGGCTGGCCCACGACCCGGTGTTCACGAAATTCCAACCCATCGCCGTCGGCGCCAGGGCGCCGCATCCAAACGCCGCCAAGCTGTTCATCGATTTCATGCTCTCCGAAGAAGGACAAAAAATCATCGTCTCCTTCGGCCGCATGCCGACCCGGCGCGGCCTGAGCAGCACCGCGCGCGGCGCGGATAAATTAAATTACGTCATCGATGAAATCAGCGCCGGCGATGACTACAATAAAAACTACCAACAGTTTCGGACGATTTTCGGCGCGCCGAAATCCTAAGGAGAAATTTACATGAGACCTAAGCCGATCAAATGGCCCAACGACGCGAAGATCGCCGTCAGCTTTTTCGTCGCCTTCGAGGCCTTTGAAAAGTTCTCGCAATACCGCCGCGACGGCGACAAACCGGACCTTGCTTCGCTCGCCTACGGCGAATACGGCGGCAAAGCCGGCATCTGGCGCATCATGGACGTGCTGGAGCGCAACGGCGTCAAGGGCACCATCGACACCAACGGCAGGGTCGCCGAACTGTATCCCGACGCGGTGAAAGAGTTAAGCGACGCGGGCCACGAAATCGTCGGCCATGGGTGGGTCAACGACATTTACTTGACCTCCCTGGAAAAGGACGCCGAGATCAGCAACATCAAGCGAACCTTGCATACGCTGGCAAAGATCACCGGCAAGCGCCCGGTGGGTTGGGTCAGTCCGGGCCATCGGATCAACGACAACACTTTTACCCATCTCATCAACGAAGGCATCTACTGGACCGGCGACCTGCCCGGCCCCGATGTCCCCGAACACCGCATGATCAATCTCAAGCCGCTGGTGATCATGCCGCGCTGCGATTACGCCAACGATCACGCGTTGATCTTTCGGACGAAAAATCCCGCGCGCAATTATTTCGACAGCTTCAAGATCGCCTTCGACTATCTCTACGCCGAAGGCGAAGCCGGCGCGCCGAAACTCATCGACGCTCTGGTGCACGCCCATATCGGCGGCCGGCCGAATATCATCGGCGTATTCGAGGAATGCATCCGCTACGCTAAAAGCTTCAAAGACGTCTGGTTCTGCACCAAAGGCGAGATCGCCAAGTGGTACCTCGATCAGTACGTAACTAAATCCTAGTTGAGGTAAATGAATGTTGGCAATGGGTATCAGCAAAAAATTTCTTGACGGTCTCAAGTCCGACCAACTGCTTTTGCAGTTCGATTGGGACGAATGGCTCGCCATCGCGCCGCCCTATGCCGATGGCAACTTTAATACTCAGGATGTCACCACGCGCTACCACCGCAACGGTTACGACTGGGACATGCACGGCACGCTCTACACGCCGGAGAAAGAAGTCGACGGCCAGCGCGCCTTTGTTTTCTTTCACGGCGGCGCCGCCAGCGAAAAGATCATGGATCTAACGCCGGACGGCCGGCCCGGTTTGGCGCGCGTGCTCGCCGCACAGGGCTTTAAAGTATTGTCGCTCACCTATCCCGGCCATTATCCGCCCGGCGGCGTTTGGAAAATTCCCGTGCCCGAACGCATGCCGATCTATCTGCTCGACCGAGATCTAACCGAGGATGAAATTCTCGACCGCAATTTGAAATGCACTTTCAACGTCATCCTCCAAGGCGCCGGTTTGCTCACCGACCAACATCTCGCCGGCCGTGAGGTCATCGGCTTCGGCCACTCCACCGGCGGACCGATGGCGGCACACCTGACGCGCTTTTCCAAGCAAACCAAAGTCATCGGCATCGTCGGCTTCGGCAGCGGCGGTCCGGACGGCTGGCGGAGGGAATGGCGCGAAAAAACCGGCGCCGAGAAGTATGCGGAAAAACCCATCGATCATATCTCGCGCCGCTCGCCGGACTCGTTCAAGAACTCCGGCTACGTCGATCCGCAAGATTTGACGCCCTGGGGCGGCGCCGACGACTACATCCGCCTGGTCACGCCGCTGCGCTCGCAGATGAAAACCAGCCTGTGCGACAACCAGCACAACGCGGCGATGGGAATTCTAGACGAGTACCCCAAGCGCACCGGCCTACCGCGCGAGGAATATTTCGATCACCTCCAGGAGCCGGATAGTAATTGGTTGAAAACCATTCGCGTGCTGCTGGTCGCCGGCGAAAACGACAAAGGCCACTGGGTCAACGGCGGCGCGCCGCTGGAAAACAAACGCGAGATGTTCATGGGTGCAAAATATGCCGCCACCACCCACGGCGCTCACGTCGTGTTGATTCCGCGCTACGGTCACGTTGGCTACGCCGAGCTTTACAACGAGAAGATCGCTTATCTGTGGCTCTGGGCGCACCAGTCCGGTTATTTCGCTTAACCGTTATTTACTGTCGGAGGACTTTACTATGCTGCTGCAAGTTATCGCCTGGATGATTGCCGCCGTTGTGATGGCGGCGAGTTCAGCACAGGCGGCGCAAACAAAATCGCTGTCGCTGGCCGAGCTGGCGCTTTATAAGGGCAAAGATCGCGGCACGATTCTACTCGAAGGCGCCAAGAAAGAAGCCCAGGTTACTTTCTACACGTCGAATACATGGATGGCCGGCGCGGTGTCCCAGGAGTTCGGCAAAAAATATCCGTTCATCAAGACCAACGTCTGGCGCAGCGACTCGAAAGAGTTACTCAAGCGTTTGACCGATGAGATGGCGGCGGGCCGCTTCATCGCCGACGTCGTGGAAACCAGTCCCGACTATATGGCGCTCCTAAACGCTTCGAACACATTTCAAGAAGTTTTTTCACCGGAGCTCGCGCCCTATGGCGACAACGTAAAGTTCAAAGGTAAAAACGGTTATCTCCATTGGACCAGCCGGGAGCTTTACATCAGCTTGGGATTTAACACGAAAATTATCCCGCCCGCCGATGCGCCGAAAACCATGAAGGATCTGCTCGATCCCAAATGGAAAGGCAAAATGTCCATCGCCGGCACCACCACCGGCACGCAATGGATCGGCGCGATCATCGAAGCTTTTGGCCGCGAGTTTCTCGAAAAACTAGCGGCCCAAGAAATCAACCTGCAAAACATTTCCGGCGCGGCGTTATCCCAGCTCGTGGCTTCGGGCGAAGTACCGCTATCGCCGACGATCTTCAATTCCAACATTGCCGTCGCCAAAGAAAAAGGCGCGCCGGTGGAGTGGCGTCCCATCGATCCGGTGATCGCGACCACGGGAACTTCCGGCATGGTGATCAAAGCGCCCAATCCCCACGCGGCGCTGCTGTTTCTCGACTTTCTCCATTCAAAAGAGGGACAACAGGTTGTACTCAAAGGCGGTTTAAGCTCGGCGCGCAATGATGTCGGCTCGCTGGCGCAAAAATTTAAAAAAGTTTACATCGAGAGCAGATATCCGCCCGAAGAGTTGGAAAAGAAATTCGACGAATGGGACGGCCTCAAGCGCAAGCTATTCATCAGCAAGCGCTGACGCTTTCAGGAGGCGAGTCATGCTGGATAAATGGCGCGCGCGCATCGGTTGGATTCATCCGCGGGTAAATAGCGACATCGAAGTCTATGATTTCTACCAGGCGGCGCCCAAGGATGTCGTCCTGGTGGTGACCCATCTCGAAGTGGTCGATTCCGCGCGCAATGAAGAAGTCGAGGCATCGCTGAAGCTTTTAGAAAGAGCCGTTGAGCGCCTCAGTCTGGCGAGCGTCGATTTCATCATGAAAAACGGCGCGCCGGTCCACCTGCACGATGGCAACGAAGGACATAAAAAAATTCTTGAGCGTCTCCGCGCAGCGTCTAAAGTCCCAGTGACAACCAGTTCTCAGGCGCTCGCGGATGCTTTTCACACGCTGGGCGCGAAACGCATTCTGTTGATTTCTTCCTGGCGCAACGAATCGATGCACCTATCGGACAATTTGCGAAATTTCTTAAGCGCGGAAAACATTGAGATCGGCGCCGCTGAAGGGATCGGCGGACGGCAGCTCCATTCCTACGAAAAGCTCGGCCTTGCGCCGGCGGAGATTTACCGCAACGCCGTGAGCGCGTGCGAGAAACATCCCGAAGTCGATGCCGTCTACATCCAATCCGGAACCATGGCGACCCTCGGCATCATCGACGCGCTGGAACAAAAAATCGGCAATCCCATCGTCAGTTCCAACAGCGTCAACATCTGGGGCTCTTTCAAACCGCTCAATATCAAAGTCGGCGCCGGCTTCGGTCGCCTGCTCGCAAGCATTTAGCCCGGATTAGTCATGCTACGAGGAAACCTGACGACATTGTGTCGATCGAGGTGCGACCCTGGAGGAACGAAGGCACCGGCGCGAATGTTTCATTTTGTGCTCGGCGCTCGGCGCGATGTTTGACCTTTTCACTGCTGATCTCATAAGCAACTCGCCGCGCTTGCAGCTTCAAGGCACAGGCCCTTTTCCGCCACAGGCGGATCAGCCTCAGGCTGAGCCTTCGTTCCGGAAGGGTTGCACCTCGATCGCTGTTTTACCGCGAATAATCCGGGCTAGGAATCGCTGCGCCATGACCAAGCGCCTAAACTGCTGCCTGTTATTTCTACTCGTGCTTTGCGTCTACCACACGCTGCACGCCGCCCAAGCACCTCAGAAGGTCGCCAAAACCGCCGCGACCAAAGTCCGCATCAGCCAATCCGCCGTCAGTGCGCGCTCGACGATTCTCTGGACCGCCCAGGAGCTCGGCCTTTTCGCCAAGCACGGCGTTGACGTGGAGGCTATTTATTTGCGCACCAGTCCTTTACAGATGACGGCGCTCGCCACCGGTGAAGTGCAGTTCGCCGCCAGCGGCGGCGCGCCGATCCTATCCGCCGCTTCGGGCGGGCAAGATATCAAGATCATCGCCAGCTCAAGCAACCGGCTTACCTACGATCTAGTCGTGCGTCCGGAGATTAAAGAAGCGAAGGATATGCGCGGCAAACGCTTTGGCGTCACTACGATCGGCGGCACGACTTGGATGGCGTCGTATCTTACGCTCGAACATCTGGGCCTGGACGCCAATCGCGATCAAATCCGCATCAACGCCATCGGCAACCAAACCATCCTCGCCCAGGCGTTGGAGTCGGGAATTATCGACGCGACGCTCCTCGATCCCTTTCTGAGCCGCGGCATGAAGCTCAAAGGATTGCCGGTGCTCGTCGAACTGCGCCGCGCCAAGATTCCCTTTACCAACAGCGCCATCGCGGCCAACGGCAATTTCCTGCGGGACTATCCTGAAGTCGTCGAAGCCGTGTTGAAAGCGCTGTTTGAAGCGCAAGCCTTTATCAGCGCGCCGGCCAATCGCAATGCCGTAGTCAAAACCATGATGCGGCAGATGAAACTTAACGATCTGACGATTTTAGAAGAAGGTTATCAAGACCTGCTGATTGGACTGGAGAAAAAACCCTACGCGGCCATCGAAGGATTGCGCAACATCCAACGGATCATGGCAACGCTCAATCCTAAAGTTAGCCGCTCAAAGGTCGAAGACATTATCGACAACCGTTTCATTCGCAAACTCGATGACAGCGGTTTCATCGACGCCCTGTACAGCAAAAATTAATTTGCGATTTAAACCGGCTCGCTGAAAATAATCCGAGGAGAAAATATGGCTGCAACAGTTCTGATCACCGGCGCCAACGGCTTCATCGGCTCCCATGTGACAAAACTGATGGAATCCCTCGGCCACAAAGTCGTGCCCATCGATGTCGTGCCGCGTGCGCCGGATCTTTCGCTGCTGGTGATAAATTCATCAAGCCACATCATGAACGTCACCGACGGCGCCGCGTTCCGCGCGCTGTGTGAAAAAGAAAAGCCAACTCACGTTTTCCACGCCGCGCACCCGCCGCGCGACGAAAGCCCCACCGTGATCGACTACTGTTATCACGCCATGACCAATATTCTGGAAGCGGCCAAAGATCTAAAAATCCAGCGCGTCGTGTACTCCAGCTCGGCGTCGATTTACGGTCAGCTCAGCAAACCGGACGGCGGTCTGGTCAAAGAAGACGACGCGGTGACGATCTATCCGACTTATTTTTATCGCGCGGCAAAGACAGTCTCGGAATGGATGGGCAATTTCTATCAGGAAAAGCATGGCGTCGACTTCGTCGCCCTACGCTATTCATCGGTGTACGGCCCCGGACTTTATCGCAGCATCCCGTTGGAACTGAAGAAAGGCATCCTCGGCCAACCCTGCCGGCCCTTTCTCACCCGCCCGCTGGACGATTTAATTTACGTCGATGATGTCGCAGACGGCGTCAGCCGCGCCCTGTTCACCCAAGGCCCGCTCAGCAAAGCCTACAACATCGGCCTGGACAAAACCTACGTCAGCGAAGATTTGCAGCGCGCGATCGAGAAAGCGCTGCCCAATTTAAAATTCGAAATCGGCCAACACCCCAACGCCGCCGAAGTCGCGCCACACCGGCTGCGCAATCCATTGGATATTTCGCTGGCGAAAAAAGAACTCGGTTGGGCGCCGAAGATCTATCTTGAAGAAGGAATCGCCAAACTGACGGCGTGGTTACAGGAGAACAAAGCTCGGCTGCGTTAATAATTGCGGAAGAGCGATTGACGACGATTATGAACGGGGAGGATCGTAAGTTCATGTGCGGAGTCGCCTTAACGCTAAGAAAGTGTAGCCCCTCCCGGTACCATTGACCCAACGGCCACGGTCATGAATACTATCATCCGAGGTGAACCATGACCCCATTGGAACTCTTGCAAAATAGGCGAGACGACATTCGACGCATCGCAACTAAACACGGCGCCTATAATCTCCGGGTATTCGGATCGGTGGCGCGCGGCGAAGCCAGACCTGAGAGCGATATCGATTTGCTGATTGAGAAAGGTCCAACAACAAGTTCCTGGTTTCCTGCCGGCCTGGTGTTGGAGCTAGAAGAGATGTTGGGGCGCAGAGTTGAGATCGTCACAGAAAAGGCTCTTAACCCCGACTTGCGCGACCGTGTGCTCAGCGAAGCCATCCCCCTATGAACAAAGACGATTGGGTCTATCTCCGCCACATCCTGGATCGGATTCGCCGTATTGAAGAAGATGCCGTGGACGGGCGCGAGCGCTTCATGGCATCGCATACGCTCCAGGACGCCGTGCTGCGGAGTTTACAAGTCATGGCTGAATCGACTCAACGTTTATCGGAAACGGCGAAAGCGACACAGCCGCATATTGAATGGCGAGAGATTGCCGCTTTTCGAAACATCTTGGTTCATGACTACCTTGGGATTGACCTGGACACGGTCTGGGACATCACTCAACAAAACATCCCAGTACTGAAGCACGCGGTCGAGCAAATGCTGCGAACAAGTCAGACCGACGACCACGACCCGTAGGCAACTCAACACCCAGCGTGTCCTCGACACCGCTTAAGTCGCCCCCCACCGCTTACGTAATCCGCTGGAAATTATTCTTGTGAAAATGAGACTGGGCTCAGCTCCGAGGATCTATTTCTAGCTCGCCTTGTAGGATCTGATTCGTTTGGCTTTCCGATTGACAGGAACAGCGGCAATTCATACATTCGCCGCTGTCTAATGTTCCGACCAAGGAGGAGACCATGTCCTCGATTAAAAGTTTTCGCTACACCGGCCCATCGCTGAGCATCGCGATCATCATGTTGACGATGATCAACGCTCTCGCCGCCGGCGCGCCGATGACGGCTGCGCAGATCGCCCTCTACCAAGGCACCGACCGTGAGAAGATCCTCATCGACGGCGCCAAGCGCGAAGGGCAGTTCACGCTCTACACTTCTCACACCTGGTTTAAAACTTTCGTCAAAGAGTTTGAGAAAAAATATCCGTTCGTCAGAGCCTCCGAGTGGCGTAACGACTCCAAGAACGTCATTAGAAAAGTGCTCGAGGAAGTGAAAGCCGGCCGCGTGCTCGCCGACGTCGTCGAAACCACGTCCGACGGCATGGGCGTCTTGAAACGCGAGGGAGTGTTCCAAGAATTTTTTTCGCCCGAAGCACGCTTTTATCCCAACGAACTCAAGCCGAGAGGCAAGAACGGCTTTTTCTACCTGCCGAACCGGGAAACCTACAACAGCTTGGGCTTCAACACGAAATCGATCCCGCCGGCGAGCGCGCCGCGCAGCCTCAAAGACTTGGCCGATCCCAAGTGGAAGGGCAAGATGGCGATCACCAGCACGACCACCGGCGCGCGCTGGGTCGGCAACATTATGGAAAACCTCGGACGCGAGTTTCTCGACAAGCTCGCCGACCAGGAGGTGAGCGTACAGGACATGGCGCCGGCGGCTTTGATAAACTTAGTCGTCTCCGGCGAGATTCCGCTGGCGCCGACAATCTTCGACGCCAACGTCACCTTGGCCAAGCAGAAAGGCGCGCCGGTGGAATGGCGTCCCTTGGAGCCCGTGGTCACCACGGTCGGATTCGCGGCGCTGTTGGCTAAAGCGGCGAACCCACATACGGCGCTGCTCTTCATCGACTACTTGCTCTCAAAAGAAGGCCAGCAACTGATCATGAAAGGCGGCCTGTGGTCGCCCCGCGAAGACGTTGGCTCGGTGGATCAGAAATTTAAGAAAAACTATTTGGACGAAAAATATTCTTCGGAAGAAATGGAAGTCAAACTCGGCCAGTGGGAAACTTTGCTGCGCCAACTGTTTTTGCGGAAACGGTAACGGCTTCGCTGACAGTGGCGCGCTATATGGAAATTTGGCGAAGGAGCTAAGGATGTTTACCAATCGCACGGGCAAAATAATTTCGATTCTTTTTCTGTTTCTCCTCCATGCGGCCACCGCAGCCGGCGCCAGCGCGCCGATGTCGATTGCCCAATTGGCGCTCTACCAAGGGCCCGATCGCGAAAAGATTCTCATCGACGGCGCGAAGAAGGAAGGCCAACTGACCCTTTACGACTCCCACACTTGGTTCAAAACTTACGTCAAGGAATTTGAAAAGAAATATCCGTTCATCGCGGTTTCCGAGTGGCGCAACGACTCGAAGAATGTCATCCGTCGCGCCATGGAGGAGTTCGCCGCCAACCGCGCCATCGTCGATGTCGTCGAAACCACTTCCGAAGGCATGGGCTTGATGAAACGGGACGGCCTGTTTCAAGAATACTTTACCCCGCAGGCGCGCTTTTATCCCGACACGGTGAAATCGAAGGGCAAAAACGGTCTTTATTATTTAGGCGACCGCGAGACTTACAACAGCTTGGGATTTAACTCCACGTTGATCGCGCCGAACGAAGCTCCCAAGGCTCTCAAAGAGCTGCTCGATCCGAAGTGGAAGGGCAAGATGTCCATCGTCAGCACATCGACGGGCGTGCGCTGGATCGGCGTGATGATCGAAGTCATGGGCCGCGAGTTTCTCGGTAAAATGGCCGATCAGGAGTTGAAAGTCCAAGACATGTCCGGCGCCGCATTGTCCGGACTGGTGGCGTCGGGCGAAGTGCCTTTGTCGCCGACCATCTTCGACGCCGATGTCACCGTTGCCAAACAAAAAGGCGCGCCGGTGGAATGGCGCCCCCTCGACCCCGTGATCACCACCGTGGGTTATTCCGGTTTGTCAGCCAAGGCGCCCCACCCGCACGCGGCATTGCTCTTTCTTGATTACGTGCATTCCAAGGAAGGACAACAGCTGATGATGAAAGGCGGGCTCTGGTCGCCGCGTGAAGATACCGGATCGCGGCAGCAAAAGTTCAAGAAAATCTATCTGGACGAGAAATACTCGCTTGAAGAATTGGAAAACAAATTTTCCCAGTGGGAAAAGTTGCTGCGGCAGCTGTTCGTAACGCGGAAATAATCGCGATAACAAACCAGCGCGACCGGCCGGTCGCCCCTACATCTTACTCTCGTAATACTGCCGCGCCCACGCCGCGATATCACCGCGCCGAGCGAACCATACGTCCTTGTGGCTTTTCGCATAGGCGATGATCTTTTCGAAGGTGTCGATATAGGGCACCCGCGAGCTTAAGTAGCCGTGCGTGATCACGTTCATCATGGTCGGATCGCGATCGCCAATCTGGTATCGGTAATCGAACTCGTCTTTGAACTTCTCGAAAAACTCGTGGCGCGTGCCCTCTTCTTGCATGCGGTGGTCGTTGATCGTGTACTGATGCGGGATCATGATCAGTGTCTTGCCGGCGACCTGAATCGGATAGGGCATCTCGTCGTCGTGATAATCGCAGTTGTAGAGCAGCCCCGCTTCGAGATTTAATTCGAGCGTGCTGTCGGTGGAGCGCACCCCCGGCGACGACCAACCGGTGGGGCGCTCGCCGGTGAGCTTGGTAATCGCCTCGACGGTCTTGAAAATATTCTCGCGCTCCTGCTCGCGCGTCAGCATGTAAAGATATTCGCCCTGGTCCCAGCCGTGGGCGACCAGCTCGTGGCCGCGGCCATGCGCATACTTCACTAAATCCGGCCAATAATCGCAGGTAAGTCCATTGATTGGCAGGCTGACTTTCAAATCGTAGTTGTCGCAGATGTCGAGTAGCCGCTTGACACCGAGCTTGCCGCCGAAATCGCGAAAGGTTTCGGTGGAATAGTCGCGCTTGCACAGCGCATTGGCCGGCAGCGGCGATTGCAGCGCGCCGCCGCGCGACGGTTTGTTGCGGTCCCAGCACTCAAACGCGATGCCGAGCACGAATGCCACACGAGCGTTGTTGGGCCAGTGAAAAGTTTGCTGCGCCATTTTTCCGATCCTCCGTTCATGCCTGTTGACTTCACTAAACGAAGCAACCTATAGCGTAAGAGTCACGCTTGAACAAGGAGGAAGTCACCGATGAAACCCCGCCCGCTGCCCTATCCCGAAACGATTCTTTACAACGGCAAGATCCGCACGTTTACCTCCGAGAACGCAACCTACGAAGCCCTCGCCGCTGGCGCTTCGCGCATCGTCGCCACGGGGAAATCCGATGACATCCGCCGGCTCGGTGGCGCCGATACACAATTTATAGATTTGCAAGGGCGCACGGCGATCCCCGGCTTGACCGACACCCACGTCCATCTTTCGGAAAAAGGTACGGCGGAAATGAAACTGGTGGACTGCCGCGATTTTTATGTCGACGTCCATTCGGTGGCGGATATTTTACAGCGGCTCGCCAACGCGGCGGCGAGCGCGCCCAAGGGTTCGTGGCTGGTCGCCCACGGCAGTCCGATGCAAGACTTTCGCATCGACGATCATCGCTTCCCCGACCGCCACGATCTCGACCGCGCCGTGCCGGACCATCCCGTGTCGATCTCATTCGGCGCGCACATCACGATCGGCAACACACCGGCGCTCGCCGCCGCGAAAATCAGCCGTGACACGCCGCACCCGGCGGGCGGCCATATCAAGCACGACGCGCAGACCGGCGAGCCCACCGGCGAGCTGCACGAGCGCGCTCAGTTGATCCTTAAAAAAGTCGCGCCGGAATTTAATTATCTGCAACTCAAAGACGGCATCGTCTTCGCCTTGAATCAGTGCCTCGAACGGGGCGTAACCACGGTGCACGATATCGTGCGCTACGCCCAACCGGTGCGCGCCTATCAAGAACTCTACAAAGAAGGCCGCATGCACGCGCGCGTCAGCATCTTGCCGCGGGTGATTGAATCGATGATCGAATCGAAAAGTTTAACTGAGCTCGGTCTGATCACCGGCTTCGGCAACGAGTGGCTGCGCATCGGCGGCGTCAAGATGAGCATCGACGGCGGCATCACCGGGCGCAACGCCTGTTTTCACGAGCCCTATGAAAACGACGAGCACAATCATGGCATTATCAGAATCCAGCAAGACGAATTGAATCACACCGTGCAAGTCTGCCACGACGCCGGTCTGCGCTGCTGCGTGCACGCCATCGGCGACAAAGCCTTCGACATGGCGCTGGACGCCTATGAAAATGCGATTGAGCACTCGCCGCGCAAAGACCACCGGCATAGAATCGAGCACATGGGCAACTGGCTCGCCACGCCGAAATTGATCCAACGCATGGTCCGTTCAGGCATCGTCGCGATCCCGAACATCGCGTTTGCCTACTACATCGGCGATGCGATCTTAGATTGCGTCGGTGAGCGCCGGCTGACCAAAGCATTTCCCTTTCACACGCTGCTGAAAAACGGCGTGATTCTCGCCGGCGGTTCGGATTCGCCGGGCTACTGGCCGGTGGATCCGCTCAGAGACATCGCCACCGCCGCATCG
>Ga0137461_1000011_pt1 | contig 34404 bp, 28 predicted proteins | sample EasRivERMGT746_2_FD_104650 | JGI IMG/M metagenome (GOLD analysis project Ga0137461, IMG submission 104650) | Soil microbial communities from meander-bound floodplain in the East River, Colorado, USA - East River MetaG ERMGT746_2 | ecosystem: Environmental > Terrestrial > Soil > Floodplain ... | reverse complement strand
TTCGACGCATGGATAAGCCGGCTGGCCGACGTCCCAGCGCCGCTCCTTTTCCGGCAACCAATCGCCGCGCAACACTACCTTGCCGCAATTGTCGAACATCCAGCCATGGGACATGCAGCGAAGCCCGTCCGGCTCGACCTGTCCGTAAATCATGTCCACGCCCTGATGCGCGCAGTAACGGCCGATCAACGCCGGTTTGCCGTCGCCGTCGCGAAACAGAATCAACTCTTCGCCGAACAGTTGCACCGGCAACGGTTGGTCGGCTAGCAATTCCTCCGACAAAGCCGCCGGCTGCCAGTAGCGCCGCATCAGATCGCCGCACGGCGTGCCCTTGCCGGTTTGCGTCAATAAATTGTTTTCTTCTTCAGTGATCATTGTAAGGCTCTCAAATTAAGTTGAAGATTGTTAATCACCACGAAGAGCACGAAGTTCGGAGTTTTAATCATCCGAACCCTTCGCGATCTTCGTGGTGAATCATTCCCCTTCTTTTCTTGCCGATAGTCGCCATCAGCCGGTAGCCCGGATGAAGCAGCGCGTAATCCGGCAATCCCTGGATTCCGTGTTACTCCATCAGGCGACAACGTCTGCTCATTTATCGCGCGGCAACGGTTCTTCAACGGAGCGCGGGTTTTCTAACCCGCAACAATACGCGGACAAGAATGTCCGCGCTCCCTTAGACTCCGAACTTCGTGCTCTTCGCCTGTGGTGAGCGTAGTCGAACCATGTCCCTTCGACAATGCTCAGGACAGGCCTTCGTGGTGAAAACTTTCTTTCTTATTTGGTCGCGACTAACTCTCCGAATTCGAATCTTCTACTCTGTGATCTCTGTGTGCTACTATAGCTGCAAATTTGCGCGACTTGCGCAAATTTTTCCCCGGTAATTGCGCCGCTGCTAACAACCGCATCGGAAGGGCAACCACAGGGGGTTGCCCCTACAATTCCGATTCCTCTTTGCGTACTTTGCGTTCCGGTCGCCCTGAGCCTGTCGAAGGGTGCGGTTAAACATCCGAATCCGAATCTTCTACTTTGTGTCCCTTGTGCCCTTTGTGGTAAATCTTCTTCTCCTGTTTGGTTGCGGCTTCGCCGCGCGACGCTCTTCGTGGTGAACATGTTCCTTACTTCAGCTTCCGCAAAATGTTCTACCAATCATAATCTCGATCCCGCCGGGATGCCAATGACCATGAGCGAAGCCGGCAATCGAAGCAAGCAATCGGATTGACAGCAAATTCGGCCAGAGGATATATTCCGCGCAGCCATCACAGCAAGCAGTGGGAGAAAGTAATGCCTAAATGGATTTCTTCGATTGTTTTCGTCGTTCTCGCTCTTTCATTCGTGACGCCGGCCGCCGCCCAAGAGCGCCTGCGCATCGCCTGGGCCGGCAGCACGCCGTCGAACACGCCGATTTGGGTCGCCGAGCAAAAAGGATTCTTCAAAAAGAACGGCTTGAACGCGGAGGTCATCAACATCAGCGCCAGCACCATCGTCATCCAGGCGCTGCTTACCGGCGAAGTCGATTTCATCATCGCGCCGTCCGCCACTCTGGTGACCTCACGCATCGCCGGCGCCGACACGATCATGGTATCGACCAACCTGCCGCTGTTCATCGATCACATCGTCTCGCTCGGCAGCATCACTAGCATCGAGCAGCTCAAAGGCAAAATCGGCGGCGTCAACCGCTTGGGAACGACTTCCGACATGACACTGCGCTTAGCGCTGCGCCGCCTGGGCGTCGATCCGGAAAAAGATACCAAGATCATCGCCACCGGAGAAAATCCCCAGCGGCTCGCCGCCCTGGCGAACAACATTACGCAGTTTACCCTGCTTGGCGAACCGTTAGTCAGAGAAGCCGAGAAGCTGGGCTTTCGCGATCTGTTCGACATCGGCACGCAAAAAATTCAGTATCACGTGAATGCCGTGGTGACCCGTGAAAAAACCGTGAAAGAGCGCCGGCCGCTGGTGATGAAAGTCGTGCGCGCATTCACCGAAGCGCTACACTACATCCATACCAACAAGGAAGAGACCAAAGCACTGATCGGTAAGAATCTTAGAAGCAAAGATCCCGAAGGATTGGAACGCGCCTATCGAGCTTACAACAGTGCATTTCCCGAAGTGCCCTATCCAAACGCCGAGGGCGTCAAAACGTTACTCGACGACATGGCGCCGCGCGACAAAAAAGCCGGCGCCGCCGATCCGAAAAGTTTCGTCGATATGAGTTTGGTGCAGGAACTCGAAGCTTCGGGGTTTATCAAGCAGCTCTACAAAAGATAGGGCGACCGCCGGTCGCCCCTACAAATCCAAATTCTATTTGCGTACGGCGCCCGTGGTGAGCTCGTCGAACCACGTCCCGATCGCCCGGAGCGCGTCGAAGGGTGCGGCTAAAAATTCTTCTGTCTGCGGGCGCGATGAATCGCGCCCCTACTTTGTGATCCTCGTATTACTTTAGTTCAAAGTTTGCGCGGCTTGCGCAAATTTCCGGCAAGCTCGCCGCAGATCCGCCAAAGGACGGATCAGCCACAGTTTTCAAGGCTGAGGCGCGGAGTACGCGGAGTAAAGAGTTTTTTGATTAAGATATACTCCGAATTCTGCGAACTCAGTGTCTCTGCGGTGAAATCTCTTTTTCCTCGCCTATCTCCCGTACACCCGATCAATGAACCCTTCCTTCTCAAGCTCCCGAACGATGCTGTCATCGATCAGGCTGTCCACCGTCACCTTACTGCCCGGCGTTTGCTTCAAGGCGTCGTCGAGCTGGATCTTCATCCCTTCGCGTGAAGTATAAGGAATTCGCTCTATGATCTTAGTGGTGGATTGGTATGAGCTGTCCAGATACGCCTTGTTCGCTCCGCGCAGATACTTGGCGACAATTTTTTGGGTTCCTTCCCTGTTGGTCTTGAAGTAATGCGAAGCTTCGATCAATGCCATGACGACTCTTTTCACGGTGTCGCGCTTTTTGGCCAGGTAGCTTTTGGTCGTCACCGCGCATATGAACGGCAAGGGGTAGGGCTTCGGTAGATCCGCCATATCCGCCAGGATGCGGTGCGGCAGGCCACCGGGAATCAGGTGCACGTTTCCCGGCGGGGAGGGGAATCCGGCGATGATTCCCCGGCTGAATCCGGCGGCGCGCTCCGACGCGCCCCCTATCTGGAGGATCTTTACGTCTTCCATCGGTCTCAGGTTCAGCCCCTTCAACAACTCCCGCGCGGCCACGTCGGAGGCGCTGCCGAAGCGGCTGATGCCGATGGACTTTCCTTTCAAGTCTTCGGGAGACTTGATGCTGTCGAGAACCACCAGCTCGTAGGCCAATACGTTGATCACGCAGCCCACGCTCACCGTGTCGGCCCCGCGCACCGCGGCGTTGGCGACGCCGCTCCCAGCGGCATTACCGACCTGAATGTCCTGAGCGACGATGGCCGCGATGCCGATGGTCGTGCTGCCGATATAAACCAGGTCTACGTCCAGGCCGTGTTTTTTGTAGAAACCTGCGTCCTGAGCGATGGTCCATACCTGGTTGATAGTATCCGTCGAGCTGTACGCGATCTTAATTTTTTCCTGGGCTTGCGCCGCCAGCGGCCAAGCGCCGATTAGAAAAAATATAACGGAACAATGAAACCTTCGGCTACGGTGATGTCTGTGGTTCATAAAGCCTCCTGCTATTTCGCTAATTTGAAGACGGGCGCAACACGCTGTGCGCCCACACTGCCTGTTGCCGCTCGCCTACCGCCTAATTTTTTGCCTCATGCTTTCGCGCGCAGCGCCGCGTACACCTTCTCTGCCGACACCGGTGTGTCGAATATCCGCACGCCGCAAGCGTCATGAACAGCGTTGGCGATCGCCGCCGGCGGCGTCACGTTGGCGTGTTCGCCGATGCCTTTCGCTTCGTACGGACCCGGACCGTTTTTTCCTTTGACCAAAACGGTTTTGAATTTTGGAATGTCGACGATGTTGGGAATCTTGTACTCGCCGAGATTAGTCGTCGTCACCTTGCCCTGGTCGTCGAGCAACTCCTCCATAAGGCCGGAGCCGATCGCCATGATCGCTTCGCCGTCGATCTGCCCCTGATGGCCGAGCGGATTGATGATCGTGCCGACGTCATGGGCGCTGACGAATTTAGTTAATTTCACCCTGCCGGTTTCTCGATCGACTTCGACCTCTGCTACCTGCGCGATAAATGATGTCGACGAACCTTTGCGCGGCACTTCGGTTTCCACACTGACGGCCACCGGCGCGCCCGTCGATTCCACCACCTCACTCAATGTCAACGACTTGCGTTTGCTTCCCTTGCTGGAGAACTTTCCCAACTTGTAAACTACCTGATCTTCCGTGCAGCCAAGCAGCTGCGCCGCATGCGCGTTGAGTTTTTTGCGCAGCTCAGCCGAAGCTTCAAACGCCGCGGCGCTGTTGATGTTGGTCGAGCGGCTGCCGCCGAAACCGACATCGACGCTGTAGGAAACGTCCGCGGTGTTGCCGATGCGGCAGCGCACCTGTTCGTAGGGCACTTGCATTTCCGCCGCGACGGTTTGGCAGAGGATCGTTTGCAATCCCGTCCCCTGATCGCCGGCGACGGTGAACACCGTCAAGCTGCCGTCGATCTCAGCGGTTAGATTGACCCAAACTTTGCCGGCGCCGGTGCCGCGCTCGTACATCGCCACGCCGCGCCCGACGTTGGGCCGCTTGGGCGATTTCCATGCCGCCGCGTCAAGCGCCGCTTTCAATGTTTCCTTCGCCTTCACGCCGCTCCAAGATCTTCCCAGGCCGTTTTCTTCACCTTCGCCGACTAGATTCATCATGCGAAACTTCGCCGGGTCCATTTTCAATTCTTTGGCGAGCAGATCCATGTGCGACTCGGAGGCGAACACCGCTTGGATCGCGCCGGGCGCGCGCCAGAAACCGCAGGGCACGGTGTTGGTGTAAACCTGCAGCGCTTCCATGTAAGTGTTGTCGATCTTGTACGGCGTCGCCGAGCCGGCGCCGCCGATGCTGGCGCGCCCAGGCTTCATGCCGGCGTAAGCGCCGGTGCCGTGAATCGCTTGCAAGTAACGCGCGGTCATCCGCCCGCCACGCGTCACGCCGGTTTTCACTTTGACCACGGTATAATGATCCGGGTTCATCGCGGTCAATTCTTCGCTGTGCGTCAAGACGATTTTCACCGGCCGCTTGGCTTGCTTGGCGAGGAAGTAGCAAATCGGCAATTCACCGGCGCCGCTCTTGCCGCCAAAATCGGCGCCGACATGCACCGCCTGCAAATGAATCTGTTTGGGTGGAATGCCGACCGCCTTGGCGAATTGCCCGCGCGTGCCGAACGGCCCCTTGGTCGAGGCCCACGCGTTGACCGTGCCGTCGTCGTCGATCTTGACGAGAAAAGATTGCGGTTCGAGATAACCTTGATGATGGATCGGCATTCTAAATGTATGTTCGAGCACGAAGTCCGCCTCGCGAAAACCATTTTCGATATCGCCCTTGCCCCAGCTGAGTTTGTTGACGATATTGCCGCCGGCTGCTGCCATAATATCCGCCGGCGCGCCATCGTAGCCTGGCGCGTTGTCATGCAAGATCGGCGCATCGGGCTTCATCGCGTCGAGCACGTAGAACACCGCCGGCAATTCTTCGTACTCGACGTCGATTAAATTGACCGCCTCTTCCGCCGCGTCCCGGCTCTCCGCCGCCACCGCCGCGACTTTGTCGCCGATGTAGCGCACTTTGTCCCAGCACATAACCGGAATGTCGCGAATGCTTTTCCCCTGATAATGCTCCGGCTCATCTTTGCCAGTGACGATCGCTTTCACTCCCGCCACTTTCCACGCCTTCGAAGTATCGATGCTCTTGATCCGCGCATGCGGATAAGGGCTGCGCAAAATCTTTCCCCACAACGTGCCGGGCAAATGCACGTCCGCGCCGTAGATCGCTTGCCCGCTGACTTTGTCCGCGCCTTCAACCCGCCCCACCGCCGCGCCGATGATTGGTGATGTCTTTGCCATTTGGATTCCCCCGTAAATTAGTTGTGATACAATTCTGCGTTAGTGGTTCAATTTGTTTTCTGCGACGCATCGATGTAGGGGCAGGCCCCTGTGCCTGCCCTGTTGCGGGCGACCACAGAAGGTCGCCCCTACCAAATACCGAGCCGTGACCAACGAACACTCCGCCCACTGCCGCGCCTGCAAAGAGCGCGTGCGCGAATTGCTAACCGCCATCTACGGCGACTGCCGCGCGAATTTTCAATTTCCCTGGCCGTCTCAACCGCAAGACTACGCGAACACGGCCATTGGCACTCAATTGGAGCAAATCCGCGCGGCGCTCGGCGATTTGCGCGGCCATCGCGACTTCATCAAAAGCGCGCGGGTGCCGCCCTGCGATTACTTTATTTCAGACCCGCCTTTTATCGTAGAATTCGACGAGAGCCAACACTTTTCTCGCCCGCGGCTCGTGACCCTCGACAATTATCCGGACCAAATCAAAGTCGGCTTCTCGCTGTCACGCTGGCAAGAACTTTGCCGCAACATTGACGCCAAGGACGATACGCCCTTCGACCGCGACGAGCGCCGCGCTTGGTACGACACATTGCGCGATCTGGTTCCGATAGTTCACGGCTTCAAGCCGACGGTGCGCCTCTACGGCGCAGAACTTGAATGGTGCGCCCGCACCGCTGCAGAGCCGGACCTGGCCAAGTTTCGGGTTCTGTTAAGCGACCGGCTGCCAGAAAAACCGTTTAAATTCGCGCGCAGCGGTGCGCCGGCGAAGACTTTTCCAGCCTGATTCGTATCATCGGATAACGGCTGGGGATAGCTCCTGTTTTGGCAGTCGTGAGAAGATAATTGTATGATGAAACTGTTCCATTTTAATTTTGCATTCGTCAAATCGCTGTTATGCCGGTGGCTTGGCCCGATAAAGAAGACAATGAACTGCTCGCGTTGGTTCAGGATGGCAGCCATCCAGCCTTCGCGGCGCTGGTCGAACGTCACACCGATCGCTTTTACCGGCTCGCCTTTCGTTATCTGCAAAACCCGGAAGCCGCCGAAGATGTCGTGCAGGACGCGTTTCTCAAACTTTGGGAAGATCCCGGCAAGTGGCAGCCCGACCAAAATACCAAATTTACCACTTGGTTTTATCGGGTTGTGGTAAACCTATGTCTCGATTGGCAAAAGCGCAAACGGCCGCTGCAATTGAACGAAGATATGCCGCTGATCGATGAGCGGGAAACGGCGGAGCAAGCGATGTTACGCCGCGAGGAACAGAGAATTTTAGAGCGGGAGATCGCCGCTTTGCCTGAGCGTCAACGCACCGCGCTCAATCTCTGCTTTGACGCAGGCGTCAGCAATCAAGTCGCGGCCGATGTCATGAGGATCAATCTCAAAGCCCTGCAGTCCTTGTTGATGCGCGCAAAAGCGACTTTGAAAGAACGCATGAAGAGTTATCTGTGAGGTTTTTATGGACCGAAACGACGACAAGAAATTGGACTCGTTGCTGCATTCGCGCCGCAGTCAAGCGGCCAGTCCCGATTTAGCGGCACGGATCATCCACAAAGCGCAAGGTCTGCCGCAAATACAGCGTTTCCTTCTCTGGCACTTGCTGCGCCAACTATTTATCGAGCTACATCTGCCGAAACCCGGCTATGTGATCGCTAGCGCGTTGGTTCTGGGTATGTTTTTAGGGTTTAGCACGGCGCCGCAAAGTTTCTCGACGACCAACTCAGACGGCGTCAACACGCAAAGCTTTCTCGCCGACGACGAGGGGCTGTTATGAATCGGACCGCAAGAATTACTTTTGTCACATCGATCATTTTGAATGTACTTTTGATCGGCATCTTGTTGGGCCAAACGCCACACCGTTTCGATCGCGGCGCGCTGCGCCAGCAAAGATTCGACCAAGCGCTCAAGGATCTGCCCGAAGCAGAACAGAATCGCCTGCGCGAACGATTTCAAAAACTACGCGCCGCCGCGGATCCGCTGTTTGGGCAAATCAGAAAAGCCGAAGACGAGGTGGTGCAATTGCTTGGTAAAGAGAAATTCGATGAGGCGGCCTACGACAAGCAAGTGAGCCAAATCAACGAGCTGCGCCAAAATATGACCCGGCAATTGTCCCAAGTGGTCAAAGATGCAACTAAAGACTTGTCGGCCTCCGAACGACGCCGCTTCGCCGACCTCTTGCGCCGTCCCGCGCCACCGCCCAACTCGTAGACTTATTTAACTAAATCCAGATTTTCACAAACAGCGCCGGGATTTTCCGGCGCTTTTTTTTGGCGTCTAGCGAAGACTTCGCGCCGATGCTTCGTATCATCAGATACGAACGGTCTGGAGGAAAGACAAAGACTATGAAATGGCTAGCCAAACCCCGACGCAATCAGATCATCGGCGTATTCACCTTTTTGGCGCTGCTCGCCGGCGGTTGGTACTGGTACAGCAGCGCGGCACAAAAACCGCAGAACAATGCGGTGCCGATCACCGTAACCCGTGGCAATATCGAAGAGGTCGTCACTTCCCAGGGCAAGCTTGAAGCGAAACAATATGTTGACGTCGGCACCCAGGTCTCCGGACAGCTTAAGAAAATCCACGTCGACATCGGCGATACCGTAACCAAAGGCCAATTGCTCGCCGAGGTCGATCCGCGCGTGTATCAGGCCCAACTGGAAGCAGGCGAAGCCCATCTAAACAGCCTGCGCGCCCAGCAAAACCAACAAAAGGCCGCGGCAGTCTTGGCCGAACAAAATCTCAAGCGCAATCAGAGCCTGATTGCGGTCAACGCCGTCAGCCAACAGGCGCTGCAGGAGACCGAAAGCCAGGCGGCGGTTGCCCGGGCCCAGGTAGAGTCGATAGGCGCGCAGATGCAAGAGACTCAATCCAATTTGACCGCGAGCCGCACCAATCTCGGCTACACCAAAATCTACGCGCCGATGGCTGGCACCGTAACGACTTTGCCGACGAAAGAAGGGCAGACGTTGAATGCCAATCAAACCGCTCCGACCGTTTTGCAAGTGGCTAATCTAGAAGTCATGACCGTGCGCGCCCAGGTGGCCGAGGCCGATGTCAGCCGCCTCAAAGCGAACATGCCGGTCTATTTCACCACCCTGGGCAAGAGCGAGCAGCGCTGGGCCGGCAAGGTAAGACAGGTCTTGCCTTCGCCGCAGATCGTCAACGACGTAGTGCTCTACGATGTCTTGATCGATGTCAAAAACGAAGCGCGCCAGCTCATGAGCGGCATGACAGCGCAAGTATTCTTCATCTTCGGCAAGGCGGAAAATGCCCTGATCGTCCCCGCCGAAGTGCTCAACCGCCCAGTGGCCAAAGAGGATAACCAAAACGGCAAAGCCTATCGCGTCGCGGTAATGACGGACAGCGGCAGAGAACAGCGAGTCATTCACGTCGGCTTGCAAACGCGCACCCAAGCCGAAGTCATCGACGGACTCAAGGAAGGCGAAAAAATCGCTGTGAATCGTCCCGCGGGCTCGGCCAACCAGACCGCTCAGTCCAATGGCCAGCAGCGCGCTCCCGGTGCGGCAAATGCTCCACGCCCTAACCGAGGACCACAACTATGAACGCGGCTATCATTCTCGATCTGCGCGATATTCAGAAGCACTACAAAAATGGCGATACCACCGTGCGCGCCCTGGACGGCGTATCGCTGAAAATCCGCCGGGGTGAATTCGTCGCTATCATGGGGCAGTCCGGTTCAGGCAAGTCGACGTTGATGAATATTATCGGTTGTCTCGATCGCCCGACCTCCGGCAGTTATACGGTGCTCGGCAGAGAAGCGGCAAATCTTGAGCCTGACGAGTTGGCGGCGCTGCGGCGCGAAACCTTCGGCTTCATCTTTCAGCGTTACAATCTTCTTGCCACGGCTACGGCCCAGGAGAATGTTGCGATCCCCTCGGTCTATGCCGGTCTGCCGAAACATAAACGGACCATTCATGCTAACGAGCTCTTGCAGCGGCTCGGACTGGGCGACCGCACCGATCACCGGCCATCCGAACTTTCCGGCGGCCAACAGCAGCGCGTCGCCATCGCCCGCGCCCTGGTCAACGACCCGCCGGTGATTCTCGCCGACGAACCCACCGGCGCCCTCGACACCAAGAGCGGCGATGAAGTCCTGGCCCTGCTCAAGCAACTGCACGGCGAAGGACGAACGATTATTCTGATCACCCACGCTGAAAACGTCGCCCAGCATGCCGGCCGCATCGTGCGCATCCAGGACGGGCGGATTATTGAAGACACCGCAATCGTCAACGACGAACCGGCAGAGAATATCGCGCCGGACAATCACACTTTCGAAAGCGCCGTCAGCTTGATGGCAAGCGCGCAGGAAGCGTTGGTTACCGCCTGGCGCTCGCTGCGGGTCAACGTCTTTCGAACCGTTCTCACGCTGCTGGGTATCATCATCGGTGTCTCGGCAGTGGTTGCCATGCTCGCCGTCGGCGAAGGCAGCCGGCAAAAGGTGCTCGACCGGATCAGCTCGTTTGGCACCAACTTGATACTCATACGGCCCGGCGGCGCCGGCATTCGCAACGCCGGCGATATCGCCACGCTCGTGCCGGACGACGCCGCCGCCATCAAGGCCTTGCCCAACGTCGAAAGCGCGCTCCCCGAGCGCAACGGCCGGGCCACGGTGCGTTTCGGCAATCTTGATTATCAAACTTCGATGCAAGGAACCGGCGAGGACTTCCCATTGGCGCGCGATTGGCCGGTTGCCGAAGGACAGTTCTTCAACGCTGATGATATGAAACGCTACGCCGCGGTCGTGGTGCTCGGCCGCACGGTGGCAAAAACCCTCTTCCCCGACGGCAGCAGCCCGGTGGGCAAGTATGTGCTGATGAAAAACGTGCCGTTTGTCGTGATCGGCGTTATGAACGAAAAAGGCGCCTCGCCCAACGGCAGCGATCAGGACGATGTCATTTTCGTGCCGATCAGCACCGGCTTGGTCCGGATCTTCGGTAAAAACTATTTGAGCAGCATTACCATAAAAGTTAAAGATGCCACCGACATCGACGCGACTCAGGAACGCGTCGAAACCTTATTGAAGGCGCGTCACAACACTACGGATTTCAGCGTGCGCAACATGGCCTCGTTTCTTCAGGCGGCCATGGAAACCCAAGACACTTTTACTTTGCTCTTGGGCACGGTGGCGGCGATCTCTCTGCTCGTCGGCGGCATCGGCGTCATGAACATCATGCTGGTCAGCGTGGTCGAGCGCACCCGCGAGATCGGCATTCGCATGGCCACCGGCGCGCGCATGCGCGACATCATGCTGCAATTCAACATCGAAGCCGCGGTGGTGTGCGCCGCCGGCGGAATCCTGGGCATCCTCGTCGGCATGCTCGCCGGCTTGGTGTTGCGCTATAGCGGCATGTCGGTGATTTTTTCCGTCACGCCGGCCCTGCTCGCTTTCGCCTGCGCCTCGGCTACGGGGCTCATCTTCGGTTACTTGCCGGCGCGCCAAGCCGCCCAATTGGACCCGGTCATTGCTTTGGCTTCAGAGTGAGGCGAATTATGCGTAAACATTTTATTAACGGCACCATCGCTCTTTCTTTGGGTTTGTCGGCTTGCAGTTTGGCGCCTAACTACCAACGGCCGCAGATGGCGATCCCGGCCGGCTGGAGCAGCGGCGTCGGCACGCCGCGGCAAAACAGCAGGCCGTTTTGGGAAGACTTGGGGAGCGACGAACTTAACCGTCTGATCGATAATGTCTTGGCGCAAAATCTCGATCTTGACGCGGCGCTGCAGCGCATCGAACAGGCGCGCGCCCAAGCCAAAGTCGCGGCGGCACCACTCTATCCGACGGTGAACGCCAGCGGCTCGGCGTCGCGCACTTTTCAGAATCCGCAGGATAAGAATGCCGCAAGCGGCAGCGCCAACTTGAGCTATGAAGTGGATCTTTGGGGCAAGAATCGCAATCAAGCTAATTCCGCCGATTATCGCATCGACTCGAGCCAGTTCGACCGCGAAGCCCTGCGCTTAGTGGTCACCTCGGACGCGACCAATTTCTACGCGCAAATTTTGAGCCTCAACGATCGCGTGCGCATCGCCGAGTTCAATCTAAAAAGTGCCGAAGAGATTCTCCGCATCGTCGAGGCGCGCTTCAATGCCGGCAGCGTCTCGGGCCTCGAAGTCGCGCAGCAACGCGTCGCGGTCAACGGTTTTCGCACGGCGCTGGCGTCGCTGATCGAACAGCGCAGCACCACAGGCAATGCGTTGGCCATCCTGCTAGGACTGGCGCCCCAAGATTACATCGTCTCAACCGCACAGTTGATTTCGCTCAAAATGCCGGCGGTCAATCTGACCCCGCCGGCAACGCTGTTGACGGCGCGGCCGGATATTGAAAGTGCCGAGGCCGGCCTACGCGCGGCAAACGCCGATATCGGCGCCGCCCGAGCCGCCTTCTTCCCGTCGCTGACCTTGAGCGCCAGCACGTTGCTCGCCGCGGGATTCGGCAGCCCGGCCGCCGCGGCATCGTCGATCGCGGCTAGCCTGCTCGCGCCGATCTTCACTGGTGGAAAGCTCACCGGCAATCTAGAGAACGTTACCGCGCGCCAGAAGGAACTTGCCGTGACCTATCAGAAAACCGTGCTCACCGCCTTCCAGGAAGTCGAAGACGCCCTGGCCGCGCTCAAGAGCGCCACCGACCGCGCCGAGATCGCGCGCTCATCGGTGATCGAATCGCAGATCGCTTACAACATCGCTAAAGCGCAATTCGACGCCGGCGCCATCGACTATCTCAACTTGCTCGACACCCAGCGCAGCCTGTACCAAGCCCAGGACAGCCAAATCGCGATCAATCAGGCGCAGCTTCAGTCCTTCGTCCAGCTGCGCAAAGCGATGGGCTCGTGAAAGCGAAAATCTCGATCGTAGCGCTGATGCTTTTTTTGCCGGCTTGCGCGCAGCAGTACGCGCCGCGCCCGATTCCGAGCAGCAGCGGTCCGACGACAAACTCTTTTAAAACTGACGCCATCGAATGCGAGCGCCAGGCGGCCCTTGCCGGCGTCGGCGGCAAATCCGCAGCTTTCGACAGTTGCATGCGCGCGCGCGGCCACACGCCGAGCCGATGACCGATTACAGTGCGAATTCCAGTCGCGTTTGCTCGCCACTCGCGTGTGCTTTAAGCTTGTCGGCTGAGTAACCGCGCATCACTGGCATCCGCCCGACACGCGCTGCTTACTTCCCTTGCAAGTCGCCGCTCGATGATTATCTTGTAGATTACGATGGCGGATACTGATTACTACAAAACTCTCGGCGTCCAGCGCGGCGCAGCGAAAGATGACGTGCGCAAGGCCTACCGCAAACTCGCGCGCAAGTTCCACCCCGACATCAATCCCGGCAACAAAGAAGCCGAAGCCAAATTCAAGGATCTCTCGGTCGCCTACGACGTTCTCGGCGACGAGAAAAAACGCCAGCTTTACGACGAATTCGGCGAAGCAGGCTTGGCCGCCGGCTTCGATGCCGACAAGGCGCGAAGCTACGAGCAATGGCGCCAACAGTCGGCGCGCTCGGGCGGCGCACACGAATTCAACGTCGACGATCTCGGCGATATTTTCGGCGGCCTCGGCGGCATGTTCCGCCAAGGCCCGCGCGCGCAAGCTGGGCCGCTGCGCGGTGCCGACATCGAATCGAGCATGGACATCGACTTTCTCGACGCCGTGCGCGGTTTTCAAACCGCGCTCACGCTTGAACGGCCGGTAACGTGCGACACTTGCCATGGTTCGGGCGCGAAAGCAGGCAGCGCGGCGAAAACTTGTCCCGAGTGCCATGGCCGCGGCAGCCTATCGGTCGCCCAAGGGCCGCTGCAGTTTCGCCAGCCCTGTCCGCGCTGTTCGGGAAGCGGAAAGTTGCCCGGCGATTCGTGCACCGTGTGCGGCGGCAGCGGCCGCGTACCGCGGTCCGAAACCATTCGCGTCAACATTCCGCCCGGCGCGGACCCAGCAAAGCGCATTCGCCTGCGCGCCAAAGGCGAAGCGGGAATTCGCGGCGGGCCGGCCGGCGATCTATTTATAACTCCGCGCATCGCAGCCCATCCGATACTCACTCGCGCCGGCCGCGACTTATCCATGGACGTGCCGATCACGGTCGGCGAAGCGCTACGCGGCGCCAGCGTTGAGGTGCCGACGCCCAGCGGACCGATCAATGTGAAAATTCCTGCCGGCGCGCAGAGTGGCCAACAACTGCGCATCAAAGGCAAAGGAGTCGCCGCCCACGGGCAAACTCCCGCCGGCGATTTATATCTGCGTCTGATGGTGCGCGTGCCGAAGGAAGAAGTTGCCCAAGAAGCGATTGACAAAATCGACCAAGCCTACGGCGAAGACGTACGTAAAAATCTGCGGCTGTAAAAAGTTTGTCGCAATGAGTAAATTGATGCGCTTACCGGCTCTGTGTCATTTCGACCGCAGGGAGAAATCTAAGATGCCTCACATTCGTTCGGCATGACAACCGAGAATTGAGAGGAGTCTAACCATGCCGCGAAAATATCTGCGCATTACCGAGGTGACAAAAATCTGCAGCGTTGACGTCAAGTTCGTCAAGCGCTTGGAGCAGGAACAGGTCATCTATGCGATTGTCCGGCGCAGCGAGAAATTCTATCCGCTAGATCAAGTCGACCGCATCCGCGTCGCCCGCCTGCTCATCGAAGAAATGGGCGTCAATCTCGAAGGCGCCGAAGTCGCGCTCAACATGCGCGAGCAAATGATCGCCATGCAGCGCCAGTTCAATGAAATCCTCCGGCTGCTCGGCCGGGAGTTAAGAAAGTAGATGAATCGACTGACCGAGCACGACTGTGGCAATTCAAATTCGCGATCAGGTTGACTTCGTCACACTGGGTTGACTACTGTTCGGCAAGAACCTGAGTTCACGCCGGCGCGTGCTCATAGACCGGAGAAACTAGCGATGGAAGGTCTCTAGGTGAAAAGAGTCTTGGCGATTATTTTGGGCGGCGGCGCGGGCACCCGGCTTTATCCGTTAACCAAACTTCGCGCCAAGCCGGCGGTGCCGCTCGGCGCCAAGTATCGTTTGATCGATATTCCCATCAGCAACTGCATCAACTCCGAGATCCAACGGATTTACGTTCTAACCCAATTCAACTCGGCTTCGCTCAACCGCCATATCGCGCGCACTTATGCGATGGCGGGCGCCGGCTTCTCGCCGGGATTTGTCGAAGTGCTGGCGGCGCAGCAAACTCAGGAAAGCCCCAGTTGGTTTGAAGGAACGGCCGACGCCGTGCGCAAATATCTCGGGCTCTTCGCGGAATGGGACGTCGATCAGTATCTGATTTTGTCCGGCGATCACTTATACCGGATGAATTACGGGGATTTTATTCAGCGCCACCGGAACACCAAAGCGGACATCACTCTGTCGGTGGTCCCGGTCGATGAACAGCGACCGTCGGACTTCGGTCTGGTGAAGATCGACAAGAGCGGGCGCGTGCTGTCTTTTAGCGAAAAACCCGAAGGCGCGGCGCTCAAGGCGATGCAGGTCGACACCACCGTTCTCGGTCTGTCGGCTGAGAAAGCAAAAGTATCTCCCTATATCGCTTCGATGGGGATCTATGTCTTTGAGAAGCAGGTGTTGCACGATTTAATAAACCAAGCCTCCGACCGAACCGATTTTGGCAGAGAAATCTTGCCGGCATCGGCGCGGGAGCACAATGTTCAGGCCTACCTGTTCAATGATTATTGGGAAGATATCGGCACCATCGAAGCCTTTTACAATGCCAATCTGGCGCTCACTTATCAGCCCGATCCGCCGTTCAGTTTCTACGACGAAAAGGCGCCGATCTACACGCGCTCGCGCTATCTGCCACCGACCAAATTGCTCGACAGCCACGTGATCGAGTCGATGGTCGGTGAGGGATGTATTCTTAAGGAATGCACGGTGAAACGATCGGTGATCGGCATCCGCTCGCGCATCGAAGCCGGCTGTGTCATCGATAATGCGCTACTGATGGGGTCGGATTACTACGAATCGCCGACGGAACGCTTGAAACATTTAGGAAGCGGCGAAGTTCCCTTGGGAGTGGGAGCGAATAGCACAATTCGAAGAGCCATCATCGATAAGAACGCGCGCATCGGCCGCAATGTGCGAATCGTCAACCAAGACCGCGTGCAAGAGTCTACCCGCGAAGAATTGGGCTTCGTCATCCGCAGCGGCATCGTCGTGGTGATTAAGAACGCCACCATTCCCGACGGCACGGTGATCTAGAGCGAAGAATTTCGTTTCACCGCAAGTCAGATAATTCTTCGGCTTTTTTCTTTCTCATCCCGCCTTCGACCATCTTGTATTCGAACAGCCGGCATTCCAGCGCGCCGTTAAAAAGCGGCGTGCGCTTGGAGACCGCGAGACGGATGAGCTTGGGCAGCATCATATCGGCGCTGAGCAGATAGGCGCGCCAACCGGTGAACTGTTTTTTTAAGACATCGCCGATCTGCGGATACAACTCCGCCAGCGCTTGCTGCTCGCCGAGACGCACGCCGTAGGGCGGATTGGTGACGATGATGCCCTCGCTGGCCGGCGCCGTGATCTCCAAAACGTTGGCTTGCTTTAAACTGACGACGTTTTCCAATCCGGCGCCGGCGAGATTAGCGCGCGCGGCGCGCAACACGTCGGCTGAAAGATCGCTGCCAAAAATCGGCTGTGAGGTTCGGGGTCTTCGCGGCGCGCCGCGCTTCTGGATCAGCTCGCGCCAGCGCGGCGCGTCGAAGTTTTTGAATTTCTCGAAAGCGAAGTGGCGCCCCAAACCCGGCGCGATGTCGAGCGCCATGCAAGCGGCTTCCATCAAGATCGTGCCGCTGCCGCACATCGGGTCGAGCAGGGTCACGCCGGGAGTCCAACCGGCCAAACGAAGAATGCCCGCGGCAAGATTTTCCCGCAGCGGCGCTTCCCCAGTCGCGATGCGCTGGCCACGCTTGAACAACGGTTCGCCGGTGGTGTCGAGATAAAGCGTAAACTCGCCCTCGGTCAGATGGCCCTGGATCGGAATATCCGGCGCCCGGGTATCGACGCTCGGCCGGCGCTTCGACAGCGCGCGAATTTTGTCGCACACCGCGTCTTTGATTTTAAGTGTGACGAAGTTAAGACTGGTCAGCGGACTTTTGGTCGCCGAGACATCGACCCGGATCGTCAGCGCGGGATCTAACCAATCGGTCCAGGCCGGCGCGTAGGCGATGCGATAAATATCGTCTTCGCTGCGATAAGCGCCGCTCGCGACCTGCCAGAGCACGCGGCTGGCGATGCGGCTTTCAAGATTGACGCGGTAGCACAGAGCAAAATCGCCGGCGAACTGCACGCCGCCGCCGATGGCATGGATTTTTTCGGCGTTGAGTTGGCGCAGGTCATCGGCTAACAGCAACTCCAAACCGCGCGGGCAAGTGGCAAAGAATTTTTCCATCGAATCTATTGAAGGGTCTTAATAATGCCGTTCCGTCATAAATAAAAAGGTTCTTCCAGGTTTACCGTGAAAATGGTTTCACCACGAAGGCACGAAGAGCACGAAGTTCGAAGTCATAATTATCCGAAACCTTCGTGTCCTTCGTGGTGAAAAACGCTTTCCCCATTTGGTTGCGTTTTTCCACCCTAGGCTTTTCGTGGTTGAAGAACCAATAAAAAGGGCAACCGGATGGGTTGCCCTTTTTCGAGTTAATTCGATTAAGAAAAAACTACCAGCGGTTACGGCCGCCGCCGCCTTCGCGGCCACCGCGGCCACCGCCGCCGCCACGATTTCCGCCACCGCCACCGAAGCCTTCACGCTTCGCCATCGGCTTGGCTTCGTTGACCGTTAACGTGCGGCCATCGAGCTGCGTGCCGTTAAGGCTATCGATCGCCTTTTGCGCCTCGCCGCTGGAGCTCATCTCGACGAAGCCGAAACCCCGCGATTGGCCCGTGAACTTGTCGGACACCACGCTGGCGGATTCCACCGTGCCATGTTCCGCGAAGATTTCTTGCAGCCGGTCGCCGGTTACCGAATACGGCAAGCCGCCGACATATAATTTGTTACCCATGTTCTCCTCCTATAAGAGAAAGTTGTGGTCTTTGACCCTGAGAAATGAACTGCTAATGGCTACCGAACATGGGCTGACTGCTAAACTGCTCGCTGGTCGGATTTTCCTTTAGATATTTATTCGCAAGGAGAGACTGACAGGGGCCTTCATGCTTTATTAAGTCCTCTATCAGAAGGCCGTTTACTGATGAAGATGATTTACCTTAGAGCTTATAAGCCGCAATGTCAATGGGCCGATGAGAAGGTAAAATTCGCGGCGCGCCAACACTTGCCGCGGCACTGCGATAATAATAGTTTGGAGCCGTCACTCGTGTTACACATTAATATGCTGCTTTGTCACCGAACGTTAGGAGCTGCCATGAAGAAGTATTTCATTTTCACCTGCTTGTTCGTTTTGCTTATCAGCGCCGCGGCCTTCGCCCAGGATCGCGTGCGCATCGGCGTGCCGCTCTTGCCAACGGTCTCCTATCCCGTGTTCATCGCCCATGAAAGAGGCTTCTTCGAAAAGAACGGCCTCAAGGCCGAGATCATCCGCATCAACAGCGAGCCGACAACCTATCAAGCTTTAATCTCCGGCGACATCGACGCCACTTCCGGCGCGCCCACCGGATTGGTGCAATCCAACTTGCAAAATGTGCCGGTGGTCTCGCTCGGCAGTTGGGACAATCTGGTTTCCTACACGATCATGTCGAAAGAAAAAATCGACGATCTCTCGCAACTACGCGGCAAGAAAGTCGGCATCAACCGGATCGGTGGCAAGTCTTCGCTCATACTGCGCGTCATGCTCGAAGATGCCGGATTAAACACGTCCAAAGACGTAACCCTGCTCCAACTCGGCGGCTCTCAGGAGCGCTTGTCGGCGCTGATCCGCGGCGGCATCGATGCGGCGCCGGTGGATTTCGCCTTCGAGCCGAAAATGAAGCAACTGGGCTTCCATCTGGTCACTGGTAAAAAAACTCCGTTCATGAACGGGCCGATCACCGTAACGGTAGCCTCGTTGAAGGCCAACCGCGGCAAATGGCTGCGCTTCGTCAAAGCCTACTTGGAAGCGACCCAGTACATGGTCAGCGTCAAAGAAAGTTCAGTGGATGTGCTCAAACGGATTCTTGGCACCGACGAGAGAGAAACCTTGGATTACGCCTACGAGCAGATGCGCCAGCGCGCCACCGTCGACTTGGTCGCGCCCGAGGCGGCGCTGGAAAATCTGATCAAGATGGTCACCTACGTCGACAAACGCGCCGCCACCGTCGATCGCAGCAAGCTGGTCGACTATTCGATCTTGAAAGAGCTGCTGCAAAGCCGGCAGTTAAAAAAATAGCGTTCGAAATCCGAGTTATCATGAAAGAGATTTCCTTCATCGACACCACCTTGCGCGACGGCCAGCAAAGCCTTTGGGCGCTCAACATGAAGACCGGCGCCATGCTCGGCGCGGCGGCTGAGATGGACCGCATCGGCTTCGAGTCGATGGAGTTTTTCGTCTCGATCATGCTGAAGAAATACGTTCGCGAGCACAAAGAAAATCCCTGGACCTGGCTGCGCGAGGGCGCCAAGCTATTTCGCAACACCCGGCTGCGCAACCACGGCGGTTTGCACGGCTCCGGCGCCATGGAAAAACTGCCCCAGTCGGCGCTGAAACTTTTTGCCGAGCGCGTGGTCGCCTACGGCGTCACGCTGACGCGCACGTCCAATTGCTGGAACGACTTCGAGGAGCTGCGCGGCGAAGTGATCGAGCTGCGCCAGATCGGCATGGACACCGTCGTCAATCTTATTTATTCAGTTTCGCCGCGCCACACCGACGACAATTACGCGCGGAAAACTCGCGAAGCGGTGGCGATCGATCCCTACCGGATCTGTTTCAAAGATGTCGGCGGCTTGCTCACACCGGAGCGCGCGAAATCGTTAATCCCCGCGATCATGCAAAACGCCGGCACGGTTCCGGTGGAATACCACGCCCACTGCAACAACGGTTTGGCGCCGCTTTGTTATCTCGAAGCAATCAAGCATGGCATCACCTCGCTCCACACCGCGGTCCCGCCGCTGGCCAACGGCTCGTCGCAGCCGTCGGTACTGAACATGGCGAAAAATCTGCGCGCTTTGGGCTACGCGCCGATCGTCGATGAGAAAGCGGTGCAGCCGGTGGAAAAACATTTCACCGCCGTCGCCAAGCGCGAAGGTTTAGCGATCGGCAAACCCTTCGCCTATGATGAGTCGCAGTATCTACACCAAGTGCCCGGCGGCGTGATTTCCAACCTGCGCCACCAGCTAAAACTCGTCGGCAAGGAAGACAAACTGCCCGAGACCCTCGAAGAAGCCGCCCGCGTGCGCGCCGACTTCGGCTATCCGATCATGGTCACACCGCTGTCGCAATTCGTCGTCAGCCAAGCCGCGATCAATGTCATCGTCGGCGAGCGCTACAAAGAAGTCACCGACCAAGTGATTCAATACGCGCTCGGCTATTGGGGCAAAGAAGCACCGGCGCTGCTCGAAGCCAACGCCAAGGACAAAATATTAAACCGCCGGCGCGCCCAGGACTGGCAAAACTGGACGCCGCCCGACCCGAGTTTGCGCGAAGTCCGGCAAAAACTCGGCGCGACGATCTCAGACGAAGAACTCCTGCTGCGCGTCTACGCCGGCCCGGATGCCGTGGACGCACTAATGCAAAATGGCGCGCCCAAGCCCAATCTCGATGCCAAGCAGCCGCTGATGAATTTGATCGAAGAGTTGACGAAGAAAAAAAATTTCGGTCACATCTACATCCGCCGAGACGGCGTGTCACTGACGCTTGGACGAGTTAAGAGGGCGGGTTTAAAACCCGCCCCTACGCATCCCGAATCTTTCTTGCGCCCCTTGCGTCCCGATCGCCCTGAGACCGTCGAAGGGTGCGGCTAAATCTTCTTCTAAGGAGCCTGAATGAACTACGACGGCCTGCGTGATTGGCTCGACAAAGTCGACGCCCTGGGCGAACTCACCACGCTGGAAAACATCGACTGGAATTTGGAGATGGGGGCCATCGTCGACGTGCTCTACCGCGAGCATCCGCCCTACCCACCGGCGCTGGTCTTTGACAAGATCAAAGACCACCAGCCCGGTTACCGCGCATTGTTCGGCCACTTCGCTTCGCCCAAACGCATCGCGCTGACGCTTGGCGTGACCGAAGAATTCGATCACGTGCTGGAATTCACCCGCATCTATCACGAGCGCATGAAGCGTTCGACGCCGCTGCGCATGGAGGAAGTGAAGACTGGCGCAGTGCAGGAAAACGTCGAGGCAGATAAAGACGTAAACCTGTTAAAATTTCCCGCGCCGCTGTTGCATGAAAAAGACGGCGGCCGCTACCTCGGCACCGGCCATCTGGTCGTCACCAAAGATCCCGACTCCGACTGGATCAACGTCGGCACTTACCGAATCATGTCGCAGGATCACAACACGCTGAGCATTTACATCGGCCCTGGAAAGCACGCGTTCATTCACAAACAGAAGTATTTCGAGAAAAACCAAGCGATGCCGGTGAATGTCGTGCTCGGTGGCGATCCGCTCGATTGGTTCGCCGCGTCATGTCCGGTGCCGGCAGGCGTGAGTGAATTCGACTTCGCCGGCGGTTTAAGAGGGACACCCACCAAAGTCATCCGCAGCGACATCACCGGTCTGCCTTATCCAGCCGACGCGGAAATCGTTCTGGAAGGCGAAATTCGCCCAGGAGAATTCAAAGAAGAAGGCCCCTTCGGCGAATGGCCCGGCTATTACGCCAGTCCGAGAAGTTTGGAACCGTTCATCCGTGTAAAGCGAATCCTAAACCGCAACAATCCCATCCTCTCCTGCGCCAACCCGGCGCGCCCACCGCACACGCTGACGCTCTTGCGCGCGATCACGCGCTCGGCGCATGTGTGGGAAGAGTTGGAGAAAGCCGGCGTGTCGGAAATTCGCGGCGTCTGGTCGCACGAGCCGGGGCCAAGACAGTTCACCGTGGTCGCGATCAAGCAACGCTATCCGGGCCATGTGAAGCAAGCCGGTGTCATCGCCTCGCAATGTTTTTCCGGCGGCTATCAAAACCGTTTCACCATCGTTGTCGACGACGACATCGACCCGACGAGAATCGACGACGTCGTTTGGGCGCTGTCGACCCGCTGCGATCCCGCCGAGGACATCGACATCCAGCGCCGCAGTTGGTCGAGCGCGCTGGACCCGATGATTCACCCCGACTCCAAAGTGTTTTTGAATTCGCGCGCGGTCATCGACGCCTGCCGCCCCTATGAATGGATGAATAAATTCCCCGAAGTCGCCGAAACCAGCCCGGAGTTGAGAAAACAAGTCTTGGCAAAATTAGGACGCGGTTTTTTCGGCCTGCGATGACGCCAATCGTTCAAACCGTTCAAGCCGTTCAACCGCTATGCGCCGTTCAAAACGTTTTGAATGCTTTGAACGGCTTGAACGAGTTCTAGCTAAGGAGAAGCCATGCCGATCTATCAACTTGGCGACGACAAGCCAGAAATCCCAAATTCAGCCTACGCTGCCGCCGAAGCAACGGTCATCGGCAAAGTTACTTTAGGCGAGAACGTCAGCATCTGGCCCGGCGCGGTGCTGCGCGGCGATAACGACTCGATCACAATCGGCAACGGCAGTAACATCCAAGACAACGCCGTGCTCCACGCCGATCCCGGATTTCCACTCAACATTGGCGACAATGTCACCATCGGCCACCAAGCCATGCTGCACGGCTGCACGATCGGCGACGGCACGCTGATCGGCATTCAAGCAGTAGTGATGAACGGCGCCGTCATCGGCAAAGACTGCCTAGTCGGCGCCGGCGCATTGGTGCCGGAAGGAAAAGTCTTTCCCGACCGAAAATTAATCGTCGGCGCCCCGGCAAAAGTCGTCCGCGAACTCACAGATGAAGACATCGCCAAAATGCACCGCGCCGCTCCGGGCTATGTCAAACGACAGACGATGTACAAGGCGAAGCTGAAAAGAATTGGCTAACCAAGCGTTCCGAAGCATTCTGCATTCTGCATTCTGCATTCTGCATTCTGCATTCTGCATTCTGCATTCTGCATTCTGACTCCTGACTCCTGACTCCTGACTACTCACCCCTCACCCCTCACTCCTTCATCTTCGAATAACTATTCACCGTCGCGTGCAGGTTGCGCGCGAAGTCGGTGGCGGCTTGGGAGCCCATGTCGAAAGCGGTTTTGGCGTATTCCTTCGCGGCGAGCAGCGCGGGCAGCGGAGTTTTCTTGAACTGCGCGATCAGCTTGGCAACGCTCGCGTCCAATTCGTTCGCCGGCGCGACGCTGCTGACCAGTCCGTAAGCCAGCGCCGTGTGCGCGTCAACTTCCTCGGTCGAGTAGATCATGTAAGTTGCCGCCTTGCGTGACAGCCGATCGACCAACGCGGAAAATGCGATAGTCGGCATGATCCGGTGCGCCATCTCGGGAAAGGAAAACTTCGCCTTGTCGCTGGCGATGGTGATGTCGCACAGCGCCGCCAGCGCGCAGCCGAGTCCGGCGGCGCGGCCTTGCACGACGCCGATGATCGGCGCCTTGCAATTACGAAACGCGCCGTACAGATTGAAGATCGTGTCGGCGCGCTCGCGCACCGCGTAGGCTTCGAGCACCGGACCGGCTGCGCCCATCGCGGCGCGACCAAGGCAAAAATCGTCCCCCGCGCCTTTGAAGACCACCGCGCGGGAATCTTTCGATGCGCCGTTGAACATGTCCGTCACTTGCGCCCAAACTTCATCGGTCTGGCGATTTCCTACTTCCGGCCGGTTCAGAGTGATGATCGTTACGTCGCCATCTTTTTCCTTGAGAACTGCGTCTGCCATAAATGCCTCCTGTGTTTTCCTAGAGGCGATTCATGAATCGCCCCTAGCGCAAAAATATTTTGCCAAACTCTTTTTTCTTCTCCTCGAACGCCTTCGACTCCAACACTTCCATCTGCACGTATTGAATCTTGTCCGCTCCCGGCAGCGGCGGATAAATGCCTTTGCGGTTGACGAACTCACCGGACTGGGCGAGAATTTTCATGGTTTCGTCGTCGAGATAGAAATCGATGAACGCTTTGCCGGCGTTTGCATGGGGCGCTTTGTTGCTGAGCACGACAAAGTGCGAATCGCCGAGCATCTTGTCGACGCGCACGTAATCCAGCGGCGCGCCGCTTTGCGCCGCGCTGTACGCGAACTTGACGAAAGTAAGGCCGATGGGAATTTCGCCCGTGGCGACCCGTTCCGACGCCGGCAGCATCGACTCCACCAGCGTCGGCTTCATCGCGGCCAGGTCGCGGATGAATTTGTCTACTTTCTCTTTCGGCATGATTTTGTGCAGGCTGCTTAGCCACTGGATAGTCGTCACATGCAGCGTCGGATCGGCCATCACCAGCTTGCCTTTGTATTTTGGATTGACCAGATCTTCGATCGATTTCGGCGCGTCTTCCGCTTTTATCAAACCTTTATGGTAAACCACGCCGACGATGCCGTAACGCGTGATCGGACCGAAACGCGCATCGATTTGTTCCTTAGGATATTTTCGCGCCGTCGGCGAATCGTACTTCGCCAACATGCCGTCCTGGGCCATGATCACCAGCGGATCGGAGTTGTTGAGCACGACATCGAAGAGCGGATTGCCAGCGCGATATTCAGTCATCGCCCGGTTCATCACGCTCATCGCCGAAGCGCGCCAGTACTCGGCATTGAGTCCGGTCTTCTTGCGAAAGGCTTGGATTACGCCTTCCACCACCGGCGTTTCCAGCGAGCCGTAGATCACCACCTTGCCCTCTTTCTTCGCCGCGTCGATGAGCTTCGCATCCTGGGCGAACGATTGAGTCGCAAAAAGAATCGCCAAAAAAACTGAAACAAGCCTGAGCGAAATCATCGCAGTCTCCTTCCCCGTGCCAAAGCCCTATCACGTTCCGAAATTTCCCGTCAACGCGAGACCCAAGACGCTAGACGCCAAGCCAACATCGTTGACAGCGCCAAAGCCGACTTGCTATAGCCTGTGACATCGTCGCGAAAGGAAATTTGGTAGAATGCAGATCATCGACGCCGACGGCCATGTCAACGACCGGCTCTGTATGGATGAAATTTCTAAGTTCATGCCGGCGGGCAATCGCACTCAGGTCTTTCCCGCCTTCGATCACATCCACTTTCATTATCTGGAAGGCGGCGAGAAGCGCTCGCGCACCGGCGACGTCGGGCCTCAAGAATGGCTCGACTTTTTAGACGAGACTGAAATTGACTGGACCGTCGTCTATCCCACCGCGGGGTTGGCCGTGGGCCGGATCATCGCGGAGGACTGGGCCATCGCCGCTTGCCGCGCTTATAACAATTGGCTCCATGAAAAATTCACCAAAGTCACGCCGCGCATCAAAGGCATGGCGCTGATCCCGATCCAAGACGCCGAGGCCGCCTGTGAAGAATTGCGCCGCGCGGTGAAAGAGCTCGGCATGGCCGGCGCCATGCTGCCGTCCAACGGCGAAGGCATCAAGGGCCACTACGGCTCGAAAATTTACTGGCCGATTTATCAAGAAGCGGAAAAACTGGGCGCGCCACTGGCGGTTCACGTCGGCGCGCTGCACCATTTAGGAATGGACACCATCGGCGTATATTATCCCGTCCACGCCCTCGGCCATCCGTTCGGCATCATGGCGCAGGCCGCGGCGATGTTGTCCTACGGCGTGTTTGATCGCTTTCCCAAACTGCGCGTCGGTTTTCTCGAAGGCGGCGCGACCTGGGTACCGTTCTTCATGGACCGCCTCGACCGCTCTTACCCGCATCATCTGCAAGTCGACATCAACGGCGAATTTTTACCAAGCTCAAACCCCGACGTGATGGCCAGCGAATATTTCCGCCGCCACGCCAAGGCCGGCAATATCTTTGTCGGCTTCGACGGTGACGATCATGGTCTCGGCTATGCGGTCAAAGAAGCGGGCAACGAATCTTTCGTCTTCGCCACCGATTTCCCGCACGAGAGTTTCGACGCCAAATCCTGCCGCATCGAGCTCCAGCATATTCTCAGCCGTGAAGACCTCAGTCTAGCCGACAAAGAAGCGATCCTGGGAAAAAACGCCAAAACATTTTACGGCGTCGAGAGCTGAATCAGGGAATCATCAGTGCGCCGAATATTATCCGCCTACGAGCCGCAGGCCTACGCCGTCATGCGGATTGTCGTCGGCCTGCTGTTTGTCTGTCACGGCTTACAGAAAGCTGTCGGCGCCTTTGGCGGTGTCAACGGCGCGCCGGCTGGTGCGAATTAGGTTCGATCGGGCCGACCTCGATAGGCGATCGATGAATCTGTCCGACCTCGACGGTTAGCCCGGATTATTGCTACGAGGAAACGTGACGACACTGTGTTGATCGAGGTGCGACCCTGGAGGAACGAAGGCACCGGCGCGAATGTTTCATTTTGTGCTCGGCGCTCGGCACGATGTTTGACCTTTTCACTGCTGATCTCCGTAGCAACTCCCCTCGCTTGCAGCTTCAAGGCACAATTGCTTTGCCTTCGTTCCGGAAGGGTTGCACCTCGATCGCAGTTTTACCGCGAATAATCCGGGCTAGGCGGATAGTCGTCTCGGCGGCGCAGCAGCCCTTGCTTGTTTTTCTTTTGCTTTCGCGAGAGCGGCGCGGCCAGACTCACGGGACTGAAACATCTGAAGATTGTCTTGTTCCATTTCTTGCAGCGGCGCGATCGCCAGATCGGAGTAGAGTTTCGCTTCCGGATCGCGTTGAATGCGTTTGCGCATTTTGTGCAACTTGGACTGAAAGCGCAGACCCGGGATGTAAGTCGTCAGGATTTCCCTTAGCCGTGCCGGATAAAACAGCAGCGGATTGACTCGCGGCATGCCGAGGCGCCGCTGCGTGCGCACCTTGCGGCGGATCAAGCCGGTCTGTAGTGGATGCAACTTCTCATGGACATAGCTGCCATAGAACTGAAAAATCATGTCGGCGAGGCGAGCCAGGCTGATACCGCTCACTAGGGCGCGCTTGAGCAAGACCTCTATGTGGTCCCAGGTGTAGTAAATGTGCCACGCCTTGTCGTAGATCGCTTGCCACTCATCTCTCGACATCAAGGGGTGCTCGGCGGTGACATGCTCGAGGTCGTACTTGTTCATGTCCGGATCCATCCAAGCGCCCTTCAGATATAACTCCTTGTGGTCCTGAGAACCGGGCAATGGCGTCAGGATGAAAAATTCCAGCATGTCGACCGGCAGTTCGCGCTTGATGATTTCGATATCGCGCTCGATGCTCTGTGGCGTATCGGTGGGAAAGCCGAGGATATAGCCCGCGTAGGTGATGATGCCAACCTTGCGCCATGCGAGCAGCATGTCGCGATATTCAGTGATTCTATTCTGATTCTTAGAAGCACTCTTGAGACTGTCGGGGTTGATGTTTTCGAGGCCCAGGAACACCCGTTTGCAACCTGCGCGTGCCGACTTTTCCACGAAGTTGGGAATCTTGTAGCACATCGTGTCCACTTGCATGACAAAGTTGGTTTGAAACCCTTCGTTCTCGCGCAATTGAATCATCCGGTCGAATATCGGCTCCCAGTTTAGATTGCGCGCGAAGTTGTCATCCGTAATGAAATAGCGGTGAACCTCCTGAGACGCGTTTGCCCGCATCAACCGCTCCACGTCATCGGCATCGCGAAAACGCGATTTGCGCCCCTGGACATTGATAATCGTGCAAAAGCTACAGGTAAAAGGACAGCCACGCCCGGCATCGAAACAACCGAGATCGCGAAAATAGCGAGTCACCAACCGCTTCGGCAAATAGGGAATCGGCTGTCCCTGTAGCTGGGGCAGGTCACTTAAGAAATTGTAAATCGGTTCGAGCCGGCGTTCGTACGCGGCGCGGAGGAACTCGTCGATGCGTTCTTCGGCCTCACCGGCAAACAAGGTGACGCCGATATCGAGCACGGCTTTGAGATCCGCCGGCAGCTCGGCGAGCATCGAGATACAGCCGCTGACGTGAAAGCCGCCGATGGCGACTTGAACGTCAGCGGCTCGGAACTGCCGCGCGATGTCGATGGCTCGAGGAAATTGATTGGATTGCACGCCGACGAGACACACCAGCCCTTGGCCATTGGCGGCTTTAATGCGCCGACAGATCTGCTTGATCGGAACGACAATATTGGTTTCGTCATAAACCTCTACGTCGATTTCCACATCGTCGCCAAGCACCCGGCGATTCACCGCATCGAGGGTCAAGCCATACACACTGGAAAGGGTGTTGGACGGGATCCACGCGCGCCACCACTGAATGACATAACCGTCGTCGTCATAATGAGACGGTTTGATTAGGACCAGTCGGAAATGCTTCGATCGCGACATAAGTTAACCCCCAAGCATGGTGGTAGTGCCTCTCATTACTTACAGAAAAGCCTCCGGTGCGTCAATCGATACTGCCATCCGATGCATCATTGACGGACTGAACCGTCATCGGTGCGCACGCGATTGTTGAACCGACACAATTCGTGTTAAGCCTCTCAGCTTGCGGCGCAGGATTGACAGGGTGGGCGCCAGGATGGCATAGCGATCTGATCATTCGCGACAAGACTCGCGGAGGAGAGGCGAAGTTCGCCGCCCCACTAGAGCTTTGCTTTGCACGAGTCTTCGGTAGGTATTGAAATCATAAGCCGCCGGCGGATCGAGAGCCTACGATTCGGGAGTAACTATGGCAGGAAGTTCATCGCAAGCACCAACACCGCGCGTCAAAGGCCCGCTCGTCTGGCTCGACATGGATCAGAAAGATCTCGATGACGCCTACGATCAAACGGTTTACGCTCCCAACCAACCCTTGCTCGCCGCGCGGCGCAAAGTCACCAGCGAGTCGGTGTTGAAACGATTTCCACGCGAGCGCGTCGCCTACGGTTCGAGTGAGTTTGAGAAACTCGACATCTACAAAGCCAAGCAAGCCAATGCGCCGGTCAACGTCTACATTCACGGCGGCGCCTGGCGCAACGGCACGGCGAAGGATTTCGCTTTCCAAGCAGAAATGTATATGAACGCCGGGGCAAATCTTGTCATCGTCGACTTCGTGCAAGTCCAAGACACCGGCGGCAACTTGATGCCGATGGCACAGCAAGTTCGCAGCGCCGTCGCCTGGGTCTATAAAAACGCCGCGCGCTTCGGCGCCGATGCTGACAAACTCTACGTCTCCGGCCACTCTTCCGGCGCCCACCTCGCCGGCTGCGCGCTCGTCACCGACTGGCAAAAAGATTTTGGCTTGCCGACAAACTTCATCAAAGGCGGCTTACTGGTCAGCGGCATGTACGAATTGAAGCCGGTAAGAATGTCGAAGCGCAGCCAGTATGTAAATTTCACCGACGACATCGAGCAGGCGCTCAGCTCCCAGCGCCACCTCGATAAGTTGAACGCGCCGATCGTCGTCGCCTACGGCACCCAGGAGACGCCGGAATTTCAGCGCCAGAGCCGCGACTTCGCCGCCGCGGTCAAAGCCGCCGGCAAACCGATCGAGCTGATCGTCGGCGAAGGCTTCAATCATTTTGAAATGCAAGAAACGTTGGGCAACCCCTACGGCATCGCCGGCCGCGCCGCGCTGAGACTGATGAACTTGGCTCTTTAACCGTAGAAGAAAAGAGTATTGACCACAAAGAACACAAAGTTCAAAAAGTAGGGGCGCGATTGATCGCGCCCTCGCACAGAAGACGGGGACAATTAAAATTCCGAACTTCGTGCTCTTCGTGTCCTTCGTGGTGCAGATATCATATTGGCCGTGGCACCTGAGCCACAAAACGAAATGAACTAGCCCTGAACAGGAGGAATCATGAGCCGTATCCCCCACGCCAAGCGCGAAGAATTGTCGCCGGAGCATCAACAAATTTGGGATCACATCCACGCCGTTCGGAGCGGCGGCGGCGGGCCCTATTCGATGTTATTGCACGTACCGCCGCTCGCCGGCCACGTCGCCGCCACCGAAGATTATTTTCGCTTGGACTCGGCGCTCAGCGACGCCGACCGCGAGATCGTCATTCTCGCCGCGGCGCGCGAGCTGGGCGCGCACTATCCGTGGGTGCGCCACGAAGCGCGCGCCCGTCAAGTCGGCGTGCGAACGGAAGTGATCGAGACGCTGCGGGCCAAAGCCGCTCTCGCAGATTTCACGCCGCGAGAAAAATTACTCGCGGAGATTCCTCTCAGCCTGCTGCGCAAGCACGGCTTGTCCAATGAATTGTTCGCCCGCGCCGAACTGGAGTTAAGCCGCCGCCAACTGGTCGAAGTCATTGCCCTGGTCGGCCACTACAGCACCATCGGCTTCGTTGCCAACAGTTTTCAAATACCCGCGCCCGCGGGCAGCCAGACGTTTTAGAAAGGATGTTCTTGTGAGTTTAGCGTGGAGGATAATTCACCACGAAGGACACGAAGAGCACGAAGTTCTCGTAGGGGCGGGTTTGAAACCCGCCCTTAGCCTTCGGAACCTTCGTGTCCTTCGTGATCTTCGTGGTGAAAAAATTCTAAGTGATAGCGCCACGATACCCACAAGGAAGCCTGAAAAACCAGGAAGGTGAACGTGAGCAAACTACCCAACGCGACACGCGACGGATTTTCAGCCGAGCAACAACAAATCTGGGACCGCATCTTCGAGGGCCGCACTGGCGGCGGCGGGCCGTACTCCATGCTGATGCATTCGCCGGCCATGGCGCAGCACTTCGCCGCGACGGAAGACTACTTTCGCAATCACTCGCTCTTGCCCGATGCCGACCGCGAGATCATCATCCTCACCGCCGCCCGCGAAGTGAGCGCCCACTACGCCTGGACGCGCCACGAAATCCGCGCGCACAAAGTCGGCATCAAGCCCGAAGTGATCGAAGCCCTGCGCGCCCACGCCGACGCAGACAAATTCAGCGGCAAAGAAAAACTTCTGGTGAAATTTACCCGCACGCTGATGAATCGACATGAACTGCCCGACGATTTGTTCGGGCAAATGGAAAGTGAATTTGGCCACGCCAAATTTATCGAAGCCGTCGGCCTGCTCGGCCACTACATCACTATCGGCACGGTGATCAGAATGTTCGACGTAAAACCGCCGGAGGGAAGCAAAACCTTCTAACAATTCCGCAGACACATTTTCGTCATACCGGCGAAAACCGGTATCCAGGGTGAGGGCGGACACGTAGGTCCGCCCCTACGGGAAAAACCTGGATTCCCGCGTGCGCGGGAATGACGGACTTACCCCTCACCCTTCACCGCTTACCGCGCTCTATTTCCCCGGATACCGCTTTGCCATCTCGCTGAAGAATCCTTCTTTCTCCAACTCATTCATCAGGCTCGCGTCAAAAAACTGTTCCGGCTTAGCGCTCTTCGCTTGCGGCATCTGCGGCGCGAGCATATCGAGGATGAACTGAATCCCCTTGGGCGTGAACACCGGCTTGCGCGCAATCGTCTTCACGTAGTTCTGATAAGACGATTCGAGCACGGTTGAATCACTGGTGCGCATGTACTTGGCGAAAACTTTTTGCGACTCCGCTTTGTTGGCGTGAATGAAGTGAATCGCTTCGAGATAGCCTTTCATGGCGTTCTTCACCGTGTCGCGATTACTCTTTAGATAGGCGCGCGAAGTCGCCAGGCCATTGCCCTGAACTTCGACGCCGAGATCGGCGATCTGCAGCAAATCGACGAAGCCCATTTTGCGCGCGATCGGCGCCGTGGACAGATTGAAAAACGACGCGTCAACCGTGCCGGCGCTCATCGCGCCCATCCGCTCGGCGTCGGGACCGGCGGGAACCAGCACGACATCCTTGTTCACTTCGAGATTGAGATGCTTCAAGAGAATTTGCGCCGCGTAGTGGGTGATCGAGCCGAAACCGCTGATCGCTAATTTCTTACCCTTCAACTGTTCTAAACTAGTAATTCCCGGACGGACGAAAACCAGCTGGTAGAATTTATTTTCCATACTCGCGACGAGCACTAAATTGTAACCGGTCAGATTCGCTTGAATCACCGTGCCGACGTTGACGATGGGCGGCTCGCCCGCCGCCAACGCTTGGGTCGCCACCTGGCCGCCGCGCAGAAAAATCGGATCGACCTCGAGGCCGTATTTTCTAAACAAGCCTTGCTCCTTCGCCACCCAGATATGGCTCTGGGTAAAAGCCAGCGAAGGATAACCCATGGTGATCCGCTTCAACTCCTGCGCCATTGTCGCATTCGCGGCAAATAGTAAAAGCGAAAAAATCACCGCGCCGGGCAAAAACATCGGACCCTCCAATTCGATTTTTGCATCGCTCAACTTTTCCAATGGGGGTAAGAAACCACGCAGAAGACGAGCACGTTCGCGAGTACCCATAGGTTGCGCCCGGCCATGTGCGAGCCCCACAACGAATCGTCGAACACTATCGCTGCTCAATCGCGGGCTAGAAACGCATCGAAGTAACCTTCTTCGCGCACCAACATCTGGCGCAAGGAATCGGCTTCCCCTTGCGCGGCGAAGTGGCCAACGCGCACGCGAAAGTAAGTTTGACCTTTGACCTGGGCTTGGATGATGTAACCCTCGTGACCATTGGTCTTCAGTCGCTGCACGAGATTCGCGGCGAGATCTTTACTCGGCGCCGCGGAGATTTGTACGGACCATTTGTTACCTGACTCAGCAGATCCAGCCGGCTGGTCGATCGCCACGCTCCTTCGCGCCGGCGCCAGTTGGGACTGTTCCGAACTAACCATCCCGGAGCTGTTTTGCGCGTCACTCGACAACGGCCCTGCGCTGGATGGCGGAACCGCCGGGCTCTCCCGTTTCGTAGACATCCACGCCGTGTTCTCAGCCATGCCTATCCCGCGATGCTCAACCGCAGGAATAGTCGTTCCTGTTCGATCCATCGAAGCCTGGTCGGCCGACGGCGGCGATGACGCGATTCGCGTCTGTGGTTTCTCATTTTGCGGGTTCGCTCTGCGTTCAATGTTTTCACCAGTAATTATCCCGAGATAAAATGACACCGTCGCTGTAGCGGCAAACATAGTGACTAACCTCGCGCCATGAGAAACCTCGAAGAAAAAACGCCTGCGTGGAGTCTGCGGGCTGTCAATTTCCTTCACCGGGAACTCCTCGGCAACGTCTAAAGGTTGGGAAATCATCGCCGCGGCCGGCCCGCTGGCCACAGGGGTCGGCAACGAAAACGACAGGTCCGTCGACAGCGCATGGGTCTGCAGAATCGGCCGAAAACTCTCAATCAACTCGATCGCTTTCTGTTTCCTTAGTTTCGCCAAGCAAGTCTCAAAGGAAAAATCCGTGGGCCGGTGGCGGCGCGAGCGCAGCTCCGCGTCGTTTAGATGCCGCAACAAGGACTCTTGAATATTTTCCGACTCGCCGATCAGGAGTTGGTAGTTACGATTGTACAGCCCGTACACGCCGGATACGGCCGGTGCGCAGGCGCTAATTTCGTCGCGGTTGAAACTATAGTGACGACCGTTTGGTTGCCACGACATCTTACCACCTCATGGTTACTGGCTCGAATAGAGTACGCTATTTCAAAGACTCTCTAATAGCGAAAATCAAATCGACCCTGCAGTCAAATTAGCGGATTCAGCCGAGTTTGTCACGACAAGTTCGGCAGCACAGCCGGCTAACACCTAAACAATCGCCAACATGCCATGAGTCCGCTTGAACAAAGATTCGCAACCGTTCTCAGTGACAATCAGCGGGCCGCCGAAGGTGAACTGAATCTTGCCGTCGGCCGACAACGCCATCGGTTTCCAGACAAAGGCGTTGCCCGGCTCGATGGCCAACTCGCGCGCGCGATCACTCTGCGCACGCAGCGTGAACAAGGGCCCGTCGTCGCCATAGCCGCAACCGTGAAGTTGAATAGCGGTTTTCATGCCGCGCGGCGCGCCAAAGCCGTTGACGAAATCTTTCAATGCGCCGAATGTCACACCGGGTTTAATCATCTGCAAGCCGGCTTCGTAGATTTCTTTCTGCAGCTCGATTACCGGTTTCCACTCGGCGGGAATCTTTCCAAGCAAGATAGGCTGGCACACTTCGGTGAGTTGCGCACCGACGATCGCGTTGATCTCGTTGGTAATGAGCGCATTCGCTTCGAGTCTTCGGCCGATCGGCGGGTTGGTATATCGTTTCGGCTTCGCCGTACCAATCGGATCGATGGTCAACGTCAGCGGAAAATATTCGCTGCCCAGTTCCAACAGGCGCGCCAGCACGGCGGCGTAGAGCACGCCGGCATCGGCGCCAGGGCGCGCCAGCTTGAGCAGTTCATCGAGCCCGGCATTCGCGACTTGCGCCGAGCGGCGAACGAATTCGATTTCCTCCGCGCTCTTGACGTAGCGCACCATGCCGACCGCGTCGGTGGCGTCGGCGAACTGCGCGTTGGCCACTTTGCCCATCGCATGTTCGAGCGCCGTGTGATTGACCACGCCGTCTATCGAAGAGCGATGGGTAACCGTGCCGCCTTTGAGACCGGCCACGCCGACCCGCGCGCGCTCCATGCCGAGATC
>Ga0137461_1000010_pt1 | contig 35846 bp, 31 predicted proteins | sample EasRivERMGT746_2_FD_104650 | JGI IMG/M metagenome (GOLD analysis project Ga0137461, IMG submission 104650) | Soil microbial communities from meander-bound floodplain in the East River, Colorado, USA - East River MetaG ERMGT746_2 | ecosystem: Environmental > Terrestrial > Soil > Floodplain ... | reverse complement strand
GAACCTTGACCGGGAAATATAAATGCTTTTTTACCCATTAATGATATAACGTATCAAGAGAATTTAATTAAGGAAATAGTTTTATTAGTCAAATTGCCCAAACTAAATAACATGAACCCCATGTATAACCTGCACCAAAAGCAGATAATATTAATTTATCTCCTTTTTTAACTTTACCGTCTCTGTAATACTCAGTCAAACAAGACGGAATTGTTGCAGCAGTTGTGTTTCCATACTTATGAATGTTCACCATAACTTTATCTTTGCTAAGACCCATTCGTTCAGCTGTTGCATCAATTATTCTCATATTTGCCTGGTGAGGTACAAGGTATGCGATGTCTTCGGATTTGAGATTGTTTTTGTTCATAAGTTCATAAGAGACATCAGCCATTCCTTTCACCGCAACTTTAAAAACTGCTTTGCCATCCTGATAAATGTAATGCATTTTTTTATCTACAGTTTCATGTGTCGGAGGATTCAGACTGCCGCCGCCTTTCATATAAAGTGCTTCTTGTCCTGAACCATCGATCCGTAATATATAATCCTGAAGACCAAAACTTTTGTCCTTTGATGGTTCAAGAAGAACTGCTGATCCTCCATCACCAAAAAGAATGCAGGTATTCCTGTCAGTATAATCAGTAATTGCGCTCATCTTATCCGCACCTATAACTAACACTTTCTTACATTGTCCAGATTCAATCAATGCACATCCTGTTTGATAGGCAAATAGAAAACCGGAACAAGCAGCCGAGAGATCAAATCCCCAGGCATTATTCGCTTTGATGCGGTACTGAACCAGACAGGCAGTTGCAGGAAACAGCATATCGGGTGTTACAGTTGATACAATTATACAATCAATTTCATCCGGATTAATCTTATGCGTTTTTATCAGATCAAGTGCTGCCCCGGTAGCAAGATCGCTGGTAGCACCATTCTCTAATATTCTTCTTTCCTTAATTCCGGTTCTGGATTCTATCCAATCACTTTTAGTATCAACGATTTTTTCAAAATAAGCGTTATCATAAACTTTATCGGGGAAGTACATTCCCAGTGCTGTAATGATTGCTGAATATTTAGATTCTTTAGACATTTTTTATTTTTTTATTGCTTGATAATAGAAAATTCTTTAATTGAGTTCTCAATTTTTTGAATCAGATTTTTTTCGAACATTTCATTTGCTTTGAGTACCATGTTTTTAATTGCTTTTGAAGTGCTTGAACCATGTCCAATTATACTAATTCCATTCACACCAAGCAATGGAACGCCTCCGTGTTCCTGGTAATCAAGTGATTTTAAAGCTTTCTTAAGACTTTCCTTTCCTATACCAATTCTCAACTTATCAAAAAAATTCTTGTTAGCTGTTTTTTGAAGAAGATGTTTTAGAAGTTTCGGCACAGATTCACCAAATTTTAGAATAATATTACCAACAAAACCATCGCAAACTATAACATCGATATTGCCAGTAAGAATATCCCGGCCTTCAACATTTCCCTTAAAGTTAAGCCCTGAATTTTTCAACAGAGCAAAGGCAGCAGTTGTTAGTTCATTACCTTTACTTTCTTCTTCACCCATACTCAAAATCCCGATTGAAGGGTTTTTAACATTTCCCATCTCTTTTGCATAAATTGAACCCATAACTGCATATTCAAACAGATGGTTTGGTTTTGCATCTTTTCCTGCACCAACATCATAAAGATAGCAAATTCCATTTACGTTTGGAATTTCAGCACCAATTGTAGGACGTCCGACTCCCGGTATTCTCCCCATTATCAAAGTTGATGCAGACATCATTGCACCGGTATTGCCGGCACTTACAAAAGCATTTGCTTTTTTATCTTTCACCATCTGAGCACCCACAACAATCGAAGATCCGGGTTTTGTTTTTAAAGATGAAGTGGGGCTGTCACTCATATCAATTACTTCATCCGCATTAATAATATTTTCAGTTTTGAATTTAAGATTTTCAGAATTTAAGATTGAAAGAATATCATTCTTTCTTCCAACCAGGCACAGTTCAAAATTGTTATTTTCGGCTAATGCAGCGATTGCACCGATTACAACATTTCGCGGGGCATAATCTCCCCCCATAGCATCGACGGCAATTCTGCATTTAAAACTATGACCCGGTTCAATCATTAAAAAATAAAATTTGCGAATTAACTTTTAGGGATGAACATTGAACGCTCATTATAATATCCGCAAGACGGGCAGGCACGATGAGTCAGCTTCATCTCACCGCAATTTGAACAAGTACCTAAAGCAGGGACAGTTGCTTTGTAATGTGTTCTCCTTTTGTCTCTCCTGGTTTTTGACATTTTTCGTTTAGGATGTGGCATTTTTTCCTTTGGTTTTATTTCAACTAAGTTTTTTCTTTAAATCGATTAATGGTTTCCATCTGTCGTCCATTTCCTGCACAGTGCAATAGCATTCACCTTCGTTTAGGTTTTTTCCGCATTTATAACAAAGCCCCTTACATTCATCTTTGCAAAGTTGTTTCATAGGAATGGAAAGCATTGCATAATCTCTTACATCTTGTGCAATTTCAATTTTATCCGAGTCGGGACTAATATAAGCTGCATCCGGAGAGTCTGAATTGCTAAGTCCGGCATCACTCATGTAAACCATTTTATAACTACTATTAATATTCTTTTCAAACTCAACAGCACACCGGTCGCAAATGAATTTTGCTTTTATGTCTGTATTAACTTCTAAAATAAACTGATCTCTGAATTTGGTGAGCAAAACACCTGTTTGAAACCTGCCAAAATACGGCTCTCCAACTTCTATCTCTTCAATATCATCTTCAAAATCGAAATTATAACTACGATCCTGAAGATTGGATATCTTGATTTTCATTCGAAAATATTAAAATTTCTACAAAAAATGAGACCAAATATATTGATAGTAAGTAAGATAATCAAACAATTAGCACCGATGTTAATCTGTTCTAAGTTTAGATATTTACATTATTTAGGGTAAGATTCGAACAATGCTTGATTCAGGTTTACTCTTAACAAATAAAATATTTACTAGAACCATACCCTATTTGATACTTTCAATTTTTAATTATTTGAAATTATTATACTTATTTTAGAACTGGAATAATAAACTTTCTTAATCCTGTCATTTTAATGCTTATTGTAGAAGAACTTACTAAAAAATTTAATGGCTACTCAGCAGTAGACAAGCTTTCCTTTAAAGTTGAGCCGGGTAGAATCTTCGGTTTGATTGGTCCAAATGGCGCTGGTAAAACAACCACTTTAAGAACGGTTTTGAATATTCTTAAACCAACATCCGGCAGCATTATGTTTGAGAATAAGCCAATTACAGCCAATTTTTACAATCACATCGGATACCTTCCCGAAGAAAGAGGACTTTATAAGAAGAGCAAAGTGATAGATGTAATAACTTACTTCGCTGAGCTGAAAGCGATTAAAAAGTCTGCAGGAATAATTCTTGCTGACGAATGGCTGAAGAAAATGCACATCGAAAAATATCGTGAATATAAAATTGAACAACTTTCAAAAGGTAACCAGCAAAAAATTCAATTTATCACTGCGGTTATCCATAACCCGAAATTATTAATCCTTGACGAACCTTTTTCCGGATTTGATCCAATCAACCAGCAGGAAATTAAAGAACTGATTCTTTCTTTTGTAACATCTGGTAAAGTAATTATTCTTTCAACTCACCAAATGGATACTGCTGAAAAATTGTGCGAGGATATATTGCTTATTGATAAAGGAAAAGAAGTTTGCAGCGGTTCTCTAAAAAAAATTAAAAATGATTTTGGCGGGAATAATATAAAAGTCCGGTACTCGGGGAAAATTAGCGAGATCAGTGAGCTTGAAGAGGTTAAACACATAGATCACTACAGTAACTATGCTGAAATAGAATTAAAAGCCAATGTATTACCAAATGAATTTTTGAGGAAAATAGTTAGCAGGGTTGATATCGCTGAGTTCACTGTTATTGAACCGACTTTAAACAGAATTTTTATAGATCTCATAAAGCAAAATTCGGGTCAGAACTGATGAATAAAATATTTGCAATTGCCAGGTGGGAATTTCTTGAAAAAGTAAAAACAAAAACATTTATTATATCCCTCATCATAACTCCAATAATCATCATTGGTTTTTCAGTTATTCCAACCCTACTTGGCAATCAGGAAACTGAAAGAACAAAAATTATCGGGATGCTCGACAGTTCAGAAGTTTTTTTCGATGCGTTTAAAGCTGAAATTGAAAAATTCCGCCTGCAAAATGGTCACCTTGCTTATGTGCTTATAAACTTAACAGAAAAAGGTAAATCAAATCCGGAACTCGTAAAGTATGCTGACAACAGTACCCTTCAGCGGAATATATCAGGCTTTTTATTCATTAGTTCTTACGTTAAAGATTCAATTAAAATTCAATATAGAAGTCAGGATCGGATAAATTTAAGCGATGTTAGTAAATTTGAAGAAGTCTTCAAGATTATACTGATTAAAATTCAGCTGAAAGAAAAAGGCTATAATATTGATGGACTTAATTTTATTGATGATCCGGTAAATATTGAACGGGTAACGATAGACATCCCAGGTGAAGAAGGTAAAAAAGATTTTCTAACCGTGTTTTTTTCTTCATTCATTTTTATTCTTCTCCTGATGATGATGGTTATTTATTCAGGGCAAATGCTTGTCAGAAGTCTGATAGAAGAAAAATCAAACCGCTTAATTGAAGTTTTGGTATCAAGCTGTACACCTGATGAACTTTTGGCAGGAAAAATTTTAGGACTTAGTTCGCTTGGATTAACCCAGATTATTATCTGGGCACTGATTGGAATTGGCCTTATAGGTGGTTCCGTTATACCTCCTGAAATTTTTTCAAACGTAGGGATTATGCTTGTTTATTTTATTTTAGGTTTTTTATTCTTTACAACTCTTTTTGTTGGTATCGGTTCGATTGTTAATACAGAACAGGAAGCTCAACTGCTGACCACTTACTTAAGTTTGATATTAATGTTCCCCATAATTGTGGCTGTACCCGCAATTCAAAACCCGGATGCACTGATATTAAAAATATTTTCGTTTATACCTTTTACTATTCCATCCGTTATGCTGTTAAGGGTAAATGTTGCTGAAGTTCCTGCTGAAGATATCTGGTTAACGATTCTTATACTTCTTTTATCAACCATTTTGATGATTAAAATATCTGCTAAAATTTTCCGTGTCGGAGCTTTAATGCATGGATCAAAACCTACTTTGAGAGAAATTATAAACTGGATAAAATCAGATGCTTAATCCGATTATTTATTTTTATAAATACTAATTCATTGAATGATTTTTTTAGCTTCCGCCTTAGCGGCTATAGTCCCAATGGCAACGTATCTTATCCTGATCTGGACATTTGACAGATATGACAGGGAACCAATAAAACTTGTAATCACAAGTTACTTATGGGGAGCAATCGGAGCTATTATTTTTGCAATCACCGGCGGTTTAATCCTGTCTTTCTTCCTTTCTTTATTTACAACAGATCAATTGGAGCTTGATAAACTAAGAACAATTTTAATTGCACCGGTAGTAGAAGAAATTACAAAAGGATTTTTTTTATTAGTCGTTATCAACTATCATAAATTTGATAATCTGACCGATGGTATAGTTTACGGAGGAGCAATAGGTTTAGGATTTGGAATGATAGAAAATTTTCTGTATTTCGTTTCATACGGCTCTACCCTGGCCGGCTGGTTATCCATCGTTATTATAAGGTCATTATTCTCAGCAGTTATGCATTGTATTTCCACCGCAACCCTGGGTGCTTTTTTCGGATTGGCGAAGTTTAGAGGAAGAATTCTAAAAATAGTTTTTCCTTTAATAGGATTGACCCTTGCAATGCTGATTCATTTTGTTTGGAATTTTAGTGTCAGTCAAGAATCAACTGCATTGTTGGGTTTTTTATTTATGGGGATTTCTATTATTCTTTTTATAACTTTTTTTTCATTCTCAGTATTTTTTGATAAAAAAATTATATTTAATCAATTATTTAAAGAAGCCGAACTTGGAATCATCCCATTGAATCATCCTAAAATTCTCAGCTCCTCAAAAAGAAATAATAAAGGATGGATTGATGAAAATATCAGAAAGGTTTATATAAAATCTGCAACTGCTTTGGCTTTTAAAAAAATGCATTTGGAAAAATCCAGGGGAAGAAGCCGGGAATTTTATGAAAGTGATGTAAATAATTACAGGGAATTCATAAAAAACCTGCTTGCTTCTTCAAAGGATTAAAATGAAAAATAAAAATTTAATCTGTCTATTTTCTGCGCATCCCGTTTTCAACATAAAATATGTACCTGTTTTCGAAAAGCTGAACCATAAGAATTCGGTCTACTTAAATACGCTTCTGCTTTCCAACTATCTGGATTTGATCCAAAAGATTGAATTGAAAGCAGACTTTGCCTGTTTACTTGATGAGAGAGATAAAGAGTTCGTCTCAATAAATTATCTGCCAGCAAAGTTTAATTTGTACTATTATCATCCCGGTGTAAAGGAATCGTTCGCTGGTGTATTGACTGCTAATAATCCTGCAAATTATTCCAGGTCAGTTTTGATTGATACTAAATCGATTGGCGTTTCTGAAATTACTTTAAATAAAATATTTAACCTGCTGTCTATTGAAGACGCATCAATTATTATTGGCCGAACAAATAAAAATAAATCAGCTTTTATGGGAGTTAACAGGTTTGATGAAGAATTAAATTCATGTTTTCAAGCCGCACATTTTAATTATGATAAATTCCTTGCAGGCATCAGCACTAAAAATTATTTTTTAACAGTGCTCGATGGATTTTTAGCTCTCAATGATTTTGACGATTTTAGAGAGTTATATTTTAGGTTATCAAAAAAAAACAGCTTAGCTTATTGCGGCGTAGAAATGCACGAAAAATTTAATAATATTTTTATCGAATATAAGGATTATCTCAAATGAGCCGGGTTGGAATTTTTGGAGGAACATTTGACCCTATACACAACGGTCATTTGATAACTGCTCAATCGGTCAGGGAAATCAGAGGGCTGGATAAAATTATTTTTATTCCTTCATTTATTTCACCGCACAAAAAAGATTTGATTCCGAGTTCACCAAAGCACAGACTGGATATGATTAAACTTGCTATTAAAGACATTGAATTCTTCGATTTTTCTGATCTTGAAATTAAAAAAGCCGGGGTCTCTTACTCTGTTGATACGCTTGAAGAGTTAAAAAAAGAATACGACGAGCTTGAATTTATTATTGGTTATGATAATATATTCACATTCAATACGTGGAAAGATCCTGAAAGAATATTTGAACTGGCAAAAGTAATAGTGCTGAAACGGAAATCTTCAAAACCTCCGCTGTTTGAAGATAAATATTATTTTAAAGCAATATTTGTCCAGACACGCGGAATTGAAATCAGTGCAACCGATATCAGGCAGAGAGTTAAAAAAGGTTTGCCGATTCACTACCTCGTTCCGGAAAAAGTGGAAGAATATATTTTTAAAAAAAAATTGTACAAATAATTAAATGAAAATTCTCGTTACCGGCGGTGCCGGGTTTATTGGATCCCAGGTTGCTGATGCTTTTATTACTCAAGGACATGACGTAGTTATAGCAGATGACTTGTCCACAGGATTTGAAAAAAATATTAATCCAAAAGCCAGGTTTTTCAAAATTAATATTTGTGACCAGAGTATTCAGCACATTTTTGAAAGTGAAAGATTCGATGTAGTAAATCATCATGCTGCACAAATAGATGTCAGGAAGTCTGTTGCTGATCCTAAGTTTGATGCAAACACTAATATTATCGGTACGATAAACCTTTTAGAAAATTGTGTTAGAACCGGCGTAAAAAAATTTATGTTCGCTTCAACAGGTGGAGCAATTTATGGAGAACAAGAATATTTTCCTGCAGACGAAAATCATTCGCAATCACCTTTATCACCGTATGGAATTTCAAAGCTGGCGATAGAAAAATATTTATATTATTATTTTATTCAACATGGCTTGCCGTTCACAATCTTAAGATATGCTAATATCTATGGACCAAGACAGAATCCGTTTGGTGAGGCTGGTGTTGTTGCAATTTTTGTCAGCAAGCTGTTAAACAATGAACAGCCGGTTATTAACGGTGATGGTAAACAGACACGCGACTATGTATTTGTTCAGGATGCGGTGAAAGCTAATCTGCTAAACCTGCTCAATGGTGAGAGTAATATCTATAACGTCGGAACAGGAATTGAAACCAGCGTTAACTATTTATTCAACGAGCTTATTAAAATTACCGGAAGTAAGATGAAAGAGAAACACGGATCCGCTGCTCCCGGTGAACAGCAGCGTAGTGTTATTTCATCGGAGAAGATTTATAAAAAAACCGGCTGGAAACCTTCTATATCTATACAAGAGGGATTGAAAAAAACAATCGGTTATTTTAAAGACAGAATATAAACTATTAATTCTATGGTGGATGCAATTGTAAAAAAATTATTGCTAAATGAACGGCGTGCAGTCGCACGATCAATTACTATCGTGGAAGAAAATAATTCGTTATCTACTGAACTTCTGAAAAAAATTCATCCGAACGTTGGCAAAGCTTACCGTATTGGAATAACAGGTCCTCCGGGTGCTGGCAAGAGTACAATCACAAATCAATTGACAAAGTTATATCTCAGCCAAAGTAAAAGGATTGGAATAATCGCTGTTGATCCTACAAGTCCCTTTACCGGCGGTGCTCTTTTAGGAGACAGGGTTAGGATGACCGAGGTCGGAAACAATTCTAAAGTTTTTATCAGGAGTATGGCAACAAGAGGAAGCTTTGGTGGTTTGAGCAAAACAGCCATCGATGCTGCAGATATTTTAGATGTGGCTGGCTATGAAATAATAATTTTCGAAACAGTTGGTGTCGGTCAATCCGAGCTTGATATTGCCAAAGCCGCTGATACAACAATTGTGGTACTTGTACCGGAATCGGGTGACTCTGTTCAGGCAATGAAAGCCGGACTAATGGAAATTGCTGATTTTTTTATTCTTAATAAAAGTGACAGGCCCGGTGCAAAGCAGGCAATTGCAGCTTTACAAACAATTCTTATGATGAGAGACCACGATGCTGAAAGCTGGATGCCAAATATTATTGAATGCATTGCTTCAGAAAACAAGGGAACAGTTGAAATAGCTGGTGAGATTGATCGGCATAGAGAATATCAGAAAAAAAATAACTTTTATTTAAAGAAGAGAGAAAAACAAACAAGGGAAAGAATTAAAGAAATTGTAGAGACCAAACTCAGAGATGAATTATGGAGTGAAAGTGGAGAAAATTCTTTAAATTTATCTTTGGGAAAAGTCGTATTGGGGAACTTATCTCCTTACCATATTGCTGAAGAAATTATTGAAAAATTTAAAAGTCAAAACTAATTACTACATCATACGAAAATTGAATTTATAAATCTCTAACAATTTGAAAGTATTTTACAAACCGGTAATCAACAGAATTTAGATGGAAACAATTACACGCTCTTTTATTCCCGAGTTAAATGAAAATCAGTTAATAATCAGAGATACCATTAGAGATTTTGCTGAAAAGAAAATCCGTCCGGTAATTATGGAAATTGATGAGTCTCAGAGGTTTCCTATTGAGATTTTACACGAACTCGGTGAACTAGGTTTTATGGGAATTATTTTTCCCGAAGAATATGGAGGCTCGGGACTTAGTTATGTTGATTTCGTAATTATCGTTGAAGAGCTTGCCCGCGTTGACCCGTCGATTTCGCTTTCTGTTGCTGCTCACAATGGTCTTTGTACAAGTCACATTTTTAAATTTGCCAATGAAGCACAGAAGAAAAAATATTTACCCGATCTGATCTCAGGTAAAAAAATTGGTGCCTGGGGATTGACTGAATCTTCTTCAGGCAGTGATGCTGCAAGTTTAAAATCAACAGCTGTAAAAAAAGGAAATAAATATATACTCAACGGCGGGAAAACTTTTACAACACATGGTGCTTCAGGCGAAACTTTGGTCGTGATGGCAATAAACGATAAGAATGCCGGGAAGAAAGGTATCTCAGCATTTATTTTAGAAAAGGGAATGCCTGGTCTTATTGTAGGGAAAAAAGAAAATAAGCTTGGTATGCGGGCAAGCGAAACTGTTCAATTAACTTTCGATAATTGTGAAGTGCCTGCTGAAAATCTGATCGGTGATGAAGGTATGGGATTTATCCAGGCAATGCAGGTTTTGGAAGGCGGAAGAATTTCTATCGCCGCTCTAAGTGTTGGCTTAGCTATGGGATGTCTTGAAGAATCAATTAAGTATTCAAAAGAAAGACATCAGTTTGGTAAACCAATTTCGGACTTTCAGGCTATTCAGTTTAAGCTTGCCGATATGAAGACTAATATAGATGCCGCTCATCTGCTCACATTAAGAGCAGCACAAATGAAAGACAACGGTTTGCCAAATCTTAGAGAAGCAGCTATTGCAAAACTTTTTGCGAGCGAAATTGCTGAAAAAGCTGCAAATGATGCAGTTCAGATTTTCGGCGGATATGGATTTATAAAAGATTTTCCCGTCGAAAAATTTTACAGGGACGTAAAACTTCTGACAATTGGAGAAGGAACTTCTGAAATACAAAGAATTGTTATCGCAAGAGACCTGCTGAAAGATTAGCGAACATTTTTCTGAATCTAAAATTATGAAACCAATCGGATCACAAATAAAAGATAACGAATCGTTCCGCAAGCGGGAAGAATATCAAAAAGAGCTTCTTCAAAAATTAAAATTAGAAAAAGATAAAATAAAACTCGGGGGCGGTGAAAAATCTATTCAGAAACATAAAGCAAAAGGAAAGCTTACTGCACGCGAAAGAATTGCATTACTTCTCGATAACACAAAAGATTTTTATGAACTTAGCACATTTGCTGCGTACGAAATTTATGCTGATGCCGGAGGAGCGCCCTGTGCAGGCGTAGTTTATGGAATTGGAAAAGTAAGCGGAAGACTTTGTGTTGTAGTTGCAAACGATGCAACTGTAAAAGCCGGAGCCTGGTTTCCTATAACAGCGAAAAAAAATCTTCGTGCACAGGAGATTGCAATGGAAAATCATTTACCGGTAATCTATTTAGTTGATAGCGCCGGAGTTTATCTGCCGATGCAGGATGAAATATTTCCTGATAAAGAACACTTCGGAAGAATTTTTCGGAATAATGCAATCATGTCTTCAATGGGAATTCCTCAGATAGCTGCTATTATGGGTCCGTGTGTCGCAGGCGGAGCTTATCTTCCGATTATGAGCGATGAAGCCCTGATAGTTGAAGGTGAGGGTTCTGTGTTTCTTGCAGGTGCACATCTTGTTCGGGCAGCGATTGGTGAAAAAATTGACAACGAAAGTTTAGGAGGAGCGAAGGTTCAGTCAAATGTTTCAGGTGTTACCGATTACATCATGAAAAATGATGAAGAATGTCTTGCGCAAATAAAAAGTTTGATAGACAAGTTTGGAGAAAGATCAAAAGCAGGATTTGACAGAGTGAAATCCAAATCTCCTAAGTATAAGAATGACGAAATTTACGGATTGCTTCCGGAGGATACATTAAAACCTTATGACAGCTACGAGGTTTTAGCAAGGATCGTTGATGATTCAATTATTGATGAATACAAAGCAGGCTACGGTAAAACAATAATTACAGCTTATGCAAGAATTGATGGATGGGCAGTGGGAATAGTTGCAAACCATCGAAGCGTTGTGAAAACCGAACTTGGTGAAATGCAGGTTGGAGGTGTCATTTACTCCGATAGTGCTGATAAAGCAACCAGGTTTATAATGAACTGTAACCAGAAAAAAATTCCATTAATATTTTTACAGGATGTAACAGGATTTATGGTTGGAAGCCGTGCTGAGCATGGAGGAATTATTAAGGACGGTGCAAAGATGGTAAACGCTGTGGCTAACTCGGTTGTACCAAAAATAACTATCATAATTGGTAACTCTTTTGGTGCCGGTAATTACGCGATGTGCGGAAAGGCATACGATCCAAGATTCATTTACTCTTTCCCGAATGCTAAAATTGCAGTTATGGGTGCAGCGCAGGCAGGCAGTGTTTTGCTTGATATTAAAATTAACCAGGCCGAAAAAAGCGGTAAAAAAGTTTCTGATCAGGATAAACAAAAACTTCTTGATGAAATAACCAAAGCGTACGATGAAAAAAATAGTCCGCTATATGCAGCTGCACGATTATGGGTTGATGAAATAATTGATCCGGCAGAAACGCGAAAATATATTTCGATGAGTATTGAGGCTGCCAATCATAATCCCGATATGCCAAGATTTAATCCTGGTGTAATACAGACCTGATATGAAAGCAATATCGCTTTCAAAGATTTCCATAATTATTTTAATTTTATTTCCGGCAATTGTAATTCCCCAGCAAAGTAAACTCTCTAAATCGGTGAATTACATCACTGAATTCATTGCTTCTAAATATTTCTTAGAGCTCAAAAGTATGAATCCGGATATTGCCCTGGTTGATTCAATTTACCTGAGATCGATAAAGTTTAATAATGGGGATAATACAGAAGCTCTGTTAAGTTTGACCTTCGCAACCATTCCTTACAGGAAAGTACCGATTGTTTTTCCAATTTTAAATTTCCAGATAGAGTATCCATTAGTCTCTGCCGATGAAAAAACATTTCTGCTGAAAAATGATAATCTTCCCAAATACCTTTTTTACGATTCACCCGAAAATAAATATGGGGATAAGGATAAGCTTGCTCATTTTTTTGGGAATGCATTTATCGTTTACTCAGAGAACATATTGGATTTGTCTGCTCTTATTGGTTATTTTGTAGAATCATTTGAAGAAGATTTTAAAGCAGATTCACATGTAGATTACCGGGACCTGGACGTAAATTTTTATGGTGATATTTTCGGAAAAATGCTGAGCAAAAATAAAAATATTCTTCCTTCACAAGTAATATTAATCAGGTCATTCAGGTATATTGTATTTAGTTTATGAAATCAATTTTAATTATTGATGACGAAAAGGATATTTGCGAAAGCATAAAAATGATCCTCGAATATGAGGGTTATAACGCCAGCTATTCAACTTCACCCGTTGAAGGATTACAAAACTTTTTATCAAATCAATATTCTGCTCTCCTTCTTGATATTCAGATGCCGGAAATGAATGGCTTTGAAGTTCTCAAGAAAGCGAAGGAAAAGAATCCATCTGTATCAGTCATAATTATTTCAGCGCACGGTAATGTTGAAAATGCTGTAAAAGCAACAAGGCTCGGTGCTTTCGACTTTATTGAGAAACCCATCGACAGGGACAAATTACTAATCAGTGTTCGCAATGCAGTTGAACAGGCAAAACTGATCACTGAAAATATAGAAATAAAAAAATCTCTTTCGATCGACGGTGATATACTCGGTAAAAGTAAAGCGATACAAAATATTCAACAATTAATTGATAAGGTTGCTCCGCTGGACACGAGAGTTTTAATTACAGGTGAAAATGGAACAGGAAAAGAATTAGTTGCCAGAGCCATTTACAAAAGAAGCCAGAGAAAAGATAAACCGTTCATCGAAGTTAACTGCGCAGCAATTCCAAATGAGTTAATTGAATCGGAATTGTTTGGTCACGAAAAAGGTTCATTTACAGGAGCAGTTCAGCAAAGGATAGGTAAGTTCGAACTTGCTAATAAAGGAATAATTTTTCTTGATGAGATCGGAGATATGAGTCTGCAGGCTCAGGCAAAGGTTCTGCGTGCCATTGAGGATGGTAAAATCGAACGCGTTGGAGGCGGGAAGAAAATTGAAGTTGATGTTCGTCTGATCGCAGCTACAAATAAAAACCTTCAAGCAGAAATTGAAAAAGAAAATTTCAGGGAAGATTTATTCCACCGGTTAAATGTTATTCCAATCCACATTCCACCGCTCCGGGAAAGAGTTGAAGATATTCCAATACTGGTTGAACATTTTTCCAGCGATATAACCGCAAAACATAAAAAACGCCCGACAAAGTTTTCAAATGATGCAATCAGAGTCTTACAGAATCAGCATTGGAGCGGTAATGTTCGTGAGCTCAGGAATATCGTTGAAAGGATTATAATTATTGTTGATAAAATTGAAATCACAGCTAACGATATTGATTTTCTTTTTATGGGAACTCAGTCTTCGGTTGATAACCTGATTGATACGAGTAATTCATTCCAGGAATTTAAGGAAAGAGCAGAGAGAGCTTTTATATTAAAGCAGCTTCGGAATAATGATTGGAATATCAGTAAGACGGCAGAAATTCTTGATATCCAGCGAAGTCACTTATATAATAAAATGAAGAAATACGAAATCGAAAAGGACGAGTAATATGGGAAATACTATTTTTTCAAAAATCATTAATAAAGAAATTCCTGCTGATATTGTTTTTGAGTCAGATACTGTTTTAGCTTTTAAAGATATCAGGCCGCAGGCGCCGACACATATACTAATAATTCCCAAAGTTGAAATTCCCGAGGTAACTGATCTCAATGGTAAAGTACATTCTTCTCTCTTAGGAGAAATGTTTGATGCTGCAAACAAGTTAGCAAAAGAAATGGGAATTGCTGATAACGGATTCAGACTAGTATTCAACTGCGGAAATAATGGCGGACAGGAAGTTTATCATTTACATATGCATCTGCTTGGAGGCAGACAAATGAAATGGCCTCCGGGATAAAAAGCCCCATCCTTAGTCCTTCCCCTAAAGGGAAGGAAATCATATTTAAATTTGAAAATAGTTTTCTGTTCCTTTTAATCTTTTGTTTTGACCTGTACTTCCAAACATCACGGCTTCATATCCATACTTATCACGAACCCTTGTAACCGCACGCATCATTTTTTTTCTTTTCACTTCATAGTCTTCAAATAAAAATTCCTGCTCACTCAAAGGAGAAAAGTTTGTAACCCCGACTCCGATCAGCCTTACCCCAACTCTCCGTGTACGTGCTTTTTTCATTAAGCCCCAGGCAGTTTCAAAAATAATTTTATCATCATCGGTTGGTTTTATTGTTTTAGCACGCGTCAATGTTTGAAAATCAGTATAACGCAATTTAATATCAACCGTAGATGCTTCCCAGCCTTTGTTCCTTAAACTCTGACAAACTTTTCCTGCGAGGTAATGCAAATTGCTTTTCAGTTCTTCTTCGCTTGTTATATCATTACCAAAAGTGTTCTCACGCGAAATGCTTTTTCTTGTTCTTTGAATAGTCAGATATTCCGTTCCTTCACCGTGAGCTTTTCTCCAAAGATCTACTCCATATTTTCCAAATGCAGCAGAGAAATAATCTGATGGAAGTTTTGTTATATCACCTATACGATAAATCCCTCTTGCATTTAAACTTTGTTTCATAACTTTTCCCACACCGGGAATCGTTTCAACAGGCATTGGAGCAAGAAATTCTTTTTCCATCCCGGGAAGAATATAAGTTATCCCGTTCGGTTTCATACAATCGGAACCAATCTTTGCAACAGTTTTATTACTTCCGATTCCTATAGAACAAGGCAAACCAGGCTTATCCCAAATTTCTTTTTGAATACGCGAAGCAAAAGCAAACATAGAGCCGTACATTCGCTGAGTGCCGGTCATATCAAGATAGAACTCATCAATGGATGCCTGTTCGATCAGAGGAGCATATTGTTCTAAAATATTTTTTATGGCTTTAGAAAAACGTGTATATTCCTCGCCATGTCCATGCATGTAAATCCCGTGCGGACAAAGTTTATAGGCAGTACGAATTGGCATAGCAGAATGTAATCCGAACTTTCGTGCTTCATAAGAACATGCAGCTACTACTCCCCTTCCGTATTTAGGATCACCTCCGACAATAACAGGCTTTCCATTAAGTTTAGGATCGAGAATTCTCTCTACAGAAACGAAAAAGGCATCAAGATCGAGATGAAATATTGTGCGCATAAAATTTTATTAATTAACTAATATCTCTTCCAGCCGCGGGTAAGCTTTAATGATTGTCCCAGGCAACTCAACTTTTGTCTTATCCTCAAGCAAATGAATAAGCTCGAATGCATTTGCAACTGCATCACCCTGTGGATGGTTATTCATTATGACGTTTACTTCTCTAACTTTTTGCTGAATCGATTTTATCTTTTGTTCAACTTCAATCAACTCTCCCGGTGAATATAAATAATTGTACCGGGAGCTTTGCTCTTCATAAGTTTGTACTTTACCAAAATTGGAAAGAGATTTTTTCCAGGCTTCAACATTTCTTCCATGAAAACGAATGTATGCTTTGTCATTCGTGATGATCGGCTCAAACCCGATTGCCTGCCCGATTTGCGGCTGATCAATTGTGCAGAATGTTAAATCATTTTCTTTAAAGAATTCATAAGCCCGATTGTTCTTCCATGATGAGTGACGAACTTCTACAAAGCAGCTTATATCAGGAAAAATATCTCTCAGCTTTTGAATATGAGCAACCGAGTTTCCATCAAACGGGAATGAATATGGAAACTGAATCAATAATCCACCAAGCCGTTCTGATTTTCTCAATAAGTCAAGGTTGAAACGGACAGCCTTAATATTCTGTTCATCAAATTTTCTTTTATGTGTAAAATCCTGGTGCAGCTTTATATGAAAAATAAAATTACCAGCATCCGAAACTTTTTCAATCCATCCTTCAACAGTTTTAGGACTTATATAAGTGTAATAAGTGGAGTTAACTTCAACACAATTGAAGTAATGAGAATAAAACTGCAGCCAGTTGAACCCGCCTGATTGGCTTTTAGGATAAAAGTTTGGCACCCAGTCTTTGTAAGACCAGCCTGCTGTGCCGATATTATATTTTGACATTGTAAGATTACTATATTGTTATTTATCACTAAATATATTAAGTTAACACTAGTGTTAATTATCTATATTTATTAAAATGCGTATATTTGAGCTAAATAATTCAAATAAACTAATATTAAGTATTGATGATGTTTCAAAAATACTTTCGATAAATAAAGAATCTGCAAAAGTTACTGTCAATCGGTATGTTCAAAACGAGCAATTGATTCGGCTAAAAAGAAACTTTTACATAACTCCTGCAAATTACGACAAGCTGAATGAGGAAGATTTCTTCAGGCTTGCGAATGTAATTCAGGTGCCCTCTTATATATCATTAACCAGTGCATTAAGTTATTACAACATTTCTACACAGCAAATGCAAGGAGTAATTGAGTCTATTGCATTAAAAAGAACTAAAACAATAAAAGTTAAGAATATTGAGTTCAGATTTTTAATGATAAAAAAAGAATTATACTCCGATTTTGTGTTTGAAAATGAATTCTTTATTGCAACTCCCGAGAAATCTTTAACTGATGTGATTTATTTATCTTCGCTTTCCAGATATAGTTGTGATTTTGATGCAATGGATTTTAATAAGATCAATATGACAAAAGTAAATCAGATCATTGAACAGACAAACAAGAAAGCTAAATCATTCTGGGAGACAATATGCAAGCGTTACAAAATTTAGAAAAGCTGGAGATAGAGGTTCTGGATCTGTTTAACAGCATTAGAGTTCTTGATTCTCTTTACTTCGGTGGTGGAACAATGCTTCGACTTTGTCATAACCTTAACCGTTATTCAACTGATCTGGATTTTTGGCTTTCTCAAAATGAAGACTCAAAATCTCTTTTTACAATAATCAAAAAAAATCTCTCAGATAATTATAGATTAACCGATTCGGCAAATAAAAAATTTACTTTGCTGTTCGAAATCAAACCTTCATCTGTTAACCGCAGTTTAAAGATTGAAATCAGGAAAGAGCAAACGAATTTTGACTGGGAAAGAAAAATAGCTTTTTCAAGATTCACAATTAAACAGGTAATGGTAAGGGGTTTAACTCTGATACAGATGATGCAAAACAAGTTTGAAGCTTTGTTATCAAGAAAAATTATACGTGATGCATTCGATATTCAATTTCTTTTAATGCGTGGAATTGATTTTCCGAATGATAAAAACAAACTTCAAAGAGCATTGGAGATAATAAATAGTTTCAAAGAACAAGATTATAAGGTAACTCTTGGTTCAATTCTCGATGAGAATGACCGGATGTATTACCTTGAAAATCGATTTAACTTATTAAAGGAAGAGCTAATAAAGAACATAAATATTTAAGAGTATAAAGATTAATCTCAATTGATTGACAAATTCACTCCCACAGAAGCACTGAACGCACGTGTTAATCCATCTATATTCACTTCTCTTTTAATAAACGGAACGGCAAAATCAAAGAAAAGAGAATAGTTCTCATTAATCTGATAATTAGCTAACACTAGTAAATTCAGTTGTGCCTGATCACTTCCATCAACTTCAACAAATGTTTCTTGTACTGAAGTCGTATCAAGAATACTCGACTTTGCTAAACGCTGTATGAATAAAATTTGAGGATTTATGCTTAACTTATTGAGCTGAAAATTGTATGCTGCTCTTAAAAGCAAATCATCTCCTCTTTCAAGCCGGTAAACATTATTATTTCTTTTACCTGCAAGCTGATAGCCAGCACCAACACTTATTTTATCATAAGAATAATTCAACGCAAATAAGATATCATTTGTACCAAGTCCGCTTTGATAAACCTGCGGAAGATTATCTTTATTATCATCCCCAGTTGCTAGTTTCGCTCCGAGTGATGCATCAAAAGATGAATTCTCATCTGAAAATAATTTCTGGTTCAGGCTCAAAATTAAATCTCCTATTCCACTCACATCACCATAGGGACCGGATTGAATGTTATAAGGAAATGCAAATTGAATTGAACTGTTATCCAGCAAATTATAATTACCACTCAATTGCAATGAATGAAACTGCACATCATCCTCTTTACCGCTGTAACCGAATTTATAAGATGCCGAAATATCGAAAAGACTTTTACCTTTATCGTCCATTGAATGTCCGCCAAGCTGACAAATTCCTGCATCAGAACATTGCGCAAATGAATTAATTGAATAAAAAAGTATCATGACTAAAGTAGAAAAAGCAAGATTCGTTGATTTCATTTTATCTTTCATAAATTTTATTGATAATAAAAAATGAAACTAAATTTCATCAGGTTCAATCAATAAATTTCTATCCCGCCTTTTTATCCATACTTCTGTAAACACCAACCACAATTCCCACAAGCTTAAACGAAGGATACTTTTTCTCAATAATTATTGGTTTATAATCCGGGTTTTCCGAAACGAGCTCAATTTCATTTTTCTTTTTATAAAATCTTTTTACTACTGCTGCATCATCCAGAACTGCAGCAACTATCTGCCCGTTTTTCGGTTCAAGATTCGGATTTACAATTACAATATCTCCGCTGAATATATATGCATCTTTCAAGCTGTCACCTTTTACACGAAGCAGAAATGAATCCTTCGGCATTCTTGCAATTGTAGGAAGTTCAACTGTATCAATCGCATCAGGATAAATAGTTAGAGGATTACCTGCAGCAACTTCTCCCAGAACAGGTTTAGGAACAAAAAACTTTTCTTCAAGAGTCAGCTCAAGCCCGCGTGAAAGTTTCGGATTTTTCCTGATGTATCCTTTTTTCTCAATCGCCTGAAGGTGCTGCTGAACTGTTGAACGGTTTTTATATTTAAAAGATTTTGCAATATCAGCAAGCGTTGGTGGAATCCCCTTTCCTTTAATCTGGTCTATAAGAAAATCCAGGATATTTTTTTGAATTTCAGTAAGTTCGGTTTTCATAAGCACACCTTCAGTTTGTGAGTTACGGATTAAGAGTTAGTGTGAGATTAAAATTCATACTCTTGTTCTTAATCTTACTTATAATATAAATACCATACATTTGTATGGTAATATAAAAAAGTACGATTAATTAGTCAATAGGTATTAATCCAGGGTGTGCAAAATGGTGATTTAAAGGAATGGGAATTAAATAAAACTGGTAAAAACTAATTCACAAAAATCTTATTTAATGATTCAACCATTTTTTCGCGGAAGATTGGCTTGGAAATAAAATCGTTAAAACCTGTTGCAATAAATTTCTCTTTATCTCCGGGAAGAACATATGCGGTTACAGCGACAATTGGGATTTCCTCAAGGCCGGGCATTTTGTGAATAATTTTAAGTGCATCAAGTCCGTTATATTCTCCCTGAAGGTTTATGTCCATAACTATAAAATCAAACTTATGAGAATTCAGCAATGGTAAAGCTTCCTCAAAACTGGCAGCGAACTGAATATCTTTTAATCCTTTCATCTGAACTTTAAAAAGAATTTGTGAATCAACCTGGTCCTCGATATATAAACATTTTAACTCGGACAGATTCAATGCCTTCATAGGTTTGGTTTTGCGCTTGACCTGAACCTTTGATTCGACTTCCGGTTCGTCCATTTGAACTTCAATTTCATGCAGCTCTTCTTCAGGTAATATCGGCATCTCTTCATAAACAGGTTGAGGTATTTCTTCCTCAGCAATTTCTTCAACTGTTTCTTTTTCTGAAATGTCATGTGAATTATCACCTGGCGGGATAAAACTTTCCTGGGGCTCAGGTACTGTAAGCTCTTCAACCGGTCGATCAAGATCCAATTCGAATTCATCCTGAACAGATTGAAGATCAGTTTGCTGATACAGTTCTTCACTTTTCAGTTTAAATGACTCCTCAGCAGGACCGGATTCAATTTCAGTGACTGATTCTTTTTCTAAATTCATCGGGAATAAAAATCCACATTCAGTTCTGTTATTCTCATTCTTAAAGGTGATAAGCTTACCATGCAAAGCGCTTAAAAGAGACTTGGTTATCTGGCTTGTAAGTTTCGAAACTCCTAATTCTTTTGGGTCCCTGCCATCAATGAATAGTTTTATTAAAGTATTTTCCAGTGATTCAGAAGTCATTCCGTACTTATCTGAAACTGAGATCAAAAATTGATTATCATCATGTGGATAAGCAGAAAAATAAACTTTATTCTCACTTGTAATTTTGTTCACAAACCTGACAAGATTATTAATAAAGCTCTCAAACACTTTTTTGTCAGTGCTGAATCTCAGTGAAGATGAAATTTTCCCGTATGCGAAATCAATGTTCCTGGAACCGGTAATGTCTTTGATATTACTATCAATCTGCTCAATTATTTCCGTGACGCCAACTTCAGTAATATCTAATTTTGTTTTTTTAAGATGAATATCTGAAAACTCAATGATTGAGTTCATGGTGCTTAAAAGAGTAAAACGGTTTTGATTTATTATCTCGGCCGCTTCTTTCTGTTCCTGTGTCGTATTTTCAGATCCTTCGGTAAGCTCTTGGGCAAAACCAAGAATTACATTCATCGGTGTCAGAATTTCATGAAATACACCCGAAAGAAAATTTGAATCCAGCTGCTTTGTAATCAATTGATTTGATTCAACAGGTCTTTCTACAATGACCTCCTTAATAACTTCCTTAATAACTTCTTTTATTATTTCTCTCGGTTTACCAGGCACACTTTCAACTGAAATCTTTGGGATAACTATAATTGAGTACGATTCAACTTCTGAATTAAAATCAATAATTGATGTTGCAGTTAGATCAGCTTCCACGTGATTATTATCTGCATCTTTTATTTTAATAGAAATAGTTACAGTATCTTTAAGGTGTGATTGGAAAATAGAAGTATTCAATAATACACGGTCTTCGTCAACGCAATGTGAAGCCAATGATGTTTTTTCAAGATCTCTTCTGGAAGCCTTCAGGGCAGTTTCAGCAGCACCATTTGCAAAAGTTATTATGCCTTCAGGATCTGTTAGAAAAATAATATTACTGGTATTATCAAAAACATTTTTAAAGAGTTGAATTTTTTTATCCTGTTCAATCTTCCCGGTAATGTCCCTGATAATATTGAACTCAGCATCCTTGTCGTTATATTTAAAACTTATTTTACTAATCTCAACCAGTACAGATTCACCGTCTTTTTTCTTGTGACGGAATGGCCTGGTGAAAGCGTCATTTTCATAAACCTGGTCTGATGTACCAAGCAGTGTTTGAATATCTTCAGGACTATATAAATCCGTTAAATCCATCTGTAAAAATTCGTCTCCGGTATAGCCATATAATTTAAGAGCAGCATCATTTACTTCAAGAAAGCTCAGATTTTCTTTATCGTAGATGAAAATTGGTGATGGATTATTTTTAATTAGAATTTCGAACATTCTGCCTTTACTCTTGATTAATTGCTGTAGGGATTCAAAATATTTCTTTTTCTGCAAATATATTGAAAATCCTGCAAATTGGTTCTCTTCCCGGTAATATTTGGTTAAATAAAGCCTATAATCTGAATCATTTGAATTATTTACTTCTAATCCTTCCTTAATATCAATTACTGTACCATTAGAAGACGAATTGACAAATTCATTGATTCTGCTTGCGAGTTCGTGATTGAATACTTCTTTAAACTCAATATTTTGAAGTTGATTAAATTTCTGTGCAAATAATTTACAAAATTCTTTGTTAGCATTCTCAAAACGGCCTGCAGAATTTATTAATGCGACAGGTTCAGGAAAATAATCAATCAGGCTTAAACTTTCATTGGATGGTTGGTGCAGCTTCTCTTCAGAAGATTTTTGGTTTTTACTTCGGGATAAACCAACAAGAGCAACAACTTTATTATCATTATCAGTTAATGGAAATTCAATTAACTCTTTTTCTTCAACCGGATTAATATACAGAAATGGTGCGCCTTCTATAATTACACAATTTTGTGTTTCTTTTATGAATGCATCAACTGCATTGTAGAAATTCACCAGGAAAATCGGAATAAAATTTTGATACGGCTTGCCTTCCATCTGCCCAGGTTTTAAACCCATACTTGCTGCGTATGCATTGTTGACGACCAGGTAATTCCCTTTATCATCTTTCAGCCAAAAAAAATCTTCAAGCTCATTCACTAACCGGTGAAGTATTTCTTTTCCGATAAAAGTAAGCGGATACAAACTGATTAACTTGCTAAGGATTTCCTTAAAACCTTGGGCAGTTACAAGTTCCTGGATCTTCATCGTAACAGTTTTTATGAGGCTTTCACCTGTCAGATTATAAGTGAAATACCGGGGAGTGATCGTGCAAAGTATTAAAATATTTCCTTCATCAATTAAAGGATTTAAGATTATGTCGGTTCTTAAGTTTTGCCCGCTTTTTAATTTTAGCTCTACATTATCATATTTAACTAAATTATTTTTTTCGATAGTTTCTTCAATTAGTTGTTCGAATTTTTTTGATGATTCAGATTCAAAATATGCCGGCAGATTGTCTGAACCGCTTTCTGTTTTCAATAAGTCAGCACCGAATGAATTGGCATGAATTATTATACCACGGCTATCGAGTACATAAAATGCATCGTGCTGCCACATCGAAATAAATTTTAATATGTCAGGTCTAAGTATGGACAAAGAAATAATTATTTTTATTAATTACTGGGAATCAATTTAAGCATCAATGTTTAATTTACATGATAGAAATAAATGACTATGAACTATTATTATGCTGATCTGAACTGAGTTAATTCCGCCTGATGATATGGATTTGAAGCAGGTTGTTTTGAATAGTTGCAGCATTAAAGATTTGTTCTTTCTAAATTATTATTAAATAAAAACGTCAAATCATTGGTATTTACACACAATTTTTAAGGTGAAATTTCGTATTCAACCAAGCGGCTTATCATTTACTCTGTCGTAGTCAATATAATAAGTTCGTGATTCACCCGGTCTCAGGTCATCAATTTGTAAAAACAAAAATTGAGAACCGTCCAGATGTTTAAAGCCGGCTGATTTTGTTCCGATAATTTCAGTATCGATAGTAATTCTTTTTGCTTTCTCGTTCAAGTCAATATCAACGACAAGGTCATTTATAATATTCACGCCCGGATTTGTAACTGTAATTTCTACTCTCCTGTTTCCCCTTTTCTGTATTCTGATTTCAATATACTCTTTATCTTTGTACCACTCCTGAATTTCGTTAGCTGTCGTAATCCAGAATTTTTTTCTCTTCAGATCTCTGATTACAGCCCGAACAACATTAATATTTTCAGGTCTGCATTGAAAATCCGTGTGGATTTTCATCATATACAATCCTCTTTCGAATAAAACTCTATCGATATCTTCCTGGTAGCTGAAAAACTGAAACTCAGGTAAAGTTAAATTATTGTCTCTGATTATTTCATAATCGTCACGGGCTGTTTTAGTAATTAACATTAATCTGTCTTCACCGCGAATGATTGTTTTCGGTACTGATCTATCAGTTAACGAGTCCGTTATTATATATTTAAAGCCCGAAACTATTACTGATTTGATTGTATTATCATCATACAAACCAAAGTATGGTAAAACTCCGTTGATTTTTTTTCCGGTTATTTTCTCAAGCTCCTGCATGCTGTTATTTAAATTAGCCAGCTGCGTCTGATAGTCATATAAAAAGTTTGCTCTGCCGTTAACAGCGTCAACATATCCGACATCCACCAGTGCAGCGATTTCTCCGAAACCTGAAATATTTTTTACAAGTATTCTGTTTTGCCTGGCAAAAAATGATTCAATAAAAAAAGTCCCGGCAATAGATTCATTCTGAAGGACTGTAAGCAAGTTTTCGATGTTAGACGGATTGCTGGTTATGCTGGCTGAAATTACTGCAGCAGCTTCAAATCCCTGCGGCCAATCACGGATGTATGCAATCGGTCCATGTGTCAGCCAATTTATAGAATTATTAAATAATCTCTCAAAAAAAATATAATCGTCTTCAATGCCGAGTATTGAATTAATTTCAAATCCCATCCAGACAAATCTTCCAATTCCATAATTCCCATATACAATACCCGCACTTTGTTTTATTCCCTCTCTAACCAATCCTTCTTCGAGCAGGTAATTATACCAGAAGCTTAATTGCGTTGTTCTTGGATCAAGCACTTCAACAGCAATCGGTTTATCCCAGGTTGCTACTCGAAGTGGAAAACCAGTCGGTATATTTGAAGTAAGTGGAAGTCCTCCCCGAAGTGTATGAATTTTAGTTTTTTCTTCTGAACTGATTTCTCTTGCAAACCTGACTCCAAAAACTTCAGAAAAAAAATCCCAGCCTCTCCATTTTCCGTTATTAGAATAGGAAGCGGTACCGCTCGTTGCAAAAATACTTCCACCATTTGTTAAGTACTTTTTTAGTTGAATGATCTCTCTATCGCTAAGAGATAATGACCCCGGCAAAACCACGAGCTTATACCTGAAGTGATCACCACGTTCAATATCAAGATCAGTCAAGATTTCATATCGCTGATCAAGATTGTCAAGAAATTTTTTCCATGTATTAATATTCTCTTTTAAGGAATTATTTTTTACCGGCAGCATATTATGGGTATATTCAGAATTTAGGATGGCAATTTCCGGGCTGGTTCCGAATATTAAACTTTTAAAACCATCAATGCTTGGTGTGAGATCTGCGGTTGTGTATCTGCCGTACACACTTTTAAGGATAAGAAGATAGACTAGAAATGCAAAAGATGTAACGATCAAACCAGAAAAAAGAAAGAAAAACGGATTCGATTTATTTTTGTATTGATTGGTCATCGCCACTTCAAAATTTTATCACTTTTTTCTTCTTCCGGAGTTATTGGACCCTCCTGAGTATATTTTGTGAATTTATTTGCAGGGACTTCAACTTTGTTTGTTCCCCTTCCATTTCCTTTGGAATTTTCTTTCCTGCTAAATTCTGAAACAGGTATGCCCTGTTCGATAGGTTTGCTGGTGTAATTTACTTTGTGTCCGGGAAACTTGTCCCTCGTTTTTATTTCCGGAGTTTGAACAATGTTCAGGTTTTCTTCCGGCTCAACCAGTTCAGCTTCCTGATTTATTTTTCTTGAAACAACTTCAGGAGGCTTGCTCTCACGGATCTTATACAGAATATAAGCTCCTATTGCAAGTATAAATGTGCTGATAGTTGCAACAAGAATAATTGTAGATAGTATAGGAATTAATTCCATTTATGCCCTCAAGAATTAATAAGGTTTATTTTACTAACTCACTCTTTCTAATTTTCCCCATGTCATCTTTATTCCAAGAAATTCTTCGACTGTTGACATGGCTTTACAAATATCGATAATAAGAATAAAGACCATCCGGTAAATTATTGCATAGCCTACCAATCTGAATTCTTCTTTCTCGGCTGCGATGCAATACAGAGCCGTGATCAAATCCAGCAGAGCTAGGCCAGCCCACCAGAAAAATATTAATTGTGTAAATCCAAATGCCAATGCTGCAATTATAAAGAAAGCATGCGCAGCAATATTCATCGGAGGCCAAATCAACGCTTCATAAAACATACTCCACAGAATAAAAGTATCTGAAAAGTTTATTGTAGGATTTAGCATAAGCTTTTTGTGCTTTCGGATTGATTGCAGAATTCCTCTTGTCCATCTGTATCTCTGCTTTAATAATTGCTGCAGCTTAACAGGTGCCTGTGTATAAGAAATCGAAGAAGGCTCATAATATATTTTCCATCCTGCAGCCAGGATTCTTAGAGTCAGGTCAGCATCTTCTGCAAAAGTATCACTGGAATAAAACCCGATTTCCTCTACGGCTTTTTTTCTAAACAATCCGATCGGACCGGGAATTATGTTAACAAGTGTAATAAAACTTTGTGCGCTTCTTGCCATATTCAAACCTTCAACATACTCAAGCGCTTGTAAATCCGTCAGAAATTTTCCTCGGTTGAGTACCTTTACATTTCCAGCGACCGCACCAATTGCAGGATTTTTAAAATGTCTGATTGCCAGCTTAAGTGAGTCGGCTGAAAGCTGAGAATCTCCATCCATACACAGAACGTAATCTGCTTTTGAATATTTTATTCCCGAGTTGAGTGCGCTGGCCTTCCCGCCATTCTGCTTATTGATCAATGAAACTTTAACTTTAGCATGTTTCCCATCTCTGATTCCAACTAATGATTCAGCAACCTGCTGTGTATCATCGGTTGATCCGTCGTTAACAATAATTATTTCATAGTTATAGTAATTTAATTTTAAAAGAGACTTGACTGAATCTGCAATTACTATTGATTCGTTGAAAACCGGAATTATGATTGACACAAAAGGATTAAAACCATTAGTGGCTTTAAAAGTATAATCAGTCAGATAAAAATATGAGAGAAACAGGATGCCGAAAAAACGCAATAGTAAAATGAATAAGAAAATTACCAGAGCAACTATTGTAGAATATTCAATTAATGATGTAACAGATAATACTGTTCTTGGAAGTGTGAAGATAATTATCAATAATAAAATAACTGAAATTACGCCGCTCAATGCAATTCTGCGAAGCATTTTGACCTGACGGTTATTGACCGCAGACGAATTGAACTCATCATCAATGCTGATGACGGTTCTTTTTAAATTTTGTTGAACGCTCATCGGGTGAAATAGTTTAATTGCAGCTAAAATTTCAATTATGGTGCCACCAATACCCTCATTTTTTAATCAATAAACTCCGGAATTCTGTTTCACTTGATACAATATTGGATATTCTTTTTTTCTTGTATCATTATTAAACAAGCAGAAGAAAATTTAATAATTGATTAATTATTGCGTGCGATCAATACTAAAGAGTCCAGAATGCTGCAATAGTAAATGAAGTAGAACTGTATCCCCTGCCAGATTGAACATTTGTACTGAATGTGACTTTACCTTGAAGAGCAAATTGATTTGTTATCCTGTACGTTGCAATGCCATAGAATTCTCTAAGAATAAAATTATCAGAAGGTATGTAACCAACTTTACCGCCTATCGATGCATTTATTAAATCAGAATCGGCAATGTACCAATCAGCCCAGATGCTGTGTGTTTCATAGTTTGTTGGAGACCAATAAAGTGTGGTTTCATTTTTTACATCGTAATAATAATACTCGTAGCCTATCGCAAAGGATTTTTCAAAAATTTTGCCTAACCGAAGTTGAAGCCGGTTGCCATTATTATCATCTGAAATATCTAAGAAAGAATATTCTCCTGAAAATTTCCAGTCATTCTTTGCGATGTAGTAACCTTGCAATAAAATCATGTTTGTTCTTAATCTTACCGGAACTAAAAATGGAGAATAAAGAATTTGTGCTGCGTCCATTGAATAATAATTTGCTGAAAACGAATATTTCTTTCTGTCCTCCGCAATTAGTCTGACTTCGGCCAGGAAACTGTTGGGATAATTATTGAACATCGTTGAACCAAGTGTAATCGAAGCACTTAGGAATTTATTGAACCTGATGTATCCTGATCCTTTGAGCATCGAAATGTTTTCAGTTAATGAATCCGAACCGAGACGACCTCCATATCCGCTGATGCCTAATGATAAAAATTTATTCACACCAAATTCATATCTTAAACCATAAGTCGAGTAAAGAAAATCAAAATTATCTGTGAAGTAATATACTTCAGGTGTTAGCATCATGTATGTAGGAAATTCTCCAGCAAAAAATCCTGTTGATCCCTCAGGTCCAAGCCATTTCATCCTTGTCTGCAGAATTTCAGAATCGGGAGAAGCTGAAAGTAAATCTTCATAAATATCTCTTGCCGGACCGTATTCTTTTTCAGCAAAATATGTATCGGCAAGCAATAATTTTGTTTCATCATCATCCGGCTTTGCTTGAGATAGTTTTTGAAATTCAATAAGAGCTGTTTTTGAATTTCCACTCCATAAATAAATTTTTGCTCTCTGCTTTAGTAAATCATAGTTGCTCGGATCTTCAGTTATAAGTTCATCGTAAATCTTTAATGCATTGTAGTAATCTTCCATACATAAATATGCATCAGCCAGTTCTTTCCTGACAATCTTGTTCGCTTTTTCATCTGCCAGATATTTTTCGAAATACGAGACAGCTTCACGACAATTTTTTTTAGACACTTCTTCTCTTGCAGATTCCAGAATTTCATAAAGCGCGGCTTCCTCATTCAGAGTTTTTTGATTATCAATAGAATTCTGAATTTCAACTATGTCAGGGTTACCCGGTTCAAAATTTCTTATTTTACTTAAATAATATTCTGAATCAGCTAACATATTTTTTTGAAAATAGAGCTGAGCAAGTGCAGTCAAAGCTTGTATATTATCCGGCTCACGGCTGAGCACGAATTGTAGACTCTTTTCTCCGTTTTCAAGATCGCTGTTCATCCAGGCAGATAACTGACCGTTAAGCAGATTGTAATCAATATTCTGAGGACTTGCAGAAAGCAATTTATTAATTTCAGATTTAGCTGCTTCAAAATTTTTGTTCCAGGAATTTATTAAAGCATACTGATATCTTACTTCATTATCCTTTGGATTATAAACAAGATACATTCCAAGTAATTTAACGGCTTCTTCATACTGCTTGTTGTATGAATAATATTTTGCCAGTTCGAGAATTGATTTTCTATCTGAATGATTTTCATCAACTTTGATTTTTAAGTCACTAATCTTATCCGAGTAGTATTCTTCTCTTCGGGAGACCACTTCATCTTTTAATGTTTGAAATTCCTGATTTCCGGTGTGAGAAGTTTCAAGAATTACTATTTGGTCATAAGCTTCTTCGTAACGATTCTTTTTCATTAGCTCATTTATTAATAAGATTCTTGTTTCATCATCACCAGGATTAGATTTTAATTTATTGTAATATCTGTCGATCGGATAACCAGTATATTTTTGTGTAACAGATAAACCATAATTAAAGCGGCTCGAAGTATCATTTACAGTGTAAACATACCCTTTACCCCTGGCAAGATCGTAACCATCTAACGCTTCTTTAAAATATGGCCGAAGTTCTAAAGCTGTTTCGAATGCTTTAACAGAATTATTTTTTTTACCAAGCCACATAGTAAAATATCCATAACGCGACCACAGCCGGTGATCATCAGGATATTTTTCAGTGTACTTTTTAAGTACCGGTTCACCTTTAGACAGGTGATTATTCTTCGCCAGAATTTCTGAATACCGGATAATCTCATCGGCAGATGCTTCTTCTCTCTTAAGGTATTCATCATACCATTTTTCTGCTTCAGCCCAATCACCTAAATTCTTATAACATTTTCCGATCTCCAGGTAATTAACTGCACGATCAGGGTTCAAAGCAATTTCCCGGTGATAACCAGTGATATTATTACGAATCTGAATGTTCCAGACTTCTGAATTTCTTTTTAGATTTTCCCGGTAGTCAGCATTCTTTGAATCTAATTTGATCGCAGATCGAAAATCATACACTGATAATTCAAATTGAGCTCTTTTTTCATAACATAATCCCCGAAGATTATAGCCGACAGAGTTTTGTGGATAAGCAGAAATGTACCTGTTGAGTAAATCAATTGCTTCGCCATACTGACCGTTTTCCATGTAATGCTGAGCTTCGATTCTCAGTATTTCATCGGGAGATTGGGCAAAGAGAATTGCAGCAGAAAAAAATATTAGAGCGAGGAATGTAAGGGGTTTCATGATTTTCGTTATTTACGAAAACCCGAATTTGTATTTTTCAGTTTGACCATCTGAAAACAATTTTGAAAATATATCTTCTGCATTCACAATTTCATCATCAATAGTAACATGATAAACAGATATAAATTGAACAATTGAATTCAGATAGTTCGGATCATCATTTGGCAGATTGCTTTTTACTTTGGCTAAGAAGTTATTTATATCCCGCACAATTTCTTTCGTGAATAACACCAAAACCTTATTCGAAACTGTACATATTTTATCCTTACGTTCAGTCGAAAGTCTCACTGCATTTTGCAATTGCTTTATTGTTAAGAGTTTGCCTTTATCAGCAGTCTCATCAAGCCTGATTGATGCTATGGTGAAGGCCTTACCTGTTGTTTTATAATAAGCGATTTGATTACTAAGAATCAGTTTAAAATCATCAAAATTATAAATGTTAGGTAAGGAATAAGTTTCATGTGGAATTTCAATTTCCGAAAGTGATTTGTATTTGTTTTCCATTTCATTCCCCGAAGAATATTCTTGTGATGCAATTTGCTTTTTGAAATTTACCTGTATCCCTTTATTAGGTTCAATAAAATAAGTGGAAGTAAATTGACCCTCTGTGTGACCAACATTAGGAGTTATAATAATATCACCGGGGTTATTTCTGCTTATGAAATCTTCATGCTTTTGCAATTCAATTATACCGGTACAAGCTGAAGCAATTGTTTCAAATATTTTTTTAGTAGCTGATTCAGCAGGTTCACCCAAAACATACAAACTGGTTACTCCTTGTTCCTCGATGTATTCAGCAGTTTTTGAAAATGTTTCTCTTAGTAAATCCAGGTTTCTGAATCCCACAAATGGTGTCAATTCATCAAACACTATTCTGTCAGGTTGATACTGATCAACTACCGATTTAACATCATTGATATATTCGGAGAGATAAAGATCCGGATCTTCAGCCATTTCAATGTTTTTAGGAGGCGTAACTTTTATCACAATTATCCTGTTCATATTCATATATTCCTGCAAATCAAGATCGATGGATGCTGCGTTGATAATCAATTCTTTAGGTCGAACGCTGGTAAAATAAAGACATACCTCATTTTCGCGTAATGTTTGAATAGAATATTGCAAGGAGAGCAGAGTTCTGCCTGATTTGTGCGGTCCCATCAGCAAATATGTACCTCCGCCGTAAAATCCCCCCCAGGCCAAATCGACCAGAGGAATTCCAGAAGGAATCAGCTGTATTCTTTTCTTCATAGTTCTATGGATTATTTGCATTTTAGCGCCAAATATTATGCCGTCAGGTGTGAATGTAATTGCAGTAAAATACTTTGAATGGTCAATTTTTCTTGACCTAAAGAGAGACAACGATTTTTTTTATGTACTATATTGCAACAAGAATTTTGTTCAATTTAAGCTTAAAAATGAAATATTTTTTCTATTTACAGGTAATTTTTAATGGTGAGTTTGCCGAAAGTTCATAGGTAATAAATTCAAATTATAAGAATATAAATGATTGCAATTTTAAGAATAAAAAAAGGGTTCAAAGAACCCTTAAGTCTGACACAAATTTTATTTCTGAAAGTTATTTACTTTTCTTATCGAACATTGAACCGAAAACTAAATCCCATAAAGGTGAACTTACTCCGTATCCTTTATCCTGATCGTGATAGTGATGAAGCATATGGTGATTTTTTATTTCCAGCCAGAATTTGCTGTGCATATTAAAATGATGAATAGCATAATGAGTGAGGTCATAAAATAAATAACCGATAATAAAACCCGAAAAGAACGGTAAAACATAAACCTCGCCTACTAAATACCTGAATATAAAATAAAATAGTGCAGCAAGCGGGATACTCACAGAAGGCGGCATTACCAGTCTTCTTGAATCACTTGGATAATCGTGATGGACACCATGGAAGATAAAATGAATTTTTTTTCCGAATTCGGACTTCGCATCAAAATGAAAAATATATTTGTGCAGAACATATTCAATAAATGACCAGACAAAAATCCCGGCAACCACCAAAAAAAATATATTTACAAATGAAACTGAGTATGTTGATATAGAAAGATATAAAAAATACGTCACCAACGGCAGGTATATAATTAACGGAACGGCTGGATGTACTCTTGACAGCGCTTCCATTATTTTATTTTCAAACATCCGGACCGTTTCATCTTTATTTGATACGTAATTTTTTGACATAATAGACTCCTCATATTTAAATAATTACGGTGATAAATCTAATAAATATAAATTGAATAATAAATGAAAAATTTTGGTATTTGTTAACTAATATTTTGTTCTGCTGAGCAGTAACTCTTTTTTATTGCACCGGTTCCCGGCAAATTTGGAAGAGTAATTTTGCCATCTTTTATTTTCATACCGGAGAACAAATCGTTTTTTATTAATTCAGCACCATCCAAATCAGCCCAGTCTGCTAAAGGTGAAAGTTGTGCTGCTGCGGATATCGCACAGGAAGTTTCTGTCATACAGCCAAGCATAACCTGCATTCCAAATTGTTTTGCTTTGTTAATCATCCTGAATGCTTCCGCAAGACCCGTTGATTTCATCAGCTTGATGTTTATTCCATGAAAGACACCATAAACTTTTTCTAGATCACTAAAGCGCCAGACAGATTCATCAGCAAATACCGGTAACGGGCTTCGTTCACTAAGCCAGGCAGTTTTTTTAATTTCATCATTGTGAAATGGCTGTTCGATTAATTTAACATTTTTACCTTCAAGCCATTTGATCATTTCAAGTGCTTTGTGCTCATTATTCCATCCCTGGTTTACATCAACAATTATTGGTTTATCAGTGACTTTCCTGATATTTTCTATGATAGTTTTATCATCGTCGGAGCCAATTTTCACTTTTAATATTTTGAATTGAGCAGCTTCATTAATCTTTTGAATTATTTTTTCCCCGCTATCAATTCCTATAGTTATTGAACTGTAAAGTGTATCTGAAAAATTTATACCGAAATATTTGTGGAGAGGGATATTTAAAATCTTTCCGACTAAATCGTGAAGAGCAATATCAACAGAAGCTTTTGCAGCATTATTTCCTTTTTCAATATTGTCCGTATAATTCAGTATATCCTGAACATCAATTGGATTTGAATAATTTTCGAGTTTTACTTTGCTTAAAAAATTAATTACACTTTCCTGATCTTCACCCAAGTAAGGCGGAAGAGAAGCTTCTCCGCAGCCCGTCAATCCTTCGTGCTTAATTTCTGTTAACACAATTGGAGTTGTTGTTCTTGAATTGTGAGAGATTGAAAATTTATGTTTCAATTCAAGCGTATAGGGATAAAAGCTAAGTTTCATCTGAAATTAATTTAGGGTTGATTTGTCAAAATCTATGACCATTCAATCACATCTCATATTATTCAATTTTTAATAATCCGTAAAATTTAATTTTTATTTAAGAATAACACCAAAAGTTTTGGTATTCCAATTCAAAATTTTCAAGATAAATTGCTCAGCTTAATACCACTTTAAAAAACGAAACAAGAATGGATCGGAACAAAGAAAAATGTGTATTTAAAATCTGATTTGTTTAAGCTGCAGCCGGTTCTGTATTCGGGCTGTGTAAAATTTGGAAATTTATTATTGTAACCAGCTGCTTCAGTTATTTCTTATTTAACCCTTGAATTAACTAAATGAAGAAATATGCAATCGAATTTGTATTCAGAATATTATTCCGGGCTGATTTTAGGGGTCAAAGCATCCGGTTCACCATTTCCTGGAATAGGAGTTAATGGTCTGTAGGCAATATTGCTGTCAGAGCTTGCAAGTAAAATACTTCCGTTATCAACATGCTTATAAAGCAAATCACTCTCAATGAGATAGTAAAATCTTTTTCTAAATTCATCAATACTCAAACCAACTGTTGCTGCAAGTTTTGCCAGCTCGTGCGGATCTTCAAAATCGGCTTTGTTTAATCTCAACATATACCTGCGGGCGATATAAAAAGATTCTGAGCCTGGGTCAACCAGGCGGATTTTTGTACGGCTTGTTTTAGGATCAATAATGTCTTTAAAGTAAAGAGGAACAAAGTAACCGTTTTGTATTGAAACCATCGCCCCGCTTCCACCATTAAGTATAAACTGTGCGGCAGAAAATCCAAGGTCACGTGTATATTCCAGATCAAAGGGAATCGGATCTGCGCACCTCAATTCATACCCGATATTTTTAGCAACTATGGTCGATTTGATATTAAACTTTTTCAGAGTTTTCTGAACTTCAGATTTAAGTATCTCACCAAAATTTACTTCTGCAATCCTGATATTATTATGAGCATCCCGTTCAATATCAACCAGCAGTTCAAGATCTTTCGGGCTTAAACCTTCGACCAATCCTTCAGCAATAACAGCTACTCCATCGGAACGACCGTAACTTAATCTTTTAATAATTGCACCGACCAATACATCAACAATGTGGCTAAGATTAATTTCTCGTTCAGGAAATTCTTCCGGGATAAGAGTTAGAGTTGCACCGGTTGCTTTCCCGATTCCCAGCGCAAGATGACCTGCCTTTCTGCCCATCGTCACAATAAAATACCAGCGGGAAGTTGTTTGTGCATCAACCATTAAGTTCTTTACCAGTTCAACTCCGATATGTTTTGCTGTCTGAAATCCAAAGGTGGGAATTCCGTGAGGAAGATCGAGATCGTTATCAATTGTTTTGGGTACATGAACAACTTTTATTCTGCCCGCAGCAATTTCGTTTACTTTTAAAGCACTGTAGGCAGTATCATCTCCGCCAATTGTAATAAGTTTGTCAATATTTAATCGTAACAGCGATGTCACTGTATTCTCAAGATTTTTATCATTCTTGGTTGGATTAGCTCTGGATATCCCTATATATGAACCGCCTCTGAAATGTATCCGGCTAACATTGTTGATTGTTAATTCTTTAACATGAGTGATATCCCCATCCATTATCCATTTGAATCCATCCTTTATCCCGATTACTTCAATACCTTCAACGGCTGCCCTTATTGTTGATGCACCGATAACACTATTAATTCCAGGTGCAGGTCCTCCACCAACCAAAATTGCTAACTTTTTAGGCGCAATCGACATCTATATATTCACTCCTCATTATAAAAAAAAAGTAACTCCAATATCATCGGGAAAAAATAAATTGCAAAGACAATTAATGAAGGATTTTCAATCTTGCAAACTTCAACATAAGCTGCTTAACATTATTTCCTTCAAACTGCACTGTTGCCTTAATCATATCGCCGGTACCGGTAACATCCGTTACTTTACCCAACCCAAATAGTTCATGCATCACACGGCTGCCAATTCTCACAAATTTATTTCCCTGGTCAAAATCTTCATATTCGACAGTTTCAAAATATTCATAGTAAATTTCTTTTTTGGTTTTCCTGTTTGCT
>Ga0137461_1000009_pt1 | contig 35929 bp, 33 predicted proteins | sample EasRivERMGT746_2_FD_104650 | JGI IMG/M metagenome (GOLD analysis project Ga0137461, IMG submission 104650) | Soil microbial communities from meander-bound floodplain in the East River, Colorado, USA - East River MetaG ERMGT746_2 | ecosystem: Environmental > Terrestrial > Soil > Floodplain ... | reverse complement strand
GAGTAGATGATGCGCGGATTGATCTTCTTTAACTCCTCGTAGCCGAGGCCGAACTTTTCCATCTGTCCGGTGTGATAGTTTTCCACCACGACATCCGCTTTGGCGATCAACTGGCGCGCTAAGTCCGCGCCGCGCGGATCTTTCAAGTTGAGCACGACGCTTTTTTTGTTGACGCTGACCCAGAGAAATTCGTAGCCGTCGACCTTGGCGTCAGGTGGCATCCAGGAGCGGCGAAAGCCGTCGCCGGCCGGCGGCTCGATTTTAATTATCTCCGCGCCCAAGTGGCCGAGCATCATGGTGCAGAAAGGGCCATTGAGTGCATGGGTAAAATCGATTACGCGAATGTCGTCAAGTGCGCCGGGCATGGGGCCTCCTTCTTTTGGCAAGCATGACGGCGGAAGAATGAAGCAGCAGCCGCCATCATTGCGTCTTCGAAATAATTTGGCTGGACCATAGCACGAATCGGCTGGCTGACAACAGAAGTTGCTGGGCTGGTTTCAATCACAGCGGGTCGGATTCCCCGCCGCTTGCGGCGTAGAATTTAATCCCTTCCCGAAGTCCGTCATTCCCGCAAGCTTTTAGCGGGAATCCAGGCGAATCCGATTAACCTGGATTCCCGCGTGCGCGGGAATGACGAAATTGAGGCGCTGACTTGTTATATGAACTTCCGAGACGCCACAGAAACCTTGACACGGAGCCCACGGCAGGGCTAGCGTGCGGCGTTAGCAATCGAAACGGAGAAAAACCATGACTAAAAAAATCACGCGGCGAACTTTTTGCTCGATACTCTTGGCTCTTCCCTTTCCAGCTCAGGCGCAGCAGCCGGGGAAAATCCCGCGCATAGGTCTCTTGCGAGTCGGGTCATCCGGCGATCCTTATGTTGAAGCGTTCCGCCAGGGTCTGCGCGATCTCGGTTACGTCGAGGGACGAAACATCACGATTGAATACCGTTATGGCGATGGAAAAGAAAATCGGCTCGCCGAACTTGCCGCCGATCTGGTACGGTTAAAAGTCGACATCATCGTCGTTGGCGGGACGCAAGCGATCACAGCGGTCAAGAACGCGACTCAGACAATTCCGATTGTCATGGGAGCGTCGAGCGATCCGGTTGGCACCGGTCTAGTCGCCAGTCTGGCGCGGCCCGGTGGAAACATTACCGGGCTCAGTCTGCTTTCGCCGGAGCTAAGCGGCAAACGGCTGGAGCTGCTTAAAGAAATGGTGCCGAAAGTTTCCCGTATCGGGTTACTTAGCGATACTGGCAATGCCGCTACGGTGCTGATGCTGAAGGAAACCGAGGCGGCGGCCCGCGCATTGGGTTTGCAGGTTCAAGTCATCGAGGTCCGCAGCTCAAATGATTTCGATAGCGCGTTCGCTGCGGTTAAAAAAGCTCGTGTTGGCGCGCTCAATGTTCTATCTTCTTCGGTCTTCAGTGCGCACAGAAAATTCATCGTCGAGTTCGCGACTAAAAACCGACTGCCGGCCATTTATAACAACGACCAGTTTATCGACGCCGGCGGTCTGACGGCTTACGGGCCCAACATCGCCGATCTGTGGCGCCGCGCGGCGACCTTTGTCGATAAGATTTTGAAAGGTAGGACGCCCGCGGACCTGCCCGTGGAGCAGCCGATGAGGTTTGAGTTCATTATCAATTTAATCGCGGCGAAGCAGATCGGCCTAACGATTCCGCCCAACGTGTTGGTGCGGGCGGACCGGGTCATTAGATGACATTTTAGATTTGCGATTTTGGATTTTGGATTGAGGGATTCGGACACGACAAGGATATTTCGGACTACCATTCGGAGGTTTCGATCCGATAATCGAAAATCCAAAATCCAAAATCGAAAATGGAAGGGGGCGGCACGATGGCGGCTCGAATTCAGTTTGCACGCTTACTATTAGCTTGGATTATTTCAGCGGCGGGATTCTCCAGCGCAGTTGCGTTGGCGGCGACCGTGGAAGAGATCGCGCTGATGAAATCTGCCAACCGCGAAAAAGTTCTCATCGAGGGCGCTAAGAAGGAAGGCAAGGTTTCCTTCTACACCGGGCTGATCGTCGATCAGGTCGTCCGGCCGGTGAAAGACGCTTTCGAGAAAGAGTATCCGTTCCTGCAAGTGGAATTCTTCCGCGCCAACTCTGAACGGCTGGCGCAACGGATGCTGGCTGAGTACCAGGCCAAGCGTTATGAGGTCGATATCGTCAGCGGCAGCGCCGCCGCGACGATGTTGCAGCGCGCCGGGTTGATGCAGCGCTTTTATTCTCCGCCGATCGCCGAGTATCCGGCGGAACTTAAAGATCCGAAAGGATTTTGGGGCAGCACCAACGTTTACTTCATGACGCTCGGTTACAACACGCGGCTGGTCAAGCCGAGCGAGCTGCCGAAGAGCTACGAGGACTTGCTCAATCCCCGTTGGAAAGGCCAGACGATGTGGTCGACCAGCCGCGGCTCGGGCGCGCCGCAATTTATCGGCAACATTCTCATCTCCATGGGCCAGGAGGCGGGCAAGGCGTATCTGCAAAAGTTAAAGCCGCAAAATATCGCCAAGAGCACGGCGAGCGCGCGGCAGATACTCGATCTGGTGATCGCCGGCGAGTATCCGATGGCGATCCAGATTTTCAATCATCACGCTTACATCAGCAAAGTAGCCGGCGCGCCGGTGGAGTGGCAACCGTTGGAGCCGGTGACGGCGACAAATAACGCCGTCGGCCTGGCTAAAAACGCGCCCCATCCGCACGCGTCGATGCTATTTCTCGACTTCATGCTTTCCCGAAAAGGTCAGCGCGTGTTTCAAGCCGCCAATTATTTGCCCGCGCATCCTGATGTGCCCGCGCTGCAAGCCGATTTGAAACCGGGCGTGCGCTTCAAGAAGGCCAACTACTTAAGCCCGGAAATTCTCTACGACAAGAGCAATGAGTGGGCGGATTATTTTGAGAAAGAATTTCTGCGATGAGCCAATTGTAGTTTTTTACGTTGTCGCGGGTTTGCTGTGAAGAAGAATTCACCGCAGAGGCACTGAGTTCGCAGAGGTGGGAGAATTTTTTAATCAAAAACTCTTTACTCTGCGACCTCCGCGCCTCGGCGGTGCAATCTCCGAATCGCGCGTCACAGAAAAGCCTGAAGACATAGAAAATGAGGAGCGGACGATGTTGTTTCCGACGACGCTGGTAGGGAGTTATCCCCAGCCCGAGTGGCTGATCGACCGCAACAAGCTCGCCGGGCGCTTTCCGCCTCGTGTGCGCGCCAAGGAGCTCTGGCGCATCGCAGAACCGTATCTCGCCGAGGCACAGGACGACGCCACCCTCATGGCGATCAGGGCGCAGGAGGAAGCCGGCCTCGACATCGTCACGGACGGCGAGATTCGGCGCGAAAGTTACTCCAACCGTTTCGCCACCGCGCTTGAGGGCATCGACCTCGATAACCCCGGCACTGCGCTCGACCGCTCGGGCCATCCCAATCCGGTGCCGCGCATCGTCGGCAAGATCCGCAGGATGCGCGCCGTCGAGGTCGATGACTTAAAGTTCTTGAAGCGCCACACCGACAGGTTGGTGAAGATCACTGTGCCGGGACCTTTCACCATGAGCCAGCAGGCGCAGAACGATTTCTACACTACGGAAGAAGACGCGGCGATGGACTACGCTGCGGCGGTGAACGAGGAAATCCGCGACCTGTTCGCGGCTGGCGCCGACGTGGTGCAGCTCGACGAGCCCTACATGCAGGCGCGACCGGACAAGGCGCGCCAGTTCGGACTGAAGGCGCTCAACCGCGCCCTGGACGGCATTCAGGGAACCACCGCGGTGCACATCTGCTTCGGCTACGCCGCGATCATTCACCAGCGGCCCTCCGGCTATTCATTTCTGCCGGAGCTCGCCGGCTGCGCCTGCGACGTGGTCTCGATCGAAACTGCGCAGTCCAAGCTCAATTGCGCGGTGCTGGCAACGCTCACGGGTAAAACGATCATGGTCGGGGCGATCGATCTTGCCGACATGAACGTCGAGACGCCCGATGCGGTGGTGGCGCGCATCAAGCGCGCGCTGCCTTACGTCAAGCCCGAGAACATCATCATCGCGCCGGACTGCGGCATGAAATACCTGCCGCGCGAGGTCGCCTTCGGCAAGATGCGCGCGATGGTCGAGGCGGCAAAGATTCTGCGCGGAGAATTTGGCGGCTAGATGTTGTCGATGCACCCGGACCGTGCGCCATTCAATGCCTAGTCCCGCTTAAGCCCGGAAATTCTCTTCGCCAAGAGCAACGAGTGGTTTGATTATTTTGAGAAAAAGTTTCTGCGGTGAAAGCGAGTAGGCAACGCGGGCAATAACCGTAGCAAATTGGAACGCACGCAAATTCGCCGGAAGAATTCATTTGTACCGCAACAAACTTCGCGGGAAGAGTCGTATGCTTTTCTTCGAGATGGGTTAGCAGGACTTAATCCGGAGCAAGTAGATTGATAATACACTGACCCGTGTATTCTGGTGGATGAGCGGATTCGTGTTTGACAAGTAATTGAATAACGAAGTAATTTTATGTCGCCGTGATTTTTATTAACCTGATACACGGATCAGTATACGTTAGGCCCCTTACGCAGGAGGTAAGTCCATGGGGTGGTTGGTTTTGTATCTGCTAGGTTTCGGACTCGTCTGGTATGAGAATAGGTTTATTGTATGCGACGTACTTGACCGACCGCTCTGGTTCACCCCTGAGAATCAAACCATTCTGTGGATCGTGCGTCTCTTGATCACGTACGGTAGCATCGCTGGCATTTGGTATGGTTATAGGTGGCAGCAAGCTTTGGTTGCCTTTGTCGTATATTACACATTCGAAAAGGTAACGTTTCGCCGCTCATACAATCGCGAGTTCCGTGATCGATACTCCAGATATCTTAAACATCTTCGGGATGACATCGCTTCAAAAGGGGGACCTCTGGATGAGCAAACTGTCATGACTCAGGCGTCTGAATTTGCCCACGGGACAATCTTGCGTAACATGAAAGGCGAATTGACTTAATGTTTGACCGAACCATGGTAACAACACGCCGAAAAATATCCGCTATTTTATTGGGACTTTTTTACGGTGGAAGCTTCATCAATGGTGCCGATATCGGTCTCTCTTATGTAGCTGCCTCAGAGGATTGCTCCATTTGTCAGTTACCCTGGGTAAAATTTGGCACTCATCTTATATCGGTATTCCTGATGGGTTTGTTTTCTTCCTACTCATCTCGAACTACTGTATCTGGAGTTATTACCAGTGGGATTGGCGCTGTTGTCATTTTTTTTCTTCCCCGGCAGCAAGCATTTCTAGAGCCACAATATCTTTCCTTGATTTTCTTTGGGTTGAGTATTCCGGGAGCTATCTATGGCAAGTCCCTCCCGGTTTCGACCGACGATCTATATTCAGGTCGACTATTTGGTGTTGACTGGAAGCATTGGTTATGGCTCTGGTTGCCTTGGCAATACATGATCGCGAATGGTGTATGGCTTGGAACTCCGGCAGTCCTTTTGGTTAAGGGGGGAATCACGATCCTTCGATTATTATCCGATGTGATAAAATCATTAATTTGCCTAGGGCTGTTGGTTTATGCAACGATAAAGGCTCTTGAGAGTATCCGTACTGATTCACCACTAAGCCGTCTTCGGTCTACCGGCATATTTATTTTATGGTTTCTTGTGCTACCGGTTGTCGCCAATCTCTGGCGCCTTTTTTTCTAGCTTGCCTAACCCGCGGCTTAAGGCCGATGCCGAACAGCCTGGTGGTCGTGGACTGTGACGGTCATTTTGTTCGGCACAGCTTAGCCGCCACCCGTTACGACAATGGCACCGACTGTTCCGACTAGTCCAAAAAAACTTCTCCGGTGCACTGCCCCGTTTTCTACAGCCCGTAAAACGTTTAAGCGTTGTCGTAGAGAATCTTCTGCACGGCTGATTGTGAGATCTCGCCTTTCTCCGCGCGCTCTTTTAGTTGGCGTCACAGAGATTGTTTGTCAGAAAATTTTGAGGGATCATCGGTCTATGACTCAAGTCAGTGTAGAGGAAATGCAACGAGATTTGTCGGCTTGTCTTCAGCGCGTCGAAGCGGGAGAAACGCTGCTCATCGTGCGTGCGGGGAAGCCGGTCGCGGAGGTCAAACCGGTGGGAGCCTCCGTCGAGAGTCTCCGTCCGTTCGGATTATGCAAGGGAGAGTTCATTGTGCCGGATGATTTTGATGCACCCTTGCCAGAGGACATTCTCAAAACGTTCGAGGGGAAATGAAAATTCCTCCTCGACACCCATGTTCTCCTCTGGTTCATCAGTGGAGACGCCCGATTGCCGGCTGGATTACTGGAATAAAGGTGAAAGGCCGCAATTTGGCGCGGTAGATGACCGGTGGTGCTTCGATTCCTTCTTGCACCAACCAATCGGAACGACCAGCGTTCGCCCCATGTACGGTTCAAACGAGCCAACTACTTGAGCCCGGAGATTCTCTACGACAAGGGCAACGAGTGGTCGGATTACTTTGAGAAAGAATTTCTTCGGTGAGCGCGGGCAGGCAATGCGGTCGCTGGCAGTAAATTGGCAAACACGCAGGATTTGTCTCAGACGCAATTCGACGAAAGAATTCCGTTGCGCCAGCATAAAGGCCGAGGCAAGACTCGCGCCCTTTTCTTCGAGATTGCCTGCACAGATCAATTATCTGCACGCCTGAAACCCTAGCAGGTATATTGATAATACACTGACCAATGTATTGTGGTGGATGAGAAGGTTCGTGTTTGACAAGTGGTTGAATGACGAAGTAATTTTACGTCGTCGTGATTTTTAATTACCGTGATACCCGGATCAGTATCACTGGTTATAAGCCGACATTTAACCAATTCCAGAGGCCTAGACATGCAAGATGACCCATATAGGCTCCGCGCTAAAGGATGTCTGGAAGAATCTGGATATAATGTGTGTTTCATCGAGGAAGATCAGACCTGCAAACGGGCTGATTTGCTGGCTCGATGCGAGTCCGACGCGCTTGTAGTTGAAGTGAAGTGCAAGTACGACGATTTGGAACTCTCTGAACGGCTGCGCACGTCAGGAGTGAGAAAGATCGTCTCCTACCACGCAGAGGTCCAGAGGAAGAACAGCTTGGCTGCTATCATTGAGGAAGCATCCCGACAAATCGAAGCATCGCGATTCTTATCTGAAAGAGCCTTCGGCGTGCTCTGGTTTCACCCAGATCCAAAACTAGGTTTCTCCGACTCAGATAAACAGATTCGCATGAACCTGTACGGGGGGCGGTATGCGTTCGTCAATGCCCCTGACGACTCTCAGTGGTGTATGGAGTGTTATTACACAACCTATTCGGATTTCTTTAGGTATGCCTCAATCGATGCGGTTGCACTGCACGGCGAGCAGGGAGTTCAGTTGTTGCCTAACACCTTTTCGAAGAGAGCTTCCGATTTCAAAGAGACCCGAGTTTACCGAGATTTTCACCGGCATTCCGCGGTCTGGACGCCTGAGTTGCTTGCCGCGAGCGGCGACGCTCTCTGCTTACACGGGCGGGTAGATTTGAAGAACCTGGAGGCGGTTCGAGGAGCCCTCGAAGAGCAAAACCCCGGATACAAGATCGTCACATTCGTTGACATGCACTCGTACGGCGGAGTGATGAACGTCGACCAACAGCGATAGGATCTCATTTCATTCAACCCGGACGCGCAAAAGCAGCGCGCCTATTAATTCAAACGTTACGACGAAGACAGCGACTGGTCCGACTATTTCAAAAAAAGGTTCAGGTGAATTGCTCCTTCTTCTACAACCCATAAAATCTCTTGGCGTTATCGTAGAGAATTTTCTGGACGGCGGTTAGTGGTAGCTCGCCTCTGTCGGCGCGTTCCTTGAGCAGGCGCGGGAATTCGTATTCCATGGACGAGTCGCGGTGGGTGTAGTCGGAGCCGACCATCAAGCTGTCTTCGCCGGCGACGTTGAGAATATACGGCAAGTCTTCGTCGATTTGGCAGGTGACGTACATGCGGTTGGCCTTGAGCAATTCCGATGACAGCGTGTAGCGGGCGAACTGGCTGAATGAGCCGGCGCCGTCAGCGGCTTTTTCCATGCGCCGTTTGAGTTCCCAAGCGATGAACGGAATCCACGAGCAGCCGGCTTCGATGATGCCGAAGCGGAGCTTGGGATATTTTACCGGTAGCTGATGGCGGATGATCGTGTGAAAGGCGTGCACGGTGGGCAACTGTGAGCGCATGAACGATCCCAGCGAAAATTCCCGCGCCGGCACGAAGTCCGGCGTGCCCGAGCCGATGTGGACGCAGATCGGCAAGTCGAGGCGATTGGCCTCGTCGTAGAGCGGATTGAAATATTTATCGGCGGGCCATTTGCCGGCTTCGAGATCGCCTTTCTTGAGAATGCCGCAAGCGCCGTGATCTTTGGCGAATTGTAACTCCTTGATCGTCTCTTCCATGTTCATCAGCGGCGGCAGGCAGACCCAACGCAAGCGTCCGCGCGACTCGGCGCAGCGGTCGGCGAGCCAGCGGTTGTAGCTACGCCGCAGCGCGGTGGAAACTTCCGGGCGCTCGGTGGCCTCCATTAAAAACAAAGTCGGATAAAGCACCTGCACTTCGGTGCCCATAGCGTCCATGTCGCGCAAACGTTTTTGCACGTCCAACAGTTCGCGCGTCTCCACTGTCGTGCGGGTGTTGTTGTCGTCGCGCACGAAGCGCATCTGGCGGTGGCCGTCGATCAGCCAGTAGCGCGACGCGTTGCGTTTGGGATCGGCGTGAGCGGGATACTGAGTGATCGGTTTGAAATCCTGCTCGAAGTCGCGGAGATATTCCCAAGTGGCTTCGGTCTCGTCGATGTGAGTGTCGGCGTCGATGATCGGCATGGATTTCTCCTTGGCGGATTGTCTTTGCGCGATATTAACCACAAAACGGTAACGGTTGGCAAAGTTGAAAGCGATAACCGCGCCTGACAAAGAATTGACCACGAAAAGCACGAAACACACGAAATTTAGATCCGGAGACTTCCTATACTTTCGGTTTGTTCGCGTGTTTCGTGGTTGAGCCTCTTATGATTCCCAACGTCAGTGGTGACCGTCCCGTAAAGCTTACTTGGAGATCAGTTCATTTAACCTTGTTCAGTTACCCATTATCTGTTTCATCCGTTCGATAACATCGGCGGGCTGGGCGATGACCTCTTGCGCCAGCGTGTTTAGTTCGTCGCCGTGGATCGGATTGAGTTTGAGCTGGCGGCGTTTGGCTTCGGCGACAAATTCAGGATCGCTGGTCGCCTTGGCAAAGGCGCTCTGCAACATTTTTGCCCGTTCCGGCGGCAGGCCAGGCGACGACACATAGGGTCGGCCGAACTGCGCCACGGCGAGCAGGATGGTCGCCAAGCGCCGGCCCGACTCCGGTGTTTTGAACTCATCCATTAGCTTGTAAATCGTCGGCACGTCGGCCAGCCGGGCGTCGCGTTTTTTGCCGGTCTGAACCAGCACGCGGACAAAACCATTTTTGATCCAGCCCATGAGCGGCTCGCGCGCAAAGCCGGTCTCGATCGAGATGCCGCGACAGTGGATTTCCTCTTTTCCACCGCTAGATCGATTTCGGGTCCGTCGCGGTAACCGGTAATCGAGGTGAATTTCGCGCCGATGGTTTGCTCCAGGAGATTGGTCATAAAAATTCCCGTCGACGCGGTGCCGGTCGAGCCGCACTTCGGCGGCTCGGCGGCTTTGCGGACATCGTAAATCGTTTTGGAGGGCGTGTTGGCGCGCATGTAGAGAATCATTTGCGGCTAGGTCGGGCTGCCGATCCAAGTGAACTTGCGCCAGTCGAACTGGACTTCTTTGCGCCGCACCAATTGATCGAAATAAAGCCCGGAGCGAAGTCCGCCCAGGGTCAAGCCGTCAGGCTTGGCGACGCCGTAGACGTAATTGGCGGCGATCATGGCGCTCGCCCCCGCCATGTTTTGCACGATGAAATTGGGATTGCCGGGAATATGTTTGGCCATGTACAAGGCGAGCAGACGCGACCAGGCGTCGTCGGTGCTGCCGGCGCCGAAACCGGCGATCAGTCTCACGGTCTTGCCCTGATAGAAATTCGCCTGGGCGTGAAGATTAGCAGAGAGCAGAAGGGTGAGAGAAACAGACAGAGCGATTCTTGTCATCGCAGTCAAAGCTCATCGATGCAGTTTGCCGCATTCCGCGCGCGCGCCGAGCCGTCGCGCCGGCGTCCATCATCTTTTGTGCTTGAAGTAGTCGGCGTTTATTTGAGTGTACTCCCGCCACTTCTCGGGCACCTCGTGCTCCGGAAAAATCGCCTGCACCGGGCAGGCGGGCACGCAGCCGCCGCAGTCGATGCATTCCTCGGGATCGATGAAGAGCATTTTGTCCTGGTCCGTGCCGTGAATGCAGTCCATCGGACAGACATCGATGCACGTGCCGTCTTTGACGCCGATACAAGGTTGGGTGATGACATAAGTCATGGGCTCAACGCTCCATCGCTCCACAAGTTGTCTTAATCATTTTGTCGCTATGGATCATTGATGGTCGCGCGCCTACGCTATGTGCAGCTTCTTATGCTGCAAGTTTGCGTGCTTCGCAGTGCAGCCCGGTATGTTGCAGTACATCGGTTCGGGAGCGTTGTCGTAGCCGAGCCACTTCATGCGTTTCCACGGCCGCTTGCCCCAGATGAGGTCATCGATCCAGAGCAGCGGCTTGACTATTAGAACGCGCAGCTTGGCCGGAGTCGTCTTAACCGACCACATCGCCAAATCATGATACCAAGTATCGGCTTTGTTGTAACAGCACGAAGAAACGCAGACGACGCAATTGGTCCACTCGCCGCGGCCGGCGAGCTTGTATTTATAACAGCTCTCGACATTGATGGCATATTTCTCCACGCCGTTGACCACCGTCTTGTCGCCGAACGGGATGCTGTGCGACGGACAAGTGCGCGCGCACTTCTTGCAATATTTGCAAAATTCTTCGACGCCGATATCCACCGGTTCGTCTACAGCCAGAGGAATGTCGGTCGTCACCACCGTCAAGTGGAGCCGCGATCCGTACTTCTCATGAATGAGCATTCCGTGCCGGCCGAGTTCTCCCAGTCCGGCATTGATCGCTAACGGAATAGGATTGACGGAGGAGCGGCCATGATGGTGCGCGGTGGCGGGGTAACCCATCTCACGAATGTAGGAGGCGAGCTGGAAGGTCGGCACGATGGCGTGGTTGTTGCCGAACTGGTATTCGGTGTCGGAAATTTTGCTGTTGTTGCTCATGTACCGTTCGTAGGAGCTGGCGAAACCGAGACAGATGGCAAAGCGATGCGGCATGTTGATAGGATCGCCTGGCTTCTCGCCCATGGCGGGATTGCCGCGAGCGCGGTGGGAATAAACATAGAGCGGGTTGAGCTCGCAAATGCCGACCACGTCGGCGCCAAGGTATTGGGCGACGCCTTTGATTTGCTCGGCCATCTCGGCCGGATCGTCCACCGGAATCTGGTTTGGATTGACCTTTCCCTCGGGCGCCTGCTTCATGATCTGCTGCAGGGTGTTGTTCGGATCTCCTTCGCCGCCGCCGCCGAAGAGGCGCCGGAACGGATCGCTACCGGCGCGATTCTTGCGCCAGTCGCGTAGCCGCGCGCCGAACTCGCCGCGGTCGACGCGGGGATGCGGTGTTTCGCGCTCGTCAATTTGCCGCTGCGGACCGACTATCCGGTAACTGCGCGGTGCAGTTTGTTTGCTGGTAAACATGAGATCGACTCCTTTCCGGCTCTGTGCAATCAAAGGGCGATCGAATAAGTTGGCCGGACTATACGCCTCGGCCGATTGACGCGTCAAGGGAGAGAAACTGGCGTGCCGGAAGTGTTTGCGGGCTTATCGTGGAAAAGGATGTTCATTACGAAGGCATGGTTCGACGGGACTCACCACAGACTCCGGACACGAAGGGAGAGTAGAAATAACCGCAAAGAGCGCACAGTGAATCGTTCAGGTCGTTCAAGCCGTTCCAGTAGTTCAAAACGTCAAGGCTGCGGAAGAGATTCGGAATTCATCACGAGGAGCACGCCCCCAGCTTCGTCCTCCTCCGCAACGCAAGACTGTGTCTTAATGTCATTCTGAGGCGAAGCCGAAGAATCTCGCCTTCGCAACTGGCTAAAAATGTGACATGCTTCGCTGCGCTCAGCATGACATTCTCGGGATTGCACGCATTGCGGCACAGTCTCCGCGGGGGAGGAAACAGGAGGGGGTGATTTAACCGCAAAGGCCTGTCCCGCGCCCTTCGGCGAAGATTATCCTGAGCATGGTCGAAGGGCTCAGGGGGACTCACGCACCGGCAGGCAAGATGCCGGCGTGAGTCAGTTGTTGATTCCATCGATTTTGAGATCGTAGAGCTTGATGACGTTCTCGCGCACGACTTTGCGCAGCACGTCTTTGGGCAAGTGGCCCAACTCTTCGGCGATGACTTTACGCGAGTGCGGCCAGGGCGAGGCGGCGTGCGGGTAATCATTGGACCACATAAACGTGTCTTGGCCGAAACGATTCATCAGTTGGCCGCCGCAAGGATCGCTAAAAAAAGTCGCGTACACCTGTTCGTTGATATACTCACCGGGGAGTTTTTTCATGAACGGCAGCGGCACTTTGGTTTTGAAGCGGACGTAATATTTGTCCCACTCGTGGGTGTAGAACGGCAGCCAGGCGCATTCGTTCTCAACGTAAACCAATTTCAATTTCGGGAAACGGGAGAGCACACCGGTGAAAACGAATTCGAACAAGGTGTTCGCCGCGTCGTTGACTTTGTCGTTGACGGCGGTTTTGTAGGTGTCGAGCCCTTTGCGCTCGAAGCGGCTATAGTTGAAACCGGTGAGAATGTGCAGGTTCACCGGCATATTCATTTCCCCCGCGGCTTCCCAGAACGGGTCATAATAGTCGCTGGAGAAGGGCAGATGGTCGGGCGGCACTTGCCAGATCAAGCAGCCGATCATGCCGGCTTTTTTGCACCGCTCTAATTCTTTAATGGCGTTTGGAATATTGTAGAGCGAGATCATCGGAATGCCGATCAGCCGGCCCGGCGTGACTTTGCAATAATCGATCATCCAATCGTTGGCGATCTGAAAGCAGGCTTCCTGGCACTCGGCATCTTCCATGGCGAACAGACGCAGGCCGAGCGTCGGATAGAGAACTTCGGCCGATACGCCGTCGGTTTCCATTTCGCTGATGCGCGCCTTGGGATCCCAACCGCCGGGCTTTTCACCGGGTGAGTTGCGCTTGGGAAATTTCGGATAGCGATCTTTCATCGCCGCCGGAAGACTATTAACCCACAAATCCTCCGGTTCTTGAATGTGCGAGTCGGCTGAAATAATCTTTTCACCGGCCAATACCACTTCAGGTGTGTATATAGATGTGGGTGCGTTCATGAGTCTTGTCCTCGCTCTCGCGTTAATAAATTTGTTAATTGGTAGCTCGGATTATTCGCGGTAAAAACTGCGATCGAGGCGCAACCCTTCCGGAACGAATGCAAAGCAGTTGTGCCTTGAAGATGCAAGCGCGGCGAGTTGCTTATGAGATCAGCAGTGAAAAGGTCAAACATCGTGCCGAGCGCCGAGCACAAAATGAAACATTCGCGCCGGTGCCTTCGTTCCTCCAGGGTCACACCTCGATCAACACAGTGTCGTCAGGTTTCCTCGTAGCGTAAATAATCCGGGGTGGCTTGATTGCCAGATCATTCCCTACGAAACCCTGGCGCCGCTGTCAAACGGGATCATTTCACCGGTGGTAATTTATTGGCGCGCCACAGGATCGGTTTGGCGTTGGCCGTGGCCATGGCGCGGCCTTCGATTTTGTCGCCTTGAACCTTGCCGGTGAAACGGTACTGGACCGCGCCGATGGCGATGAAGAAATCGATTTCATCGCCTTTGAGCGTCGGCTGGTCGATCTTCAGTGGCCCTGATCTCGATTCGCCGGCGGCGCTCACCATTTGATATTTTTGATTGAACGATAGGACGATCAGCTGCGGTTTGCCGTCGCCGAGATCGAGGTCGATACGCCAGTGGCCCATGACCACGGCCGGCACGGTCCACAAATAGAGATACGCTTTGTCGGTGCCGTTGGCGGCTTTCTTTTCCGGCACGGTAAGCTCAATTTGCCGATCAGGATACCACTCGCTCATGTAATAATCATGGGCGACGATGCGCGCGCCGGGTTTCAGCTCGGAAAAAAGTTTCGGCCGGAGCTTCTCCATGAAATCCGGCAGCACGTATAGCGTCACCACCGTCGCCTTGGCGAGGTCCGCCTTGAACATATCTTGCTCGATAAATTTAACCCGGTCATCGAGCCCCTGCGCCTTGGCTGCTTTGTTCGATAGCTCGACCAGTTTGGCATCGATATCGGCGCCTAGGCCGTTGGCTTTGAAAGTTTTCGCCGCGCTGATGATCATGCGGCCATCGCCCGAGCCCAGGTCGATAACGAAATCTTTGGCCGTGACCTCGGCCAACTTCAACATTTCATCGACGACGATCTGCGGCGTCGGCACAAAGGGAAGCTTGCTGAGCTCCTGGGCGTGGGCGCTTGCCGCCTGCATCGCAATCAGACCAACGACGATTAAAAATCTAACTAGGGTTCTTTTTGAATTCATATCCGCCTTCACCATGATCTCCACCCTAATAATGCTATTTTGCCGCTCGATTGCAAACGGCGCGACCAAGCGGCGAGGAAACTCACTGCTGTGCGGCCAACTGTTTTTCCAGCTGCAAGAGCTTCGGTTTGAGCTTTGCGCCCAGAGCGATGCGCGGGTTCGAAGGCGTGAAGTCTTCTTTGGCCTCGCGGGCGGCGATGGCGCTATTGGCGATTTTGAAAGCGTCAGTGAATGAATAAGTCTGGCGCAACGCCTGGTCGAAATAAGCTTTGCCAAAATAAGTCCAATCGGCGTCGTTGCTACAGCCGAAGGAGTTTTTGTCCGGCGCCGAGGCGGTGATCACCAACGTATCTTCACTCTTCAAAGATTCGACAAAGCCGCCGGAATAGCACGCCGATACCACGACCACACGGTTCTTGATGCCCGACTCATCCAATAGCGCGCGCAACTTCGGTGGGTCGAGATCGTGGAAGCGGATCGGCCAGAGATCGAGCGAGAACTGATGGTCTTGGGAACCATGCGAGGTGAGAAATAAGAACAGCACGTCTTCATCTTTGTTCATCGCCGCGCCGACGCGCCCCAGCGCCGCGCGCAAGCTGGTCACGCTCGCTAGCGGCGCCGCGCCGAGGTCCTTGCGATTGTTGATCAAGCGGATGGTTTTGCCGGCGGCGCCGAAGCGCTGTTGAAACAATTCGCTGACCGCGTTGACTTCTTTCATGAAGACGTTCTGGCCGCCGTAACCGGCCATGCCGATAAAATAAAGTTCGACGACACCGGGCCGGCCCGGCTGCACGGCGGCGAGCTCACGCTCGAGAATGTCGCGCTGGTTATAAAGATTATCTTCGCCGAACCGGCCGCTGTAACCGGATTCGCCAAGCTCGTCTTTGGAGAACGCTCCATGCCACAAGCTGCGCTCGCGGTCTGTGCTGGTCAACGGGTAGATCACGAAGATCGCGCAAACGATGTTGGCCCAGAACCTTCGGTGCAATGGCACGGTGTAATGCTCGCCGGCGATTTTGCTGGAAGCCATGACGAGCCAGATTAGGGATACGATGGATATGTAGCTGCTAGAGTTGTCGAGCCAGGCACGAGACTTGGAGGTCAGCGGGATTGCGTAAAGCAAATAACTCGCGGTGTCGATTACGGCGGCGATCATCAGCAAGGTCTGAAATATCACTGGAGTGCGTTCACCTCGCCCTAAAGCGTAGGCGGTGCCGACCGCGGCAAATAGAAAAATCGGCAGATGGACCAGCGCGTCGGGAATATTCTCCCAGGTGATCTCGCCATGGATGCCATTGGAAGCAACATCGTAAATCAACGGCGGCAGCAATCCTAAGAATGCGAAGGCGGCAACCTGCCACCAAGAAACCGCCAACTCCTGTTCCGCCACCGGGCGCAAGCAAGCGAGCGTGACGGCGTTGACTAAATTGCTTTTCAACGCCCGCCAGTGGCCGAGTTTGATTTGCGGTTCCGCCGGTTCCGATGTGGTCGCGATAAAATTTTCCGTGGTCGTAGGTAGCGGCGGCGGCGAGATCGGCGTCATTGAAACGTTGCCTGCGGCAGCGATTCGCTCATTAACGTAGGCGACGAATTCGGTTTTTTCCGTCTGCGACTCGAACGCCGACGTTGGCAGCGGCAAAAAATACAGTTCGTCTAGAGAAATGAGCAGCATATCGCCGATCTCTTCAATGTCGCGCAAACCGGACCACATGATCGTTGAGCGACAGTTGCGGCTACTTTGGCACAAGCCGTCGTCTTCAACTCTGAGTTCGGTCGCCACGCCGACGAGGTGATTGTCGCCTCGATAAAGCCGCTCCATGCCGCGGCTCTGAAGCAGGAAGTAAATTGTGCAGCTCACTGCCATTGCGGCAAGGGAGATCGCTACAACGCCGGACGGGTCGCGGTTCTGCGCGCTGACAAGCGCGACAATCATGGCCAGCCATGCGAGCCAGCCGACCCACTGCATCGGGCGGCGCAGCGGCATGCGCCGGACAAAGCGCTGATTGCGATGGCGGACGGCCACGGCGAACTGCTCACCGGTGAGCGTGTAAGTGAAAGTGTTTTTCATGCTCGATTGGCTGGGCAGCTTGTTGAACGGAATTCGCGCTAAAGTAACACCGCGCCATTCATACGGTCAATCGGGCAGTAGTGGTTCACCTTGATCCAAACGAATCGTCGATGTAGGGGCAGACCCCTGTGTCTGCCCTCCGAAACGGGCGACCGTTGGAGCGCGGACATTCTTGTCCGCGATCAAAGCGGGTTAGAAAACCCGCGCTCCTTTGGTCGCCCCTACATAGGATTTCGAAACTGAACCACGACGGTCAATTGAATCTTCAATCGGCTTGACCCTTGGGATAATTCCCCATATTTTCGTCGTCACGCTAAGACATCGAATCGATGCGGCCAATCTTATGAAGGAGAACCAGCGCGCGTGAAATTCGGTTACTACATTCTTAACACTTACGTTCCTGAACTGGACGGCGGCAGCCGGGATGTTTACGCCAAGTGGCTCGAGCAGATGGATGCGGCGGAATCGCTGGGCTTCGATTCGTTTTGGGTGACCGAGCATCACTTTCGCCACTTCGGCGGGCAGATGCCGAGCCCGGCGGTGATTCTCGCGGCGGCGTCGCAACGGACGAAGAGAATGCGCTTGGGCGCCGCGGTGTCGATCATTCCAATGCACAATCCGCTGCGTATCGCCGAAGAGTTCGCCATGGTCGATCAGCTTTCCAAGGGACGGCTCAATTTCGGCGCGGGCCGCGGCATGCATCCGACCGAGTACGCGGTGTTCGGCTATGATTGGAACAACGCGCAGAAGCGTTTGCCCGAAGCGCTCGATATCGTCATGCGCGCGTGGAGCGGTGAAGAGTTCGAATGGCAAGGCGAACATTACAAATTCCCCAAGCTCAAAGTATTTCCGCAGCCGTATCAGCGACCCCATCCGCCGATTTACATCACCGCCAATCGCGATCCGGAAAGTTTCAACATGATCGGCAAACGCGGCCATCATCTGATGACCTTGCCGTGGATCGCCACCAACGAAGAGCAGCGCCCGCGTGTGGAGATGTACCAGGCGGCGCTGCGCGCGGCGGCCCATTCCGTAGCCGACAAAGACGTGTTCACCATGTATCCGATTTATGTCGGTGACAGTGATGAACAAGCAAAAGCGGATGTAGTCGAGCATTGGCACCGCTGGCGCGGTTTCGCTCTGGAAGCTGTGAATGCCGCGCCCGGCACGCCGGCCCATGAGAGCGCCTTTCCGCACCTGGCCTACGACGCCATGGTGCGCGATAGCCGGGGCGTGTTCGGCGGGCCGGAAACTTGCGCGCGCATCTTGAAGCGGATCATCGAAGTCGTCGGCACGACGCATATCGGCTTGACGTTTCACTTCGGCGGGCTCAGCCAGGACAAAGTGCTCAAGTCGATGGAACGTTGCGCCAAAATGGTGTTGCCGGCGCTGCGATAGCGGAGAAAACATTCACCACGAAGGACACGAAGAGCACGAAGTTCGGAGTCTAAGGGAGCGCGGACATTCTTGTCCGCGTAGTCTCGCGGGTTAGAAAACCCGCGCTCCGTTGAAGAATGGTTTGCGCGCGATAGTAATACGAAGATCACGAAAACTGCAATGAAGCATTCCGCCAAAACGCTACCATTCGAAGAACTGAGATCGCTCGATCTGCAGAAGTGCGCCAGCGTCGGCGACATCGTCGACGCCATGCGTTACTGCGCCTTTGGCGCGCGCATGCTTGGCGAAGTTGCCCACACGATGCGCGAGATGGTATCGGCCAACGAGCCGCCGCTGATTATTTTCGACGGCATGGAAAACACGCCGCTCTGGCGCTTGCTCAAAAAATTCGTCGCCAACGGCTGGTGCAAGCGCGTGGTTCAGCCTGCGGCTTATGCCAGGCAAAAAACTCACGGCGAGAACGTGCTCGTCGTCGGCGCTTTCTCCGAGCGCGATGGTGAGGCGATTTTTAGAAAACCCAAGCGCGGGTTGTTCATCAACCCGTTCGACATGGCGAACCCTGGCCAAGTTCGCGACGGATTTTTCCCCGACGCCGTTTTTGCCGATCCGCGCTTTATCCTGCCGGTGATTTATGCGGCGCTCGACGAGTGGCTTAACAACAAACCGACTTCAGTTGGTTCCTTCATGTCAGGTCTGGCGCAATATGGCGGGCTGGCGGTGCAAGTTGCGCGCGGCGCAAAAGCGCTGGAAGCGATGATGAACGACCAGAGCTGCGTGCGCTTTCTCACCGTCAGCGGCGCGATGACCGTCGCCAAGATGGATCTGATTATTGGCGACATGATCGAGCTCGGTTTGATCCAGGCGATTTCTTCCACCGGCGCGCTGATGGCGCATGGTTTAGTGTCGTCCATCGGCCTCAAGCATTATAAATACAATCCCAAGTATGACGACACCGAGTTGGCGCGGCGCAAGCTCAACCGCGTCACCGACACCTTGGAACCGGAGTCCAATCTCGACACGGTGGAGGAAGTCATCGGCCAAGTGATCGAGAAAATCGACGGCAAAGCGATGCTCAGCCCGACGGCGTTCAACAAACTGATCGGCAAACATCTCGCCGAGAATTATCCCAACGATCGCGGCATTCTCAAGTCGGCCTATCTGCATGGCGTGCCGGTCTTCGTGCCGGCGTTCGTCGATTCGGAACTGGGCAACGACATCTACATTCACAACATCAAGCGGCGGCGGCGCGGCAAGAAGCCGATCCTGATGGACTTGGAACGCGACAGTAAAGAGTTGATTCGGCTCGTCACCGGCTCGAAGCGTTTCGGAATTTTTTCCATCGGCGGCGGCGTGCCGCGCAACAACGTGCAAAACGTCGCGCCGTTGATCGAGATCGTCAACGAGCGCTTGGGTCCGACGTTTCCCAATCGCCGCTTCAGCTACGGCGTGAGAATTTGTCCGGACAAACCGCACTTCGGCCATCTGTCCGGCTGCACTTATTCTGAGAATGAGTCGTGGCGCAAAGCGGACAAGAACGGCATCTACGCCGAGATGCTCGCCGACGCGACGCAGGTCTGGCCGCTGTTGATGAAGTACGTCATGGAGAGACGGAGCGCGGTCAAGTGACGCGCGTTCTAAATCCTTGTTCAAAACGTTCAAGCCGTTCAAATCGTTCAAATGGAATGCGGAAACTGAGAAATGACGACCGAGGGCATGAGAAAGCAATCGGAGGAACGAAATGAAACACAGCACGGAGCGAATTCTGGTTTCTCACGTGGGCAGCTTGGCGCGGCCCAAGGATTTGATGGAGATGTTGGTGGCGCGCAATGACGGCAAGTCTTTCGATAGCGCGGCGCTGGCGAAACGCACGCGCGAGTCGGTGGCCGAGGTGGTCGCCAAGCAGATCGAATGCGGCATCGACGTGGTCAACGACGGTGAGTTGGGCAAATCGAACTTTTCCCGCTACACCAAGGAGCGACTTGGCGGATTCGTCGAGCGCGAGGCTGCGCCGGATTTCAAACCTACATCGATCTTCGGCCGAGACATGAAGGAGTTCACCGAGTATTTTAACCGCGGCGGCCGGACTGCCATCGGCCATCATGCGCGGGTTTTCTATTGCGTCGAGCCATTAAAATATATCGGTCAAGATGAAGTGAACGCCGACATCGCCAATCTCAAGGCGGCGCTGCAAGGCAAGCAGTGCGAAGAAGCATTTCTGCCGGCCATCGCTCCGGGAACGATGGAGCACTGGATGAAAAACGAGTTTTACAAATCGAATGAAGAGTATCTCTTCGCCATTGCCGAGGCGATGCGGGAAGAATACCAAGCGATCGTCGACGCCGGTTTTGTTTTACAGATCGACGATCCCGATCTCGCCGACGCCTGGCAGATGCATCCGGAGATGAGCTTGGCGGATTATCGCAAGTATCAGGAGCTGCGCATCGATGCGCTCAATCACGGGCTCAAGGGATTGCCCGAGGATCGTATCCGCTTTCATATGTGCTGGGGCAGTTATCACGGGCCGCACAAGTATGACATCCCGCTCAAGGATATCGCCGATCTGATTCTCAAAGTGCGCGCGAGTGCTTACTCCATCGAAGCGTCGAACCCGTGCCACGATCACGAGTGGCGCGTCTGGCAAGAAGTAAAACTGCCCGACGGCAAGATGCTCATGCCCGGCGTGATCGGCCACTACAGCGACTTCATCGAACATCCCCAGGCGATCGCCGACCGTTTGGTGCGCTACGGGAAAATCGTTGGACGAGAAAATATCATCGCCGGCACCGATTGCGGCATCGGCTCGCGCGTCGGCCACCCGCAAGTGGGCTGGGCGAAGTTTCAAGCGATGGCCGAAGGCGCGCGCATCGCGACAAAAGAATTGTGGGGAAGAAATTAAGAGAGGCGGAAGGATGAATTAAAAGTCACAAGGAAAAAACAGGATTCACCACAGAGGCACAGAGTTCGCCGAGTTCGGAATCATTTTTAATTAAGAACTCTTTACTCCGCGTCCTCTGCGCCTCCGCGGTGAGTTCTCTTCTGAATCGATCGGCTACTTGGCGATCCCCAAGAGCTGGCGGCCGTATTCTTTGACTAGGATTTCTCGGTCGTCGGAGGTCGGCAAAGTTTTTATCCGGTCTTCGATGCGGCCGCGTTCTTCCTGCTTGAGATCATTCCAACGATCCAGATCTTTCTTGAGCTGATCGCGCTCTTCGAGGGTGATCGGCGCCGCCGCGATCTCCGCGTTTGGAGCCGGATTCACGGGCGGTACAGGTTGAACGATGAGAACCACTGCCCGGTGCGGTCGTCCGTTTTCATCGTACATCATGGCAAAGTTGCTGTAACCGATGGTCGAGATCAGCGAACGCACCGCCGGCTCCAACGCTTGGCGGTTCAGCCGTAAGCTAACCACTTGCGGCTCTGTGCTCGACGGCACGACGATCTCAAAGCCAGTGCGCGCGTGAAACGCGTGTAGCGCAAACGGCACCGGCGTTTGCTCGAAGGCGATGGAAATCTCGCCGTTACGGTAATCGATCCACGGGCCATAGCTATCGTCCACGTCGCTCTGCGCTGAGACCCGCGCCGGAAGGGCGGCTGTCAATAAAGCGAGAAGCACGGCTAATTTGATCAAGTACTGCATCGGCTCCACCTCTTATTCATCATAAGCAGCAAGCCTCATGCCTCTTTGAGCGAAGCTCCTGGCGCCCAAGATGTCGCGTAATTGTCACCTATCTTCCCTTGCAGGGCGGCGAAATGGCCGAAGGCGGACAAAATTGTGCTGGAATCAGGAGAAACTTGAAGCGAGAGTCGCAAAGCCAGTCCGGTGGACCGTTCTGAATCGGCAATGGCGGCTGGTTCCACGACCAAGACGAACTTGCGGCGACGGTGTGAATGATTCGTTAACGGTGCGGCGCTTTTTTCTACGCCATGCTCTGAGCTTTGCGCACGCCGGCGATGATGATGCGGGGTTGGGCCATGAATTAGCAATCTCCTAACAGCCTCATTGTTTGATCTATTAGTGCAAAGCAGCCTTCTCATTCAAGCGTCGGGCGACGACGCCTAACTTGAGCGCGAAGAATTCGGCCCTTGATATCAAAGGCACTAAAAAATGACCGAGCCACGGCGACTCACCCCTTCGAGTTTTATCGAAATAGCGATTGTGGTCATCCGAGCGTGAAGGACTTTAGGAAAGAATAACAGGAACGCAAATATGATGGCGCGTTGCATGCGCCAGAATGTACGCGATGCCAGTGGTAATTAGATCGGCGAAATCGCGACAAGTAGAGGGAAGAAATAGTTCTTTTTGTACGGCCGGTTCATGAAATTTCTGAGTTGCAGCTGGATTGGAATTAGCTTCCGTCATTCAGTACTACATGTCTCTATAGAGACATCTTACAATCGAAAACCAACGCTATTTCAGCGAGATAGGATTTTATAATATGTTTAATCAGATTGTTTACTAATTATTTAATATGTTATTTTATATTAAACTTGATTTTTACAATATAGCTAATAGTATATTTGCATGACCCAAAGACGCTTGAACATAGTCGATGAGATGGCGTTATCTCGTCTCGAACCGCCAAACACAAGGACACACGAACCGTCACCCGGAGATTGGATCAGAATTCTGCGTGACTCATTGCGCATGACCCAGGCCGAACTGGCGAGCCGTGCCAAGATCACTCAACCGCATTTGGGCAGTATTGAAAGCGGTAAGACCGACCCGCAAATCAGTACCCTGAAGCGCATTTTTGATGCGATGTCTTGCGATTTGGTCCTTCAGCCGCGACCCAGAAAGGCGATTAAAGAAGTGCTGCGCGGGCGGGCGCGCAGCGTGGCGTTGAAACGCTTGGAACAATCAATGGGAACTATGGCCCTCGAACATCAGGCGCCGGAAGCCGATGTCTTCAAGCAGCTTCTAGAAAAACGCACTGATGAGATTTTGACCGACCGGCGCGAGAAGCTATGGCAACAGCCAGCAGATGAGTGACAAAACTAAAACCCCCGGCGCCACTCCAGGCGACGACACGTCAGGTCTTATTCAAAGGCAACTGACGGATCGCCCTGCTCGCAATGCAGCCGAGCTAGATGCCATCTCTCGCGCGTACAACAAGCACATTTATCGAGCCCGGCGAAAAAGATCCGGGACAGAGTGGTTAACCGATCCGTTTATCCGCGCCGTCCATTACGACATGTACGGCGAGATCTGGGAGTGGGCGGGAAAGTATCGCACCGAGGCCCCTAACATCGGTGTCGACTTTCACCTCATCCCGGAACAGATAAAGTTGCTGTGCGGAGATTTCAGCTATTGGAACGCCGAGAAGGGTTCGATGCCGCCGCTTGAAATCGCTGCTCGGTTACAGAACCGACTGACCCGGATTCATCCGTTTACCAATGGCAACGGCAGACACGCGCGACTCATCACTGACATTTACTTTTACTCGGTCAGACTTCCCCTGCCCCAATGGCCGCAGATTCAGCTCTTGTCGGAAGGCGACCAAATCCGATCGCGGTATATCGACGCGATGAAGACCGCGGATCAAGAAGATTATCGTGAGTTGATCGCATTCATGAAAGAGCTTGTTGAGTAGCAAAACTGTCGCACAACAAGACCTGACACGGATTCCGCGCGCGTGGTTTGCTCCTGCACGGATTCGATGTTACTCGTGCGCCGCCGGCGCGTGTAGCGGTCGAGTAGCGATTCCTCCGCTTGCTTGGTGATAATCTGATGCGATGGCTTTCTCAGCCGTTCGGTCCTTCCGCGGTTACAGTTGCCCCTTCGGCATCTTGGGTCACGCCGGTGACCCGAGTCGAAAAGCGCACGTCGACATCGGCGAAATTGTTCAGCCGCTCGATCCCCATGCGCGCGAGCTTATGCTGCTCGGTTTGAACGACAAATGGATAAGGCGTTTCATCGCGCAGAAGCTCGTGATCGAACTGGACGATCTTAGTCCGGCTCGGCTTATCCCAGAACTGAAAATAGCGCGCGACGAGACCTTCGTTGATGAACTGGTCGATCAACCCAACCCGTGCGATCATTTCCAAAGTCGACGGATGCGTCGTCGCCGCCCGCGGATTGTCGTCGATGACAGCCTCGGCTTCGAGCAGCGTGACAGCGTAACCGTGCTGCGCCAGAGCGAGAGCGGAGACGACTCCAACCGGCCCGGCGCCGGCGATGATGATGCGGGTTTGTGGCATGAGAATGGATTTCTGCAGAATATTTATTAGCCTGAAGTTGGCGTCGGACTCAATAGATGGCTTTCATTTTCGACTTCGAAAGGAAGGAGAGTGACGGAATCAGATACTGTATCAGTATCTGAACCTCGTTGGAAAATTCATTTCCCGCTTGGCTCTCCCAAGAGTTTTGGGGGTATGATAACAGAGTATCGGAGGAACCTTTCATGGGTGAGTATCGTGTGAAAGTTACGCTCGACCGGGATGGATCCCTGTCTTTGAGCGGCTTGCCGTTTCATGCGGGCGATGTAGTTGAAGTCACCGTACAGTCGTGTTCGCCGAAACGTATGGATCCGCAACGCTATCCGCTGCACGGCACGCCGATAACTTTTGTTAACCCGACTGATCCGGTGGCAGAAGAGGACTGGGCGCTCCATCTGTGATCTTGCTAGATTAAACGATGCAACCGTTGTGATCAGAGTAAAGAGTAGCGGAACTGAGGATCGGCCACGGATTCCGAACGTTTGTTATCACTTTGCGATTGGTCACGATACTCTGCTACAGATGATCAGGAGTAAAGGATTGGCGTTCCGGCAGGGACATCTTCCTCAGAAACTGGACTGACCGATTTCTTATCGTTTGCAAAAACGTTGACATCTTTCTCGCCAGAACGCAGGAAGTCTAGAAAGTCCAATTCCTTATACTTGCATGTCTGGCTAATGCTCAACAGAACCAGATAGTCCCGAATACCCTTTTCTGACGTGACTCCCTGGATTACCCGCCGGAGCATCGCAAACGCTTTGACGGCGTGCTCGGCATTATTGTTGTTCCAGGGCACACCGTCGTGAACGAGAAATGTAAATAGCTTATCTTTATTCTTCTCGAAACGCTTTTTGATCGCTCTTGCCGATTCGCTTTGAAATTCCGTGCGTGAGAGTTGTCTGTAGAAACGATCTGCAAACACGAGATGCTTTCTCAAGAAATGAGATTTCAATCCATAACGATCAACGGTTTCCACCATGGGTTTCACTAAATCGGCGAAGTTCTTTACGAGGCTTTTCAATTGCTCGTCGTAGGGATATTCCAAAACCGCATCGTTCAAATCCCGGATTAGGTGAATCAAGCACTTCTGATGAGGGCACTGTATCCCATCGTAGGCGGCGTAGAAGTCCGACACCAAAACGCCGGTGAAGTCCTTGAGCAAATGTTGCAGAGTATCTCCCTCGCGCGTCTCGCTGTACACATAGGCCACTTCTTCCATGTTGGCGAAGACCCACACAAACCCGGCTTTGCCTTCAACGCTAATCTTTGTCTCATCGGCGTGGATCAATCGGCCATTGCATATCCGCTTGAGCAGCGCATCGTAAGTTCCTTCGTAAAGCTTAGCTGCCTTCTGCTTGAAACGCATTGTCGTTCCAATTGCCAGGTCCAAGGCGAATAACTTATTCAGGCTGCGGTCAACAGTTTCTTGTGGTACCCGTAAGCCGATGTTTTGGTAGATCGAGTATGCAAAAATTCCAGGACCAAAGTTGCGCTTTGTCCAACCCTTCTTTCCAAAGGTGGTTCCGCAGTCCTGGCACTTGTACCGATGGAATCGGTAGCGGATGATCCATCTCTTTATTCCGTGTCGCATAAACTTGAGGTCAAGAACGATCTTGCTCCTTTTCCCGTGACCAAAAAACTTTGAGGAGCTGCACTTCGGACAAGAACCGGGCCGAGGAAACTCGATTGTCTTATTGGGAGACAATACGTTCCTGGCTCTCGAAGAGCGGGTCAAGGCGACCTTCAAGTGAGCATTTGACTTCACGTAGACTCGCTCGCGCTGGTAGTCCCAATATGCAGCCTTGTTGATGACATCAAGTTCTGGAAACGAGAACGTGTTGCGTTTGAAGCCGTACGGACTATGGGGAGCCAAGTTCTCCGTGTGCACCAACTCGTTCTGAGCAGAGCTTATGGCCCCTGCCGTCGCTTGGAACAATTCAACCAACTTACTGGCCAGTCGTTCGAGTGCTTCACAGTCTTGTGCGTTATAGGCGAGGAGCGCGGATTTCAATGAGGGCGTCTTGGCAACCTCCCAATGATGGCGCCAAACGATGGATTGCAAACCTGAAGCACTGGGGTCTAACCAAGCGAATCCCAAATACCCGGCAATTTCCTTTAACCCATTGGAGAACGTGGGGAAATAAATTTGCGCAAAAATCACAGACAGGAGATTGACTGCCGACTCAATGGCTTGGGCCATTACTGAACTTTCCAGTGGTTCACCGTAACGGTCACACATTCGTTTTAGAAATGTGGTCTCGAAACTCCCGTAGTGGATAAGAATTGGGTTTTCGATTCCCGACAAGATGGAGAGGAAGTTTGTCCAGATGTTTTCCTCGTCATCCGCCCGATCAGCCCAAAGGGTGTGTTGAACGATCCCCGCCGCCGTTTTAATGCGAACTCCGATCAGATAGTAGAAGTCCCGGTCTGGAAGTCCCTCGACATCGAAAAAGACTGGCGTGCCCTCAATCTTCAGCACGGGGCTGCCGAGGATGTGGATTTTGCGCTCTCGAAGCGCAAGGGCTCTCAAGGAATGGTGATATTTCTCGCGCTTTACGACAAGCCGCTTTGGCCGGCGGCGTGGCCGGAAGGTGTACGAAAGTTGCGTGATGGTGAAGAGACCTTTGCTGTTGAACTTCTTTCGCTCCTTCTCCGTCATCCTGGATAACAGGCTGAGATCGTCCTTCTCAATCGCTTTCTGCCGACAACGAGCTTGAAACTCGCACTCGGAGCAATGCCGATTGAGCACGAGGTCGGGCGGCGAATTGCTGGAAATCAAATTGGCGATCTTCCTCGTCAGTTTCCGTACCTCGCTCGTCATAGCCGCGACCCGTACCTTTAGCGAGGCGTAGTTGTCGCCGTGGATAATCTTGCCGAGTCTTATCTCGCCGCCCAACATCTCTGACAATACGAGCGCATCGAACGTCAGCAGGAGCTTGTCATCGCGGGTGAGTTTGTTGGTGAAGATGAAGCGAATCGGGATGATCTGCGCGGGCTGACCTCGCGCGTTTGACGGAATCCGCTCTACTGCATGAAGACTGGATTCCAGATTCTGCGCGCGGGCGGTTATATCCACGGCCAGCCGCCACGAGGGTGTGTTCAAGTTCTCACGCGAGGTCGGGCGGATAATGAGATCACCTTGCCCTATCCCGGACATCAATCTTTGAATTCCTATGGTCCTGTACGACTCGGTTTGCTCACGAACCCAATTCGCGTACGTGTTATCGCTTGCCGTTTCGCCGAGGGACCGGAAAAACAATTTCGTTGAGCATTTCAGTGCGGTTTCAAAGAGCGAGTCAGTGATATTCATATTGAGAATCCAATACTGTCCGGTTCCAGCCGTATGTCACGTGTGTTAGGAAAGTTCAGTCTCTATAAACTCGATTATCCTTCCTAAATCGAAGAGCGTTTCTCAAATGAAAATACAAAGGCCCGGGTCGGGACGACTCGGGCCTTTTAATGTTTGGTATTTTTGATTCTGATCTCAGATTCCCATCACACCCCGCCGAATCCCTCATCCTGCGCTTCGGCTAACAACCACGGATCTTTGATCTCCGTTGTCGGGCCTTTGCCGCTTAAGACGCCGACCACTTCTCTCGCCGCGTGGGTTTGGCAGTCGATGTAGGATTCGTCGGAGTTGGCCGCGGTGTGGCAGTTGACGATGACGTTGGACAGCATGATGGCCTTAACTTTACTCCCCGGTCGCGGCCGGGATAATTCTCTCCAATTCTGTAATGAGCGTTGGAAGATCATCAGTGATTGTGTCCCAAAGTATCGCGTAGTCGACAAAATCGTAGCCATGGATCAGCCGGTTGCGCATGCCGACAACTTTCGGCCAGGGAACGTTGGGATATTTCTCCCGGACTTCCTGTGGCACTTGGCTTGCCGCCTCGCCGATCAACTCGACCAAGTGAGTTAGGGCCAACCCAAGTTTTCGATCTTCGTCGAGGTCTTTTGCCGTATTGCCCTTAGACATATCAACGGCCTCCCGGGCATAATCCAACATATGTTTGAGGCGAACCTGCGGGTCATGCCTGGACATACAGGACCTCCGCCTCCGCAAGTACCTGGTCACGGAAGTGCTTGCTCAATGATTTGGGCGTGTTGATATCGATCCTACGGCCTCCCAAAAGTTGCGACAGCTCCTGTTCCAGATCATAGAGCTTAAAAAAACTCACTTTGGCGCCGGGCTCAAATTCAAGCAAAACGTCGACGTCGCTCTCGGCGCTAAAATCGTCGCGTAATAAAGATCCAAACAGAGAAAGCTTGCGGACGTGGTGGCGCCGGCAGAAATCGGCAATTTGACTTTTTGATATCGGAAATCTCGTATCAACCAGTGATGGCGCGCTACTAATCATAGCTTTTCGAATTTAGCACAAAGACCATATGAAATCCCGACGAATTTTACTCATACCCCGCCAAACCCCTCGTCCTGCGCTTCGGCTAACAACCAAGGATCTTTGATCTGCGTTGTCGGGCCTCTGCCGCTCAGGACGCCGACGACTTCTCTGGCGGCGTGGGTTTGGCAATCGACGTAGGACTCGTCAGAGTTTGCTGACGTGTGGCAGGTGACGATGACGTTCGGCAATGTCAGGATCTTGTGATCGGCGGGCAACGGTTCGGGGTCGGTGACGTCGAGGGCCGCGCCGGAGAGTTCACCGGCGACTAAGGCGTCGTACAATGCGTCGGTGTCGACCAGGCCGCCGCGGGCGCAGTTGATCAGATAGGCCGACTTCTTCATCGCTTTGAATTGCGGCGCGCCAAACATGTGGCGGGTTTGTTTGGTTAGCGGCGCGTGGACGCTGATGAAGTCGGAGGTTTTCACCAACTCGTCGAAGGAGACCATCTTCACGTTCATCCGCGCGGCGATCTTGGGATCGAGATAGGGGTCGAAGGTTTGCACGTTGAGTCTCATCCCCTGGGCGCGCGGCGCGACTTGTTTGCCGACGTGGCCCAAGCCGACGATGCCCATGGTGCAGCCTTGGATTCTATACACGCGGCCGCGGTAGGCGTGCAGTTCGGCGGTGTGGCGTTTCCATTTGCCGTCGTGGACGTACTGGTTCATGCGCATGAGCTTGCGCGAGATCGCGATCATCAGACCAATCGCTTGCTCGGCGACTTCGATGGAATTACATCCCGCGGCGTTGCAAATGATCATGCCGTGATCGGCGGCGGCTTTAAGATCCATTCTATCGACGCCGACGCCGGTGCGGCAGACGACTTTGACGCGCTTCAGTTGCGAGATGATCTCGCGCGACAGCGGCACGGAGCCGTGCATGATGATGCCGTCGGCGTCCTTGCCCATTTCCACCACTTCCGCGTCGTTGGTCGGCCGCCTGATGGTCATATCGGCGTCGATCTCGGCCAAGATCGGTTTGATTAGATCGACCGGCACATCGTTGCTGCCAAAATAAACTACGTGAAACTTGCCCATGTGAGTCAAACCTCCAGTCCGTATCGATGCGCCGATTAGTTTTTCATACATAGGCCGAGTTGGTGAAGCGAGTCAACAGGAGGGGAAGTAGTCAGAAGTCAGAGGTCAGAAGTCAGAAGTCAGAAGTTCGGAGTTCGGAGTTCGGAGTTCGAAGTTCGGATCGTGAATCGTTGCGAACCAACAGGTTGCTGAAAAACCCTCTCGGAGTCCTTCGACCAGGCTCAGGACGAACGGAGGGGGTTTGACAATATTGATGATTTTCCGTTCATGCTGAGGCTCTCGAAGCATGCAGGAGCTTTTTTCATCAACCCGCTATACAACATAGACGGCGGGCGCGCAGTCGTAGTAGATTGGCGCCCAAGTTATGAACGTTCGCCGCACAAGATTAATCACCGGTCTCATCCTGCTGACATACCTGTCGACTCATCTGCTCAATCACGCGCTGGGTTTGATTTCGCTGGCCGCGATGGAATGGGGGCGCGGTTGGTTTTTACTTCTTTGGCGTAATCCGCTTGGGACGATGGCGCTATACGGGGCTCTATTAATCCATTTCGGTTTAGCACTGTGGGCGATTTATCAACGCCATCATCTGCGCATGTCGCTGTGGGAAGCGCTTCAGCTTGCGTTCGGTCTTTGCATTCCACCTTTGCTTGCGGTTCATTTTGCCGGCACACGTCTGGCCTACGAATGGCACGGCGTAGAAGATTCTTACGCGAAGATTGTTTTGACACTGTGGAGACTGAGCCCCGTCCACGGCGCAAGGCAGGCGCTTGTCATTGTGATCGCGTGGATCCACGGCTGCATCGGACTCCACTATTGGCTGCGGCTCCGCCCATGGTATTCACGTTATGCCGCGCTGTTTTTTGCGATCGCACTATTGCTGCCCGTCTCGGCGCTGCTGGGTTTCACGCAGGCCGGGCGCGAGATCGATTTTCTGATCGCCCGCGACCCAGGTTGGGTCGAGCAGACAAAGCGAACGGCTAACGCCCTTGGCGCCAACGAAGGGCAAGACCTGGTCAGCGTGCACGATGGCATCATTTACGGCTTCTGGGCGTGTCTCGGATTCGTTTTAGTCGCAAGAACGATTCGACAGGTCAATCAGCGGCGCAGCAGAATTCGGATCACCTATCCGCAGGCGCGTGAAGTGCAAGCGCCGCGCGGTTTCTCCGTCCTCGAAGCGAGCCGGCTGGCGGGGATTCCTCATGCGTCGGTGTGCGGCGGGCGCGGTCGCTGTTCGACTTGCCGCATTCGCGTGTCGCAAGGATTGTCGAGCTTGCCGCCGCCGAGCGCCGGTGAATTGAAAGTTCTCCAGCGCGTCGGCGCGGCAGCGAACATACGGCTCGCATGCCAACTCAGACCGACGAGGAATCTAACCGTAGCACCGTTGCTGCCCGCCAACGCGCAGGCGAGCGATGGCTACGCGCAGCCGGCGTATCTCGCCGGACAAGAATTAACCATTGCCGTGATGTTCGCCGATCTGCGCTCGTTTACCGGTATCTCGGAAAAAAAGTTGCCCTACGATTTGGTTTTTCTCTTGAACCGCTACTTCGAGTCGGTCGGCGCAGCGATCACCGAAGCCGGCGGCATCGTCGACAAATTTATCGGCGACGGCGTGATGGCGTTGTTCGGCGTCGACAGCGGACCGCAGCTCGGTTGCCGCCAAGCCTTGGCCGCGGCGCAAGCGATGCTCGATCAGATCGGGTTACTGAACCAGAATCTCGCTGAAGATCTCGCCGAGCCGCTGGCCATCGGCATCGGCATCCATTGCGGTCCGGCGGTGGTCGGCCGCATGGGTTACGGGCGCGCGACTAGTGTTACGGCCATCGGCGACACGGTGAACGTCGCCAGCCGGTTGCAGGATTTGACCAAGGAATTTAAATGCCAGTTGGTGCTCTCCGAAGAAGTCGCCAAGCAAGCCGGCGTGGACGTTGCAACTTTGCCGCGCCACGAAGTGACGGTGCGTAATCGCGGCGAAGCGTTGGCGGTGTTCGCGGTGGAAGAGCCGGGGAGGCTTGGAAGTCAGGAGTAAGGAGTGAGGAGAGGCGATGATGAGTCCGCGAAACATGCGGCAGCTTATTTTTCTGCCGTCAGGAGTTTTGGCTCGCGCGCCATTCGCTGAGAATTGTTTCTAGCTGCTGCATGATCTCAGCTTCGCTTTTCGACAAATCCATCGGCTTGCCGAACGGCTGCGGCACGTCAACGCCGTTGGACCAATACACTTCGACCGAGTTGCCGTCGGGATCTTGGGCGTAGATGCTGACGGTGTTGCCGTGGCTGACCGTGCGGTTTATCGGCACATGGTTCTCGACAAAAATGCGATAGAACTCTTTGACGTCGGCGACCGTGGCGCAGTGAAAAGAGATTTGCTGAATTACATTCACCCCACCGTCATCGTTGCGGCCCGGCGCCAGTAACAGCTCATGGTGCTCGGCCAGGCGGTCCTGCGCGGTCATAAACACGGCGCCCTTAGGGCTTCGATCGCTCACCTTAAGACCGAGGACGTCGCGGTAAAAGGCGACCGAGCGCTCCAGGTCCCGAACGTAGAGACCGATGTGACCGAGGGATGTGACTTTGGGCATAACGCCTCCTTAAGTGGGTGGATTGTTATTCCGTCGGAGGGGTGAAGTCAACTTTCAATTACCTGCGAAGCGGCGCAGTAATTTTCCGCCCATCGATTCGATGGCTTCGTTTAGTTCTTCAATGCCGAGTAGACGGCAGCTCAGGTAGAAAGTCAGCGTTGCTAGAGCAATAGCCGTGACCACTCGGACAAATTCGAGCAGCAATCCTTGCAGTGGCAGTGCGCCGGCGAATTCGTTGGCTAACCAGGCGACCAGCGCCATGGGAATCGTCGCGCCGCAAATTTTTAGCACCGTTCTGCCAAGGCGGCGGCCATCGAGCCGGCCCAAACGGCGGCGCATGAAGAGCGCGAGCAAGAAAAAATTTACCAGCGCCACGGCGGAGGTGGAACAAGCCAAACCGACATGGCCGAAGCGGCTGACCAAGAGCGAGTTCATTAGATAATTGACCGCGATGGACGCCAGGCTGATCAGCATCGGCGTGCGCGCGTCGTTCAAGGCGTAAAACGCCGGCGATAAAACTTTGATCGCGCCGTAACCGGCCAGGCCGATGGAATACGCCGCCAAGGCGTGCGCGGTTTGCGCCGTGTCTAAGGCGGTAAATTTGCCGTGCTCGAAGATCAGCGCGACGATCGGCTGCGCTAAAACCGCCAGTCCCACCGCGGACGGAATGCAGAGCAGAAACACCAGCGCGAGCGAGTGAACGAGGGTTTGGCGAAACTCGCTGTAATTAGGATTCGTCGAAGTGCGCGACAGCGTCGGCAGCGTGGCCGTCGCCACGGCGACGCCGAACACGCCGATGGGAAACTGCATGAAGCGAAAGGCGTAGTTCAACCAGGACACCGGGCCATTGGCGACGGCGCCGGTCGCCGGATCGACGATCGCCGAGGCAAAATTGGTATTGACGAAAACATTTATCTGCACGGCGGCGGCGCCGATGATCGCCGGCCCCATGAGTCGAAGGATCTGGCGCACGCCCGGGTCGTTGATGCTCGACATTGAAAGTTGCGGCCGATAGCTCACGCCGCAGCGCCACAGGCTCGGCCATTGGACGGCGAGCTGCAGGAAGCCGCCGACGAGCGTGCCGTAGGCCATGCCGGCGATGTGACTGAGCCCAAGCGCGGGTCCAATTAAAAAACCGAGAAACAAACCGCCGGCGATGGAACCGATATTGAAAAACGCCGAAGCCAGCGCGGGCATGCCGTAAATATTGAACGCGTTGAGCATGCCCATGGCTTGCGCCGCCAGCGCGATCATCAATAGGAACGGAATCATGATGCGCGTCAGGCTGACGGTTAACTCGGCTTTGCCGGCGACGTTGAAAAATCCCGGCGCGAGCAGCCGGACAATTTCCGGGGCGTAGAACCAACCGAGGATGGAAAGCGCCGAGATGATTAAGATGATCAGCGTGGCGACGCGATGGGACAGCCGGATCGCTTCGTCTTTGCCTTTGCTCTTGAGCGTTTGGGTGAAGGTGGTGACGAAAGCGGAGGACAGCGCGCCTTCGGCGAGCAGGTCGCGCAGCAAGTTGGGCACGCGAAAGGCGGTGAGAAAAGCGTCGTATTGCAAGCCGGCGCCGAACAGCGCGGCGAACACTTGATCGCGCACCAGGCCGAGCACGCGGCTCGCCATGACTGCGAGGCTGACGATGCCGGCGTTGCGCGCGACGTTGGCGCGCGATTGTTGGGCGCTATCCCCGTGCATAATTTGGGCGATTTTCGGTTTCCCGTAAAGAAGTATTCACCACAGAGGCACAGAGTTCACATGGTTCGACAAGCTCACCACGAGCGGAATTCTTCATAGCCGCGCATCCTGAGCTTAGTCGAAGGACGCGCCCTCAGCGCCTCGGCGGTGCAATCTCCGAGCCGTGCGTCACAGGAAAGGCGGTAGAGCCAGAATTTAAAGCGGCCATTTGATTAGCGGTAGCATGAAAAGCCTTGCGCGTCGACGTATTGCCAGCAAGCAAGTTGACAGATCGTTGGCACTTCGACTAGGCTCGCGCTTCGACACTAAGGATGAAGTCTGAGGTATTAAAGATGAGCAGGTTTAAATTGCCGAAGCGATTGCGATTCGTCGCAGCGTTGCTGTTGGCCGCCGGCGCTTTTTCGGTTGGACCGGCGTGGAGTCAGAGCGAATCTTTCTATAAAGGCAAGACGCTTAGATTCGTGGTCGGTTCGGCGCCGGCGAATTTTTACGATTCTTGGGCGCGATTGATCGCGCGCTACTGGGGTAAATACATTGCGGGTAATCCCAACGTGATCGTCCAGAACATGCCCGGTGCCGGGTCGATCAGCGCGACTAATTATGTTTACGGCGTGGCCAAGGCCGACGGGTTAAGCGTCGTGCTGCCGAACAACAGCATCTACATCGAACAGCTCGTGGGCCGTAAGGAAGCGCAGTTCGATTTGAGAAAATTTCACTGGCTCGGCTCGGCGTCGCAGGATTCGATTATGTTCTACATGCGCGCCGATACCGGACTTAAATCCGTCGGCGATATCGTCAAGGCCAAACAGCCGCCCAGTTGCGGCGGCTCCGGCACCACCAGCTCGGATTACATCATCGCGCGGATTTTAGAGCTGACCGTGGGCGCCAAGATCAATTCGGTTTCCGGCTATCAAGGCGGCAGCGACGCCGACCTCGCCGTGGAAAAAGGCGAGATCGCTTGCCGGGCGCACACGCTGGCGTCGCATTTCGGCCGCGAACCTTTTACTTCCTGGCACAAGAAAAATTTCGACTTTCATGTGCTCCAATCCGGTCGCAAACGCGACCCGCGCGCGGCTGAGTCGCCGACGGTTTACGAAATCATGGATGAGTTCAAAGTCGCCAACACCAAGCGGCGCGTCGCCCAGGCGCTGTTGGCCGGCGGCGAGTTCGGCCGGCCGGTGCTGGTGACGCCAGGGACGCCGCCCGATCGGGTAAAAATGTTGCGCGAAAGTTTTCGCAACGTTCTCAAAGATCCCGAGCTGCTAGCCGAAGCCAAGCGGGCTCGCATGGACGTGGAATACACTTCGGGGGAAGAGTTGGAAGCGTTGCTCAAAGAGGTTTTGAATCAACCGCCCGAAGTGATCGAGCAGGCGCGAAAAATTCTCGGCGGATGACGCATTGCGTCGCGGAGGAGAGAAAATTTTCACCACGAAGGACACGAAGAGCACGAAGCAAGAAGGAGTTTTCGTAGGGTGCGCTGCGCGCACCGGTCAGTTTTGTAGGGACGTATGGCATACGCCCGTCTTAATGGGGCCAAAGCAGTGGGATCGATTTCACCACGAAGGACACGAAGAGCACGAAGTTTGGAAAATTATTTATCCGAACCCTTCGTGTCCTTCGTGCCTTCGTGGTGAGATCGTATTTTTCATTGAGCACAGCAACTTGGGAACAGTGGCGCGGAAAGTTTGCGCAAGCCGCGCAAATTTTGAACTATAGTAGTACAGAGATCACAGAGTAGAAGATTCGGATTCGGATGTTTAATCGCAAAGTACGCAAAAAGGAATCGAATTTGTAGGGGCAACCCCCAGTGGTTGCCCTTCCGATTCGGTTGTTATCGGCAGTGGCAATAAACTGTGAGGAGAAATTTATGGACGTTACCGCAAAGTTTGCTCAGTTCGTCGCCAGTGCGAAATATGAAAATCTGCCGCTGCCGGCGATTG